>TARA_R110002072_G_scaffold299705_1_pt1 | contig 11212 bp, 9 predicted proteins | sample TARA_R110002072 | Tara Oceans TARA_R110002072 (sample SAMEA4397118) | marine metagenome | biome: Polar Biome; feature: [SRF] surface water layer (ENVO:00010504); material: water (ENVO:00002006), including particulate matter (ENVO:01000060) such as... | depth 5 m | reverse complement strand
GCCACCCTGGCAGTAGCCACACTGGGCCACACCCAGGTCCAGCCACGCCTGCTGGACTTTGCTGCCAACCGGGTCGTCGGCCATGGCCTCTATGGTCGTAATCTCTCCCTGAGCTGCGGAGACCGGCGTTATGCATGATCGGGTGGCGACCCCATCGAGATGAACCGTACAAGCACCGCATTGGGCGATACCGCACCCGAACTTGGTGCCTTTCATGCCGACAACGTCCCGAATGGCCCAAAGCAACGGCATATTGTCGGGGACGTCCAGCTCATGCAGCTGTCCGTTTATGGTCAGGTTAATCATTGGTCTCTCCCTTCACTGTGTTCCACGCACTGTGTTGCACGATTTACGTTGCTGGGGAAGCTTGAGCTCACTGACCGGAGAAAAACGACTCGGCATAACCGGTATATTTCTTAAACAGCTCGTCTCTGAAAGCCTGCCCCCTTGATGCAAGGACTCGATCAATGTCATCGCGCAGGCCGGCAAGTTCATTGCGATAACCGGCCACACTGACCGAAGAACCAAGCGCTGGTTCCAGAACGCGAAGCGCCAGATCGTGATCCTGGATCAGATTGGCGCTCCAGAAGTTGTCTTCTATGAATGCATCGGCCCGCCCGAATTCGAGCATGCGGAAAGGCACCATTCCCTCGCCATCAGCGGAATAGGTGATCTCGACAATATCCTGATGGGTCTCTGCCCAGCGCGTGATATTGTCCGGGTAAACATACCCGCTGATGATCAGCACGCTAAGGTCATCCAGCTTCTCAAGCGTCACCGGCCCCTCAATGGATAGGCTCTCAGGTACGATCGCAGCCAATGTCCAGTGAGCAAATATCGTTCGCGAGTGCAGAAGCTTGTCCCGCCCCTCTGTTATTGGTACGGCGATGTCTGAGGCGCCTGACTGAACCTCTGAAATACAGCGTTTAAACGGCAATTCCTCGTAGGCAGCGATCAGCCCCAGATCATTGAGCGCGGCATTCATCAATTCCACGGCAATGCCGCGCATCTCTCCCTGATGATCCTTAAAGATGTATGGGTCCCAGGGTTCATAACAGATCTTTATCTTCGAGGATGGTGCGGCTGCATGGCTGAGGGTTCCATAAAGCACCAGCAACACCGCGATAACCCCGTAATGTATGACAACTGATACTGCACGCTGCATGAGAGGCGCCCCACTGCGCTTTGGGTTCGAGAACGGCGGGCGTCACCGTTTCTATAGTCTGATAAGTATAGACAATTGTGACAGACACCGACCGAAAGGTAACGCTCGCTACCACGATGGATGCATGGCACCTGTCGGAGGGGATCTGTAGGAGAGTGTGCGCAGGTGGGTAGAGCTGGCTAGGGCTACGTCGGGCAGGCCCCTATCCGGGTAGGTAAGCCGAAACTTCCTCCAGGCCTGGCAAAGAGGTGAAGGCGCCTGCATGAGTCACCGCATGCGCACCACAGGCACTGGCAAAGGTCAGTATGTCTTCAAGTTGCTCGGGGTCTTCGCCCAACGCCTTAAGACTGGCAGCGGTTATATCCAGGTCCGACAACCGATAGAGCAACCCACCAACGAACGCATCGCCAGCGGCGGTGCTATCAACCATCTGCACGTTTCGTGGCTCGATGCAGCCGTAATGAGATGGGGTGAAGTAACGCAATGGCTTTCCGCCGTCTGTAACCAACACCAAAGAAGCGCCTGCCTTCAAGATTTTCTGCAACACCTCGGTTTCGTTCTGGTGTCTGCACAAGAAGGCCAGTTCTTCTGCGGATAGCTTCACAAGATCCGCTTGCTCCACACAGGCCCACACCGGAGCATATGGATCTGTGTCTTTGGGCCAGAGATTATTTCTGAGGTTCATATCAAAGCTCACCAGCCATCCGGCTGATCTGGCCTTTTCCAGTCCCGCCTGGGTTGCTTCCAGAATGTCCGGTTCAGTCAGTGTGTTGGAGCAGAAATGGAAAATGCCGCGGTCATCGAACCATTCTGGCTGGAATTCGTGTGGGGCGAATAACAGGTCAGCCGATGGTCCCCGGTAGAACTCGAAACTTCGCTCTCCGGTCTTATCCAGTGACACAAAGGCCAAGGCAGTTTTCGCTTCACTGGTTTGCAGCAGATAGTCTGTTCGCACATGCATGGCTTCCAGCGACTTGACGAGAAAATCACCGAACATGTCAGCGCCCACTTTGCCGGCGAAATAACTGTCTCCGCCGAGTTTACCGATCGCAGCGGCTACGTTGGCAGGTGCACCGCCTGGAAACTTCGTGAAGCGCTCGTTGACCGAATCAGAGTTTTCAGCCTGGTCTTCGCTCACCCTGCTTGAGAGCATGTCCACCAGGGCTTCACCGAATGAAATAACCTTGATCATCGACTGCTCCCCTCTTCCATCTTTTCCATCGCTGGGTCCGAATTGGCTGTACCCGTGTTCAGGTGCTGTTTGACGATGTCCATCAATCCCTGGGTTGACGGATCGTACTTGTCGCTCTGTTGTTCAATATCACGGCTGATATCGTTGGCCAGCCGCTTGCCCAACTGCACGCCCCACTGGTCAAAGGAGTTGATGTTCCAGATAGCACCCTGCACAAAGACCTTGTGTTCATACAGAGCAATCAAGGCGCCCAGATTTCGGGGCGTCAATTCGTCCATCAGCAGCACGTTGCTTGGGCGATTGCCTGGGCAACTGGCGTATTGGTCGTTCTGGGTGTCGCCATTCATAAAGGCGTTGGCCTGAGCCAGCATGTTAGTCAGCAAGGCAAAATGGTGGTCTTTGGTGTCGTCCTCGGGTTTCAGCGTCGCAATAAAGTCGATGGGTACGAAGCGTGAGCCCTGATGCAGCAACTGAAAGAACGCATGTTGACCGTTCGAGCCGGTTTGCCCCCACACAATGGGGCCGGTGGCGTGGCTGACCGGGTTGCCATCGATGTCCACTGACTTGCCGTTACTTTCCATATCCAGTTGCTGGAGGAACGCCGGTAATTGGTGCAGCGCCTGATCGTAAGGAATAATCGCCTGGGTTTCGGCGCCCAGAAAATTGATGTTCCAGATGCCGATAAGAGCCAGCACGACCGGCATATTGGCCTCAAAAGGTGCCTCCCGGAAGTGCTGGTCCATTATGAAAGCGCCCTCAAGCAACTCGATAAACGCATCGAACCCGATACTCAAGGCAATGGGCAAGCCAATGCTGGACCAGAGCGAATAGCGGCCACCTACCCAATCCCAGAATTCAAAGATGCTGTCCTCGCGGATGCCAAATTCCGTTGCTGCGTTGATGTTGGTGGACACCGCGACAAAGTGCTGGCCCATATCGGCTGTGGTGCTTTGCGTCTGCGCCTGGAACCAGCGCTTGGCACTGTTCGCATTCAACAGGGTTTCCTGGGTAGAGAAGGTCTTGGTCGACACAACGAACAAAGTGGTTTCCGGATCCAGCCCTTTCAGCACTTTCTTGAGGTGACGGCCGTCGACGTTGGAAATGAAGTGGACGTTCATTTCCTGATGCTGGTAATCAATCAAGGCGCGACACACCATGCTGGGCCCAAGGTCTGAACCGCCGATGCCGATATTTACAACGTCGCGAATTCGCTTGCCGGTATAGCCCAGCCATTGTCCGTTCCTGACCTGCTCGGTGAAGGCCCTGAGTTTTTCCAGGCTGGCCCGAACCTCTGGCATGACGTCCTGGCCATTCACGACAATCGGTGCATCACCCAGGTTGCGCAAGGCGGTATGCAGAACCGGACGCTGTTCGGTGACGTTAATGGTTTCCCCAGAGAACATCTGTTCCCGGCGCGACGCCAACGGCGACTGTTTGGCCATCTCGAACAGCGCATCCATCACCTGCGGCGATACCTTGTTCTTGGAATAGTCCAGAAACAGCTCGCCTAACCGGAGGCTCATCTTATCGAAACGGTCCGGATCCGCTTTGAAATAATCCGCGATCCGGTCGTTCCGAGTCTCGTTGGCAAGTTGTTCCAGCATGCTCCAGGACTCGGATTTGCCCAGTGCATTCATATCTGTGCTCCCTAATGTTCGTCAGGTCAGCTCTCGCTGAGGGCTGCAAAAACCCCTTTTGTTTCCAGCTTGTCGAGTGCCCTATCGAAGGCCTCTTCAAAGTCGCTGGAGCTGGCGAGGGTGGTCCCGAAAAGGTCTGCCATCCCCAGAAACTCCGGGGTAAGGTTGGCTCTGTCTTCAACGGCCGCCTGCAGCCGGGGGGCCATGGGATCATTGATTTCGTGCGGTTGTCCCTTCTCATCTTTGCCACGGAGGTAGAGCGCCCAGCTGGCAATGATCATGGCAACACGAGACAGCGGTCGTCCTTCGTTCACCAGTGTCTGCACCGTCGGCACCAGGAACTTCGGTATCTTGCTGGAGCCGTCCATACACAGCCGGGCCAACTCGTCGCCCATTTGAGGGTTGGAGAAGCGTTCGACCAGGGTCTGCTTGTACGCGGGCACATCGATACCTGAAATTTCTCCCAGTATCGGTGTCACGTCTTCATCCATGAAGCTGCGAATAAAACGGCTGAACCGATCATCCGCCATGACCTCGTGGGTATATCGATAACCGGAAAGATACCCGAGGTAGGCCATAGCGGAATGGCTGGCATTCAACAGGCGGATTTTCATGCGCTCGTAAGGGGCGACGTCGTCCGTGAACTGAACACCCACCGCTTCCCATTCCGGTCGACCGTTACAGAAATCATCCTCCAGCACCCACTGGTAAAAAGGCTCGCAGATCACTGGCCAGCCATCTTCCAGGTCGTAGTTATCTTTCAGCCACTGGCGATGTTTGTCATGGGTTCCCGGTGTAATGCGGTCAACCATGCTGCTAGGAAAACTCACCTTTTCGCCGATCCAGCCTGCAAGATCGGCATCCCTCAGGCGGGCAAAGCTCAACAGGGCACCGCGGGCCACCTGGCCGTTCTCCGGCAGGTTGTCACACGACAGGACGGTGAATGGCGGCAGATTACGCTCGCGTCGGCGGCATAGGGCCTCAGTCAGATAGCCAAAGACCGTGCGCGGTTGCTGCGGGTTTTCCAGGTCGTGAAGAACGTCCGGGTGGTTTTCATTGAACCTCCCGGTGTTGTCGTCCACGTTGTAGCCACCCTCGGTAATCGTCAGCGAGACGATCCTTACTTCGGAGCTCGCCATTTTCTCGATGACAGCGTCCTGCTCCTCAGGCGCGAACATGAAACCAGTGATGGAGCCGATGACACTGAGGGTATTGGTGCGGTCGGCGCCGAGCTCGATCAGGGTGTACAGGTGGTCCTGCGCGGACAACACCTGCTGCATGGCCCGATCACCTTCACGCAGCCCAACACCACAAATCGACCAGTCCGGGCTGCCACCTGCCTGCAACAGCTGGTGGGTATAGACCGCTTCATGGGCACGGTGGAATCCGCCCACACCAATATGAACGATACCGTGTCCGAGATTGCTTCGTTCGTAAGCAGGCACGGACATCTCTGGACTCAGTTGGTCCAATGCTGAGTTATTCAGTTTCATAAGAGGTCACGCTGCCAATCGGCTGGGTTTCTGAACGGCATTGCCTTGCTCGTCGAACAAGTGGCACTCATCCACATGCAGGCGTAAACCGATGCGATCACCGTAGTTGCAGGCAAAGTTGCCGGGCATGCGGACAGTCAGCGTCTCCTGGCCATCGGTCTTTACATAGCAATAGGTATCGCTACCCAGGCTTTCGGCGATGTCCATGTGGCCGGTCAGTGAGCTCTCGCTGGGCTCAACCACATCGATGTTTTCCGGCCGAACGCCAACGGTGACAGCACTGCCCTGACTCAGGTGTTCGCTGGCCGCGGGCAAGGTCACTGTAGTACCGGAGGTCAGTTCAACCGTGACGCTTGAGGCATCAAGTGCGGTTACTTTGCCCGGCAGGAAGCTCATCTTGGGCATCCCAAGGAAACCTGCGACAAATCGGTTGGCCGGGTTACGGTAAAGGTCGAGGGGCGTGCCTACCTGCTCAATCCGGCCCTGATTCAACACAACGACTTTATCCGCCAGAGTCATAGCCTCGACCTGGTCGTGGGTCACGTAAATCATGGTCGCGTTAAGGTCGTGGTGAAGTCTGGCCAGCTCGAGCCTCATCTGTACCCGCAGCGCAGCGTCCAGGTTCGAGAGCGGCTCATCGAACAGGAATACTTTGGGCTGGCGTACAATTGCACGACCAATGGCCACCCGCTGGCGCTGGCCACCGGACAGCTCTTTGGGTTTGCGTTCCAGCAACGGGTCCAGCTCCAGAATTCGGGCCGCTTCGGCTACCTTGTTATGGATAACCTCTTTTTTCTCTTTAGCCAGTTCCAGTGCAAACGACATGTTTTTTCGTACGGACATATGGGGGTACAGGGCGTAGCTCTGGAACACCATTGCCAGATCCCGTTTGGCCGGGGCCAAATCGGTGATCTCTTTCGTATCCAGCAGGATGTGGCCGCCGGTCACCTCTTCCAGGCCCGCTATGGATCGCAGCAGGGTCGACTTGCCACACCCTGATGGTCCGACAAACACCACAAACTCATTGTCTTTGATCTCAAGATTGATGCCTTTGAGAATTTCTGTCTCCCCGAAGGATTTCTTGAGGTTCTTTATTGTTAAGTTAGCCATGGGAAATCTCCGTTATTTGACGGCGCCAAAGGACAAGCCGCGAACCAGCTGTTTCTGGCTGATCCAGCCAAAGATAAGAATGGGGGCACAGGCCAGGGTCGATACGGCTGACAACTTGGCCCAGAACAAGCCTTCAGGACTTGAGTAAGATGCGATCAGGGCCGTCAGCGGGGCCGCTTCCGACGCCGTGAGGTTGAGTGACCAGAACGCCTCGTTCCAACTCAGAATCAGTGACAGCAGTACGGTTGCGGCCAGGCCACCTTTGCTCATCGGAAGAAGCACCCGCCAGATTTCCTGGAACAATGTCGAGCCGTCCATCCGCGCGGCCTCCAGTACTTCTTTCGGGATTTCCTTGAAATAGGTGTAAGCCATCCAGATCATGATCGGCAGGTTGATTAACGTGTAAATGATCACCAGTCCGGTTTTGGTGTCCAGCAAGCCAGTGTCTTTGAAAATCAGGTAAATCGGCACCAGCACGCCAACCGGCGGCAGCATTTTGGTGGACAGCATCCACAGCAGTGTCCCTTTGGTACGCTTGGTCTCAAAAAAGGCCATGGAATAGGCGGCGGGTACGGCGAGCATCATTCCGATGATCGTGGAGCCGAACGACACCACCACCGAATTCCAGGCAAAGTGCAGATAGTCACTGCGTTCGTTAACCAGCGTGTAATTCTCGAGGGTTGGCGAGAAAAACAGTTGGGGCGGCGTGGCAAAAGCGTCGATTTCTGTCTTGAAGCTGGTCAGCAGCATCCAGAAAATCGGGAAGAAAATGGCCAGGGCCACGCCCCATGCCAGCACCCCCATCAGGAAGGTGTTCAGGCTACGTCGTTGTTTCAGGGTAAGCATCTTGTCACCTCCGGAATTCATTGTTTTTCTGTCAGGCTTTTGCCGATCAGCCTTACCAGGAAGAACGCGGCGATATTGGCCAACACAACCGCGATCAGGCCGCCCGCCGAGGCCAGTCCTACGTCAAACTGCAGCAGCGCCTGGCTATAGATGAGGTACGCAAGGTTGGTGGTCTCGTAACCCGGGCCACCGCCCGTGGTGGTGAAGATCTCCGCAAAGATCGACAGCAGGAAGATGGTTTCGATCATCACCACCACCGCGATCGGACGAGCAAGGTGCGGCAAGGTGAGATGGAAGAACAGAGCGCAGGGTCCGGCGCCGTCAAGGCGGGCCGCTTCCTGCTGTTCCTGATCCAGCGACTGCAATGCGGTCATCAGCAGCAGGATGGCGAACGGCAGCCACTGCCATGACACGATCATGATGATCGAGAACAACGGAAACTCGGAAAACCAATCGATCGGCGTGGCGCCAAAGAACTTCCAGATCGCTGCAAATACGCCGGATACCGGATGCAGCAGCAGGTTCTTCCAGATCAGCGCGTTCACGGTTGGCATAATAAAGAATGGGGATATCAGGAGAATCCGGACGATGCCCCGCCCCCAGAACGCCTGGTTAACAAGCAGCGAAATCAGTACACCCAGGACCACCGTAATTAACAGCACGGAACCGACCAACAGCAGGGTGTTGCTCATTCCGGCCATAAAACCGAAATCAGTGACAAAGAACTGGAAGTTTTCCAGCCCCACAAATTCGTTATCGCCGGGGTACAGCAGGTTATAGCGAATCACTGAAAAGTAGATGGTCATGGACAGCGGAATCACCATCCACAGCGCCAGGACGAGCACCGACGGCGACACCATGAAACGATTGATGCGGGAGGTCTTTCTAATACTTCCCTGGCGGCTGTCCTGTTTGGGTTCCGCGGCGGAGCTCGCGGGACATGCATTCAGAGCGGTTGTCTTCATATCGGTTCTCCGGTGACCCCCAAACAGGCTCCGCCTAAGCGGACCCTGCATCAGGTCATTGTTGTTTCGTCTTGGCCGGGTATTTAGTTGGAGTAATAGCGGGCGCGAGTCATCTCTCGAAGGGTGATCGATTGTGCCGCTTTCAGGGCATGATCAACCGACATCGACCCTGCCAGGGCGCCCGAGATCAGCTTGCCGACCTGGGTTGCGATCGACTGGAACTCAGGAATGGCCGCAAACTGAACGCCCACATAGGGGGAAGGATTCAACGTGGAATCGTTGGGGTCGGCGTTGCCGATTGCTTCCAGGGTTCGGGTCGCGAACGGCGCAGCTTCCAGGTATTCAGCGTTGTCGTAGGTGGAGGTGCGTGTGCCGGGCGGCACGTTGGCAATACCATAGGTTTCCTCAACCAGTTGGCTATAGGCCCGCGAGGTTGCCCAGGTGACAAAGGTTTTCGCCGCTTCCTTGGCGTCTGAGCTCACCGGAACGGCGAGGGCCCAGGACCACAACCATCCCGAACCTTTTGACGTTACCTGTTCTGGCGCCAAGGCAAAGCCGATGTGCTCCGCTACCCTGCTTTGAGACTCATCGGTAAGAAATGATCCGGCGACAGTCGCGTCTACCCACATGGCGCATTTGCCACTGTTGAACAGCGCCAGGTTCTCGTTAAAGCCATTGGATGAAGCGCCCGGAGGGCCGTAGTTCCCGAGAAGGTCGACGTAGAAGCTGACGGCGTTGCCCCACTCTTCGCCAGTGAATTCGGGCTTCCAGTTTTCATCAAACCAGCGTGCACCAAAGGCATTAGCCATGGTTGTGATCAGAGCCATATTCTCGCCCCACCCTGCTTTGCCACGCAGGCAGATACCATACTGATCATCTTCTGGCTTATGGAGCGTCTCGGCGAAGGTTTTCATTTGATCCCAGGAAGGCTGTTGCGGCATGCTCAGCCCATTGGCTTCAAAAAGGTCCTTGCGATAGAACGTCATCGAACTTTCGGCGTAAAATGGCAGTGCGTACAAGGTACCGTCGGAGGACAGGCCGCCGAGAACTGATGGAAAGATATCGGCCAGATCGTAATCCGAAGGCAGATCCTCCATCGGGGTCAGCCACCCCTTCTCTCCCCAGATCGGGGCCTCGTACATTCCAATCGTCATCACATCGAATTGACCGCCGTCCGTCGCAATATCGGTAGTCAGGCGCTGGCGAAGGACATTTTCCTCAAGTACTACCCAATTCAGATCGATGTCTGGATGAAGCTTTTCGAATTCATCGGAAAGGCCCTGCATGCGAACCATGTCGCCATTGTTCACAGTACCAATAGTCACTTTGGTGGCAGCCATTACGGAGGACGCGACGGCCGTCATGCCAACGGCCATAACAGCGGACAGATATCGTTTGTTGTTCATGTTCCAACCTCTGTTTGTTTTTGGAGTAGGTCGTTCAGAATGTCCGGATTGGCCGGTGCATTCCGGGTACTTTGATCTGACGGATCACCTCTCGTCAGGAAAGTGAATCAATGGTGCTATTACACGCTTAATGTCAGAACTGAACAAATACATACCCTGTCATTTTTCTGTACTTTTATGCCATCACGAATGGGGATGCCTCCCCCGCTCATTTAGCTAAAGGTGGCTACAAGTACAGGCTGTGTGGGCTATTGGCGACAAAGTAAGGTTGAACGGAACCCATGGACGTCACCAGAAAGTATCATTCTGAGAGAAAAAGAGGATCTGCAGAGAGAGGGATGAAACAGATGAGGTACTGATTACCGCTGATACAACGCGTCCATGGAGGTTCGGCGGTATTCAGACGGCGTCATGCCCTTCACATCGGAAAACCGGCGATTGAAATTGGCGATGTTGTTGAAGCCAACCTGAAAGCAGATCTCCGTAATTGGATCATCCGTATGCGCCAGGCGTTCACAGGCTTTGTTGACCCGAAGGGTATTAACGAATTCAATGAATCGATGGCCGGTGGCCTTCTTGAAGAACTTGGAAAAATAGGTTGGGCTCATGTTCACATGCGCCGCAACATCTTCCAGGGAAATACTTGACCGATAGTGCTCGAAAATATGGTTCAACGCCTGGTTCAATCGGTTGAGGATCTTTTCATCGGTAATCGGAAGGTACGTCGATGAAGACAGCACGCGATAGTCATCCATCGCCGCCAGGATCTCAACCATTGCCCAAAAACGCGTCAAGCGTCGAAAGCCATTCGAAGTGGCAACTTCTTCAAACAACCCTATCGCTTTGTCAATTCCCTCGCGATTCCGGAATTCAATGCCGTATTGAGCACGTTGCCAGAACGGAGCAAGGGCCCGCGTTTCAGGAAACACCGATTCAGAGGCGGTAATCAGATCGTGGGAAAAATTGATGACGCGGTCACGAAGCTCAACATGCTCGCCCTTTTCTAGCTGACTGATCCAGTTGTGAGGAAGGTTGGGCCCCACAAGGATCAGGCTGTTGGGGGCAAAATTGCCGATATAATCACCCACGAAAACCTTTCCGGAGGTCTCGGTGATCAGATGGAGTTCATACTCCTCGTGATAATGCCAGCGCACAAGTGGGCTCGGGTAACCGTGATCCAGGTACCGGATCGACTCGTCACCCCGCTGATCTACCCACTCGAACTCTGGTTGGATACGTTGCTTCTCAGCGCCCATTGCGTTCTCTTCGGCTTTCTCCTGATGCGTAGAACCAGTGTAACCAATAAGTCAGCAAGTAGGGAGATCAGTCGTGCTTGACGTCTATCGATTGGCCGTCTGACCAAACAGCAGACTCTTACCCTCTTCCGTCACGGCTGGC
>TARA_R110002072_G_scaffold81680_7_pt1 | contig 11217 bp, 8 predicted proteins | sample TARA_R110002072 | Tara Oceans TARA_R110002072 (sample SAMEA4397118) | marine metagenome | biome: Polar Biome; feature: [SRF] surface water layer (ENVO:00010504); material: water (ENVO:00002006), including particulate matter (ENVO:01000060) such as... | depth 5 m | reverse complement strand
GTGGCCAAATATTAATGTTGAAAGGACAGAACCCAAGTAACGTTATAGAAAATGTTGAAAAGCGTATAGCCGAAATCCAAAAATCCTTGCCTGAAGGCGTGTATATCGATACATTTTTAAGCCAAAGCGAACTGATTGAGAGAACCACAAGTACCGTTAAAACAAATCTAATTGAAGGGGCACTCATCGTAATATTCGTTTTGGTACTCCTTTTAGGTAGCTTCCGTGGCGGTTTGATAGCAGCTTCGATAATCCCCTTGTGTTTATTGTTCGCATTTATTTTGATGAAGCAATTTGGTATTTGGGCAAATTTAATGTCCTTGGGTGCAATTGATTTTGGAATTATTGTTGACGGCGCGGTAATTATAGTGGAGGGAACGGTTTTTCACATTCATCAACGGATGAAGAAATCCAATGCAATTATGGGACAATCCGAGATGGATGAAATAGCCTATGATTCTTCTAGTAAAATGATGAATTCTGCCTTTTTCGGTCAGTTAATCGTTCTCATTGTTTTTACACCTATTTTGTTCTTGACAGGTGTGGAAGGAAAAATGTTCCGCCCAATGGCCTTTACCTTTGGATTTGCAGTTTTAGGCGCTATCATCCTTTGTCTTACCTATGTGCCAATGATGTCGTCATTATTTTTAAAACCTGCCAAAAACCAAAATAGTTGGTTTGCCAGATTTGAAAATCGGATGGATAGGATAAGCGATAAAATTATGGGCCTTTTGAATCGCGTGTATCTGCCCATACTGAATTTTTCACTTCGTTTTAAAGCAGGGGTCGTAATAGGTGCGGTTGCCTTGCTATTGATTGCAGGATTTGTATTCAAAAATATGGGAGCTGAATTTATCCCGAAATTTGATGAGGGCGATATTGCGTTTCAAGCATTAATAAAACCGGGGAGCAGTCTTACAGAGACCATCGAGGCTTCAAAGAAACTCGAAAATCTAATAAATGAATTTCCTGAAGTTAAAACTGTAGTTTCAAGAATCGGGGTAGCCGAAATCCCAACCGACCCGATGCCAATGGACATTGCGGATAGTTACATTATTCTTGAAAAAGATAAAAGCAAATGGACTTCCGCCGACAGCAAAGAAGAACTCATTGAAAAAATACAAGAAAAGATTTCGGTTGTTCCCGGTGTCAATTTTGTATTTACCCAGCCCGTGGAACTTCGTTTTAATGAGTTGCTAACTGGAGTTCGTGAGGACGTGGCAATCAAATTGTACGGAGAAGATTTGGATGTGTTGGCAGATAAGGTACAGGAAATCGCAGCGGTAATACGTGAAGTACCGGGTGCAGCAGACCTTAACGTAGAGGCTACAAGCGGTTTGCCACAAATGACAGTGGTGTATAACCGCGCAAAAATGGCACAATACGGTGTAACCGTGGATAAATTGAATGATTATGTAAGTGCCGCCTTTGCAGGCGAAAAGGCAGGTGTGATTTTTGAAGGCGAAAAGCGTTTTGATGTGGTTATCAGGTTGGCAGAGGACTTTAGGCAAGACATCAATAGCTTAAAAAACCTTTACATAGACCTGCCGAACGGTGCTCAAGTGCCTCTAAAGGAAGTTGCGGATATCAGTTATAAAGCTGGGCCAATGCAAATTTCAAGAGACAACACTATGCGTCGTATATCTGTGGGTGTAAATGTTCGTGGACGCGATGTAAAATCGATGGTCGAGGAAATTCAGCAAAAACTGGAAACGGAAGTGGAACTGCCACCAGGTTATTACGTCACTTATGGAGGATCATTTGAAAACCTGCAACGTGCATCAGACCGATTGATGATAGTAGTGCCCATCGTTCTACTAACAATATTTATCCTGCTTTATTTCGCTTTAAATTCATTTTCACAGGCTTTGATGATTTATATGGCAGTGCCTTTGGCGGCAATAGGCGGGGTTTTCATTTTGTTGATCCGTGGAATGCCTTTCAGTATTTCGGCAGGGGTCGGGTTTATCGTACTCTTTGGAGTAGCGGTTTTAAACGGTCTGATACTCATAAACAAATTCAATGAACTAAAAGAAAGTGGAATGACAGATTTAAAAAAACGTATATACGAAGCTACGCACGAACGTTTACGTCCCATTTTATTGACTGCCATTACCACAATTATGGGCTTTATCCCAATGGCGGTTTCCACCTCTGGTGGTGCAGAAGTACAGCGACCATTGGCAACAGTAGTCATTGGAGGAATGCTTACGGCAACATTTTTGACCTTGGTGGTTATTCCTATTCTTTACTATTGGCTGGAATCGAGAAAGGAACGAAACAATACAAAGGGGGATATAAGCTATGTCAACAGGTCAACAAACATTATAACGGTATTATTGATGGTTGGAGGTTTGATGGCTTCTGGAACTTCATTTGCCCAAGACAATAGTCAAGATGGTACAATTCCAAAGACCTTGACCATTGATGAGGCCATTGCTATGGCAAAACAGAATTATCCTACGCTCAAGGAAAGTCAGGCATTTATTGAACGGGAAAAGGCGATGAAAGGCACCAGTTTTGACCTTGGCAGCACCGAAGTTTTTACAGGCAAGGAAGAATATGGCAATAATCTTCCTGGAGTTCAAACCACTATCGGCGTACAACAGGGAAATATTGATTTGCTTTCCGGTTTCTCAAAATCGAAGTTTTACAAAGAGCGCATTGCATTGGGAGAAAAGTTTTTTGTGGCAAGTGAACAACAGTTGGTGCGTAATGTGATGCAGGCGTATGACCAAATTAATTATTACAAGGCACAGTTGCGTTTTGCTGATCAATTGGACAGTGTTTATGCCAATTTTAAGACCGCTGCCCAACTTCGGTATGATACCGGAGAAACAGGCAAGTTGGAATTTATTGCAGCCTCTTCCGAATTTCAACAGATTCAAGTGTTAAGGCAACAAGCCTATGATGATATTGAAATTGCCAAACGTGCCTTAAAACAATATTTGGGAACGGACGAATCCATTGAAACGGTAGATGGTTCTTACGAGCCATTGGATTTTATCGCAACATTGGATTCAGCTTCGGTTGCCAATAACCCAATGTTGCAATATGCATTGCAAAATGCCGAAGTAAGCAAGGCAAACGTGGGTGTCGAAAAATCCCAATTTCTACCTAAATTTAGTTTATCGTACGGCAGACAGGTTGTAGATGAAGTGTCAGGCTTCAATACTTTTCAGGCAGGCATTAGCATTCCACTATGGTTTTTTCCGCAAAAGGCAAGAGTCAAGTCAGCTAAGGCAGACGCAATGATGGCAGAGTATCAATATTTGGAACAAAAAGAAGTTACGGAAAGCCGTGTTTCGCAATTGCTCCAATCCCTCGAAAAAACTAAGAAGACATTGCAATATTATAAAGAAGGCGCACTGCTATTGGCAGAAGAACAGATAGCCACGGCACAATTGGCATCCAAGGAAGGTGAAATTGATTACGTTAATTACATTACAATTCTAAACAGTGCCATCCGTATCAAACAAAACCATTTACAATACCTCAATCAGTATAACCAACAGTCTATTGAGGTACAATATCAATTGGGTAATCTATAATCATAAAAAGAGAAAAATGAAGAATATACTATTAGTAAGTACCGTATTATTTACACTTATGTTTATGAGTTGTAACGATGCCCCAAAATCTGAACTTGGCCACAACGAAGCGGAAGTCGGGGAAGATGCGCACGGCGAAGGCCACGACGAGGAAGAAGGTGTTGTGGAACTCACAAAACCACAGGCCGAAACCATTGGTTTGGAAATGAAACCTCTGGAGGAACGAAATTTAGGAAACAATATTAAGGTAACAGGAACGCTGGAACTTTTCCCACAGGATAAGGCAAACATAAGCCCTTTTGTTGGTGGAAATGTGAGTTCCATAAAGGTAGTACCTGGAGATAATGTAAGTAAAGGACAGGTATTGGCATATATTGAGCATCCCGATATCATAGCAATGCAACAGGAATATCAGGAAAAAAATGACGAACTGGTCTTTTTGAAACAGGATTTTGAGCGCAAAAAGACCCTTTATGACAAAGGTGTTTCTTCTGGAAAGGAATTTCAGATGGCACAGTCAAGATTTCGTTCCACAACATCCAGTGTCAATGGGTTGCGTTCCCAATTGAAACTGTTGGGCATTAATCCCGACAAAGTGGCGGAAGGTCAAATATATTCCGCTGTTCCCATTACCACGCCAATAAGTGGATACGTGGCAGAAGTAAATATAAGTTTGGGCGATTATGTGGGCGCACAATCCAAAATGTTCTCAATAAGCGATAACTCAAAAATTTACGTCAATTTTAAAGTATATGAAAAGGACATATACCAAATAGAGAAAGGGCAACAAATATATTTTTCCACGGCCTCCCACCCGGACAATTTGCTTAAAGCCACCGTTCGGTCTGTTGGTAAAACCTTTAACACCGACCCAAAGGCTTTGGAAGTCTTGGCGGATATTGAAAACAAGGATAAAAACCTATTGCCGGGAATGTATGTGGAAGGGCGCATAGTGCAGGGCGAGAAAAAAGGTTTCGCTATTCCTGAAGCTGCTATCATAAAAGAAGGCGAGCAATCCTTCATTTTCATTTTGGATGAAGACGAAGAAATGGAAGCGGGCAAAATGAAATTCAAAATGATACCCGTAACGGTTGGTATTACTGATTTAGGCTTTGTTGAAGTCAATCTTCCTGCCGAAGTTTCAAAGGATGCCAAAGTTGTCATAAGTGGAGCTTATAACCTGTCTTCGGAAATGGTTAAAGGCGAACTGGAACACGCACATTAATTCAATCACCATCAAAGATTTTGATTCCGGGTTTGTTTATCGTCTTAATAAGTTAGTTAAAAATTAAAAAACAGGCTCGGTTCAAAATCGATTAAAAATTTAAAAAAATGAAGGAAATAAAAGCATTTATAAAACCGAACCGGATCCAAAGGGTAATTGAAGCTCTTGCTGATAGTGGTTTTAAAAGTATGACCCTGTCACAAGCAGAAGGCACGGGAGCGTTCAAGGCAAAAGGCGCAAGACCGTCGCTGGATTTTCACGTGACAGATAGTCCAGTGGTCAAGCTGGAACTGGTTTGTCAAAATGAGGAAGCCCAAGCCGCAATTGAAACAATTCTAAGAAATGGTAAAACGGAAGAACCAGGAGACGGGATTATTTATATCGCAAATATAGAAGATGCCTTTCACATTAAAACGGGGGAATCCTTAAAACGTTTCGACCTGTAAATCAATTTATAAACAAATGGAAAAAATAGTTCAATTTTTAGAAAGCAAAGGAATAAGGCCTACTGCAATGCGCCTTTTGACCTATAAGCGGTTGGCAGAGTTGAATGTGGCCATCAGCCTTGGCGATTTGGAAAAGGATTTTAAGGTCAGTGAAAGAAGTACCCTATTTAGAACTATGAAAACCTTAGAAAAAAAAGGTGTTGTGCATCAAATTGAGGATGGTACAGGAGTCATAAAATACGCTCTTTGCGAAGAAAATTGTGAGTGCGAGGTCGGCAACGACCTTCATTTACACTTTCGTTGCAACAATTGTAATGAAACGGTCTGTTTAACAGAGCATAAAATCCCTCATATCAACTTACCCGATGGTTATATCACGGAGGATATCAACTTAGTAGTAAAAGGTATTTGCGAAAAATGCAGCGGCCATTCCAGAAATTAAAAGAACAGTATTATGGCTGAACTAAAAAAATCATTGGGAACCCTTCGTCTCACTTTTTACGGTGTAGGTACTATTGTGGGCGCAGGAATATACACGGTAATTGGTGCCGCAGCTGGTCAAGCTGGCACAGACCTTTGGTTGAGTTTTATTTTTGCGGCTATTGCGGCAAGTGTGTCGGCAATGTCTTATGCTGAATTATCCTCAACCTATCCGAATGCGGGTGCGGAATTTATTTTTGTACGCAAGGCGTTTCCTAAGATTGATATTCCGTCTTTTCTCACGGGCTGGACGATTGCGTTCCACAGTTCGGCCACCATTGCAGCGGTGCTACTGGCTTTTTCAGGCTATTTCAACACTTTTTTTAGTATTCCTTCCCTACTTGTCAGTTATGGTGTTTTGGTTATGCTCTCGTTGATAAGCATTACGGGCATCAAGAAATCATCTACCGCTAATATCATTATGGTTAGTATTCAGCTCTTGGGATTGTTCCTTCTTATAGCGTTCGGACTTTTGGAAACAGGCCCACCAAAAGCAGCATTTTTTAAAGTTGAATCCTTTTCCGGTACTTTGGCAGCAACGGCTACCTTGTTTTTTGTTTATACTGGCTTTGAACATATGGCGGCTTTGGGTTCAGAGGTAAAAAACCCTGGCAAGACAATTCCTCGTGCCTTTCTATTGACAATGGTTTTTACAACCGTCATCTATTTGCTCATATCTTTTACGGTACTCAACATTGCCGACCCGTCAGAACTGGCAAAAGTGGATTCGCCACTTTCACTTGCGGCATCCAACCTCAACAGTTGGTTGCCCGTTGCCTTGGCCGTAGCAGCACTTTTCGCCACTGCAAATGCGGCTTTTAGTGGTATAATTTCTATTAGCAGGTTGCTTTTTGGAATGGCAAGCGTAGGCGAACTACCAAAATTTATGACCAAAACCAATGCACAGAAAGTTCCGTGGGCAACTACCCTTGTAGTTATGGTAGCAGTTGCTGGATTTATATTGTTGGGCGATATCAAAATCGTAGCGGGAATGTCATCTTTGGGTGCATTGCTTGTTTTTGTTGCCGTGAACATTGCACTTATCGTATTGCGTTTCAAAGCACCCAATAAAGAAAGACCATTCAAAGTTCCTTTATCCATTGGAAAAGTTCCAGTATTGCCCATATTGGCGATACTCATTAGTTTGTCCTTGGTAATTCAATATGATTGGGAAGTATATTCAGCATTTGTGGGAGCTATTGCAGTAGGCATTATCTTGGATTATTTTTTGGACAAAAAGTCAAAAGATGAAATAGACCCTGAAAAAGAAAAGGAGCTTTTTAACCATTAATCTAATGTTATGGACTGGATGTTTGAAGATTTTAAAACCGAACTGGATAACCTAAATCCTTACGAAAATGGTAACGCGATCATTGAGTTTGACGATACTAAAACGAATGAAGGTGAAAATTGAGGAAGCAATTAATGCAACAAATTACAAGGTAACAAGAAAAAATAAAAATCAATGGAAGCTATATTAAAATCAGAAATTACCTGTCCAAACTGCGGACACAAAAAAGTAGAAGATATGCCAACAAATTCCTGTCAATTCTTTTATGAATGTGAGAAGTGTAAAACTGTTCTAAAACCAAAAGAAGGTGACTGTTGCGTTTACTGTTCTTATGGTTCTTTGCCCTGTCCTCCTATCCAGTTAACAAGAAAAGATGAATGCTGATGCAAATGCAATTCCTGTGCATAACCTTTTAAAGTATCTTTAAAGAAAATTTTAATAAAATGAAAGCAGCTACATCCCGGCCCTTAAGCCCAAAAGTTAATAAAGAAAAAACAGGCTGGAAAACCCACTGGGACCTTCTGCTTGCCCTGCTGATTTTGGTTATACTGTTAACATTGGAATATGGGTTTAACCTCGACATACCCACTATACCTTTATTGGCAATTAACCTCATTGCTTATCTTCTCGCCGGAAGAAAAGTTTTAGATCTCGCTTGGCGAAAGTCAAAAAGAGGCGATTTCTTCAATGAATTTGTATTGATGAGTGTGGCAACAATCGGCGCATTCATCATTGGAGAATATGAAGAAGGTGTTGCCGTAATGGTATTTTACCAAATAGGCGAATGGTTTCAGGACTCGGCAGTTAAGCGCGCCAAAAGAAGCATTAAAGCCTTGCTTGATATAAGGCCTGATGAAGTTATCGTTCTAAGAAACGGAAAATCACAGGTTATACATCCTTCAGAAGTAGAAATAGGAGAAAAGATACAAGTGAAACCTGGTGAAAAGGTTGCCTTGGATGGTGATCTCATTTCTGAAAAAGCCTCTTTCAACACTGCGGCATTAACAGGGGAGAGCAAACCAGATACCAAATATAAAGGTGAACAGGTACTGGCCGGGATGATCAATCAAAATACACTTGCAGAAGTAAAGGTAACCGCCCTGTTTAGGGATAGTAAACTCAGCAAAATCTTGGAAATGGTACAGGATGCCACCGCACGTAAATCACAGACCCAACTCTTCATATCCCGTTTTGCCAAAGTATATACCCCAATCGTATTTTTCCTTGCACTGGCACTTTGTGTAACCCCAATATTTTTTGTGGATGATTATGTGTTTCGGGAATGGTTTTATCGTGCCTTGGTATTCTTGGTGATCAGTTGCCCCTGTGCATTGGTTGTTTCCATACCTCTGGGCTACTTTGGAGGTATCGGCCTTGCTTCCCGAAATGGAATCCTGTTCAAAGGCGGAAACTATTTGGATGTTATGACCCAAGTAAAAACAGTGGTGATGGACAAAACAGGCACCTTGACCAAAGGGGTCTTTAAAGTTCAGCAAGTAGTACCCGAAGGAATTGAAAAAGAAGAACTGATCAAAGTAGCAGCAGCTTTGGAAAAGAACTCGACCCATCCCATAGCCATAGCTGTAACGGATTATGCCGATAATAAACACCAAGGCCTACAAACTTCAAACATTGAAGAAATAGCAGGACACGGCTTGAAAGGCATCGTTGGTAATAAGGAAGTATTGGCTGGAAACCTTAAACTTTTAAAGAAATATGACATAGCTTATCCTGCCGAAGTCGAACAGATTGTAGATACCATAGTGGTATTGTCCATTGATAATAAGTACGCCGGTTATATCACTATTGCCGATGAAATAAAGGAAGATGCATATCAGGCCATCAAGGAAATGCACCGTCTAAACATAAAAACCGTAATGTTATCTGGTGATAAACAAACAGTGGTAGATCAGGTGGCAAAAGTTTTGGGAATTGATGAAGCTTATGGTGGACTGCTTCCGGATGAAAAAGTGGAGAAAGTGGAGGCTCTTAAAAAAGAAGGAGTAAAATTGGCCTTTGTAGGCGATGGTGTTAACGATGCTCCGGTTATTGCCCTCGCCGATGTTGGTATTGCAATGGGCGGTCTCGGTAGTGATGCCACCATCGAAACAGCAGATGTAGTTATTCAAAACGACCAGCCGTCAAAGATCGTTGCAGCAATAAAGGCGGGTAAAATCACCAAAAACATTGTCTGGCAAAATATCATTCTCGCTATGACAGTCAAAATTATAGTACTTGCATTAGGTGCAGGCGGTGTTGCTACTTTATGGGAAGCCGTTATCGCAGATGTGGGTGTAGCTCTTTTGGCTATATTGAATGCTGTGAGAATACAACGGAAGGATTTATAACATCCGCATACTTATCTTGGCTTCAAAAAGATTGTTTTTCTCGAACGAAAAAAATGTTCCTTGCTCTAGCGGTTGTTGCTATGTTCGCTTCAAAAACTTAATAGACAACCCAGATGTCATTTATAAATTGCTCATTCCTCTACTGATATTTTTCATTGTGATATTTATTATTGGTCAAATCCTCAGGCAAATCCTTAACGTTTAGCTATTCAGACAGGGTAAGCCTGACATTAACTACTACGGCAAGAAATTCACCTATTTCATTAGCCATTGCCGTTTCTGCTTTTTCTTATGAACCATTAATTGCATTATCATTAATTATTGAACCATTGGTTGAACTTCCAGTTTGGTTTTGACATCACAAATCATATTGTATTATTGTGCTTAATATACTGACCCTAATTTCCTCACCACTAAAGCTAACCTTATTCCTTCTATAGCGGAATTAGATGATTCCAATTTAAGGAAAAAAACCCACCGCACAGCCATTTGCTTCCAGTCGGTTCTTTTCGTTCGTTCGTGCCTCACTCTCTACAATCACCCACTTCCAGCAACGCGCAGCAAGAGTACTCCTTCAATCGGTTCCGTTGCTCTCCACCTCAATCAGTCGCACCCTTGCTTTTTCCCACGCGCATCCAAACGCAGGTAAAGCGGTGTTCGTCAGTCGTTCCGCTTTGTTCCGCAAAAACATTTCTGCAAGGGTAAAATGAACTCCCTGCGGTCGCCCTTGCATATACCGTTCACTTACCAGGTGCCTTGCGCTCCAGTAGGTGCTCGCCACCTGCCGTTCACTTGTTTTGCTTCACACGCTACTCTCCTTCCTCACCCGTGGCTACTCCATCCCCCCAAACCCCAATAAGGTGTTCGCTCCGCTCACCACTTTTTTAATTGGGGGTCTGCCGCCACTTGTTAATTGTGCGAGCCTGCGGGTCGCTTCGGGCTGATCGGGCTGTCACGTTTTTTGCAATCCGCCACTTGCCTACAGTCGCTTCATTTCGGTCATTCGTGCCTCATTCCCTCAAATCAGCCACTTTCAGCAACGCACACAAGAGTGGCTATTTCACTACACTGCGCGAGCCTTCGTACCTCCATTTTGCAATGCCCCAATGTCTACTTCAATTAACTTTTGACTTAATAAAAGAATCAAAACACTCATCAAAATTGTAGCTCTTTAGGCATTGCTCCATTACGGCTCCGACACCGCTTCGTTTCGTTCAAACGCCACACTTGTCTTTTCCAACGCCGAAGCAAAAAAACGCGCCAGCCCTGCCGTAAACGGTAGGCGTCTGCCGCCCTCATTCTTCGGGCTACTGCAGCCACCACCCTTGCTCCGCTCGCAGGCGGCTCGCATTATAGTTCCAGCACTCCATTCCGTTACTCTCCATTGCGTGCTTCCACTATAGCTACGCTAGTTTACCTGCGTTTGCGCTCATTTACGTTTCCATATTTTTAGTAATTAAGTAACCGATGAAAAGTCTATTTGAAGATTTCTACTATTTACTTTTCCCAAATGATGAAGAAGGTGTGTATAAAACAGACACAGACAGTCCGTTATGGGTAAAAATATTGATAGTGGCCTTCATCTGTTTTATGTGTTTTATTATGGCACAAATATCTTAACTCTTTAGAATTAAAATACTTCAAATAATCCACCGAATAGAGTTCCGGAAGAAGAATTAACTCAAACAAAAAGCAAAGGTACAGGCGTGCGGATGCGAGAGCCGCAAGGGTTCGCTTCGCCTGTTGGAAAAAAAATCTCCACCCTATCGGGTAGTATTTTTTGTCCACAGCCCTTGCGTCAATCGCACCGATCCTGTGGTGCGGCATTTTGTTTAATTTAAATCTTTCATTTATGTACAAATCATTGTTTTCAGTC
>TARA_R110002072_G_scaffold68888_3_pt1 | contig 11223 bp, 10 predicted proteins | sample TARA_R110002072 | Tara Oceans TARA_R110002072 (sample SAMEA4397118) | marine metagenome | biome: Polar Biome; feature: [SRF] surface water layer (ENVO:00010504); material: water (ENVO:00002006), including particulate matter (ENVO:01000060) such as... | depth 5 m | reverse complement strand
TGTTGTAGGAATTGCGCAAACAGGAACAGGAAAAACTTTTGCGTACATGTTGCCAATTTTACGCGATTTAAAATTTTCTAAACAGCTACACCCAAGAGTTTTGGTTTTAGTACCAACTCGTGAGTTGGTTTTACAAGTTGTTGATGAAATAGAAAAACTATCGAAATATATAAATGTGCGTGTTTTAGGTGTTTATGGAGGTGCCAATATCAACACTCAAAAACAAGCAATTTTACAAGGACAAGATATTATTGTAGCAACTCCTGGGCGTTTATACGATTTAGGTTTAAGCAATGCTTTGAAGTTAAAATCAATCCAAAAATTGGTGATTGATGAAGTTGATGTCATGTTAGATTTAGGTTTTAGATTTCAGTTGATGAACATTTTTGAGATTCTTCCAGAAAGAAGACAAAATGTGTTGTTTTCTGCAACTATGACTGAAGATGTAGATGTTTTAATTGATGATTTTTTTAAGAATCCAGAGAAAATTTCTGTAGCAGTTAGTGGAACTCCATTGGATAATATTGAGCAAGTTTCTTATAATATTCCTAACTTTTTTACGAAAGTAAACTTGTTGCATCATCTTTTGAGTGATAAAGAAACCTATAATAAAGTACTGATATTTGTTGGTTTTAAAAGAACTGCAGATTATTTATTTAAGCAATTAGAAGAGGTTTTTAATGATGAAATGTGTGTAATACATTCCAACAAAACGCAAAATTATAGAATACGATCTATTAAGCAATTTGATGAAGGTAAAAACAGAATTTTACTGGCTACAGATGTGATGGCTCGTGGTTTAGATTTTGATAATGTAAGTCATGTTATTAATTTTGATACACCAGAGTTTCCTGAAAATTATATGCACAGAATTGGTAGAACTGGTCGTGCAGAAAAGGTTGGAAAAACTATTTTATTATCCACAGAAAAAGAGCAAGAGTCTAAACTATTAATTGAGGCTTTAATGGATTATGAAATTCCAGTTTTGGAGTTGCCAGAAGAAATAGAAATTTCTAAATTACTTACTGAAGATGAGCGACCAAAAGAGGATCATGAGCAATCTAAAAATAGAACAAAAGTAGAATATGTTCCTGGAGCTGCTTTTCATGAAAAGAGCGAAAAAAACAGTAAAACGAATCAAGGAGGTTCTTATAGAAGAGAAATTGCCAAGAAATATAAGAAACCAAAAACTAGAGGGGATAAAAACTACAATAAACATAACAAGAAAAAATAATAATGCAGATTTTAACAGCACAAGAATTGCATAATTTAGGGATGAATATAGTAGGAGAGAAGCTCGAAAAAATGGGGTTCGAATTCCAAGCTATTAATAGTCAATTAAAAAGACATCCGCAATTTGTTTTGTTTAAAAAAGGCGAACCAACAATTTTTGTATTGGTAAAAGTTACTAATAATATTCAAAATCCAAATGAATACGATACTCTTTGGATGGAAACTTTTAAAAACCATGCAAAAAAACAAAATGCTAAAGTGTGGTTTGCAGGTGTAGGAATTGCCAATGCAGAAAGTGTGGAAAATCCGGTTTTTAAAAACCAACCATATTATGTGGCTTTTGAAGATTTTTTGAAGATTTTGGAATAATATTCTCAGATTTATATCACGCCATTTAAATAAATTAGTTGAAGCCTAATAAGGCTCCTTAATTTTTTTGAAAAAATAAAATTAGTGAAAGTTACCTTTTAAACATTATAATTTTATAATCTTTTTTGTAATAATACGACCATTATTCAACGTTGTTTTTAAAAAGTAAACACCTTTTGCGTAGTTTGTAATATCAGCTACTATTGGTAAGTTTGTTTCTGTTTCAAAATCCTTTATTTGTATTACTTTCGATGAAATTGCGTTTATCAACTCCATCTTTTGAGCTTTAGAGTTCTTCGCAATTATAATGCTAATTTTATCTTTTGTTGGGTTTGGATAAATAGATATTTCAGGCTCTAATTTAGCGTTTACAAAATCCGTACCTAAAGCTCTTAAAGCTTCTAAAGGTTCAATTTTGAAATAATCGATAACCATTGTATGTTCTCCTGACCATCTAAAATCACCTGACCAAGGTAAATTTCTGTAACCAATAATTACTTCAGACCAGCCTGTAGCAATATTTGTGTTAAAAGATTCTTGTAAAACATCATCAATAAAAAAGTCTACTTTGTCTTCTCTCCAATCTATAGTATAGGTGTGAAATTCATTGTCAATTAATGATATTTTATTGTTATTCGCATCTATAACTGGTTTTTGAGAACCTGTAAAAGGTACTTCAGTAAATTCATTGGCATTTCTCCAAGTATTAAATCTAGCATCTGTCCAGCCATTTGGAGGAAAAATATCGTGAGCAGGAATGCCAGATTGTAAATCTTGAGCTACAACTTCAATATCAACTTCATTAAAAATTGAACCTGTTTGTGTGTACGTAAAAATAAAAGCAGCCAAACCACCATCAACTGCAGCACCTTTCATTCTTACTTCGAGTCTGTGGTTTTCTTCAATTCCACCAAAAACGATAGCTTGATAAGGATAGGTTAAATCTGTGTCATTACTTTTATCAGCATCTACAGTTATATAAGCATTTCCATCACCAGGAATAAAAGCATCCCAATTGTTTTGAATTGGATGAATATCGTTATAAAATAGCCAATAGGAACCATTTGGTAAGTTATCTGGATAACCTTTTGAATTAAAGTTTTCTATATAAGTTGTTTGACTTATTGCAATTGTGCAAAAGAAAACAGTGATAAATATTGAAATAAATTTAGGCTTCAAAATTTCAAATTAAATATCTTTAAATATAATCAAAAATATTTAAATATTTTATAAGGAATTAAAAACCAATTCAATACGTGTGTTGAATTGGTTTTTTAAAAGAAATAATGAATAAAAATTAAATACTATTTACAAACTCTAAAAATACTTGTTTATGCAATTCTAAATCTAAATTTCCAGAAACCGAAGTTCTTACAATATAATCTTTATCGCCTTCTTTTGTGGTTCCTTGAGTTGAGGTTGCTGGAATTGTCCAATAACAACCTTTTAATTGTCCATAACTTACACAAAACTTACTTTCGTTTGGTATTTGGGTAATCATTAAGTTGATTAACTTTAAGTTCAATGCTCTTTTATACGTTTCTCTTTCAGCATCTGTATTTCCTTTTGTTGGTAAATCCAAAGAAAAAACAGAAGGTGTAAAGCTCTGATTAGCCAATTCTTCTGAAACAAAATTAATTTTTGCTTCTGGTAATTTTTCTTGAATAAAGGTTACAAATTCACGTGTATTTTTATACGCATCTGCAATTCGTTGGTTCATAGAAGGCAATTGTTCAGCTAATATTTCCATTTGATGATGGGTAGCTTCATTATCACAAAGTTGTAAATGAATGGCTATTTTTTCCATCAATCTTGTGGTTTTATCATTCCCAACACAATAACCAGCAGTACATTTTCCACCACTTGGAAATTTAGAACCACTTGCGTAAGAAATCGTTTTAACTTCCGATAAAATTTTGCCTTCACCTAAAAAATGAACATTTGGGCAAAAAGTTTGATCTAAAATAAAAACAGGTTCTATGGCATTTTCACCATTTTTTGTGATGCGTTTTTTACTTAAAACGTTTTTTAAATCGATCAAATTTGGTACTTCAACTCTTGGATTTGTTGGTATTTCTGCAATAATAAAAGGTACAGCATCTTCAGTTGCTATTTTGGTTAAAACAGTTTCTATACTTTGCACCATGTCATTATTTCCATCAACAGGTAAATCTACAATTTCCACATTTTTAAGGCAAGCAGCAACACGTCTTGCTTGGTCGTTTGTACCTCCATAACAATTTGGTGGCACAATAAATTTAATTGCTTTTTCTGGATAATTTTCTTGTGCATCATGAATTAAACCCATCATAATTGCATATTGAATGGATAAACCACTTGAAGCTACCAAAGGATTTATAGTTGTTCCAGTGATTTCTTTGATCGATTCTAGTACAATTTTTTTGTTATTTAAACCATCAATTTTTGGAGTATCAATAGCATTATGATTTACTAAGGATTGCAAAGCAAGCAAAGAATTAGAAGGTGTCATTGCAATTGTTTCTCTTCTTCTTACATGTTGAATGTCAGAAATATACTGTTCGTTTTCTTTTCCATTGATGAATAAAATACTTCCTAAATCTTTATTTAAATTGATAAAGAAATCAATAGCTTTCTGATCATCAAAAGAAAAAATATTTTTAGTTGATGAAATAAAAATAGTACTTCCATCAAATTTAGGAACGCTATTTATAGCCTCAATTTTTTGCATTTCAAAATTGTAACCATAAATTTCTCTGATGATTTTTGCATCAAAAAAACTAGCTATGTCATCAGTATATAATATTTTCGTTTTTTTATTTTGTAGTAAATTAGTTCTTAAAATTGCTAAAATAGGAATCGTTTTAGACGAAAAACTAATTACATTTTCTGCTTTTGTGTTATTTAAATTGGCAATTGCCCATTCTAAAACACAAGATAAAGGATGTCCTAAACGAATATAATCGTAAGCTGTTGGTAAATTTGTAAGCGCAGAAATTTCTGAATTATTCTTTTTAAATAATTCTTCAAATTGATTTAAAAAATCAGTCTTAGCCAATTCTTCATTATATATATCTAATCTGTGTGTAGTTAAATTTAGCCAATCTTTTGGCATATTTTCTAATACATTTTTTATGTAATTCAGCATCTTATTTTCTTGCATAATTCTCAATTTCTAATAAGATTCAAAGATACAATAACTAGATTTTCTCTAATTTATAAAGAAGTTAAATATTACTTATTTAATTTTAATAAAGTATACATAAAAACAGCCATTCGTTTTACAAAATGGCTGTTTAAGAACTAATTCAAATTATTTTAAATTTTACGCAAATAAATATCTCCACTAATTGTATCTAATCTTAAAAACGCGGTTCCTTTACTAATTGTTGTCACTATTTTAGAACCAAACCCATGCTTTTTGTTTTTATCAAAATCGATATCTAAATCTGAGTAAACACCACCAGTTAAAGTTTTGGCTTCTAATTTTGCATCAGAAACATAAATATCAATATCGCCACTAATTGTTTTTAAGTGCATATCTTTAGAGTGCTTTTTTACAGTAATATTTCCGCTGATTAAATCTAATTTTAAGATTCCAACATACGTTTCAGCTTCTACATCTCCTGAAATACTTTTTACTTTTAGTTGCATATTTTCTGGCACATAAATTACGTAATTCACTATATTACTATGGCTTTCTTTGTAATTTATGTTCTTTTTTTTACCATCTTCATCATCACAATCTGAAGTATAGTAACTTCTATATTTTTTAAAATAATCTCCATAATCTGATGTTACTTTATAAGTTCCGCCAATTTTATCAGCTTTTAAAGAAAAATAATCATTGTGTTCATTATCATCTAAATTTACTGTGGCTTCCACAGAAATTTCATTTTTATTCCAATTTTTGATGATAATATTGTTGGCGAATTTTAGATTTATATAAACATCTTTAATACCTTTTGATGTTGTGTTTTCTGTTACTTTTTTTTGCGCAGTTAGGTTGTTAAAAGACAATAACAAGCCTATGAATAAGAATAAACTTTTCATTTTTTAAGATTTTTAAATTAATGTAAATTAGTTTGTAGTCGTTTTATTTTTTACTTTTTTCTCAAGTAAATATTCCCCATAGAAGATTTTATGTAGATTTTTACACCACCATTATTTAGTTTAGAAACAATACTTTTTCTGCCACTAACATTTGGCATTCCTTTTTTCTCTGGCATTTTAAAATCGAAATTTGTGTAGACAGTTCCTTGCGTTTTTAACTCTAAATCTGCATTTGTATTTGCAGGAATTGCAATATCAATTTCAGAAACAGAACTGCTAATGGTAATTGGCGATTTTTGGCTTACTTTGTCAAAATCTATATCAATTTTACCAACGCTTGTGTTTGCAGTAATTGGGCCTGTAACATTTTTCATTTGTATGCTACCAACATTGGTTTCAGCTTCAACTTCGCCAGTAAAACCCTCCATATAAATGGAACCCATATTTCCTCCATTTACAGAAATGTTAATGTTTTTTGGCAATTTTATATACATTCCTCTTCGATGTAAATAAGATTTTAAATCTGAAACAAATAAAGTTGTTCCTTCTTTAGAGATTGATAATCCATAACCATTTGTATCGTCTTTTCCTCCAGGATAAACTGCTGTTAAGCCTTTTCTTTTATCATCTTTTGAGTTTGATTTTGAATGTGAGTTGGGAAAATGATCTGCATGATTGTCATCATCACAACTATCACAATCTTCATCTTTGTGAGTATGGTTACTGCTTTTTTCTGAAATAATTAATTCTTGAGTTGAACCAATTTCAATTCTTATAGTAGTATCTGAAGTTAAAACCACTTTTTGGATGCCAGATAATGAATATTTAAAATCCTTTTTTTGAGCAGATATTATAGTGCTAAAAAATAATAATAAGATGAATATTTTTTTCATAATTTCTAAATTTCTTTTATAATAATGTTGATAAATTTAATTGTAATTGTTGTTTTACATATGGAGGAGTTTCCTCATTTTCGAGCATTTTTTCCATGGGTTTAATGGCTCTTTTTTCTTGAATTTTCGATAAAATGATAATCAATTCTATTTGAACTGTTGTGTTTTTATCGGTTTCCAAGCTTTTAATTAATGCATCTCTAACCATAGTTTCTGATGAAAATTTAGACAACGCTTCTGCTGCAGCTAAACGTACGTTTGTGTTTTTATCAAAAAATAATCGGTTAATTAATGCTTCAATAATTTTAGTGTCTTTATTTGTAAATTCTTCTGCATTTGTAACTGCTAAAATTCGTTTGCTTGCAGAACTATCTTCTAATAATGTTAACACTTCTGCTGTGTTTTTCTCTTTTGATGATAAGGTGTCAGGTTGATATTTCCCTAACAAAAAAGCACTAAATACAATTAAAATACTTGCTGCTACTTTTATAAAAGTTTTCCAATCAGTTTTTGATTTTAATGGAATTACTTTCACATCATTTTCGGCTATTTCTTTCGCTAACATCTCATCAAATTTCAACTTTAAATTTGCAGATGGTCTTTCCATTTTATCATTTTCTAGAATTGATAAAAAAGAAGTAAGTTCTGTTAATTCTTGTTGACAATTTTTACAACTTTTTAGATGTTTCTCTATTTCAGAATTTGCAACTTTGTTTAAAGAACCTTCTAAATAGTCAGGTAATTTATTTTCTATTTCTTTACATTTCATCATATTTCTTTTTGAAAATAGATTTCTTTTAATTTTTTGATAGCTCTATGCACTTTTACTTTCACAGCATTTTCTGTACTGCCAATTATTTGTGCAATTTGCTCGTATTTTATCTCTTGAAAACGATGCATTACAATCAATTCCCTATCAGAATTCGATAATTTTAGCAACGCTTTTTGCAAATGATCTAATTCCTCTTGTTTGCTTTCGGAAACTGTTTCTTTATCAGATTCCAGTTTGTCATCATCAATAATTATAGCACGTTCTTTTTTTGTTTTTTGATAATGATTTGAAAAAATATTTCTAGCAATTGTATAAATCCAAGCTGCAAAATTTCCTTGATTATAAGACGTTCTGTATTTTATCACTTTTATAAAAACATCTTGTGTTAAATCTTCACTAACCATTTTATTATGAACCATTTTATTGAAAAAATTATACATACGCACATGATATCTTTCAAAAAGAATTGTCATCAATTCTAATTTACCAGCAGCAATAGCTAACATTATTTCTTCGTCAGTTACTTTTTTCAAGTTTGGTTGTTGGTTAGTTTCTACAGTTAAAACCATCAATTTACAAAAAGGTTACACTTGTTTTATTTATTTTAAAAAAAAGACACTATTTTTTTATGGAGCTGTCTCTTTATGTAATTAAAAACAAAAAAAAATCCTGAGCGTTAACTCAGGATTTTAATATATTTTAAAAGTAGATTTTTATTTTTGCTTCGCTAATAAATCTCTAATTTGTTCCAACAATTCTTCTTGTGTTGGTCCTTTTGGAGCTTCTGGTTTTGGCTCTTCTTTCTTTTTAGTTGAATTTACAGCTTTTACAACCATAAACATTACAAAAGCAACAATTATAAAATCGATCACGTTTGTTAAAAAATCACCATATAAAACAGCAACTTGTCCAACAATTTCTCCAGCATCATTTAAAGTTCCTTCTTTAACAATCCATTTTAATTTTTTAAAATCAGCTTCAAATATTAAGCCAATTAAAGGAGAAACAATTCCTCCAGTAAATGAAGTTACTACTTGTTTAAACGCAGCACCCATTACAAAACCAATTGCAATATCTATAAGGTTTCCCTTCATTGCAAAGTCTTTAAACTCTTTAAGCATTCCCATTTTTATTTGATTTTAATTTGTTAGATTGCTAAAATACTAAAAATTAATTAAGTTTTTAACATTTTTTTAACACGTGGAGAAATACCCGTTAAAGTTTCATACACAATTGTTTCAGAAACATCTGTGATATGCTGTATCATTTCTTGGCTATTAAAAATAATTACTTCATCACCTTCATTGCAATCAATTTTGGTAACATCAACCATAATCATATCCATACAAACATTGCCAATAATTTTTGCTTTTTGGTTGTTGATGAGTACATAGCCTTTTTTATTGCCTAATTTTCTGGATAATCCATCTGCATGACCCACAGGAATTGTTGCAGATTTACTCGCTTTTTTTGCTACAAAAGCTCTGTTATAACCTACTGTTTCTCCTGGTTCAATAAAATGAATTTGAGAAATAATGGATTTTAAATTGTGTGTATTTTTAAGTTGAACAGTTTCTTTTGGGTCATTTCCAAAACCATACATTCCAATACCAATTCTAACCATATCAAATTGTGCTTGCGCATAATTTACAACACCAGAAGTGTTTAAAATATGCAACATTGGCTCGTAGTTTAAATGTTTGTAGAATTGTTGAGCAACGTACGCAAAATTATTTAGTTGATTTATGGTGAATTCTTGTTCTTCTAAATCTTCGCTTGCAGCTAAATGAGAAAAAATAGATTGTAGTTTAATATGACCAGTTTCTTTTAATTCAGAAATTATTTTAGGAATATCTGTATGCCAAAAACCCAATCTATTTAAACCTGTGTTAAATTTTAAATGAATAGGATAATTCATTAACGGAGCTTCATCTGCTAATTGTAAAAAAGCATTAAAAATCTGAAAATTATACAGGTTTGGTTCTAATCTATAATCTACAATATCCTGTAAATTTTGAATATGAGGGTGTAAAACTAGAATTGGTGTTTTAATATCAGCTTCACGTAAAGCAATGCCTTCATGTGTATAAGCAACTGCAAAATAATCTACTCTATCTTGCAAAAAAGAAGCTACTTGAACACTATCAGAACCATACCCAAAAGCTTTAACAACAGCTAAAATTTTGGTTGTAGGATTTAATTTTTGTTTAAAGTAATTTAAATTATGCTCTAAAGCATTTCCATCAATCTCTAAAACTGTTACGTGGTTATTCATTCTTGTGCTGAACTTGGTTCAGTATCTTTTAGTTTATTTATACCAGATGATTTTTAAATTCATTTTAATTTACTCCAAATTTTATTTCTGAATCTCTGAACCTAATTCAGAATCTATTATTTTAGATTCAATATTCTTTTTTGTCAAAGCAATTTCTTCTTGCTTTTTTTTATTCGCTTTAAAATACGCTGCTCTGCTTAAAGGTTCATATTCTTGAGTTTCTCCCAACATTACTAACTTATCATTTTGCGCTTTTCTAAAACTATAATGAGCTAAATTACCTGTATGCGTACAAACTGCATGCACTTTGGTAACATATTCTGCAGTTGCCATTAAAGCTGGCATGGGCCCAAAAGGATTTCCTTTAAAATCCATATCTAACCCAGCAACAATTACACGAATTCCTCTGTTGGCTAAATCGTTACAAACAGCTACAATTTCATCATCAAAAAATTGCGCTTCATCAATACCAACAACATCTACATTGTTTGCTAAAAGACGAATATTAGAGGAAACTGGCACAGGAGTTGAGCGAATTCTATTATCATTATGAGACACAACTTCCTCATCATCATAACGTGTATCTACAGCAGGTTTAAAAATTTCTACACTTTGTTTAGCAAATTGTGCACGCTTTAAACGCCTGATTAATTCTTCCGTTTTTCCAGAAAACATAGAACCACAAATGACTTCTATCCAACCAAATTGTTCTGTGTGATTTACTGTATTTTCAAGAAACATTTTGTAATTTTAAGCGTTATAATATTGTAAATTTTTGTAATTTTCAACGTTTACAAATTTATAAATAATTAGCAGTATAATTTAATTTCAAGGTACAACTTATGCACAAAAAGTTAGAAGCAGACTTAATTAGTTTAGCACATAGTATTTTACAGATGAAAAATAAGGACAATGTGTTTTTGTTAAAGCAAAAATCCAAAGAAATTTATGAAAAATTATCTGTTTTAGCATTTGTAGAAGAATATGTAAACTCAACACCTGGTTTAAAGAAAACTAAAACGGAATTATTAGAAACCGTTGAAAAAGCTTTTGCTGTTAAAGAAGAAGAAAATGTAGAAAAATTAGATTCGGAGAAAGTTGTTTATAATTTAGATGATGCTCTAAAAATAGTTGAAAATGAAGTTGTTGAACATGATATAAATGCAGAAAATAATCTAGAAATTGATCATCAAACTGAAATAGAAAATGAAATTCAGAATCAACCTGAGCATAAAGAAGTTATAGAACAACCTTTTGATGAGTTGGAGGAAATTATGTTTTCGAAAGAAATTCCGCCAAAATCTGTAGAAAATGAAGAACCTTTAGAAGAAGTTCCTGAAATTAAATCCAAAGAAATTACAGAAACAAAATTAAAAAAAGCTCTAGAAACTGAAAAAGAAATGCTGAATGAAGTTCAGGATAAAGAACTTCAACATAAAAAAGAAACACAGGCAAATTTAGAGAATGAAAGCGATGTTGTGAAAGTGGAAGTTCGCAAAACAATGTCTTTAGAAGAAGAATTACAAGACATAGTTTCTGTAGATTTTATGGCAGATTTGTTTGAAAAAGCTCCAGCAAAATCTTTAAATGATCGATTGGTAGGCAACATTCAAATTGGTTTAAATGATAGAATTGCGTTTGTAAAAAAT
>TARA_R110002072_G_scaffold179901_1_pt1 | contig 11229 bp, 10 predicted proteins | sample TARA_R110002072 | Tara Oceans TARA_R110002072 (sample SAMEA4397118) | marine metagenome | biome: Polar Biome; feature: [SRF] surface water layer (ENVO:00010504); material: water (ENVO:00002006), including particulate matter (ENVO:01000060) such as... | depth 5 m | reverse complement strand
CTTCAGTTTCCAAGTGATGGTCTTGAGGTCTTCGGTCATGCCACCGTTTTCGACCGTCGGAATTTCGACCGCCAGTTTCGGGACCAGCTCGCCTTTCTCATCGGCGTTGGCCAAAGGCTCCAACACCATGCTGGAGGCATCACGCTCTTTCACGCCACCCGAAAGATAGGGGTTAAGGATCGAGGGGGCCTGCCAGTAGATGATATTAAGTTGCTCATCGCGGCCGCGCTCGCCCTCCTGCGCGATGGCCATCGTTGACAGTAAGGTCAGGGAGGTGGCCCCGAGTAAATGGGCTGATAATCGCATAGTCTATCCTCTCTCTAATTCGCGCCTAACAAAATCACTTGTTAACTAATCAAACATATTTGCGCTAAATTGCAAGTTGCGGGAGGGGGGTGCGGATTGATGCGGAAGAACATCTTCGCCCGACGTGTTTAAGCGATGTCATACCTGTTGACGGCACCGCGGGGCGATCAAACCTTCATCTGACCTTCGCGGTATACGATAAATGCTCCGCTAAATACGATGACCGCAGCCCCGACAAATGTTGCGAGGTCAGGTACCTCACGCCAGATAAGCCACCCCAACAGGGTAGCCCATATTAGACCAGTATACTCGAAGTTCGCCACGGTAGAGGCTTCAGAGAAACGAAAAGCCTGAGTGATTAGGGTCATGCCAGCTGTGCCAAACACCGCAATCGCCCCGAACCGCCAGAGATCTTCATATTGGACTGGCGTCCAATAAAACGGCGCAAACAGAGCGCTTATCAGCGCGCCTGCGCCGACGAGCCAAAGCATGACGGTCCAAACACTTTCACGTGGGTCCACCCAGCGTGATCCGATCATTAGTAAAGCATAAAATAGCGCCGTTCCGACCGGGAAAAGCGCCGCCGGCTGAAAAGCAGCACTTCCTGGCCGTACGACAATCAGCACACCAACAAAGCCGATGATGACCGCCGTCCCGCGTCGCCAGCCGACGTGCTCTCCGAGAAACAGGCTTGAAAGCGAGATTATGAAGATGGGGGCAGAAAATGTCAGGGCGGTCGCTTCGGCGAGATTCAGATATTTCAGACCCGTAAAATAGAACGTCGCTGCACAAGTCCAGAATGCACCCCGCAACAAATGCGCCAATGGCCGACGCGAACTAACCGCTGTTTTACCTCGCAGGAGAAGAACCACGACCAATGCGAACGGAAGGGCAAGGATGTTACGCAGGAACAAGATTTGAACGGGTGCATATCCCTCGGTCAGCACTTTCGCGAACGCATCGTTAATTGCGATGCATGCAATGCCCGCGCACATGAGAAAGATTCCAGATCCGGAGTGAGAAAACGTTCGGGTTGCCTGCATAATACGCCCCTCCGACAGGTGCCCTGAACGGGCTCGTCCCCTCTACGAGCCCGAAGTTCTCGTCAATTTTTAATGCGCATCGTCTCGGGATCCGTGCCGGTAGCAACCTGTTCACGATACCAGTTCGGTTGCCGCCCCTTCCCAGTCCAAGTCTGTGTCGCGTCTTCCGGATTTGCGAAAACCGGCTTTGATGGCTTCTTGGCCGCCTTTGTTTTGGTTTTCTTCTTCTTGGGAAGCGGCGCTGCGGTTTCGGCAATATCGTTTAGCGAAAAACCGAACTCCGCAGCCGCCTTCGCCGCGGCTTTTTTGGCCTCTCGCTGATCCCGAGCCTTTGCAGACGCCAGTGCTTTTTTGACGTCCGCCAGCAGCTTTTCAAGCTCTTTGCGCGGCATCGCTTTCAACTCACTCTTATCGAACATGAAATTCTTCCGTTTGTTTGCTGGGCTAAGTATTTAAGAAGCCTCATATGCTTGATCATCTTACTATTCAATGTATCGATGCCGACGCACTGCTCTAAACAGGAAAGTTAGATTACATTTTGTTTAACCAACGCGACATTATTCAGATGTTTCGTGGCGGAGATATTGCTTAATCTGAAAGCGTAATCTGTGACCGATTGCGTGGACTACCTTTGGGGCGCGTCGAACGTTGGCCGTAGGGATCGAAATATCCGGCATCGAGGCAATAAAGCGAGAGCAGGCCCCCCGCTATGCAAAGCAAAAGGTGAGCGCTAAGTCAAACCTCACCCGCGAAATCAATACCCGATTGATCAGAAATCACCGCGAGCAACGTGATAGATCAGACGTTCCCATTCTATAGAGAAAGAAAAGCGACGACCCCAGATGCCAGGGAATGGTCGGAGGCCGCCGCAGTTTGGCGAGGCCCATGGGAATACAAGCCTCAGTAGAACAGGGAGTCACCCGACCCCCTAAAGTTGCTTAGGCCAAAACCATTCACAAGGCAAACAGCTCGAGTAACGTCTATTCACCCAGCTTCCCCGTTGTCTACGCTTAAACCGGCATCTGACAATTGTTCCTTGTCCGGAAGGTCTCGCAAGCTCTCAAGATCAAACGCGATCAAAAACTGCTCTGTCGTCACAAACGTGTAAGGTGCCCCTCTCTGAGGTAATCGTGGACCCGTTCCGATCAAATCGCGCGCATGTAAGCGGCCAATCAAATCGCGACTGATCTCTTTACCAAAAATATTCTTCAGCCCGTCACGTGTGATCGGCTGATGGTAAGCAATGGCCGCCAGCACCGCGACGTCGAATTCATTTAGGTCCAACAGCTGTTCTCCAACATCCGCCGCCGCGCGGATCGCGGGGGCATAGGCAGATCGTGTGCGCATCATCCAGCCCCCCGCCACCTTAGCAACTTCGAACGCGCGGCCACCCAGATCGACGGCCAGATCCTCGACCAGCAGATCGACCGACGCCCCCTGCCCCACCACGCGCGCCAGCTCGTCGCGCGGCACCGGGGAGGCAGAGGAAAAGAGCACCGCTTCGATCCGCCGTATCCATTCCCGCCACCGCAAGTCTGGCGGCAGGTCGGGCAACTCACGGTCAAGCTCCGGTTCGGGAGGATTCCTGACCATCGCTACCCCCCATAGAGCCGGAAGGTGTCGCGGCCGGTCAGTTCGCGCACCGCGCCGAGGTCGACCAGCCTGTCACAGAGCCGCCGCGCGGCGCGATCCGGCAAAGGCAAGGCCGAAGGTGCCACGGCGTCGCGGGTCAGGAACATCTGCACCGCTTTCCCTGCCCCCTTGGCGCGAAGTTTGGGCGCAACCGCCTTCAGATGCGCCGCCCGCCGCGCGAGGTCAGCAGAAAGACGCACTACCTCGACCCCCGAGGCGATAAGCGCCCGATGACAGGCCAACCGCAATTCCTCGCCCTGCTTACGTAGATCCACGCGTTTAATGCCAGCCGCCAGCAGCGGCACAATGCGATCCCAACCGAGTGCTTTCGCGAGAGCGGCATCGGCGAGGATCAATGCTGGACTTTCGGCACGTGGCGCCTCGCGCAGAACGGCTTCCAGCGCCATCGCGGCCCGGGTCACCGGCGCCCCTTTCCCCGCATCAAGCCACGTCGCGATCTGGCCCGGCTCGAGGGTCGGCAAGGCTCGGCCCAGAGCCTTGATCGACAGCGGGCGTTCCACGGCGCGACGCCAGGCCAGACAGGTTGCGCCCGCCGGACCGGGCAAGTCGCCGGGGCGCAGAAAATGAACCGCGTCGCGCAACTCCCCCGCCCGCTCCGGTCGGCCCGAAAACCTGACGCAAGCTTCCGCCGCCCGTAGAGCCAGCCGGGCGCGTATTAACGTCACAGGCACGTCGTCCCGCGCCATCAAGAGATGCAGGTGGTTCAGGGCCGCGCCCGACAAAAAGGCCATATCTTCAAGGGTTCCAGAACGCGTGGAGGTGACCCATTCAGGCAACCGAAGTAGCGTATCAAGGTCTCCGCTGTGATCTGGTTGGGCAAAATTCATGCGCGAAGCTTACATCATCGCGGCGCTTTAGGCTATCGATGAAAGCGCAAACCGCCCCGCCTTGCAGTTCGTCGTTATGTCCAATAAGTTTACATTATCGGACATAAAGAATATGCTGCGGGAGCAGTTCAATTTCAGTATCTGGTTCAGTGAGAAATGCCCTCAGAGACCGAAAAATCGAGATCAGCGCCCTCCGATAAGTTGAATGACGCTCGCGTCGACAGGAAGGATCAGGACGAAAGCGACAGTATCGCCCTGCCCTCCCATGTCGCGGGGTCCGGTACGCTCGATAGACTGGTGGACACGGCCCGAGACTATGCCCGTGCCTCAGTGTCTGAGAATACGCTGAAGGCCTATGCAAAGGATTGGGCACACTTCGCACGTTGGTGCCGGATGAAGGGCACAGAAGCGCTGCCTCCGTCGCCCGAGATGATCGGCCTCTACCTTGCCGACCTGGCGTCCGGCTCACGCCCCTCCGCGTCGCAGTCGGCATCCCGCCCCCTATCGGTCTCGACAATCGACCGCCGCCTATCCGGGCTTGCCTGGAACTATGCGCAGCGCGGATTTACGCTTGACCGCAAGGACAGGCACATCGCGACCGTGCTAGCCGGGATCAAACGCAAACACGCGCGCCCGCCGGTACAGAAAGAGGCGACCCTGCCTGAGGATATCTTGGCGATGGTCGCCACCCTGCCCTTCGACCTGCGCGGTCTGCGAGACCGAGCCATCCTGCTCCTCGGCTATGCGGGCGGTCTGCGTCGATCGGAAATTATCTGCTTGGACGTCCACAAGGACGACACACCGGACTCGGGCGGTTGGATCGAGATCTTCGACAAGGGTGCCCTGCTCACGCTGAACGCTAAGACCGGCTGGCGTGAGGTTGAGATTGGCCGCGGCTCTAGCAACCAGACCTGCCCTGTTCACGCGCTTGAGCAATGGCTACATTTCGCCCAGATCGACTTCGGCCCTGTCTTTGTCGGCACCTCGCGCGATGGCAAACGCGCATCTGAGGCTAGGCTGAACGACAAGCATGTCGCACGCCTCATCAAGCGCACGGTCCTGGACGCTGGCATCCGATCCGAGTTGTCCGAAAAAGAGCGCGTCGCGCTGTTTTCCGGTCACTCTCTGCGCGCGGGACTTGCAAGTTCAGCAGAGATCGACGAGCGATATGTCCAACAGCATCTCGGACATGCCACTGCGGAAATGACCCGCCGGTACCAACGCAGACGTGACAGATTTCGGGTGAACCTGACCAAGGCTGCCGGGCTATAGCAGCGTCTGCGATTGTTGCTGCCGCGCTTCTCGACGTTAATTGGCTAGGTAAGCCGAGACAGCACCCAGGCCCGGCATATCGTCTCGGGCCTACGTACTGGACCATATGCTAGGCGGTCTGCCCATTCAGATCGCAATCAGTCCTTTGCGTTTTTTAGGTCGAAGCTCCAGGATCGGCTCAGCTACCCTACCCAGCGTTCTTTTCGCGCATACCTGTGCGCGCGAGGAAACTGCAGGTTCGTGGCGACCAACCACTTGGCGAACGGCTGCCGAAACGGCGTCTCGCGCGCGAGACGCCGGACTTTGCCTATGTCTCTGCCACGTCACCAATCCGGATGAGAAGCTCTTCAAGCGCCGCTTCATCCTTGATCTCAAGCCCGGATAGTTCCAGGGTGACACGCTTGCCGCGGGCCTTGGCTTTTACCCGGAGACCACCCTGCCCCCGCCAATCGACCGTCAGAGCCTCCGGCTTTTGCAACTGCCGCTTCCCCAAAAACACGCCTTTGCGCTCAACAAATGCCTCCAAAAGCGCTGTCTCTCCAGAGGCATCGGCGAACTTCTCGCCCCGGTTGGACAGCACCGCTGTCAGCTCATCGCCCCTGCCCTCTTTCAGAGCCTGGGCCAGCCGCGCGCCCAACCGTTCTCCTATGGCTTCCGGATAGTCGAGATAGGCCGCGAGCTGTTGATGGATCAGCGTGAAGTTCCTGATCTTGTAGCGCCGGTTGCGGCTGGAGTTAGCGAAGAGGGTCTCAATGGCATCGTCGACGCTTTCCACAACGCCGTGCTCGACCGCGAGACAGCAGATCCTCCCACGTTCGTAAAAGCTCACATCCTGGCGGATTTCGTTTTCCTCAACCATGGCCACCATGGCATCGACTGTCTGGGGCCGTTCCGCGACCAAGGCCTTGACGGTGGAAAAACGGTCCTCGCCGGTCTCTGACCACAAAGCGCGCAGGGCGCTCAGTCGCCGGAACCCGCTTACCAGACGATAGGTCTTGGGGTCCTCGTCTGACACCGTCACTTCGATCGGGGTCTGCTGCCCGCGGGCGCGCAGGCTGTCCATCAACTCATGCCAAGCTTCGCCGTCGCGATCCAGATGCCGTCGGTCGCGGGCATAGGCATGATCGTCGATCCGGTTGAGGTCGATCTGGACAATGACCAGCCCGGCCACCTGTGCGGTGTGCCAGGCATCGGCATCGCCCCTTAGCGTGTCTCGGTCCTTGCGCAGCTGCAGGATCTCGTCCTCAAGCGAACGCGCGGCCCCACCCGCCATCTGCGCAATCGGCGGCGCCTTGCTGGCACTGCCGCCCCGCCGTTCGGCCGCGCTCTTCTCTGCAACGGAGCGGAGTGTTGAAACCGCATCCTTGTCGATAGCGCCCAGTCTCTTGCGTGTCACTCTGCGGCCTCCTTGCGCTCTGCCTCGATCCTGTCGCGTTCCCAGCACCCGATCAGCAATCTTTTGAATTCGTGATAGCACCGGTCGAATGTCTCGCGGCCGCGACGATAGGTGTCGCGGTTGAAATCCGTATGGCTGGCCTCGTAGATGCCGGACACCCGTTCGCCGGCCTGGCCGACAAGCGCGGTGAACTCCTGCCGATAGTTGGCGACAAAATCGTCGAGGTAGACCTGAATGACGTTGGCCAGTTCCGATTGCTGAACGTCGTCGTAGCGCGTCAGCAGCACCTGCACCGCATCCCAGGAAAATTTGGGTGCATCCTCGTGGAGCCGTGCCATGCTGTCTTCGATGCTGACGAAGGTAGTGTAGAGCATGTCAAAGAAACGGCCAGTAGAATCGAACTCGATGAAGCTTGCACCGACCGGGATCAGCAAGATATCGGCCGCAGAGAGCGCATTGATCGTCAGGTATCCAAGCGCCGGCGGGGTGTCGATAATGATGACGTCGTAGTCCAACAGCAGGTTCTGTGCCTCAAGAAAGGCCCGCAGCGCATCCCAGAACTGCCAGCTTCGGTGGCTTTGCATCCAGACCGGCACCTGGAACTCCGCCCAGTAGAGATTGAGTTGCGCGGGAAGTATGTCGATCGTTGGCCAGTGCGTTCCGAAGATGACGTCATCGGCCGTCACCGCGGCGGCCTCGCGGATTTCCTCATCGAGTTCTTTGGAAGTCAGGTCGTCGATGCCCAGCGTCATGGCCGCGTGACGGGCACGGTGCCAGGCAAGGATAGAATAGGCGGTCTGACCTTCGTCCTCGGCCATCGACCCGAACATCGTGCTCATCGAGGCCTGACTGTCGAGGTCGATGACAAGCACGCGGTAGCCATCCAGCGCCGAGGCCATCGCCAGATGTGCGCCGGTGGTTGTCTTGGAAACACCGCCTTTGAAGTTGCAGACTGAGACGACCTTGGCCGGCTGGTCCTTGGGCCGGTAGGGGCGGTAACCCTTACCTTGTTGGCCCTCGGATTCCAGGAAGGCCCGGATTTGGTTGATCTCGTCCAGAGTAAAGGTCTTGGCGCCACCGGCCTTCTCGGCCTCGCCCTGTGGAAGCTCCGGATTAGCTTTGAGTACCCGTCGCAGATGCTGCGCGGACACCGGCAGCATGAACGTGGTAATCTCCCAGATGCCGAAGCGTCGCAGATTCTTTTCGCCATCGGGTTTGTAGCCGCGCCTGGCGAGATCGTCTCTGGCCCGCATGCAGATCTCGGCCGCGACAGTGAACCGTTCCGTAGTGACTCGGGCTGGCACACCGTTCAGGGCATCGTTCGGATCGATGGGCTGCAATGATATGGAAGGGGGCGTGCTGCTCATTAGTCATTGCCTCGAATGTTCCTGCTTTCCCTGCTTACGCGTGTTTTCGTGAACAACAGAGTTTACGGCTACCATAAGCTATGGATTCCTGGGTGTCACGCGCGCGAGACAGGCTTCGAAAATAAAAAATTCAGAGAAATCAGACGGCAAAATCTTTGATTCCTTTAGGATAATTTAAGAGTCTTTCCCGTAAGGACTGTACAACCTATTCAAGCACTTACCAGCTCCTACCTCCCCATACGCGGTACGAGATCGACCCGTTTTCAGGGCGGGTTCGACCCGGACACAGGCGCAAACCGACCCATTTCCGTGCTGAAGTCGACCCGCTTGCGTGCAGGGTTTTTTCCTGCGCATCGTGTCGAATTCAGAGTCAAAACGCATCGAAAGTTGCTCTTTCGGGGCAGATCGTGTCTGACCGCGCGGCGACTCATCTATAGAACATACCCATTTACGTGAGGTGCATCCTAGGAAATCGACCCGTTCTGTGTGCTAGCAACCAACTTCCGCGCGAAGCCGGCAGAACAAAATCGACCCGTGGTGATTGACAGTCGGGTCGGTTTTCCGGTCGAATGGCAAAAAACGAGAATGCGAGTCGAGCAGTGACCCAATTCCGCACCGTCACCGAGCGGGAAAGCCTTCGCAAGCACGTGGCAGCGATTCATGTCGGCGGTAAGCTTACGTTGTTGCAGCGCAAGCTCAGCAATTGCCTGCTGTTGCATGCGTATGATGATCTGTTGACCAAGAGCTCGCACCGGATAGATGCCGAAACGCTCTGCGCGCTGTCGGGTTATACGTCGCGCGATCGTGACACGCTCAAGGCAGCGCTTCGGGCGCTGGCCGAGACCACGGCGGAATGGAACATGCTGGGAGACAATGGCGAGGAGGAATGGGGAGTTTCTTCGCTGATCTCCTACGCAAAGCTGACGGGCGGTGTCTGCGAATACGCCTATTCCGCGCCGCTCGCGGCCAAGCTCTATGACCCGTCCGTTTTCTCGATGATAAACATGCGTATTCAGCGCAACTTTACTTCTGGACATGCGCTCGCACTCTACGAGAACTGTTTCCGCTTCGTGCGGACGGGGAGCACCGGCTGGTGGGAACTCGACGTCTTTCGCCGACTTATGGGAGTGCATGACATGGCGTATTACGATGATTACTCGAAGCTTAACGCCAAGATCATCAAGCCGTCGGTCAAGGAGGTGAACGCCGTCTCCGACATCTCGCTGGTGGCCGAGGTACGCCGCGAGAACCGCCGGGCGAAATACATCCGGTTCCTCATTTCGCGCAATGGCCAGGAGACGCTCTTTGACCTCGGTGACGACGATGCGGTTCGCAAGTCGGGCGCCTTCCGACGGCTGGTCCAGAACGGCATCGCAGAGCGGCTGGCGCAGCGCTGGCTCTCCGAGCATGGCGAGGACTATGTGGTCGAGAAACTGGATTTCGTCGAATCCGAGCGCCGGAAGGGCAGGGTGCGCAAGACCCCGACAGGCTATCTTGCGGCTGCGATCAAGGGCGACTTCAAACAGGCGGCTCCGGCGCCGGTGAAATCCGTTCCGGCGCCCACGGCGCCGAGTGAGGAAGATATGGCCGAATTCGAGCGCAGCGCCGAGAAGGAGCGCATTGCCGCCTGGCGGCAGACCTGTCTCGAGGTGATTGACGCCAATCTTGAGAAGCGGTCTCCGGCCAGCCGAAAAGCGGTGCGGGATCGCTTCGAGCGCCTGCTGGAGGACGACTTCGAGCGCGACCAGTTTCGCCGCTACAGCTGGCAGGCGCGGGCGGTCTTTACTAAGGTGCGCGAGTTCTGGTCCGACCTGATTCCGGAAGGTTTGCCAGAACAATTAGATTGACGCGTCTCCCGCACGCGACGAAGCAGCAGAAATGCGGCATCTCGAGAGAGCGCTCCGCGGCATCTTTGTTGGACGTATCCGAGGGCTGGCGCGGGGCAAGGGGCTCTGCATCTAAAAGGGGGAGACGAAGTGAACGCAGCGACCAACATACCGGACGATGCGGCACCCGGTTGAGTAGCCATGTGAACAGGGACTGTTGGGTTAATCGCAGTTCTTGGGAAGGTTTCTGTTTTTGAGGTCGAGTATGCCGCGCAAATCGCCGTTCAAGTATCACCGCTTTCCACGTAAAATCATCCTATGTGCCGTACGCTGGTATCTGCGATATCCACTATCTCACCAAGATAGTGCCGAAATAGGCCCGCCTAAAAAACTGATGTCCAAACGACCATCGTCAATTAACGCAACAGTCCCTTTGATAGTTTCGGCTAATCAGAAGCTACCGATTTACCCAATGAGGTTATTGGTATCGATCCCATGCTCTTCGATGTCCTGATTGATCCCCATCCGCCCATCGAAAACAAGCAGCACGAAGGCGGTGCCGCCCCTGAGGGTGTAGTAAATGTTGTAGCGCTTTTGGAAAATCAGACGCCGGATGCCGCGCGGCTCATGATAGAGATGCCCAAGCAGGGGATTGCTGCTCAGGTGCTCCAGGATGAAGCGGTCAATCTCATACTGAAAGGCCTCGGCGTAGTCCTGCGAGTAGTCCAAGTGGTACAGGTATATCGGCCACAAGCTTTCGCTTGCAGCCTTGGTCATCACTACTTTCATGCGACGCTAGAGCTACGATCCTTGAAGCGAGCGATGCGAGCCGCTGTGGCGCTTTCGCTAACCTCTTCAAAGCGTCCGCTTTCGATATCATCTAGCCCCTCAGAGAGCCCCCGCTTAATGCGAAGCTTGGTTAGCTCCTCCCAATCTTGAAAGGACACCGTCACCGCCACAGGGCGGTTTTTCTTCGTTACGATCACGGGCTCGCGCTGCGCGGCGTCCAGGTAGCGCCCGAACTCCTTGCTCGCCACCGATGCGGTCATGGTCTTCATGTTCATAAGCCTTGTGCTTAGAGGGTAATGTCCACATTATACGGAAAATCCGGAAGACGCAAAGTTTTCCCGTTCTAAGCGGAGGGCGGGAGAGGGACGACTTTGATTTTGAAAAGTGGCGTCTATTCGTATAATCGCCACAATATCTTGTGCTGGCGCCCCCCACCACAAAAAGGGCTTCAGGACTCACCAAAAGCAGATACGCAAATCGGAGAGGCGTTCTTGCTTTCATGAAGCCCTAAGACCATCACGAACCCCGCTACAAGGGGTGTGTGCTCGCCATGCTCAGATGCTTCGCATCCTGCGCGAGGCACCGCTCCCGCTTCGCGCCCTTGCAGCGTGAACCGTGCTGTTCTTTTTTTGGGCTCAAGCAAGGGACGGCTCCGAAAGCAGATCAACTTTCACTTTTCGCCGAGGTACCTGACGGATAGGGCAACGCACCAAACCGACAGGACGGCGCTTCGACCCCCATGGGGTGTAA
>TARA_R110002072_G_scaffold56097_12_pt1 | contig 11233 bp, 9 predicted proteins | sample TARA_R110002072 | Tara Oceans TARA_R110002072 (sample SAMEA4397118) | marine metagenome | biome: Polar Biome; feature: [SRF] surface water layer (ENVO:00010504); material: water (ENVO:00002006), including particulate matter (ENVO:01000060) such as... | depth 5 m | reverse complement strand
TTTGGATTGACTCTCCCGGGTTGCTTCCACGTGTTTGTCAGACATGATTCTGAATCGATCGCCAAGTGCGTAGGTCATGACAATCATCCAGACAAATTGCCCCAGGCGAGGGCCGTAGGATTCAGAGGCTGCTAAAGCGGCTGACCCAGAAAGTAATCCAATGCTATTTAGTCCAATAATGGTGAATGCCAATAAGGTGACTGAATATCCTCCGAGGTAAAACAACGCATCTCGTTGTCGATCCAGGGCCATTGGCAGGAGTATCCAGAGCTGTACCAGAATGAAACTGATGTTGACCAGAGCTAGTAGTTCAACGACATAGTTGGTCTGGATAAATAGCTCCAAGGGCAACATGCCGACCCAAACCGCAATATAGATTTTTACAATATTGTGTGACGCGGGGGAGTGGACCCTTAAATCAAAAAATTCGGTAAAAAACCTGGCGAAAGCAATGCAGCTTAGATTGACACAAACCCAGGGAAGCAGGTCTCGCATATTAGGTTCTAGCTCCGGAAGAAATGCTAGTGCGGAGCCGTCCCGAATTGCCCAGGTAATGGTATAGGCGAGAATGCTGCTGCCGAACCAGAGATAAATCGGCAGTTTGGTCGTGACCAGTAAGATAACGGCATAAAGAAATATGCCGAGTGAGGCGCCATAAAATAGATGTGATGCCTGGGTGCGTAAAATTCTTTGCCCAACGTAGTAAACAGGCTCAGCAAGAATTAAGTCATAATTTGCTAATGGCGCATCGAGAAATAGATAGTAGCTTTCGGTGCTGTGGCTATTGATTCTGAGGCTGTAAGCCCTTGCGGTTCCGCTGCTGCCGATGAGTTCTTGATCGGGGTTGGTACCCGCAGCATGGTACAGGCGGGCTTCTCTCATCATGGGATCTTGATAACTCAAAACCCGTATCAAAGTTTGGTCGCTGTCGTTGCGCAGGCTGAACTTTAACCATGCGCCATTGACTGGCAGCTGTTCCTGGCTCGAATCCCTAAATCTGTGGTCCAGGTCACCCCGTAAAATCGCCGTGGTTGAAAACTTACGCCGTGGATCTGGAAAAATCATTGCGGATCCGATGACATTGATCTGATCTGCGTCAGGATCGAGCAATACATCGCCCGCGGCGTAGGCGTCAGGGAGCCCCGCCAGACAAAAGATCGAGGCGGCTACGAGGGATGCGCGTAGCAATAAGGAGTGCATTATTTTAGTGTAGTCGAGGTTCTAGCATTGGGTTCTCCAGGAGGGCACATGAATAACAAGCCGCGTCTTGCGGTCACAATGGGTGATCCAGCGGGAATTGGTGCAGAAGTTGTCGTCAAGGCCTTCCAGCAAAGGGCCATCTACGCTGATGCCGCGCCCTTTGTACTGGGTAGCCGGGCCTGTCTGAATTTGGCCATGTCAGCTGCAGAACTCGACTTCCCCATTCGGGTTCGGCAGAGCCTGGCCGACATTCAAGGTGAACCCGGCGTCATTGAGCTGATTGAGCCGGTGGAGTTTGCCATGGATCGGCACCGGTACGGCGAGGTAAGCGCAGAAGCAGGTGCAGCAGCGGTTGGGTACTTTGAGGCGGCTGTGAATATGGCCCTTAAGGGCGATATTGAAGGCGTCGTGACCTGTCCCATTAACAAAGAAGCTGTTCATGCCGCAGGATTTGTCGGCGATATTGGCCATCAGGAAATCCTGGCTCGCATGACCGGCAGTACCCTTACCGCCACAATGCTCATGACAAAAGGGCTGAAGGTTGCCCATCTATCCACCCACAAGTCACTCATTGAAGCCGCTCGATACGTCACGAAGCCAGTGATTGTCGAAAAACTGCGGCTTACCAGTGAACACATGACAACCTGGATGGGTAGAAAGCCAAAAATAGCCGTGGCTGCCTTAAACCCACATGGAGGGGAAGGTGGGATGCTCGGCAGGGAGGAAATTGATGAGATTGCCCCGGCGATTCAGGCCGCCTGTGGGGAGGGGATGAATGTTGTTGGACCATATCCGGCGGATTCCATCTTCTATCGGGCCGTTGCCGGTGAATTTGATGCTGTTTTAGCCCTGTATCATGATCAGGGCCATATCGCGATTAAGATGCACAATTTTGAAGAAAGCATCACGGCAACCATGGGAATCCCTTTTGTTCGAACTTCAGTTGATCACGGTACTGCCTTTGATATTGCGGGCCAGAATCGAGCAGATGCGCAGGGCCTGGGACGCGCCATGACGGCCGCAATTGCGATGTTGAACGGTCGATTGACCTGAACCTATGGACAATCTGGTTCAGAATTTGGCGGCCCACATTCGCCGAGCTTACTATGGCCCATCACTGGTATTTCTAGTGTGCCAACGGCGCCCTTTTTTGGTACTGTAAGCGCCTTCGCGACCTATCGCAGCCAAATTTTGAAAGACTACAGGAGTAGCACTACATGCCATTGGTATTAAACGAAGAACAAAATATGCTGAAAGATGCAGCGAAAGACTTCTGCACGAACAGCACACCTATTACTCAGCTGCGTAAGTTGCGAGACGACAAGAATGAGTTGGGTTTCGACGGCGCTACCTGGAAACAAATGGCCGAGTTAGGTTGGGCTGGGATTACCATCCCCGAAGACTTTGGTGGGCTTGGTTTCGGCTTTATGGGTCTTGGTGTTGTGATGACAGAATGTGGTCGGACATTAACAGCTTCGCCTTTGTTGGCGACTGCAGTATTGGGTACAAGTGCAATTCTTCACGGTGGCACCGACGCGCAAAAAACTGAACTCCTGGGTCAAGTTGCTGGCGGCGAACTCTTGCTGGCTCTAGCATTGGAAGAAACGCCGCACCACAGCCCTTATGGCTCCGCAACCAAGGCAGCAAAATCCGGTGATGGTTATACGGTGACTGGCAAGAAGACCTTTGTTCTTGATGGCCACGTGGCAAACAAGATTGTGGTTGTCGCACGCACGTCTGGCAATGCCGGTGATCGTGATGGACTGACACTTGTGTTGGTTGACGGTAACGCAACGGGCGTTAAGGTAACTCGTACATACATGGCTGACAGCCGAAATGCTGCGAACATCGAATTTGATGGTGCCCAGGGTGAGCTGTTAGGCGAAGAAGGTAAAGGTGCCGACGTACTAGACAAGACTCTGGATGCGGGCCGTATTCTCCTTGCTGCTGAAATGTTGGGTAGTGTGGAAGAGTGTTTTGAACGCACGGTTGAGTATTTGAAGGTCCGAGAGCAGTTCGGCGTTCCTATCGGTTCATTCCAGGGTTTGAAGCACCGGGCAGCGCAAATGTTTTGCGAAGTGGAGCTTTCAAAATCAGTGGTACTAGAAGCCCTGAGTGCGTTAGATGAAGATTCTGATCAACTCGCTGAGCTAGCAAGCCTGGCAAAAGCACGACTTAACGATACTTATCATCTAGTGAGTAGTGAAGGTGTCCAAATGCACGGCGGTATTGGTATGACCGACGAACATGAAATTGGCTTTTTCCTGAAGCGTTCACGGGTCAGTGAGCAGACTTTTGGTAATAGCGCATTTCATCGTGATCGTTACGGTGAAGTTCAAGGTTACTAGTCTACAAAAAGATATGCGAAAGGCGCCAAAAGGCGCCTTTTTTTTGCGCTGATTGCCAGCAATAGACGCGGTATGATCAAGCCCATTGTGGCCAAACACTGGATTTAGGCATGATTGAACAACTCAAAAGACCCCTCGTACTCTGGGTATTGTTTGTCTTAACTCTGTTGTTAACCTATTCCTTTAGCCTGATTCGCGAACAGTGGGGGCTAACCTTACTCGACAGCATTACATCCCCCTCGGATTCAAGAGGATTGATTGGCAGTTTCACTCAAGAGCAAATCATGGTCCATGTCTGGACTACCGCGGTAGTAGATGTTGCTTACCCGCTGGCATATGGATTGTTCTTTGCAGGAACCGCGCTGTGTTTCTTCGGGCGTTTTGGGTTGTATCTTGCACTCCCAGCTTTTACCGTGATTCCCGTTGATCTTATTGAGGGTGTGGTTCAGGTCCTGGGGCTACTCGGCACCGTAGATCTCCTGGATTGGAAAGCGATACTGACGCCAGCCAAATTTATTTTGTTCTTTGCGGCAATGGGCATTGCCATGCTTGGTTGGGTTGTATGGTTGGTCACAAAAATTAAGGCCATGTTTTAAAATGAAGCCTAGAGCATGAACCGAGGGATTGTTTTAGACCTTAATCGGACCGGTTTGATGCCCCGGCAATTGTTCTTCGGTGCAATCGTGCTTCTGTGCAATCGGATAATGGCAATCGAATAATGGACATTCAAGCACTCAGAGTTTTTCTCGGTTTGTGCCGACACTTACATTTTGGCAAGACGAGCGCCGAGTTTCATCTGAGCCCCTCTGCCCTGAGCCGGCTTATCCAACGTTTGGAAGCAAGCGCAGGTTACCCGCTGTTGCTGCGGGACAATCGCTCAGTTCAACTGACAGAACAAGGCCAACAACTGCGTGCTTATGCGATGGAGGTTGTGGCCGGCTGGGACGAACTTAAGCGAGAAATGCAGGAGGCCAATGCCCAACTAAAGGGCAGACTCACGCTGTTTGCTTCAGTCACTGCCAGCATGAGCATCTTACCGAATGTGTTGTCTCGATTTAGGATGGACTACCCGGATATACATATCCAGTTGGAAACGGGTTATGCAATTGATGCGCTACAGCGCTTGAATGAAGGTGCTGATGTCGTGGTTGCCTCGGTATCCATGGATGATGATCCAACGTTAATCAAGAAGGTGGTCACCAGCACACCAATTGTTGCAGTCGCCACTCGAGAGGTTGCCGATCTTTTGGGAGAACCACCCAATTGGGGCGGGATTCCAATGGTGTTGCCAGGTTTTGGCCAGGTACGTGACAAGATCGACAGCTGGGTCAGAAGTGAAGGTGTGGTTCCAGAGGTCTATTCCGAGGTAGACGGCAATGAGGCCATTCTTTCTCTGGTTGCTCTGGGCTGTGGCATCGGTTTTGTCCCCCAACTGGTATGGGAAAACAGCAGCTTGAAGGACCGGGTTGAAGTTGTGGCTTCCGGTCCCTTTGGGGAATTCCATGTGGGTTTTTGTACCCGGCCCAGACAACTGGAAAAATCGGCGATCATTCGCGCCTTTTGGTCTTCTATAGATGTTGTTCGTCCCTGATTATTGTGCAGTGATCGAATCAGGGCGGAGTCGGGTTTCAGAATTTGCTAACGTAATGGTTATATCTCGTCCTTCAAAAAGGGGAGGCCATGTGGATCGGTTACTGACAAAATTGTTACTCACGGTGATTGGTATTACCCTTGCAGTCACCGTAGGGGCTGCATATTTTTGAAAAGGTTATTTAGTTCATGACGCACCATAAGTTACGCGCACTCATTGTTCTGGTCCTGCCAGTTATTTTTGGCTTTGGGCCCTGTGGTCCCATTGCCGGTGGACAACTGAGCGATCCGGAAGTCAGCGGGCGAATTACCGACTTTCGGTTTGTCCAGGATGAAAATCGTTGTGCGCTAGAGGTGACCGGGGACAAGGTCCATTCGGTAACCGTAAATTGTTGGGCGGTGGGTAAGCAGTTATTTATCGGTTGCCAGGATTGTGCAGGTAAGACATGGTCCTCCGTGATCGAAACAAATCCCCTGGCCCGGGTTCGGATAGGTCCAAAGGTTTATCCCGTCAAAGCAACTCGGATGCACGACCCGGTGGCGATTGAGCGAGCCTGGCGTTTTCGCCTGCAAAAGTACGACGAGGGAGAGCCTGGCCCCGTACCAGAGGGATATTGGCTCTTCCATATGGGCTCACGGGGCTAAAACTTGTGGTAGCCTGACTCCAGTGAATACTGGAGACACCTCATGGGAAAGGTCAAAGCGATTGGCGGCATCTTCTTCCGCAGTAAAGATCCGGCTGCTCAGCGGGATTGGTATCAACAGCATCTTGGTTTGAATACCGACGAATATGGCACCAGTTTTGCCTGGCGCCATGCCGATAACCCCGATTTAATGGGCTACAGTCAGTGGAGTCCGTTCAAGTCTGACACCACCTATTTCGAAGGGGAGTTTATGGTCAACTACCGGGTTGATGACCTGGATTCTTTATTGGCTAGCCTGCGTGAAGCAGGGGTCGAAATATTAGATGAAGTTACGGTTGAGGATTATGGAAAATTTGTTCACATCCGAGACCCTGAAGGTATGCGCATTGAACTCTGGGAGCCCGTCGACGGAGAATACGAAAAAATTCTTGAAGGCATAACCAACTAGAGCCATCACTCCTGAAGGTATGGCTCCCGTGCGATGGGATGCCGGCAAACGTACTCAACCATGATGCATTCTTCATGGTCCAGGTCCGGGAACCGCTGTAGCAGTGCCTGGATTATTTCACCTTTGGTAGGCGGGTCCCGGTAGTCAACGTCGTGCCAGTATTGCTCTGAAGTCCATTCGATAGCTTCCAGGCAGGGTGTCGAATATCGAGGTTTTTTTTCCTGTTCGCGGTGCGCTTCATAAGCGGACTGGAGGATTTTCGGCAGCGGCGGTTTCTGAGTTAACGCCCAGTCCATCAATTGATCCCGAGAAACCTGGATTGGCGCAAAATACTTCTTGCTGCTCAGGGAGTCGATGGATTTTCCCAGTTCACGCCGAATGAGATTTTCTGTCTCGATGACCTTTTGATCCAGTGCTTCGTTAAGTTTACCTGGCTGGAGCATCTCGCGCTTTGGGAGGCAACCAGAAAGCAGGTTTGCAGCTTCATCTATGGTCCAGGTGGGATATAAGAACCACTGTAGCGCCGTGGTGTAGAAGAGCTTGTCCTCCTCAGAGCGCGCTGCAAAAGATCGGGGCAGGTGAATATTGCCTAGCTGTTTGGTGTTGTCGGTTGCCATATTGCCTCCTCAACGGAACATATTAGGGGCTTGATGGTAGGCGAGGGAAGTTTCCCGACCCGTGGCATCATATAGGGACTATCGGTAAGATACCGCCTCATAATTAAAATCAACCAAAAGGCATGAGCGAGCTCTACAATCTCATCTTTTTTCCGACCATCAAGCCAGGCGAGGATGAAACCGAAGTCAAGATCCAACTCGCGCTGAAATTGAAGATTGATGCAGCTAAAGTGGACAGCTGGTTTGCCTCTGGTAAGCCTACCCTACTATTAAAAGAAGTTGCTTCCGACGTCGCTGACCGTTACATGCAAGCGATTTTAGCCTGCGGCGGTAACTGCAATATGCAGCCCAGCGGTAGCGATGGTAAAGGTTCTCTTTCCCTCGTTCCGAAGCCCACCAATGTTGAATTGTTCTTTTGTCCAGCCTGTGAGCATGAAGAGGAATTGGCGCCCGGCGAAACCTATGAGCAGTGCCCCAAATGTGATCTGGTCATGGCTAAGTGGGCGGAACGTCAGGAAGAAGAGCGCAAGAAAGCAGAAATCAGGCGGCGACTCCTACGTGATGCTCGATTTAAGGATGATGCCAGCAGCGATGAACAACGCAAAAAGGATGAACTGGCGGAACTAAAGCGGCTCGAAGCTGAGATCATGAAGGAACTTGGGATTAAACCCCCCGGTAAACTATGGCAAGTGTTTTCCGCCAGGCCGGTTTCAATTTCAGCCAGCATTGGCATTTTGTTGATTACGCTGAGTTCCGCAATCAGCTTTTTTGTCTCGGATTATATTGATTCGGCCAAGCAGGCTGAGATTGCCTCGGGACCCGCAAGTGAAGAGATTCAAATGATGGCGCCAGCAATTGCTGATGCTGTTGGTTTACAGCTTTCAGGCAATCAGGCGGTCGTTGATGAACTAGCAGCGGTGACCCAACTACTTGGCGGTCAACAAATTAATGCGGCGGTGTTAACCAAAGCCACAGAACAGATGATGAAAGGGGCCAGTAACGAGCAGTTTATGCAACAAGCTAATGCGGGTCCCGATCTGAAAGTCACAACCCCAGGCGGGCTGGGCGAACCGGCGCCGGTTGCTGTGAACCGAGATACCCTCGGCGGCGTCAAGGGTTTGCCTGGCATTGACCAAATATCCGATGAACAGCTAGGCGAGATTAGGCGCGGTGAAGTCATTCACGGCCAGGAACAGGTACTAGATGTTCTGTCCCATAAAATTCAAATCCCTGATTCTAAAAACCCCAACGGTCCAGACATTCTCGTGGACCAAATTGATAAATTGGATGGCTCTAAGGTTGTTGGCCTAATGAAGTCGTTATCTAGAGATCTGGAATGGGACGCCTATCTACTGAGTCATGTCAGAGATTTTTTATTCGAAGGGCAAATGGGCCAGGCCGGTGAGTTAGACCAGGTAATCAAGAATCCGAGTCTGAAAATTGAAGGCCTAATCTGGGAAATTGAGCATCTGGTAGGAAAAGACCCCGATGCGGATTTAAAATTGATGATGGCGCGATTGTCGAATGAGATGAGCCATATTGAGAGTCTAGATCTGCGCGCGAAGTTCTGGTTGCGGCTGGGCGTTAGCCTGGAGTTAGCAGGTGTCCCGGATCAACCTTACGGTATCTTCACCAGGGTTGAGAGCATCGCCGACGATGCCGAAGATCCTGGTGATCGTGCTGCAGTGATCGCTCGGCTTGCGGTTGCTCATCTAGGCACCATCAATGTGTCTAGGGCGCGGATCTTATTTAACCAGGCAATGAAAGAAGCGGGTAGTATCACCTCCGTCGGCGCGCGCATTTCTGCATTTAGTAGCATCGCCCAGCGATATTATGATGCCCGCAATCTTACCCTGGCCGGTGAGATCATAGCCGAAGCACAAATTCTTGCCGCCACCGAGCTGAAAACCCAAGAGCGTACGCCGGCATTTTTTGACATTGCAGCGGCCCAACTTTATATGGGTGATATGGCCGGCGCGTTGCAATCGGTGCGGAACTCCGCGAGCGGGTCTGCTCGGCAGAAATTAATCGTAGAGTTAGCTGCATGGTCAATTGATCAAGGTGAAATTTATCAAGGCCAGGCGCTCATGGCGCAAATTGATTCATCGGCGGCCCGATATCGACTGGCGATTCGCCTCGTCAGTCGGGTTGCCCACGATGGCAATGAACGCAAAGCTATTGCCCTGATTAGCGAGTTCTCGCCGAGACCAGAAGAGATTGAAGACCCCAGTGAACGGGCGTTGATCCTGAGTCAGTTTGCGCGTCTGCACCTCAGATTACGGCAACCCGATCGAGCTGAACAAATGTTTTCCGAAGCACTTGCGATATCCGATCAAATGGCAGGCCGTAAAGCTGCGGTGACCCGAGGTATGGTGGCATTAGATCAGGCCCGGGGACTTTGGATCGGCAAGGCGAAGGCAACAATGGATAAGGTCTCTGAAACCATTGTGTCTGAGCCGATAGGAAGCGAAATTACCGCAACGGAACGTGTGATTAATAACCTGCTGCCACAGTCGGTACGAGATAAGCTGATTTCGCAATCAAAATAAGCGCCAGAAAGCGAATCCCAAGAACCAACAGTTACACCCAACAGCTATAGCCCTAGAAGTAGTAACGTAAACTCACAATAAACCGGTTGGGGTTTGCGCCGTATTCTGATTCCAAATTGGGTAGCGAGGGTTCCTTGCCACTAAATCCAAAAATACTTACCCCAAGGTACAGATTCTCACTGAGACTAAAGTCAGAGGATAGGTTAAAAAAACTAGATCCATCGTCCAAATTTCTAAGCATTTGAAAGGATGCCGTTGTGAGCGGTGAGATCTGCCAGCTTAAGGAGGGAATTAGGTAATGGTTGCCCAGGAGAAATACACCGCCTGCCTGAAAAGGTGAGGTATTAATCAAACCCAGATACTCATTTGGATGCTTTGATCCAGCGCCGTTGTAGTGATATTCAACCATTGCGAACCAGTTTTCGCTGAACCCATAATCGAGACCCAGGGAGGTTCTGTTGTAGCGCTCATCTCCAGAAACTGTAGCGGTTTCGAGCCAGGCACCAAAAGGTCCGAGGGTAGTCTCAATACCAAAACCAATGAGTTGTTGCCTGCTAAACCGAATTGCGGTGAATTCAATATCGCTGCCGGCAATGTTCGATTTTAGGCGCACGAAAGCAGCTGAGTTGTCACTACCGTCATCACCCAGAACCACGCCGAGGTCAAGTTCCGAAAGTTGTCCTACCGGTCGTTGAAATCTGATGGCATCAATGCCTGCCCGGTATTCTGTATTGAGTGTCTGAACCTCAAAGGGTAAGAATACATCGGTTGGGTTAATGATTCGGGCGGCGCCAAATGTTATCGGTTGGCGGCCAATTGTCAGGTCGCCGGCTTCTAGACTAAGCCGAAGGTTAAGTCGGTCGAGGTTCTGATGATTGATACTCTTACCGTTGTTTTCCCCAGGAGTTGAAGTGATATCAGTGAGTCGGTACGAGTTCCCACTGGAGAAGGGTGTGCCAGGTACTCCTGCTTTGCTCGAGTTGAAGTCCCGGCCCAGTTCGTAGTGAAGCTGAATTGAATAGCGGCTTTCGATCACATCCAGCATGGCGCGACCGCTGAATTGGCTTGAGTAGAAGGTGTCTGCCTGAAAGCCGGTGAAGTCGATTTTGTCCTGAACCAGGCTGTAGTTTTTCAGATAGCCTGAGAATCGGCTATCAGCCTGGGCGTGACCCAGGTGCAATAGAAATACCAGCAGAAAAAAACAGTAGAGCTTTTTCACGAAGACTTTCTTTCGTCCTTATGGACGCGACCATCTTCTATGTGAATGAGTCGGCTGGCACGTTTCATGATCTTTTCATCGTGGGTCGAGAAGACAAAAGTCATTCCCAGGGTTTCATTTAACTCCTTCATCACATCCAACAGGGCAATACCTGTTTTGGAATCCAAGTTTGCGGTGGGCTCATCCGCGAGAATAATGTCGGGGTGGGAAGCCATGGCCCGGGCAACCGCGACCCTTTGTTGTTGTCCACCGGACAATTTTGCCGGGCGCCTCGAAGCATAGTCACTCAAGTCCACCTGCCTTAATGTTTCGGCGACCCTGGCTTTACGGGTGGCGGCGTCCACACCCTGTAATAGCATGATGTATTCAATATTCTCTTCAGCGGATAGTACCGGTATCAGGTTATAGGCCTGGAAAACAAAGCCAATATGGTCTCGCCGAAAGTCAGACAGTTGACCGGCTGACATGCCAGAGATCCTGTGACCACTCAAGCTGACTTCCCCTGACGTTGGAGTATCAAGACCGCCAATCAAATGTAATAGGGTCGTTTTTCCAGATCCAGATGGCCCTATAATGGCCGTAAATTCCCCGGGTTCGATGTGAATGCTGATGTCATCG
>TARA_R110002072_G_scaffold1999_5_pt1 | contig 11233 bp, 11 predicted proteins | sample TARA_R110002072 | Tara Oceans TARA_R110002072 (sample SAMEA4397118) | marine metagenome | biome: Polar Biome; feature: [SRF] surface water layer (ENVO:00010504); material: water (ENVO:00002006), including particulate matter (ENVO:01000060) such as... | depth 5 m | reverse complement strand
CCCACCAAGATTTGCCGCGGTCCATAGAGCCTCCCCGCGATCCTGCGCTCCTATGGACCGTGACAAATCTTGGTGGGTGTATAGGTTTACAGGTACATGCATATATGTTGGTGGGTGAATAGGTTCAAACGTAAATGCATATATGTTGGTGGGTGAATAGGTTTAAAGGTACATGCATTTATTGGTTGGTTCATATATTCAAAGGTACATACATTTATTTTGGTGGGTGCACATGCGACGTATTTAATTAAATAAAAGTAAACCTAGTAGTAGTAGTATATATGAACCAATCCAAGTTATGTCTTACTGTGGCTGTTACTGTGGTTTTACTAACGATTTCTATTCGCCATATGTATCAGCGGATCCAATTGAACACACAGTGTAGATTGCGCCGTTTGGCAATAAACACAATTAGTATATTTAACGATGTTGGCATGTATTACTGGGTAGATTTTGGAACCCTGCTCGGTATCATAAGAGAAGACGATATTATATTGGGAGATAATGACGTTGATGTTTGTATAAATGATGATGATACTTCTCACCAACTCATGCAGGGCCCTGTAAAACAGCGCGTGGAAGCTCTAGGATATAATATGACCAAAGAATCATGGCCTGCGTACCGTATAACAGACAAATCACTCTTTGTAGATATATATATTACACAGAGGAAAGGCGATACTATTGTAGGCGCAACTGGTAAAAACAGCGATATTTCACATAAACTTGTTGGACAACCCAAGAAACACATGTGGAATAAATCTCACATTTATGTAAACATACCAGAGAACGTACACGAGACCCTTGTTTGGAGATACGGAGATGATTATATGGTCCCTAAACCAGGTTATAAAGGCAGAGACTCTGGCAATGGACGAGTAGACCTGTATTACACACAGATTAATTCGCGCAAAAACCAAAAAAAAATAAATAAGACAAATACCTTTAACGGCATATCGGCTTATTAATCAAATCAAATCAGGTTTATAATGATGATGATGATGATGATTGAGATCATTTTTTCTTTTTTGATATATTTAAACGAATTAATCAAATCAAATCAGGTTTATAATGATGATGATTGAGATAATGATGATGATGATAATGATTGAGATCATTTTTTCTTTTTTGATATATTTAAACGAATTGATCGCTTTATTAAAATGTGGTAACCTTAAGGTCAGAGAACCAAATGGTCAATGCGGAGGAATCCCTCATCAGTCATAGCCAATAGCATTTGAGCTAGCTCGGATGACAGGTTAATGTCATTGACATCAAATTCTTCGTCATATCCTTCCCATAGCCTATGGGGCCAATAAGACACCCATATTCGGCGTTGGGAGTTTTTAATGGAAGGGCCAAAGAGTTGTTCTATCACCCAATGACCTTCCGCGCGTTCACCGTTGTCAGTAGAACCCGTCATAATATCCCAGGCCCTCCCCAATTGCCTACCACACCCAGGAAATGAAATCAAAAATTGAAAAGCAGTGTGGGTCTGAGTAAACAACAACAACGGGGAGCGGGGTGCTCTTCAGAATAAAATATTTAATTTAATTTAAAATTTGAAAATTAAATAAAATTTGATGAGGAACACAGAATCGGTATCCGCAGGGTCTCAATCGCAATACCCTTGAAGATAGGGTTACTTTTGATCTCAACGGGGGACCGGGCTGCTCTTCAAAGGGGGCCGGGCTGCTCTTCAAAGGGGACCGGGCTGCTCTTCAGACATTTTGGGGGGCAGCGGTTTGAGCTGTCCTGGGTCTGTCGTGTGGCTTGGTTCATTTTTCTCCCAATACGTGATTACAAAATCTCGAGATCTCATCACAAAGCAAAAAAGCTCAGAAGTCTATATTACCTTCTGAGCACTTCTGAGTAATTTCTTACTCGAAATGGCCGACATCTTATCCGCGCTTTTTATACGATCGCGACGTCTTATGTGGGCTTTTGCCTCGTACAGTTTCGAATCGGTAAGCCCTTCCATACGAAAGAAATATTTCGTCATTGTGGTATATCCCCTTTGTTGCCTCTATGTAACTCTGATCTGTGTTCCGAGCATATTTCAATGTTGCATTGGTTTTTCCCCTGTTTGTGTTAGGTAAAGTTCCTATTCCTCTTTGACATGCCCCATCTTCAGCATGCCCCGTCTTTGTCGACATCCCATATGGCGCAGTATATGTCTTCGAACCAATGTCATATCGTCGATTCAAGCTTTCTATCGTAATTTTCTCGCCATTGTAATCCGTAATCTTTTTCCCTCTTTTAAAAATCGGGTTTCTTTTCTCTTTAATACTACCAGGGGAGTGTGCAAATAATCCATTGCCAGCGTTTGGTATTTGCGATTTCTGGACTTTCAAGTTTTTTACTGTCCGCATATGAGACCAGCAATAACCAAGACCAATAACTGTAAACCTCCTGCACTGTTTACCCTTTTGCGTCATGGCTGTACACTTTTCACGCTTTAAATCGCAGCTAAATCCCGTTGGATTAAAAACAAACTTTTTCGATGAGCGATTTACGATGGGCCATCGTGGCGAATCTTCTTGTGTCCATTCTGCCATATGTAATTTGTAATTTAATACACATTTTATTTTATAGCTTCTATTAATCCCCTATTAAGTTTATATGGCGTGTCATGTTGTCCCAAAGGGTAAAACACTTTTTCAAAAAAACCGCGTAAAACGTGGCATGCGGTGCCAAATACATCCACAGCCTTGTGTTTTGATCGCAAAATAGCAAAATATCCATCGGGCAGTCGATAGAGAAAGCGCGGATGTGTAAGCCCTATTAAGTTTATATGGCGTGTCATGTTGTCCCAAAGGGTAAAACACTTTTTCAAAAAAACCGCGTAAAACGTGGCATGCGGTGCCAAATACATCCACAGCCTTGTGTTTTGATCGCAAAATAGCAAAATATCCATCGGGCAGTCGATAGAGAAAGCGCGGATGTGTAAGCCCTATTAAGTTTATATGGCGTGTCATGTTGTCCCAAAGGGTAAAACACTTTTTCAAAAAAACCGCGTAAAACGTGGCATGCGGTGCCAAATACATCCACAGGCTTGTGTGTTTGTCGCAAAATAGCAAAATATCCATCGGGACAGTCGATAGAGAAAGCGCGGATGTGTAGGCACGATTTAGGCGGCTGGCTTTGCAGGCTTTGTGTTTGAGGCACTGAAAAGTATATAGTCAATGGCAAATTTGCCCGCGGGTGTTCCGTTAAGTAGCAGCGTCTCCATATTCACTGCGTCCTTCAAACATCGAATTTGCTGAAAACACTGCCTGACCTCACCGATTGTCATATGTGGTATTTTGCTAATTGTTCCACCGCTTCCGTTCATTCTTGTTGTCAATTGATATTTTCCCCCCGGCCTATATAGAGCCCGCAGGTCTCCAGCGCTGGTGTACAATGTGCTAAAGGCTGGGGGCATATGCATGCTCGCACTCCAAACGTTCTCCAACGTATGTTTTTTATAATGTGTGCGTTTTTGTGTCACACACATTAAGCAATAGACAGACAGACCAAGCTCCACTCTGTATGGTCAAGCGCTGGCAACCGGCCAAAGTGCTGAGAGATCCAAAGAAATCCAAATGCACAATTCTTGTTGTGGGCAAGCGAAACCGGGGCAAGTCCACGCTCATGGTAGACCTTGTGCGGCATATTCCGTGCCCCAAAGCCATCGTCCTTTCGGCCACAGATAAATGTTCTCATTTTTACGAGCAGTACTTTCCCAGCCATTTTATTTACGACAAGTACGACCCCGATTTTCTCAGCAAGATTATTAGTGTCCAGAAAAGGTTGGTCGGCCAAAACCCCGATATGCGAGTAAGCGGCCTTGTCCTCATAATAGACGACACAGGATTTGACAAAAAATTCCTCCGGTCAAAGCAGCTCTTCGAAATTGTTTGCAATGGCCGATGGTACAATATCGCCTTGATCATTGGGGTACAGGACGCAGGCTCAATAACGCCTCCAGTCCGTAGCCAAATGGATTATGTATGTTCCCTGGCCGAAAGCTTTCGGAACGGGCAAGAGCGTCTGTACAATTGGTTCTATGGTGTGTACCCTACGTTTAAGGACTTCCGAACGAGCTTTGCGCACATAACACAGGACTACGGGGTCATGGTGTTGGACAACGTTTCCAAAAGCACCGATTTGCAAGAAAGCATCTATTGGCACAAAGCTGACCCCAGGGTTAAATTTAAGTTTGGCTCCGCACAGTACAAGAAGCATCGCGCGTAGCCACCATTATATGCTGCCATGTTTTTTTTTGTAACCACACACTATAGAACATCAAATACATCAAATGGGCGGAGCCTTGTCTGTGCAATCGAGCACAGACATTGTCAAAAATGCAATCAAAACTGTCGTTACGAGCGATGTGACCGGCGACGGTGCTGCAGAAGTAGCAGCCACGGAAATAACCACCATAAATCTCACAAATATCCACAACTCGGGCCACATGATATTTGACATGAACCAAACAATTCAAGGAAATTTAAAAGCCCAAATGACAATGGTAGCAAATAGTTTAAGTAATAGCGACTTAAACGCCAAAATTGCGGCAGAGATTGACCAAGAAACCAAAGGCCAAGTCTTTGGCGGAAGTGCAGACTTCAAATCGTCTTACCTCTACCGCGAGCAGATCAACGATTTAACCAGCGCATTGACAACAAGTTTTAATGATAATTGTGGGGAAAATATGGAAGAATCGGTGACGCTTAATGTTTCAGACTTCTACAATTCGGGCTACGCCGAATTCGATTCGGATCAGATATTAAATTACAAATTAGACTGTATGTTTGATAATACCACGACTAACCAGGCAGTGGCAAACCTGGCAGCGGCAATTGACGATCATGTCAAACAGTCGACAACGTATAACGACCTAATGGGTATGCTTGCGATGGTACTTGGCATCGGCGCGCTCATCATTTTTGGCCCTGAAATCATGGCGTCCAGTGCCCTAAAAAAGGCCTGGGCAGACCCCATTGGTAAATTGCTTGTAATCAGTCTATTATTCGGCCTGTGGTTTCTGTACCTGGGCGCAGACTGTGGGGGAAGTATCCCTCTATTTAACATTCCTTTTTTGCACTGGGGGTTCCCCCCTTCGATTTGCGGCAAGTATACCAAATACCCACTCTACATTGGGTCCGGTGTCTTGTGTGCCGTCGCTCTTGTAATTGCCTACACTGGCCGCACAGACAATAATCCTGGTACATTGCTCTAGGTTTAATAAAATACACACCCTTTATAAATAGCAAGATTTCCAATGGGAAACATATCTTCATTGTCTTCGTATGAGCCCTTAGAATCGGATATCATGCTCATAGCTGTGCCTCATAATAATCTTATGACAGGCAAAACGTGGCTTGACTACATGCAAAAGGTGGACAAGGCAAATGACGGGCGCGATTCTACCTATCTAAATCAAAATATTCCTCTTAGGTATAATAAACCAGGGGGCGGGTGGTGCAACGATGATAATGGAGGGTGCAGTGGTGTTAAAAGTTGTGCAATGAGTAGTATCTCAGTGGCCAAAGATCAAGGAGGTAAATTTGACATAGACGGCCCATGTAATTGGCAAACCAATCACCACAAATGCGGCGCCGACACCAATAATCCGTATTTGGCCAGTGCGGGTATGCAATTGCCGATTGATCCAATTGACCAGGGCATAGGTGGTTCAGAGAAGGCATTCTTTAGCCCTATGCGCGCCTATGGGGCCTTTAGGAAAGAATACGCAAGCGGGCATGAAGCGACATTTACAGGCAACAGCAATGGAAAATTGTTAAATAAGACCTTTAATGATAAAAGCGCCTACATGTCGTTGACCGGAGACGTTGGTCACCTATTCAAACACGGTGACCTAAAACTTGCGTTTTATGATGGTCATAAATCCACAACGGCCAACAAAGGCAGCAATACATGGGCCGGGCCGTGCGTTGCCTGCCATGTAGAGGCGCCCAAGTTTTGTACAGATACTCGTGGCAGGCCGCTTCTGCCCGGATTTCAACATCTCAAAGGCATGAAAGATGATAAAGATTACACCGCTTTAGGGTTTCCCTTTTATGGAAGAATTCTATCAAATGGAGGCAACGGGGGGACGCCCATAAATCAACATCTAAAGGCGATTTATGCGTTTAACAAAGAAGCGCTTGAAGCGGGAACCGAAAAGCAGAATCGTCGACTTCTCGTGACACTTATGAAATTACTAAAGGATCATACCCGCGCTCTTTCTGAAATCAATACAACCCCTGCTGTCGACTTAGTCGTCGATATTCAAAAAAACATGACAGATATGGTAAACAGTGCCGAAGATGCAAAAGCTGCCATGTTAACCCTCCAAACAAACTTTGGGAGTCGATACAATGGCGTTGATGCACTTATAAATGCCATTGTATGGTTTGCATTTCGCCCCATGAAGGACGCCGGCACAGTATCCATCGATCGTAGCGACAGTTTCCCCTCCCAATATGCCCAACAGGCTACGAACCAAACTGACGGTAGTATCAAATTTTCTGACACCCAAACCTCGCAAATTCGATGGCTGCATCCGTTTTATAGAAAAATCATCCATTCCTGGTGGGGCGGTTATTCAGAAAAGATTACAAATGATAATTTTGGTTTGCCCGCTGCACATGTGGAACAAGCATCAACAATGATTACAAACGCCATAACAAAATTTTGTGCAAATAACATTGGGCATCCAGCATGTGCTTGCCTAAATAGAGAAAATCAAGCAGCTTACCACCATGAAACTTATATTACACAAAGTAATGAAATAAATACTGCAATTGGCGGTGGAACTAGACCAGATCCACATTGCTGGTACACACCCTGTATGAGAATAGGACAAGCCCCGCCTAGCGTTGTCGAGGGCGAGATAAGTGCAGACAGTCAATATTATTGGTTGTCGGATGATACCGAAGAAATGTATGTCAATGGCACACATGTCAGTGGTATCATAACCACCACTAGCCCCATAACTACGACATTTATTGATCCATCTTATGTTAACAATGATGGGGGAAAGGCTAATTGCGGTTTACAATGTTTACAAATTAACAATCTTACACACACCTATAACTCAGGCGCAATGGAATTTGTAAACAAAGCGAACTGCAAAGGCGGAAGTGGTAACGTTGCCAGATTTGATGGCGGAAGTGCGACTAACAGTGCCGGTGACAGCGAGGGCGCAGATGGGGACGAGGGCGCAGATGGGGACCCGGGCGCAGATTGGGACCCGGGCGCAGATTGGGACCCGGGTGCAGATGGGGACGAGGGCTCAGTAGAAGGCAATAAGATCAACATTATGGACTATTTGCCATTTGCTGTTGTGGTGCTGATTTTGCTAAGTCTGATTTATATTGCCCGCAGATAACACGGCATCTTTTAATGGCAAAAACCAACTACATAAAGCGATCAGCACATTTGGTTGCCTTTGGGTCATTGACTGTACTTAGGGCAAATTTATTCCCCATGTCCAAAATCCACGGTTCCAATGCCGATTTTAACTTTGTCAACATACGTTTGCCCTTGGGCACATCCTGCCATACTGGCAATGACCGCATGATCACTTCAAAGTGCCCGAACATTGCCACCCTAATGCTAGCTGTAAAAGCGTCTTTTGCCGACTGCTCTTCCTTGGGAGTATACATAAAGTCGGCACTGTTTTTGTTGATTGCTGCAATGGCCTCCGCGTAAAGAAACGTCCAAAAGACAATGTGCTGGGCTACTTTCTCAAACCCCGTCGGTACGGCAAACCTCAAATCCGGTGGCGTTGAGGTTTCGACATTAAATTGCAACTGGCCAATTGCATTTTTGAGAGGAGGCTGCCTCGCGGTATCCAAGGCACACACCGCGCATGCTAATAGGGTGCTTGGTACCAATAGCCAATTTCCTCTGCAAATCTGTGTGGTATAAAACAGACACATGTTTATGGCATATGGCGTGTCGACATGAAAGCCATAATCCTTATGGCCGGGAAATACTTCGTCCACTTTACTATTTGTGCCCATTAGGTCAATACAACTCTTGGTTGACCCCTTTATGTTTGCAATGAGGCTTTTGTCACCACGCACCTGCAGGTCCTGCAGATTTATACCTGCTGACACGTGATTGCCAATAAACGCATTCATCTTTTTTTTCCGAATTGTGAAGATTCTTGCTATTGAGCTTGCATTTGCTACTGGCTGCCCGCGCAAACTGTCCATCTCATCTCCATCCTCCCCGGCAATGGACTGCATCAATTTAAAGAGCCCTTTTTGAGTGTAATCTAATTTTGCGTTGGTCAAAAACCCCATTTTGGGCGCCGATGTAATTACGGACGACATATCAGAGTCTGTATCACTTGCCCCAGAGTCGCTTGGGTCACTTGACTCAGAGTCGGTGTCGGTGCCGCTTGCCTCGGAGTCGGTGTCGGTGCCGCTTGCCTCGGAGTCGGTGTCGCCAGATCTTACGGTGTCGGTGCCACTTGCCTCGGAGCCGGTGTCGCCAGATCTTAAGTAAAGTGGATCTACTGGTGATATATCTGCTGTATTAACTGATGATGAATTTGATATACTAGAATCAATACTTCCACCACCGTCGGTGTCTGTGTCTGTGTCGGTGTCGGTGTCGGTGTCGGTGTCGGTCTGTGCGCCCCCTGTCACCCCAGGTACCACAGGTGTCGGCCCTTTCTTTACATCAGGATCAGGGGGCACGACAACCGCAGTGCCATTGTCGACCATAATACTACCTAGACTCAAGAAGTTCATTTGCGGCGATTCAAGGGTAGCCAAATCACCATGATAGACTACATTAAGCTTCGCCTGGTCCATTTCGGCAAGGACAGCTTGCATTTGCTTGGAGAAATTAGTCATCATCGAGAATGGGTCAAATAAGCTGTCAAATCCAATAAGTTTTCGCCTGCCCCATGCGCCCTGCAACTTTTTCGATTCTTGGACCTTTTCGAAAATCTCGTCCTTGAACTTAAACCGACCGGGAAATTTCCAGTACACTTGCACCTGGTCGCGAAAGGCGTCCTTAAACATGCTGAGCTGCAGCAGTCTTCTTGCACCCTTTAACACGTCAACCTTATCCACCGCACCAGTATCGGCCAACCCCTGTGCATAATCCTTAATAAGCCTCTGGACGGTCATGACGCCAGCACCCACTTGGTCGCCCCCCGAGCCCCCAGTGTCCCTTGTCGGCCTGCACGCCACTCCCCGCTTTTCTTGTGTCACCTTGTCGCACCCCAGCTTAGTCTTACCTCGGGAAAGCAAATATTCGGTCAGCTGAACCCACTCCTCGTCCCGCATTCGCTGCAAGCGGCTTGGCATCGCAGACGGCATAATGCCACCGGTTTTTGCTTTCTCGTCGTACAAATCTCTAAACAATGCGTTGGTACCTAACTTTTGCTGGGGGTCCTGAAAGGGCAAGGTCCCTTCCGCAGCCATGTTCTTGGCATCGATGTAGGCAAAATAGTCGGGGTACCGGTTTTGCAACTCTTGCTTTCTGCTTTCAAATGATTCCGACCATGCATTGCGGGGGTTTTCAATGCCCTCCTCTCCATCACAAGCCCAGCCCATGGAAACAATTTTTGCCCATTCCTCGTACTTTTCACGTGTGGCAGCGCGTTGGGCCGTGTTGCTTAATTGCTTGTAATTGGGAACAAGCACCTCTGGTTGGCATGACGCGATGTTTTCAGTACGCAACATGGATTCTACATTGCCCTTGGTGTACTTGCCCTTGCGTAGCATAGGGCAGAGCGTTTGGCGCACCTTTTCTGGGTTTTTAAGACCGCAAAATGGTTTGTCGCCTGTACACTCGTCCCCATGCTTGTACCCTACCTTGTCCAATTGAGCAATGGCCCCCAAAAGCCCGCATTTAGGTTTTTTTCCCACAGACATGTTATACATACCATCTTTTATTATTTTAGACTGATAGCCATCGACCATGGGGCGCCCCCAAGTGCATATGGCGAACCATCTTCTGTCAGCAAGCGGACACGAAGCCGATCCACCTCTGTAGGGGTTCGAAATACATGCCCCCCGACGACTGTTTCCGGGGTCGAGTAGATGATAGCCGATGCTGGCTGGTCCAGTTGCACACGACCAAAAAAAGGCCCCAACCCGGCATCCCCGACACTGATCATACCCAGTTCGCCGACGACAGGGTGCTCCAGTGAGATAAATGCCACCCGCCGTGTCTCGCTTTCAAGGTCAATAGTCCGATGCCCCCTGACTGTACCGGCCCCGATCACCATTCGACCATTATCGTTGTGCTGGTTATAATAGCACTCGAATGCATTTACGCTGAGGGCGGGGACTGTGTCGTGATAGGCACCTGTTGGTGTCATCGAACTATCATCCATGGCTACCCCTAAGCAATCCCCCACCCCCTGCTTTCCGTTGTGTAATTCTGCCACTTGGAAAATATACGACTCTTGAAAGCTATGAGAAGTTTCCTTACCATACCCTTGATTAACAGTGTTGCACACTATCAGTGACTTCTTTGGCAGCATATGGGGCCCATTTGTACGAACCACATAGTAAGTTTTCGCCGGTAGGTTCGTGCTGTCCACACTGAGATAATTAGCACGGAAAAAGCCCAGACCACTGACGTATTCCGCCTGGCTTTCTGTAGGGAGTAGCTCAATGTCGCCTTCAAATGGGCTTGATTGATAGCTTAACTCGTAAAAGTTTCTCACAACCGTACCGTAGCGGGGGTTTCCCGTTTTATATAATGGGGCATAGAACTTCATGTAGTCCGTCGCCGCATTTGCATATACAAATCGTTGAAAGGTTGAAGTTCTTACTCCACTAGTAAGTTGTGAATCCTGAAAGGCGACTAGAAGGCCCGCTCTGTACATTGCGGGGTCCATGCCCAATGGCGCGCTTTTTTGCATCAAGTTGTTATTTGCCATGGCTTTTGTGTCGAGCCTTATACTGGCGTCCTCATACACGGTTTTCGCGGATGCCACAACATCGACTAGCAAATGCACTTCCATCCCATTGACATAAATCACAAAGGCATGATTTGGACTGAACACGCCCCCCCCGTCAGTACGCCCTGTAAAGACCACGTGGTCGCCCGGACAGAATCGATGGTTATTGGACAGCTTCAGTATTATTCTAATCGGGCTATCCTGAATGAAGTTTTTGAAGTTATCTATAATATTGGAGAGATTGTGTTGGAAATAAAGAGAAGGCAATAATTCCCATTCGGACAAGCTGGCATTATACGGATTATGCAC
>TARA_R110002072_G_scaffold76492_1_pt1 | contig 11238 bp, 5 predicted proteins | sample TARA_R110002072 | Tara Oceans TARA_R110002072 (sample SAMEA4397118) | marine metagenome | biome: Polar Biome; feature: [SRF] surface water layer (ENVO:00010504); material: water (ENVO:00002006), including particulate matter (ENVO:01000060) such as... | depth 5 m | reverse complement strand
GCCACCCTCGATATTGCCGACATCAATCTGACCGTTGCTGGTGACGCTGTCGTTACCGGCAGAGCCAGTATCAGTGTTCAGCGAAGCGGTCAATGCAGCCGGAGCTGTGGTATCAATGGTCACTTCAAGCGCAGTGCTCTGTGCACTTTCATTGCCAGCGGTGTCAGTAAAGGAGACTGTGACATCATAAGTGCCGTCGGCGCGTTCACCGGTCGTGATGGACCAGTTGCCTTCAGCATCAATGGTGGCAGTGCCTGCGGCAACGCCATCAATGTACAGAGTAGCGGTATCGCCAGCAGTGCCGCCAGAGCCTGTAAAGGTCGGGGTATTGTCGCTGGTCAGATTGTCGGTAGCAGATGTCCCAGTATCGGAAGAGGCAATCAGATCAGGTGCGGCAGGGGTTGCCGGCGCCGTCAGATCCACAGTCAGCTCATTGCTGGACGCGTCGGCCGTGCTGTTCCCGGCCAGGTCAGTAACTGTGGCGGCGACCTCATAGGTGCCATCTGTAAGTGCATCATCGCCGGGAATGGTGACAGACCAGTTGTTGCCATTGATGGTCAGGTCATCCCCTGTTGTGTAGGTGTTGCCATTGATCGTGACGCTCAGGGTTTCATTGCTGCCCAGATTGACCGTACCAGTGACCGTCGGAGTGGCGGAATTGGTGGTCTGACTATTGACAGTCGGGGCCGCCGGGGCTGTCAGGTCCACAATCAGCTCGTTGCTGGAGGTATCCCACGCGTCATTGCCGGCATTATCATTAACCATGGCAATAACTTCGTAGGTGCCTTCGGTGAGTGTTTCATCACCAGGTATGGTCAAAGACCAGGTGTTACCGTTGATACTCAGATCATCGCCGACCGCGTAGCTTCTGTTATTCACCCTGACGGACAGGTTCTCATTGGCGCCCAGGGTTACCGTACCGGTAATTGTTGGTGTACCCGTGTTTGTGGTCAGGCTGTTGACCGTTGGTGTGACAGGATCTGTCGTATCAATGGTTACTTCCAGCACCGGACTTTGATTGCTTTCATTGCCTGCAGTATCAGTGAAGGTCACGGTGACATCAAAGATGCCATCACTCAGTTCACTGGTGGTGATGGTCCAGTTGCCACTGCCATCAATAGTGACGGTGCCTGCGGCGACACCATCGATGTAAAGTGTGGCGGTGTCGCCAGGATTTCCGCCGCTGCCAGTGAACGTGGGCGTGTTATCGCTGGTGTAGTTGTCGGTGTTCGAAGCACCGCCCGTATCGGAGTCATCAGTCAGATCAGGCGCCGCCGGTGTTGCCGGCGCTGTCAGATCCAGAGTCAGTTCACTACTGGAGGCATCGGACGTGCTGTTGCCGGCCAGGTCAGTGACGGTGGCAGTAACGTCATAGGTGCCTTCCGCGAGCGCATCGCCGCCTGGAATCGTCACGGACCAGTTGCTGCCATTGATGGTCAGGTCATCGTCAGTGGTGTAGGTGTTACCGTCAATCGTGACACTCAGGGTTTCATTGCTGCCCAGATTGACCGTACCAGTGACCGTCGGAGTGGCGGAATTGGTGGTCTGACTATTGACAGTCGGGGCCGCCGGGTCAGACGTATCAATAACGACTGGGTTCAGTGCGGCGCTATCGGCGCTTTCATTGCCCACGGCATTTGTATAGCGCGCTGTTACGCTGTAAGAACCATCTGCCAGAGTGCTGGTTGTGACAGACCAGCTGCCATTGCCGGCCACTGTCGAGCTGCCAACCGCCACGCCATTGGCGTAGATGGTAACCGTATCTCCGCTGGTGCCACCTGTTCCGCTGAATGTCGGCGTATTGTCGCTGGTATAGTCATCGGTATTGGAGGCGCCGGTGTCCGATGCCTGGGCAAGATCAGGGGCTGACGGGGCGGATGGAGTTGACGTGTTGATGACAACCGGGTTCAGGGCAGGGCTGAGGCTGCTCTGATTGCCTGCCGTGTCTGTATACCGTGCGGTGATGCTGTATGAACCGTCTGCGAGCGTGCTGGTTGTCACTGACCAGCTGCCGTCACCCGCGACTGTGGCGGTGCCCACATTGACGCCATTCGCATAAATTGTCACCGTTTCACCGGAGACTCCTCCCGTGCCGGCAAACGTGGGGGTATTGTCTGATGTGATATTGTCAGTACTGGAAACGCCGGTGTCGGAGGCTGCAATCAGATCCGGCGCTGTCGGTGCTGACGGACTGGTACTGTCTATGGTCAGAGCGCCGAGCGAAACCGGATCCCCGGTATTCCCGGCCAGATCGGTCTGACGGACCTGGACGTCGCCAGCATCGTAACTGCCTTCAGCCAGAGTGAAGCTCGTGCCGGTACCCGTGGTCCAGCTGCCCCCACCATTGACGGAATACTCCCAGGTGCTGTTGGCTTCAAGATTGGCCACATTGATCTGGCCATTGCTGGTGATGCCGTCACTATTGCTGTCACCGGAGTCTGCCGCGAGAGTCGCGGCTGGTGCGTCCGGATCAACCGTATCAACTGTGAATCCGGTCAGACTCGTCGCCGCGCCTGTGGTGCCGTTGCTGCCTGTTTGCCTTACCCGTACCTGATCATTGCTGTAGACACCCGCACCGACATTAAAACTGGTACCGCTGCCATCCGACCACGTTGAACCACTATCGGTTGAATACTCCCAGGTGCCTCCATCCACCAGACTGCTTACATTGATCTGGCCATTGTTGGTGACACGGTCGCTACCGGATGAACCGGTATCCGCGGCAAGCACGGCGCGCGGTGCGACTGGCGGTGCGCCAGGCACGTCGTCTGGCGTAATGTCTACAGTGCCAGTTTGCAAGATGCCTGCGTTGGTGCCGAATTCAATAAAAAAGTAGGCAGCACCTGTGCTGAACCCGCCAAGCTTGAATTCAACAGCACTTAAAAAATCATATTCTACGCTGATTGCACCTGCACTGTTGTTTCTGACATTGCCCTGCAGGTTTGTGCTGGACGTAGACCGAAACTGTATCAGGCCAGAGTCGCCGTTATACGATACGGCGATATTGGAGCCAGCCTGATAGGTGGCATTGGTAAATGTCGAGAACTCCTGATACTGGTTGATGTCGATGTCATACGTGTACATCCGAACCCCGCCGAGTGTGACGGCGGTGCCCTGTTGTGTGGAGGAGTTGTAACTGTCAGCCTCAATAAATTCAATGCGGTACGTTACACCCTGGCCTGCAGTGTTCACGGTAATTCGTGGGGAAACGAAATTTGCCGAATTACCCTCCGAGAAGCTGGTTGTGGCGGTATTGTCATAATCACTGATGCTGACGTTTGACTCTATGTCGACAATTGTCAGCATCGCGTCAACGCCGGAGAAAACATCCGAGTAAAGATGAATCGTTCCTTCTGCGTTGTCGGAGGATCCATGCACACGTGTGACGTTGTTGAAGTTGATCGACTGGTAGTTGACATCGACCACATCGTCATTGAGAGCGCCAACCAGACCCGACGTGTCGCCATCGTCGTAAAGTCTGCTGGCTTCAATTGAGGCTGTGGCGTACTCAAGCGTCCAGTTGCCGCCGAATGCTTCGTCTCCGGTTGTATCAGTGGACGCCGCGACATCCCTGCCGGTAATGCTGGCCAGGTCATCAATAAACAGGCGTCCATCGTCCTCAGCAACGTTACATCCATAGATCAGAATGTCGCCATCCTCAGCGATCTGGTTGCCAATCTCTTTCAGGATGTCTGCATATTCAGCAAGATTGTCACCGTTCAGCGTGGTCTGGCCGATGCGTTTTTCACCCTGATCGCCGTGGGAGAGAATGTGGATGGCGTCGATTTCCCCATTGTACTTCTGCAGGGCCGTTGCTATCTGTTGCAACTCCTGGCCATTGGCTTCGATGAATACGACTTCGAGATTGCCCGGCAGAGATTCGGCCAGTTTTTCAACGCCATTAAGGGACGCATCAATGAAAACGATCTCTCGTTTGGTGCTGTTTGCTGCCGCATCCAGTAGTTCATCCGCATGCCATTGACGGGTGCTGGGAGCCTGGGGTTCGAAATTCGCAAGATCATCACTATCAGCCAGCAGATTGGCAGTCGCTACTTGTTCGATATCAGGAACATAGGTCACGCCGGGGTCCGAATCTCCCATGCCAGCCGCCACAGTTTCCACCATCGTTGCATCCAGCAGCATGCGGGGTTCCAGCGCAAGGGTGGTTTGCTCTTGCGTAAGGTGCCAGGTGTCGAGCTTGGGGCTGGGTCCTTTTTTGGTGGTGACTTTGGTGGCGTTGGTGGGTTTGGAGTTGGAGGAGAGATTCTTGGTTTTTTTAGGCATGGTCCGTGATCCAGTGGCAATTGGTGAGAGGCCGTATATCCGTCTGCGCGGAATTATCGCGGTTTTCTGCGCCAGAATTAAAGTATGCCGGGGCGATTGTGGGGGACAATTTGGGGAAGAAAATGCCTTAAAACAGCTCAGCTTGATCAAGCTCTGCGCTATAAATTCTTTGTCAATACGGCTTGTCCTATTTTTGGGCTCTTTTGTCCTGCTGACAATGAAACCTGTCGTCGTTTTGTCTATAACCCTGTTAAGGACAACAAAAAGCAGGGAGCAAAAACATGCGCAATATCGTGATGGGATTCGATGGCACCTGGAACCGGCCGGATCAGATGGACCGGGGTCGTCAGGTGGCGAGCAATGTGGTGAAACTGCTGCGGGCGCTGGAGCCGGGGCCGCAGCTGCTGAAATATTACGACACGGGTGTGGGTACGGCCGGCACGCTGGACAAAGTGTGGGGCGGGGCGGCCGGGCGCGGATTGTTCGGCAATATGCGTGAGGCCTGGACGTGGCTCGGGGAGCATTACCGGCCGGGGGATCGTCTGTTTCTGATTGGTTTCAGTCGTGGCGCTTTTACGGCGCGCAGTCTGGCGGGCATGTTGGCGGTTTGTGGTATTGGACGCGCTGATGCGGATGAGGCGTGTCGTATCTACCGTCAGCGTGACGCGGGAAAAAGGGCACGTCTGGGCGCCCGGTTTCGCAATGAGCATCATTGCCACTCAGCGGATGTGTATATGCTGGGCGTTTGGGATACGGTCGGTGCAATGGGTTTGCCTACGCGCGGTCCCATGGGTTGGGCGACGCGGGCCCGGCATGGCTTTCACAATGTGCGGCTGGGCAAGCACATACGGCACGCGTATCACGCGCTGGCCATCAATGAACGGCGTGCGCCGTTTACGCCATCTTTGTGGCAGCATCCGGTGCCTGATTCCGTCCAGACTGTGCAACAGATGTGGTTTGCCGGTGTGCATTCCAATGTGGGTGGGGGGTATGCGGATGCAGGTCTGTCTGATATCACGCTGCAGTGGATGCTGGAGCATGTGCAGCGGCATGGTTTGTGCCTGAATACTGATTATGTAATGCGCCGCGTGGATCCCAACGTGTTTGGTGAACTGCGTGACTCGCTCAGCCCCATCTACCGCACACCCCTGACCGGTCTGCCCCGGCAGCGGGTGATCGGGTCCGGCGCGCCGGGTGAATCAGTGCATCTATCGGCCTGGCAGCGCTGGCGTGCGGTCAGCCGGCCTGACAGTCCTCCCTGGGAGTGATGTATGGCGTCTTTTTCTTGTCAGTACAATGTACGGACGATATTATATGCAAGAATTTTCTAGACATGTCCGGGAGAGTGGCAATGGCAGTTGATCAGCACGCCAAATCAGAGCGCATTGATATCAGGGTAACACCAGCAGTCAAGCAGCTATTACAGAACGCTGCGCAGATGACGCACAAAAATGTGAGTGAGTTTTTGCTGGAGGCGGGGATGCTCTCCGCAAACCAGACTCTTGCTGATCGGCGCAGATTCCAGCTGGATGATGCATCGTGGCTGGCTTTTCAACAAGCATTGGACAGACCGGTTACCGTCGCTGCCGACAAGCCTCGCTTGCACAAACTGTTGACAGAGCCGTCTGTGCTTGAAAATTCTTCTTCGGAGTAACCGCGTATGTTCAGTCCGGTAAGGAAACTGGATTCCACTGATGTAACTGCCGGCTTTGACTGTGGACAACCTGCTCTGAATCAATATCTTCAACGTTACGCATTAATCAATCAGGCGGCAGGTATGGCACACACCTATGTTTGTTGCGATACTCGCACGCTGGCCCCGAGCGTTGTTGGCTGGTATAGCCTGTGTGTGGCAAGTGTTGAGCCGGTTGCTGCACCTGCGCGGTTACGTCGCGGGGTGGCACGCCATCCTGTCCCTGTCATGCTACTCGCAAGGCTGGCGGTTGATCAGCGCTTTCAGGGGCAAGGACTGGGTCGGGCAATTCTTAAAGATGCTTTGTTGCGGACGTTGCAGGCCGCTGACATTGCGGGAATAAGAGCTCTGCTGGTTCACGCAAAAGATGATGATGCCCGGCGCTGGTATCTCAGCTGGGATTTTGAGCCCAGCCCCACCGACCCCTATCACCTGTTCCTGAGTTAAAAAGGGGACGGAGGATATTTTATTTGGGCCGGTAATCGGTGGACGGAGAATATGAAAAGCCAGAATCTTTACCAGCAAACGCCCATTGTTGCCCAGGCTGACCGCGCCACTCAAAAGCAGCAGCGCCCGGCAGTGCTTTGGTTTACCGGCCTGTCCGGCGCCGGCAAATCCACCCTTGCCAATCTGGTTGACCAGCAATTGCTTGCCCTGGGGCATCACGTCTACTTGCTGGATGGTGACAACGTGCGCCGGAGTCTGTGCGCGGATCTGGGTTTCAGTGACGCTGACCGGGTGGAGAATATCCGTCGTGTTGCAGCCGTGGCGGACATGATGGCCGATGCCGGGCTCATCGTGCTGGCTGCCTTTATTTCTCCTTTCCGGGCCGAGCGCGATGCCGCACGCCAGACCATTGGCGCCGACCGGTTCTATGAAATCTTCGTGGATACGCCGCTGGCCCTGGCGGAGCAGCGTGATGTGAAGGGACTGTATAAAAAAGCCCGCAGTGGCGAGATCAAAAATTTCACAGGGATTGACTCCGCTTACGAACCTCCCGTGGCGCCCGCCCTGATCATTGAGACCGCTCACGAATCGCCGGAACAGAGCGCGGAGCGGATCGTGGCGTTTTTGCGCGACAGCGGAGTGGTTAAAATTTAATCCCTCCGTCCCCATTTTTTGCGTCCCCTTTATTTATACCAGAGACACGAACTCTTCACGCTTGCGGTCGGCGGGCCAGTCAATCTTTGTTGCCTGGGTGATGGTCAGGGGCAGTGCGTCCAGGGCATTGTTGCTGAAGATGCGTTTGATTTCTGCTACGTCCGCGCCGCTCAATGGCGAATGTGCGACCACCTGCAACTCCAGCGCCAGCGACGGATGCTGGATGATGCGGAACTGGCGAATCACCGGCAGCAAGCCCAGTTCATCGCCCAGAAACGGCATGGCGCGTGTGCCATCAGGCATGTGAACGCGGTGTCGGATACGGCCATGCAGAGCACCCAGTACCGGCAGGGCGATGCCGCAAGGGCACGGCGGCCCACATTGTGCCAGGTCGCCCAGTTCATAGCGGATCATCGGCATGGCAAAACTGTGCAGACTGGTAGCCACCACGCGTCCCGGCACCCCCTGTGGGCACGGTTGATTGTTGTCATCCAGTATCTCCAGCAGAACAGTACCTGATGTCACATGAAAATTCTGATGGGTCGGGCATTGTATGGCAAGCCAACCGACTTCCTCACATGAATACCGGTCGGCAATGGTGGCGCCAAATGCACGTTTACACAGTAGGCGCTGTTTGGGGCTGACCCGCTCAGACTGTGACAGGATCTGTTCCAGTTGCAGAGACGCTCCACGCTCCAGTGCCAGTTCCGCCAACTCTGCAGCAACTGCTGCTGTACATTTCAGGTACGCCGGCTTCTCCGCCAGCAACCAGTCCAGATGAGATGCTATATCTCCCCGCATCAGACCACGTGAAACGCTGGGGCCGCGCAACCCCATTAGGTCAAACACGCCTCCCCATGACTCTGCACTGTTCAGATCCCTATTCATCAAAGTGACAGCGATTTTTTTGCGTGGATCGCGCTGATGCCACTGACACTCAACCCAGGAATTTGCCGAGTAAAACAGGCCGTAGACCGGTTCATCTTTTTCTACACGCACGGGCGACCCGGTGGAACCTGAAGTGCTGGCGGTAATGATGCGCTCCGGGGTCATTTCCGGTGGACGAGCGCGCAATTGCTCAAAGCTCTGCTGTAGATCAAATCGAGATAGCGTCGGTGTCACGCTTAGCAGTTCACGCACATTGTCCGCCATGATACGCACGGGTTGCCCAGGATTATTAAGAGAATGACGCGCCCAGTCACTTCCGGACTGCCGGGTAAGCTGGTATGCAGCGTGCCCCAGTCGTTCACGCCAGAAAGCGGAGTAGCGACATGCATGATTGAACAGGGCAGCCAGCGCACGGTTTTGATAGGCCTGAATGGCAGCGGAAGACGCGGTTTCCAGTGCCCGCAAATCATCAATTCTGGCCTGCAACAGGGCACGTTGGGGGGTGATTTTGGCGTCAGGGGGAGTGAGGGGGTGCATTGAACATATTATCCACGATTTGTGTAACGTTTTACGTTGATCTGCCGATATTATACGCACGTATAAATTTTTTCTGCCAATCGCCCGACAAGAGCCACGTTTTTATGCCGTCCAACAGTACTACAAGCCTGATCGTCAACAAAATTATTCTCCTCGCCACCGGTACTCCTGGCAGCAGTGACATCCGTGATTACCTGATTGAACTCTATGAATCCAATGGCGACTGGGACGAAGTGGCTGCCGTTATTGACGACTATATGAATGGTTTACTGGCGGAATCGGACACTGGTATCCCGGGTTTGATCCAGTCCATGGCCAGGCAGGCGTTTGGTTTGCAGATCTCGCTGGCCGAGGCGCAAGAGGTCACCAACCATTTTATGGCCATTGGCATCGACTCGTGGTCGGGTCTGTTTGCCTGGCTGCATGAAAATACGCCTGGCAATCTGGTTGCCGTGTGGGATAACCGTGCGCACAGCGCAGACGAATTTACTGACCTGCTGGATAGCCTGAACAAGCGTGATGAGTACGACGGAACACAGGCATTGGCGGCGGCGCGTGAATGGGTCGACGGCATCGGAGCGAGCGAAAGCTCCATGACCGCCGCCAGGCAGTCAGCGGCTGAGCTGATCGCACGTTTTACCGATGGCAAAGTGAAAGGATCGGCCATTGACGGATATGTGGCAGGGGCAACGGTATTTATTGATGTTAACGCCAACGGTGTGCTTGATGCTGACGAGCCGTCCACGGTAACCGATGCCAACGGGGACTTTGTGTTTGATGTTGATGAGTTGCCGAAAGGCTCTCTTATTGGTTCCGGCGGAATAGATCTGGCGACTGGTGAGGCGTTTGAGGGTCGTCTGACGGCGCCGGGTGGCTCCGCGGTTATCAGTCCGCTGACCACGTTGGTACAGCAGATGCAGGCAAATGAACCGACTCGCTCGCAGGCGGATATCGAAGATGCCATTTTCACAACGCTGGGTATTCCGCGTGTGGATCTGTCGTCCTACGATCCGATCAAGGAAGGACTGAATGTTGGATCCTCGCGTGACGCTCAGGTCAATGCAGCAAAGATCCAGGCGGTAACGTCGCAATTGGTGAATGTGATCAGTGTGTCAGCTGCAGTCAATGAGAAACTGGCGCCGGGCACTGGTGCGGGTAACAGTTCAATCTCGGCACTGGCCTCGGCCGTGCAGTCGGCGTCGGCCGAGGGTCGGGTTATCAGCCTGAGCAGTGCCCAGACAGTTGCCGATGTGGTCAAGGTAGCCGCGCAGAATGCCGGCGTAAGCAGTGAGCAAACTGAATCGCTGGAGAAGCTTTCCGTTCAGGCGGGCGAGGCGATGCAAGGCGTCAATGGCAAAACCCAGCAATCGGTTGATGCCCTGGAGAGCAATGCGGAAGCCAGTGTGGTGGACGCTCTGTCCGATATGTACAAACTGCAAAAATTGACACAGACCCAGGTGTCTCCGGAGATTCTGGCAGGCACCGATGACAGCACGCAGGATCTGGGTGATCGCTTTAACGGAACCAATCTGGATACGGCGGTCAGCGAAGTACAGGCCGGTAATCTGACTGCGGATACACCCACCAACAGCGGCAATGTGACCCGTCCGGATGTCCCGGTGGAGGTGGTGCCGCCGTCTGCACCCGTGCTGTCCCTGGCAGTGGATTCTGGTTCGCAGGGCAGTGATCTGCTGACCAATGATGGCACTGTCATATTGGGCGGACTGGTGGATGGCAGTTGGGAATACAGCTTTGATGGCTCTGAATGGAATGCCGGCACGGGTGATCGTGTTGTGGTTCAGGGTGATGGTGTACGTACACTTTTTGCCCGGCAGACTGATAGCGCCGGAGAGCAGAGTGCGACGACCGGATTTACGTTTACGTTGGACACCCAGTCACCTGCCACTCTTGGTGTTTCCCTGCAGGAAGACACCAGTGGCAGTGATAGTCCGAGCAGCAATGGTGTGAGCAGCAATGGCCGGGTGAACTTCGACCTGTCGGCATTGGAGGCGGGCGCAGTCTGGGAGTACAGCCTGGATGGCACAACATGGATCGCCGGCAGCGATGCCACCCTGGTGTTCGAAGGCGATGGTGTAAAAACAGTATCTGTTCGCCAGACGGATGTGGCAGGCAATGTGAGTGACACAAGTTCGCTGAGTTTTACGCTGGATAGTGTTGTGCCGCCAGCACTGGGCGTGTCACTGGCGCAGGATACAGGTTCAGATCTTGCAGATGGTGTGACGAATAATGGTCAGGTGGATTTTGATCTGTCGGCTTTGGAAGAGAATGCGACATGGCACTATAGAATAAATGATGCTGATTGGACAGAAGGCACCGACAGCAGCATAACGATTGAAGGTGAAGGGGAGACGGTTGTCTCCATTCGCCAGACTGACCAGGCTGGCAATGTCGGTAGCGCAAGCTCGCTGACTTTTACGCCGGACACGATTGCGCCGGCAGTGTTGGGTGTATCGGTTCATGAAGATACCGGTGCTGATATTTCTGATGCTGTCACAAACAACCGTCAGGTGGACTTTGATCTGACAGCGCTGGAAGATGGAGCCACCTGGCACTATAGTCTGGGTGGTGATACGTGGATTGAAGGTAGTGACAGCAGTATTGATCTTGAAGGCGACGGTGAGAAAACGGTTTTTATCCGGCAGACAGATTTGGCGGGCAATGTTGGTCGGGAATCTTCAGTCAGTTTTACGTTGGATACCGTTGCTCCTGCTGCA
>TARA_R110002072_G_scaffold31735_15_pt1 | contig 11240 bp, 15 predicted proteins | sample TARA_R110002072 | Tara Oceans TARA_R110002072 (sample SAMEA4397118) | marine metagenome | biome: Polar Biome; feature: [SRF] surface water layer (ENVO:00010504); material: water (ENVO:00002006), including particulate matter (ENVO:01000060) such as... | depth 5 m | reverse complement strand
AGTTCAATGGGCCCACTATCGATTCTGGAAAGCAGTATTCATTCATTATTAGCTGACCTCATCTTCAGGCTCTGAAAATAGAAGATAGCACCAATCACAACACCGCCCAATACCATGGCCCATTCGTATGGCCAAATCAGCGCCGCGGGGCTGCCGGGCAAGTAAAGGCAGCCTAAGCCAATCGACAACAGTAGTGCTAGCCGACCGATGTGTTTACCCCCCGCAACCTTAAATGGCCTATCCATGTCGGGTTCTGTGGTTCGCAACCGAAGAAAAGCCCAGGCAACCATGCCATAGGCAATTACCACCATAAAACTTCCCGCATCAACTAACCAAACGAGTATGGTGCGGCCGAAGAACGGCGAAATACAACTTAAGATGCCAATAAACAGGATGCTCACGTAAGGCGTCTGGTAGCGTGGATGAATCTTCGAAAAAACCCCAGGGATCATGCCGGATTTTGACAGCGCGTACAGCACCCGGCTGCCGCCAATAATAAAGGCATTCCAACTCGTTAGGATACCGCCGACGCCTGCCAGAATCATCAAGTTACCCATCCACTGGCTACCCCAGACGTTGGTCATTGCATCTGCTGTGGCAGCGCCGCTGACGGAGAGTTGCTCGGTGTTGAGTGAGGCACCGACAGCCAGGGATATTGCGATGTACCAGACCGCTGCAAGACTGACAGAAAACACGAGTAACTTGCCGATCTGAGCCGGGGGCAGTTTAATTTCTTCGGCACTTTGCGGAATCACATCAAAGCCAACCATAAGGGCCGGCACCATCACTAGTACACCCAGAATACCAACCGCCCCCTTCGTAAACAGGGGTACGCCGGTACCCTGAAACTCAAATACGGTAGCGCCAGAGAGAAAAATAATGCCAACGAGCAGTATCAGTAGCGTCATCAAGGTTTGGACAAAAGCCGCAAACTTGATCCCGATATAGTTAATCCCCGTCATGATGATTGATGCGGTGACACCCACTGCTACCATCGTGATATGGACATCTGCGCCGGCAATCGTCCACAAATAGCCTTTAGCCAGATCAGGAAACACATAGGCAAGCGCGGTGGGTAGTGCTGCGGATTCAAACACACAGACATTGACGTAGGCCATGACGATAGCCCAGCTCGCAATAAAGCTTGCCGTATAACCGAGCGCGCGATGCGTATAGACATGCTCGCCACCCGCTGATGGCATGGCGGCGGCGAGCTCTGCATAGGTCAAACTGATCAGGATCACCGCGACGCAACCAATCGCAAAAGCGATCAACGTCCCCATGGTGCCTGCGCGTAGAAGCCACTCGCCCGTTAGCAATACCCAACTCCAACCGATCATCGCGCCAAAGGAAAGGGTGAGGACTTCACGGCGCGCGAGGGTTTTTGCGAAACTTGCCGGTGCGGGCGTTTCAGGCAATATGGCTTCCACCTATTAATGTCGAGTCATAACACAGAAACCATAACTGACTTTTGGGTGGGGTGGAATGGATAGGTTTAATCTTCAAGCATTACCGGATTTTGCCTACCACGTCAGATGCTAACGATTCGGCAATCCAGTTGCGATAGCATGATTGTTCCCTCGTTGAATCATGTGTACAGGCATATCGGCGGGACAAAATCGCGGGTGGCGAGGCATGGTCATTTTCCGTAGGGATAGAGATATACCCCTTGCTTATTTCATGTAAGCCATCACGGAAGAAATGCGTCAGCTTTACTCTGCGTGAGCTGCTTTGTTCCTTTATTCTGGCCTTATTTCTTAGGATTAGCTTGTTAGGTGTTTTAAGGAAAGTTACTCTCTTCTATTCTTGTAAGCTTCAGTTTTAGATTTTAGGGATTCGAGTCTGTGCTTCTCCTCATCAGCGAGTATCGCATCTCTTTCTTGTTCTAATCGAATTACTTCTGCAGCCGACGCTTGCCTTAAACCTTGCGACCATCCCCGATCAAATTGTAGATGCTTACTTGATCCTCGAGGATATGGATTCATTAATTCGCCCAGGTTCTTCGAAAAGCTCATGTAGCCTTCTTCGTATTCCTTGGGATTCGTCATTTCAGCAATTTCCCTAACACCGTATCGATAAACAAGAAGTATAGAACGAAGACAAAGAATAAAGTGGGCAGGTTCATTATCCTAACTGCCCTGTATGCGCAAGTCTCTTCAGGTCCTACTATCTTAATTGAATCTGACTCCATTTTTCTTTTAAAAGAATCAAACTTAATCACGTTAAATCCTTATCAATCGGAGGTTTTTGTTCAGTAATGAAGGTTAGAGTTAGAATTATAATCGTCTATTCTGACTCTGATCGTCCCCCAATAAATCGTTGGTGGGTGACTATTCTGGGGTTTTTCTACAGCCTTAACGCCGCCCGAGCAACGCGAGACCCATCGGTACCTTGTGTGCGATGGCGTTTGGCCTTGTTAGCTGCTTTATTCAAGTTTGAGACTCTCTTGATATTGCTGTTCAGGAATCTCTCTTACATCAATATTTCCTTTGGCAAAAGCTTTTAGCTTATTGTCATGGCTATAGATAACCTCCGCATTTCTCGTTATTGCTGTGGCTACGATCATGCAATCAGCCTTTAGCTCTTGACGTGTAGCTTGCATTTCTTTTTGAATTTTTCCCACTAGACCTGATTGTTTCTTTTCTCTCCACAATTTTGCGAATAGCGCTGCCGCCTTAGCATCATATGATGGAATATCAAATCCTGCTTCAAGGAGATTAACCACCATTGCATGATGACTAGGTTCGATAGCCGTCAATAGCTCACCTATGACCACAGATGGAACCATAATCATGATCTTATTCGACTTACACCAATCAAAGAATGCCTTGGTTCTATGAATCATTACCTCTTGGTCATTCTCCGCATGCTCCCTTATCCCCCAGATCAAGAGATGATTATCAACACAAACTAACCTCATTATTCGCTTCCTGCTTCATTGCGGAGTGACGAAACAAAAGCATCAACATCAGTGATATTTGAGAATGTGCTTCCAATCATTCCTGACAACTGACCTAAAACAAGCCTTGGGTCGTCGTTGGGGAAGTTTTTCACACTGTGTATTCTGAATTCTTCCAATTCGAGTGTTTTAGAATCCCATTTAGCGAACCCTTCAAACTTTGCTAGAGAATAGAGCTGATGCCCAAGTTGCTTGGCTATATCTTCAGGCACTTCGCAATACAGCGCGCTTCCATCAGTAAGCTCGATCATAGCCTTTGGAGTTTTTCCTCCAACACGAATTACTTTTCCGAGTATCTCTGTTTGTCCAATGATATAGGATGGAGACGGAATAACAGTATTTGGGGAAATTATGGCTAGCTCTGCTTTAGAGCCTGAGCCGATTATTGCGTCGCAATTGTGTCTTTTAGAGAAATTTGACAACACTTTTAAAGACGACATGCTTTGAGGTGAAAGATAGTCGAAATTTTCTTTTTCTATAGCTTCGGCTGCTGATATGAAAGCCGATATGACCGCAACGGAAAAGGTTGTTTTAAAACGTAGTCCAATGCTCGCATCATCAATGGCGTAAACACCAATAATAATATCGTCACGATGCAGTTCAGGATTATTTCGGAGAGCCTCAGAAACAGCCATTTCCTCGACCGACTCAAGAATTTCGGCTATTTCTTTAGAGCGAATGAGGCCTGGCTTGACTCCTTCGCCTCTCAACCTGATTTTTATCTCATCGTCCATATTAATTCTCGAGATTAAATTTTAGCTAATTCTCACAGCATCGAGAAAATTATAGCGCAGCGGAAATTTTGTCCCCGTACCTGTGATTGTCAACTATCATCTTTCCGGGTGCTTCGGATCATCATATCCATTTGACCTGCTTCAAAATGTCGAGCTATTACGTTTACCAGGGCCTCTTTGCTTTGCCGTTTGGACGTGGAAATTCCAAGCCTATTAGCTATGGAGAGTAGTTGAGATGACGTAAAAGAGGCTTCCTCTGATTTCAGGAATTTCTCAATTTCCGCTGGCGACTTCATCTGAAGCTGTTCATCAATATCTGAGGGTAAGGCTGAAAAAGTGTCACCCCCTCTTTTTTTTGCTTCACTTTTTACATGCTTATCAGGTAACAAACTATACTTGAGTGCTTCCTCCATTTCTGAGTCAGGAAGTGAACGAAGAAATTTGGCTAGCGATTCTAATTGGAGAGCAAAGTCATGTGTTTTCATATGATATCAAATAATTCTTACAATAAATTCATCGACGACACGCTCAAGATACCGGGCTTGCTTCTCTGCGTTTTGATGAGCACGCGGCAGGTCGCTGTACGCATAAACCGGCAAGTTCATCTGAGCGGCTGCGGAAATTCCATCTCCATCAGTGACATAGTTACTGAACAAGGCTCCTGTGCCAAGCTGCGCTGCAGTTGAGCGCATGATTTGACTGTGGCCGTCCTTAGGTCCACCTCCATACTCATCAACCATGTTGAAAATTATCCCACCAAACTTTGTATCCGTATAGGTGCCAGGCATGCCAGCATAAGACCACATTGATGTGAAGTCTGTGTTGAATTGATCCATGTAGCTGTTAATCAACGATATACCAACAGTTGATAGAAAGTCTGGAATAGCTGGAACCACATAGTAGTCGCTCGCAAAGAATGCATTTTGAGTGACTAAATTTACGTTAGGAGGGCAGTCGAGTAATACATAGTCGTATTCGTCTGAAACCGAATCTATAATTGCCTTAATTACGGACAATTTCTCAATTTCAAACTTTGTTTCTTCTCTGTGGTCTCTCCCTGAACGCTTTTCTCGTGCGAGTTTCATATCAAGAAGAGTCAACTCTTGATGAGATAAGATTATTCCGATCTGCGTATAAATACTACCTGCCTTAGCACGAACTTGCTTCTCCAGAATTATGTCACTTGCTTTTGCTGGGGTGTGTGCGAAATATCCGTCAAAAATATTTTTTAATGTTGGCCCTGAGTTAGTGTAAGCGTGCGTGATATACGAGCTTGCTCCAATGGCGAGGAAGGAGAGGTTGCACTGCGCGTCCAGGTCAATAAGCAAAACCCTTTTTCCATGACGACCTGCTAGGCCTGTTGCAAGGTGAAGGGTCATTGTTGTTTTACCGACCCCACCCTTCCAATTAATCATACTAACCACCAGTGCCATATTTTTCTCCAGTGCCAATTGAACTTTCAGCAAAAAACGAATTGAGAGCTAACGAAGCTGTAGAAAAACCCATGCTGAATTTGGTGGTTTTTTGACCTACAATATCGTAATTTTTCTCGGTTCTATTTTTAATTGACGATAATTTACCACTATGACACGACCTTTCCATAGTGATGTCCTTTATTAAGGTTATGTACCAGGCAAGAATCTTAGGGCTCAGGACCAAGTGCCGGGTCCAACTACAATCGACGGCGACTGACGTTTATTGGGCGTCGTCAGCTGCGAAGTGCTTTAACTTGATCACGGAAGGCTTCCGTGCCAAGCACCAGTCCAGTGTTGAGGCAGTGCCGGATCGTCTGAATAACATCGGCAGAAAGTGATTGGGCCATCATCTCGCGATAGTTCTTCTGCCGCTCAGTTTCGTTCTCGCCAAGGCCAAGGTAATCAGGGCGGGGTGTCCACATTCCTGCGGTAATACCAAATGCATGACAGCGGTAACTCCACCAGCGATAGTCTCCAGGGTCAGTTGTCATTCCGGCCCGTACTGGATTGAGTTCATTGGCGACCCATATGCCGCATGAGTTCTGACACGACTTGATCGGTAGAGGGTGTCATCAGTAAGTGGACGTGGTTTGTCATGGATACCCACGCATGTACCGCAACACCATTTTTGGCGGCGCCTTTGTGTAAGCTGTGCGCATAGGCAGCCATATCGCCATCGCATGTGAATTATACTTGCCGGTTGTTTCCACGTTGGGCTACGTGGGTTGGATGTTCGGCTGGGCAGAATCGAGGAAGACGTGGCATCTTCGAATTATGGGTCTGAGCAGCGGCGGATGATGTAAGAGATTGGATTGATAGTGTATGGGAAAATCCTGACGATTAGTGATAGTTGGGACTGGTAATTGGTCCTGGCCCCTAAGATTCGTCATTTGTTGTTACGCTAGAAATTTTATTTGGAAACTCATATATAAACTTCATGAGCATTTCTGAAAAGGCGATCAAGTCTTCGCAATCCGATTTTTCCATTAACTTGATTTCGTGAGTAGCTTCATTTCCTTTCTTCCGGATATGATCAACCCAGCCTCTTCCATTTGGTGGCACGAATCCATTTTGTGCCAAGTACTCGACGTACTGGATGAAAGGCTTACCTTCTTCGGCACCTTGCTGAACTCCGATATTCATTAGCAGCTTTCTACATAGGAGCACCGCACCAGTATATGCGTTAGCTGCAACGCAGTTTCTAGCTTCCTTGTACAATTTATCGATTTCTTCTGGCAGGCTTGCCACATCATTTCCTGGGGCAACATCAGGAAATTGCCCATTTGCGGTACTAAAATGAGTTGGTTGATTGCAATGAGGACAAATATATATAGATTGGCGGTCGTCAGAGAAGAACCCTAAAACTGCAGCTACTATTTTTCCACAGTGCCCACAGGTAAATTCTTTTGATCCAAGGTTGCTTGTACCATTCCATTTTATGGACATATCGTTGAACTCTAGTTAGTTATATAACACTCAGTTAGGCAGGCCTCTCGGGGCCATATGCTTCATCGGTGTATAGTGCCTTATGCTCAGCTAAAAAAATCACGTCGTAGGGCATGTTTTTTAGAAGCGCATACTTTTCGATTAATGGTTTGAACTTTTCAGACCCATATGGGGTTAGGCAATTGTAGAATAGCAATCCAAGCTCATACACAGAAAGCTGTGCTCTAACTAGGTCAATATAGTATGAAGGATCTTCTACGTCAGACCGGTCGACAAACTTAATGATATGGTAGAGGTGTCTAAAATAGTGGCCTACGTCTGCTTGATTAGATTCATAGAATAGACGGTAGACTTCAATGATTCTCTCCTCAACTACATCGGATTCGTACCCATCAAATTCATTTCGTAGACGTCGATGAAATACCTTGAAACAATCGCGACCAATAGTAGTGCCAGAGGCATTTGCATTGTCGGCGCGAATATCAATGTCTTTGAGAATGTCGTTCTGGAACTGAAGAAGATTGAAAAATGCGGTTTCGAAGGTTTGTTTGGCTATGCCAATGTTCTGTTGATTCAAAGCGTCTGCCGAGTTTTTTAGTTCTCGCGTTGAATTACTTAGCTCCCTACTTTGCAGCGAAATAGTGAGGAGTAAACCAAGCAGCGCTAAGAATCCGAATATTGGATTCAAGGCGCCACCAATATAATCGCCGAACTGGCCCCAAGTTTCGGTGCTTTGGCTTATTGAACCTTCAAAGTTAACTACATAAGCTCCGACAACGAGGAACATCGCGACTACAGATGCGCCAATTATCCAGGGAAACCATGATGCGAATGTATTGTTCTCGCGAACTCTTTCTTCTTTAGTCATGGTCTGCCTAACATCGCATTGATTGGCGCGTAGCAGCTTCGCTGCGTAGCGTTCAAATGAGTGAAGCGATTGAATCGAATGCCATGTTAGATTCGCCTCACGAGTAAACTCACAAAATTTTTCATTAAGCTCTGATCAGATGCTGAAACGGTTGTTCGTGGGTTCATGCCCCACTGTGATGCATGCACTGCCAAGTTTCTTTGCTCTGAAACCGCCATAAATGAGAACCTCAACAGCGTGCCGATTATTTTCTTGTTTCTTTTTTGATAGATACTTTCCCAAATCCGAGCATTCTCAGCGATAAATTTATCCATCTTTTCATTGAGCGCCCGATTTAAATTCTCATCGTCCTTTTGCACAAGCAGTTGGTCACCAGCATGAAAAATCTTGGAGACTTCTAAAGCCACAATTCCTCTGTGTCCAGTGCCGGTAGATTGTTCGAACAGAGATTCTAGTTGAGATGAAGCCTTTTTTACATTCTTCTCGATTTTCGAGAGTCTGGTTACGCGTTTACACTCTATCCAAACTTTTTTACTACCTACCTGAAACCCAGAGTCAGATGTTGCATTCAAAATCGTGCGGATACCTGCCTGTGGATTATGCATGCGAGCATCAACAACAGCTTCGAATAAGAAATTCCTAGCTTTGGTACTCGTCGTGGTTTCTTCATGCAAATTTACGGGACCTGTCACAGCGAGCTTTAGTTTTTCAATAACGTGCGCTAAATTTGAAGGTGTTTCATCTTTAAAGGCTTCATATATGTCTATTATGTCGTGGACTTCGAACATGGCCCCCATAAATTCTGGAAATATTTCTTTGCCTTCATTTTCTGATGCAGTGGCATAGGCATCTTTCCAATAGGCGATGGTTCGATCATAATTTTGAAGTCGTCCGCTGCCAACGGTAATCCCTAGCGATTCAAGCCATATCAAAGCTTGCTGATAACGATCGTACATCGAAGAGTAAGACTCGGTACTAATCGGCATGGGAATCTAACGAGGCTGTAGACAAACCCAAACCGGGCTTGTTTGTTTTTTGACTAATAACATTGCATTTTTTCCCGTCATTCAGTATCAGTCCATTCTGCCACTATGCCACTAGATTTCCATAGTTCTTTAGTTTCTTTATGTTCTGTATAAGACAATATAACTGCCAATGAACATTCACCTTGCTGGAATCTCGCAGCGAGAACCGCTTTAACCCTTTATTGTGTTCAGGATTGCCGAACACCGGCTCCACCGCTGACATGCGATGTCCGTAAATCTGCTTACCATAGTCACTATCTACCCGATACTTCTTCCAGTCCGTGTAAGTTGGCTTGCGCTTTTCATCGAGCAAAACCGACACCTGTCTCCCATGATCTTTACGGTGATCTGCTTATGCGGGATTACGCATGCACTCGGTTTTTCTCGAACAATGCCGACAATCCGTCAATCGCCACTCAAAGAACATCCTCGCTTTGGTGGCATGATGGAAGAACATCTGATTGCCTACTGGGCCAACACCGGTTTGTTTGACAGGATCAAAAACAAACTCACTGGCGGATATTTTGGTATTCAGTGGTCGTTCTTGTCGAACCCAGTTCGGATGCTTCTTTACCTTGTCATTAAAGCGCTCGTCGCGTTGCCTGAACTGATTGTCCAAGTTGTGGGGTCAGAGTAAAGGGACAGAGTAAGTTCATCAAGTGGTCAGCTCAATGACCTGTTCTCGAATATCGTCTGTACCTAAAACCAAACCAGTGTGTGCACAGCGCAGTAGCTTCGCGAGAACTTCAATGCTCACTGCCTCGCCTATCAGTTGCCGATAAGCATTTGGCATTTACTGTGCGTTTACTCTGGCCTTTTTGCTCTGACTCAAATTTATTGCAAGTTCTATGAAATGGCTATTTTATGCCCATAATTTTTCTGAATTTTTCGTCGGTAGCCGCTCGTTTGATTAATGAACCTTTTAATCGCGGGTTAGACTGATACAGCATCTCATAGTCTTCCTTTGACCATTCGGATGGGCGCTGATGTCTTAACTGTAAGATTTCTAGTTTTGGCAGCTTAGTTACAGGCGTCAGGCCGTCTTGTTCAACGCTAATGGCAATAAGAGAGAGGAACTCTAGGTTTTGTAAATACACAAGATCGGCCAGTGAGATGAGCTTTATCTTTTTATAGTCTTGACCACAAAGGCTGAGTCCTTTGAGTTGGGTTAAGGGACGAATGTCCGCTAGATTATGTATTTTTGGGAAGTTACCTTGAATACCAAGGGATATCAGAGACTTTAGCTTTGAAATTGGTTTTAGGCTGTCAATTCTAGGAGAGCTACCGATGGCAAGATGGGTAAGTTCAGTTAACTCACCCAGCATATCGAAGGTGTTTAATCGGGTGCTATCAAACTGCAATCTTTTAATAGTCCTGTGCTCACAAACCGCACACATCAGACGGTCTGAAATCGCCGTGCCAGGGATAATGACTTTTTCGACATTGGCTAATTGAGGTAACACCTTTAACCATTTTTCTAACTGGTCTCCGCCAAGAAATATGTTCTTGGTTTTGTTGCTGATGGCTTCCTCTGGTGTTGTCGCAAAGCTCGCACTAAGTGAGTTCGATTCGAATGCGAAAAGATCTCTAGGCTTGATAACTGTTTCCATAATCTCTCGAAATTCATCGAGAAGTTCATTTCCTAATTCATATTTTTCTTTAAGCGCCATCTTGTTTACCTTGCTCTATTTGGAGCCCGGGGCTTGCTGGTTAACATTCACAATACCCCGGCAACTCGGGAATTTCATACAGCCCCAGAATGTTTGTCCGCTGCGCGACCCTTTTTTTGATTCTCGCAGAATCATTTCACTACCGCACTTAGGGCATGCAACCTGATTCTCTTTGGTCTCGACGATTGATCGAACATGTTTTGCATGTTGTCGAAGGGTTGCGAAAGTACGAGGGTATCGACCAGATTCTATTTGCTGAATAATTTCCGTAACTTGATCAGACGTAAAAACCTGTTCAGTTTTCGACTTCACAAACCGAATATACCCGCCGCCATAAGTGACGTTCTCCGGCATCTCAGTTTTAAACGTACTATCACCGATGAACACAACAACAGAGTGCATCTGGCTTTCTTGAAGGCCTAGCAGTTGCTCTAGTGCTTTCACGTGTTTGTAGTTCTGATGGAGAGGGTTTTGAAACTTCTGCGTGTGTTTGAATATTTTTTGCGTCCATTGCTTTTGATGCTGACCACCAAATATCCAACCCTTCATGTTTTTGGTTTCAACGACAAAAATTCCATAAACCGAGACGATAACGTGATCAATTTGTGTGGTGCCGTCCTCCGTGGGTAGGGTGACGTTTTTGATTAGATGGTAGCGATCTTTGTCGAGCATGAGTTTGGTTGAAACGTTCACGGCGAACTCGCCCATGGCGCCTTTGAACCAGGGGGAATTTGCCAAGCTCGCTAAGATAATCAGCGGGAGCAGATAGACAAGGTTGGAGAATAACTGATAAATGATGGGGGAGAGATCCATTCGCTATACTAACCTGCCTAGAAAGTGATGGTCTCGGCCTAATGATGAGAGTTAGTGGCGTCACGGCACTTACTAATCTTAGTTCAGGCTGAGTTCTCGTTGATCAAAGTGCCTGAGGGTGGAATCTTGGTCTCAGTACGGGATGCGAGAGCAAGTTTACTCTGTCCCTTTACACTGACCCCATTTCTTGACCCCATTTCTTCCGAACCTCATCACTTTCAGATTTTGAATAGTCAACGCCATCAGCCGG
>TARA_R110002072_G_scaffold2229_5_pt1 | contig 11245 bp, 9 predicted proteins | sample TARA_R110002072 | Tara Oceans TARA_R110002072 (sample SAMEA4397118) | marine metagenome | biome: Polar Biome; feature: [SRF] surface water layer (ENVO:00010504); material: water (ENVO:00002006), including particulate matter (ENVO:01000060) such as... | depth 5 m | reverse complement strand
GCCGCGCCTCGACGGACTCCAGCGCGTTCTTCAACAGATTGGTGAGCGCCTGACGAATTTGACCGCTGTCGCAGGCGAACATCACCGGATCGGACGGCAGCCGGCTTTCAAACCGCGCGGCTTCATGGCTGGCCGATCTTTGCAGCGACAAAGCCTCAACCACAACCTGGCGCAGGTCCTGCTCCTTCAACACCGCCGCCGGCATTCGGGCAAAGGAAGAAAATTCATCGACCATCCGACCGATATCCCCAACCTGGCGGACAATGGTGTCGGTGCAGGCGATGAAGATTTCCTGATCATCATCGATTTGCTTCAAATATCTGCGCTTCAGCCGCTCGGCGGCAAGCTGAATCGGCGTCAGTGGGTTCTTAATTTCATGCGCGATCCGCCGCGCCACATCGGCCCAGGCCGCCTTGCGCTGCACGGACAACAGCTCGGTGATATCGTCGAAAGTCACCACATAGCCGCTGATGGCGCTGCCTTTCTCCCGCTCGGCCACCGCGCGCAACAGGAATGTCCGTTTATAGCCGTCGCCCCGGTCCAGACTGGCCTGCCGCTCATGCACCCGTCCCGGTCGCTTGGTCGCCATTTCCATCAAATCGCGCAGATCGTGGGATAGGCGTGCGATCTTGCGCCCCTGCAAGCGATCCGAGGAGATCGACAGCAGCTCGTTGGCGGCGCGATTTTGCAAGGTCACCCGGCCGTCGCCATCCAGGCCAAGCACACCCGAGGAGACGCCGGACAGCACGGCTTCGATGAACAGGCGGCGCTCGTCCAGCTCCTTGTTGGCGGCAAGCAGCGCGCCTTGCTGCTGCTGTAGGTCGTTGGCCATGTGGTTGAAAGCAAGAGACAGGGTGGAAATCTCGTCGGTGTCGACGATGCTTTCGATGCGGGCGTTGAGATCGCCCTGGCCGACCCGATTGGCCACCACCACCAGGCGGCCGATCGGGCCGCTCAGCCGACTGGCGAACGACAGCCCAACCCAAGCCGCCGCCAAAAGCAACAGCAAGGATATCAACACGAAAAACAGCGCAAAGGTAATGATCAACTCACCGCGCTGCCCCTCCAGCTGCTCGTAGAGGGAAACCGCGTCGGAGGAGCGCTGCATATGTCCCAGAACCCTGGGGTCGACCAACCGCCCGACGAACAGATAGGCGTCGTTCCACCCTTGTAGCTTCAGCAGCGCCCGGACCCGGTCTTCCGAACCCGACGTCACCAGGGCCACTTCGCCCCGATCCGCCACGTCCCAGGCCAACGGTGGAACTTGCAAATCAAATTCCAACAGCAGGCTGTAGCCGCCCTTGGCAAGGATGCGCCCTTCGCGCGTCAGCACCAAAGCCTCCGGCAGAGAGCGCAAGGCGGCCTGACCGGCGACAAGCTGGTTGAACTTTTGCGGATTGCCCTGCAGGGCGGGGCCATAGCGGTTGAGATCCCGGGCCATGGCCAAAGCATCGGCGGCAATGTTTTGCCGATGCTCACCCAGATAGGCCTCGGCCACCGCCAAGGACTCTTTCACCGCCGTGCTGACCCGGTCGCTAAACCAACTTTCCAGCCCGAAATAGAAAAACAGGGTGGAAAAGATCGCGATGATCAGCGTTGGGGTCAAGGCCACCAAGGCGAAGATGCTTGCCATGCGGGTGTGCAACTGCGCGTCCGCCGACGCCCGGCGGCGCTCAATCCAAAGCATGACGATGCGCCGCAGGATCAAGGTGGCAAAGCCGGTCAGGAGAACCAGATCAATGATCAGCAGAATAAGCACCGACGAGGGGGCGGAAAACCATCCGTCGCGGGCGGTCAAAGCGATAAAGGTTAAAACGCCGGAGGAAAAAGCCGCGATGAACAGCACCACGGACAGCTTGCTTTCCAGCCGAACCGCGCGGGCCCAGGCGAAAAACCGCGCGCTCCATCGGGCCAAGCGAGAAGCTCGAACGGCCGGCTGAGCTTCGCCGATCTGTTCGCCCTGGGTCATGCCCAGCCCCCGGCGGAAAACCCCGTCAAGCTGTTGCAGGTCATGATCGGGTCCGTTCTTGCTGGTAAGCTGCTGTGGAAATTCGCCAAACCGTCCGCCCTGCTTCGCCTCAACAACCGCTGGCGCGCGCGGCCATGGCGAGACTTTCTCTGTTGCCCAAAAGACACAGTGGCTATTTAAGGCCTCTCATCACCTCGATGTCTAGCTCTCTAATTTTCTTGCGCAAGGTGTTTCTGTTGACGCCCAGCAGTTCGGCGGCTTTGAGCTGATTTCCCCGGGTGGCGTTGAGCGACAGCTCGATCAGCGGTTTTTCCACTTCTCGAATCACCCGTTCATAGAGTCCGGCGGCCGGAAGTTCTTCGCTGTGGGCGTCGAAATAGTCCCGCAGCAACCGTTCAACCGTGGCGCCGAGAGACTGGTCGTCCTTGCCCCCCGGCTCCTCCATCCACCCCACCGGGGCATCGCTCAATTCGGCACGCACGATATCCACGCCGATGATTTCCTGGTTGTAGAGCGCGACCAGCCGCTGAACCAGATTTTCCAGTTCCCGCACGTTCCCCGGCCAGCGATAGCTGCGCAGGAAATCCATCGCTTCCTTATCCAGGGTTTTGCCCGGCAGTCCTTCCTCCTGCGTCCGCAGGAAGAAATGCCGGATCAGTTCGGCGACGTCCTCCGTTCTTTCGCGCAAGGGCGGCAGCCGAAGCGGAACCACGTTAAGCCGATAGAACAGATCCTCTCGAAACAGGCCGCCGCGCACCATTTGCCGCAGATCACGATGGGTCGCCGCAACAATTCGCACGTCGGCGCGAATGGCGGTGCGTCCGCCGACGGTGGTGTATTCGCCCTCTTGCAGCACCCGCAGCAAACGGGTCTGGGCCTCCAACGGCATATCGCCAATTTCGTCGAGGAAAAGCGTGCCGCCGCTGGCCTGCTCGAAGCGCCCGGCATAGCGATTGGCGGCCCCGGTAAAGGCCCCTCTTTCGTGGCCGAACAGTTCGCTTTCGATCAGCTCACGTGGAATCGCCGCCATGTTGATCGGAACGAAGGGACCGTTGCGCCTTTTGCCATAGTCATGCAGCGCCCGCGCCACCAGTTCCTTGCCGGTGCCCGACTCGCCGTAGACCATGACCGTCAAGTCCGTGCCCATCAACCGGGCCAGCACCCGATAGATCTCCTGCATTGCCGGCGAGCGCCCGATCAGCGGCAGGCGTTCTTCCTCGATCTCCAGCTGCTGCGCCGAGTGATCGCCTTGCTGCACCGACAGCGCCCGCGCGACGACCCGGAGCAGTTCCTTTAAATCAAACGGCTTGGGCAGGTACTCGAAGGCGCCCCGCTCGGTGGCCTTGACGGCGGTCAACAGGGTATTCTGCGCCGACATCACGATCACCCGCAAATGGGGCCGCAGCTTTTTAATCCGCGGAATCATCTCCAGACCGTTTTCGTCGGGCATGATCACGTCGGTGATCACCAGGTCCCCCTGTCCGTCCTGTACCCAGCGCCATAGCGTGGCCGCGTTGCCGGTGCTGCGAACTTCATAGCCCTCTCGGCTGAGGGCCTGGGTAAGGACCGTGCGGATCGCCCGATCATCGTCTGCTACCAAAATGGTTGCGCCGGCCATCACTTGCCTCTCAGTCTTTGCGCCCACGCCGGGTGGGACTGTCATCGGTCACTAGATCGGGTGTGGTGTGGTGTGTCTTGGTCGTGGCCTCGGTTTTCGTTCCTGGGGCCACCGCCACCGCCGGACGTCACCACCGGACGTTACCGGCAGCCGGCGTTCCTAGGGATTGCGGTTCGGGTCATTGCGATCCGGGTCATTAGTGGTCGGCAACATCACGCGGAACTCGGTTCGCCGCGGCACGGAATCAAACTCGATGATTCCGCCGTGGTTGCCGATAACTTTTGCCGCCAAGGCAAGGCCCAAGCCCTTGCCGTTGACTTTCGAGGAAACAAAGGGCTCGAAAAGGTGGCCTTGCAGATCGCTGGGAATCCCCGAGCCGTTGTCCTGAACTCCCACCAGAAGCGGGACATCGACGCGCCCGCCGGTGCCCGGCAAGGCCAGCCGCACGCCCTGCTGGTAGCGGGTGCTCAGCACGATTTCGCCCTCTTCCTTCGGCAGTGCCTCGGCGGCGTTTTTTACCAGGTTGAGGAAAACCTGAATCAGCAGATCCCGATTTCCCAGCACCGGCGGCAACGAAGGGTCATAGCGCTCGAGAATGCGCACCTGCTGGGCAAAGCCGTTGGCCGCGATCTTGCGGACATGGGAGAGCACTTCATGGATGTTCACCGCTTCCCGATCAATCGGCCGCTCGTCGGAAAACATCTCCATGCGATCCACCAGCGCGACGATGCGATCCGCCTCGCTGCAAATCAACTGGGTCAACTCGCGATCCGCCTGATCGGCGTTGGCTTCCAACAGTTGGGCGGCACCGCGGATGCCCGACAGCGGGTTCTTTATTTCGTGGGCCAGCATGGCCGACATAGCGGTCACCGAGCGCGCCGCATTGCGATGCACCAATTGATGCTCGATTTTCCGGGCGATGGTGCGGGATTTCAGGCTGATCGAGACGGCCTGGCTCTGCTCTGATATCGCCATGACATTGACCGCCATTTCGTGGCTGCCCATCTTCGGGTTTTCCAAGGTCACGCCATATTCCGAAACCGTGTAACCGCCGTCACGCACCTGGCGGATGAGTGAGAAAACCGGATTGTCGGCCGGCAGGATTCGAGTCAGCGGCTGGCCCAGCAAGGTGGCGGCGCTGCTGCCCAAAAGCTGTTCGGCGGCAAGATTGACAAACAGGAACCGGTTGTCACCGTCGACCACCAGCACCGGATCGGCCAAGGAATTGAGGACGAACAGCGGGTCAATGGTCGCGATGGAAGCCCCTGGCTTTTGTCGTCTTCCCTCGGTTGGCACAGCAGACATTAAGCAGCCAAAGCCTCCCCTTCATCGGCATAGATCTCCCGCAACAGGGCCCGCACCACCTTGGGATCGGATTCCCGGTTGACCGCCTGCCGAAACTGGTTGGCCTGGTGAAAGCCTTTGACGTACCAACCCAGATGCTTGCGGCCGATCCGGACACCCAGCGCCTCGCCGAAATGTTCCAGCAGCCCCTCATAGTGGGCTTCCACCTGATCCAGCTGCGCCAGCAGGCTCGGGTCGGCGGGGCGCTCCCCGGTTTTGAGATAGTGCATCACCTGCGCGAGGAACCAAGGCCGCCCATAGGCGCCGCGCCCGATCATCACGCCGTCGGCGCCGGATTGCGCCAGCGCCTGATCGACCGCCGCGAAGCTATCGATATCACCGTTTACGATCAGCGGCAGATCGGTCGCCTGCTTCACCACGCGCACCGCCCGCCAATCCGCCTTGCCATTGTAAAGCTGGCAGCGGGTGCGGCCGTGAACGGTCAGGAGTTGAATGCCGGATTCCTTGGCAATGCGCGCCAGATTGGCCGCGTTGTGGCTTTTTCTATCCCACCCCAAGCGCATTTTCATGGTGACGGGCAAAGGCACGGCCTTGACCACCGCCGCCATGATGCGACCCGCCAGTATTTCGTCGCGCATGATTGCCGAGCCGGCGAGCTTATTGACGACTTTCTTCACCGGACAGCCAAAATTGATGTCGATGATGGCCGCCCCGCGATCAACGTTGAGGCGGGCGGCTTCCGCCATCACCTCCGGATCGGCGCCGGCCAACTGGACGGCCATGGGAAATTCTTCCGCGCAGCTGCTCGACATCTTCAACGACTGTCGACTGGCGCGAATCATCGATTGGCTGGCGATCATCTCAGAGACCACCAACCCCACGCCCGAGCGTTTCACCAGGCGGCGAAACGGCAGATCTGTCACCCCGGACATCGGCGCCAGGACAACCGGGCTGTCCAGTTTGATGTTCCCAATAGAAATGCTCATTTTTTAGGCTCACTCTTTTCTTGCCTAATAACTAGGCTTTTTAGCTTTTTTAGCGGGCGCTGACAAGGTTTTCGTTGCCCCCCTCCCGATCCGCGCCGCCCAATCGCGCGGCGGTTGCAAGATGGAAAATCATCCGGACGGGGGGACCGCCCGCGTCGCCCCGCCGGGAGCGGCCGGCAGCCGGTCGGAGCCGACCAAAGCCGGGGCAAGGCCTTTTCAACTGCGGAATGTCGACGCGACGACGGTTCGGCTCAAATCGAACCGGCCGGCTCTTACATCGGCCGGTGTTACATCAAAACCTCGGACACGAACTTCACCCCCGGATAAGCCAGGGTCAACAGCAGGTAAGCGGCCAGCAAAAGCCGGCCGGCCCGTTGTCCGCGCATTCCCGTTCTGGTCTGCAACACCAGCAACAGGGCGATGGCCAAAAAGGCCAGGAAGGACAGTAAAATTTTGTGATCAAGCACCAGCAAGCGGCCGGTCTCCAGAAAACTCAGCGCCATGCCGCTGACCAGCCCGGCCCCCAGCACCAATTCCGCGCTGGACAGAAAAACGATCTGCAACCGCTCGCCATCGGCGAAGGAAGGCAGGCTGCGCGAAAAACGGGTCGGCCGCCTGTTCTTCAAGGCGCGCTCTTGCAGCATCACGGCCAGACCGGCCACCGCCGCCAAGGTCGCCAGCGCATAGGTGACCACCGACACCGCAATGTGAATGCCAAGCCAGGTCGTCATGCCCTCGACGGCTTGAAAGTCGCCTTGAACCGGTGCGAAACCAAGCAGCAGCGCCAACAGACCCAACAGCAGCAAATAGGCAAACAGCAATGGGGTTAGAAGCCAGGCCTTGTCAACCCACAGGGCGATCGGCAGAAAAATCGTCAAGGAGGCGGCAATTGTCACCCAAAGATTGAACCCGAAGCCGCCGTGCCACTGGCCTTGCGCCAACAGGAAGGTAAAGCTGGTTGGCCCCACCACGGCAACCAGAAACAGCAGCCAGAACTGGCCGCCGGGTTGCGGGGTCGGGCGGCGCAACAGCAAAACCGTCACCGGCAAAAGCGCCGCAAGCGCCGCCAAGGCCAAAGCTGTATAGGAAAAGGGAATGCTGTCCATGATCGCCCTTATATCACCTTGACCTGATTGAAGTATATTCTAGATCAGGGGCAAAAACGTCTCTATCCGAACCGGCAGCAATAAAGCCAGGAAACCGCGCCATGGCAACCTCTTATCGCCGCGATTCCAGCGTCGCAGACGAAATCCTCGGCGCACCAGCGCCCTGCGCCCCGCCGCGCCGGTCGGTTTTATCGGCCCAACCAGGCGTTACCCGGCGCGCGGCCACGCCTTTGCTTTTTCTTTCGCGGTAAACTGTTTTACTGTCCGCGCGGTTCTGTTCAATCAAGCGGCAAAGATGCAAAACTGATTGCCCGTGGTGCGCGCGTGGCCTCCCGTGCCTACCGAGACAGGGGTGACGGGAGTGGATCGCCGGCCACGCCAGAAACCGGCCGGTTCCGTCATCGCTTGTTGCGGCTTGGTCGCCTAAAGTCCCACTCCATCGTTTGCAAGGTACTGACCTCTACCATGACTTACTGCATTGCTCTTGTTGTGGCGGCCGGGCGCGGACAACGTTTCGGCGCGGCTGGCCCGAAGCAATATGAGCTGCTTGGCGGCCAAGCCGTGCTTCGGCACTCGGTGACACGGCTGTTGCGCGCGTCCGACGTCGATGCCGTTCGCGTGGTTATCCACCCGGAAGACCAGGATCTTTATCAAAGCGCCGTCGGCGACCTGGACTTGCTGTCGCCGGTTCCCGGCGGCGCGACTCGCCAAGAGTCGGCGCGCCGGGGCTTGGAAAGCCTGAGCGCGCACCGTCCCGCGGTAACCCACGTCTTGATCCACGACGCCGCACGGCCCTTCCCCAACCAGGCCGTCATCGCCCGGCTCCTGCGGGCGCTGGCGGACAGCCCCGGCGCGCTGCCGGCCTTGCCGCTGGCCGATACGCTAAAGCGCGGCGACGCGGGTCTGGTTGCCGAAACACTGGACCGCACAAACCTGTGGCGCGCCCAGACCCCGCAGGCTTTTCACTACGCCGATATCCTGGCGGCGCACCGGGCGACCAGCGGGCAGGAACGCACCGATGACGCGGCGGTGGCCGAAGCTTACGGCCTGGCCGTGTCGTTGATTGTTGGCCAAGAGGAGCTGTTTAAGGTGACCCATTCCGAGGACCTGACACGCGCGCAAGCCTTGCTGGACTCAACCCTGGAAACCCGTGTCGGCAGTGGTTTCGATGTCCACCGCTTTGCATCCGGCCAGCAGCTGACGCTCTGCGGCGTGACCCTGGCCCACAGTCATGGGCTGGCCGGCCACTCCGACGCCGATGTCGGCCTCCACGCCCTGACCGACGCCATTTTGGGCGGCTTGGGAGCTGGCGACATCGGCAGTCATTTCCCGCCAAGCGCGGCACGGTGGAAAGGGGCGGACTCGGCGATCTTTCTTCGTCACGCCGGGGCGTTGGTGCGCCGTCAAGGCGGCGTCATCCGCCATCTTGACGTCACCCTGATCTGCGAAGCGCCGAAGCTGGCGCCGCACCGCGCGGCCATGGTTGCGCGGATCGCCGACCTTCTCGACCTGCACCCGGCGCGGGTCAGCGTGAAGGCCACAACGACCGAGAAACTGGGTTTTACCGGCCGCGAGGAAGGGATCGCCGCGCAAGCCACCGCCACATTGGCCCTGCCGCCGGCTCCGTCGATTGGCCAGGAGCGGGAACCGCGAAGCGCGCCGCCTGAAAGCCCACCGCCGACCGATCCGATCGAACGCGAAGGACGGCCGGCATGACCCCGGTTCAGCCCCCGATCCGCCGACTTTCCTTTTGGCATCCGGCCCGTTTGATCGGCACCTGGTTCGGCGTCGGCCTGCTTCCCAAGGCCCCCGGAACCTGGGGCTCGCTTGCCGCCCTGCCGCCGGCCGCCTTGCTGGCCTGGTGGGGTGGGAGCTGGGCGCTGCTGGGCGCAGCCCTGGTCGCCTATTTGATTGGCATTTGGGCGGCGGAGGGCTGCATCGCGCATTTCGGCCGACAGGATCCACCGGAAGTCGTCATCGACGAGGTGGCGGGACTGTGGCTCGCGCTGGTGCCCTTTTGCCTTGATCCGCTGCTTTTTCTATTTGGCTTTCTGGCCTTTCGGGTGTTCGACATTTTCAAACCCTTCCCCGCCAGTTGGGCCGACAAACGGCTCAAAGGCGGCTTTGGGGCAATGACCGACGACATCTTCGCCGGTCTTTATGCGGCCTTGGCGGGATATGGCCTGCTGTGGGTCTGGGGGAGAGAGTCATGTTTCCTGATTTTTTAATGCAGCAGGCGGAAGAGCTGTTGGCGCGCTGCCGAGAGGCGCGGTTGAAGATCGCAACGGTGGAAAGCTGCACCGGCGGCTTGGTTGCCGCGCTGCTGACCGCCATTCCCGGCTCGTCGGATGTGGTGGAGCGCGGCTTTGTCACCTATAGCAACCAAGCCAAGCAAGACCTGGTCGCAGTGCCCGCCGCGCTGCTGGCGCAAAAGGGGGCGGTGTCCAGTGACGTCGCCCGCGCCATGGCCGCCGGCGGCCTGGCCAACAGCCGGGCCGATTTCTGTGTATCGCTGACCGGCATTGCCGGCCCCGGCGGCGGCAGCGCGACCAAACCGGTGGGGCTGGTTTATCTCGGCGTGGCGCGCCGGGGCCAGAAGGCGACCGCCGAGCGCTGTCTTTTCACGGGCAACCGCCAGGAAATTCGCCGCGCCGCGCTGGAAAAGGCGCTTGTGCTGCTGGCCCGTCAAACAACGCCGCCGAGCCGGGGAGCTTCCCACTAGATGCCCGCCGCCGCCCAACGTCTCGCCAGCCGCCTGCGGGTGGAGGACCTTCTGCTTATTCTGATCCTCACCCTGCTGGCGCTGCGCTTGCTGCTGCCGCTGGCCGTTGGGGTGCTCTCCAGCGCCTTGATCGACCCCGGGGCCGACAACGCCCGGCTGATTGTCACCGTCTTCGCCCTGGCCGTGCAGAGCTTTTTCATGCTGATGGCGGTGGTCTTCGTGGCGCAGGTCCGGCGCGGCCTGACCTGGCAAGACCTGGGGCTGGTTCGCTGTCAGCAGACCTGGATTGTGCGCGCCGTCGTGTTCGCGCTGTTGATGATCCCTGTGGTCTCGCTCACCAACTTGCTGGTCCAGATCATCCAGGGCGGCAACTTCCAAAATCCGCAATTGAAGGTGTTGGCCCCTTCCGGATTTTCCTGGGACGCCTATCTGTCGGTGTTGGTGCTCAGCGCGGTGATCGTCCCGGTTACCGAAGAAATTGTCTTTCGCGGCCTATTCTTTGCCTGGCTGAAGGGGCGGGTCGGTCTGACCGCCGGCGCCGGGATCAGCGCGGTCGTCTTCGCCCTGCTGCACGGCGTCCCCCAACTGATCCCGTCGCTCAGCATCCTGGGCGTCGCCTTGGCCTATCTCTACGAAAAAAGCGGCTCGGTCTGGCCCAGCATCTTCATGCACGCCACCTTCAACGGCTTGATGACCAGCCTGCTCTACTATTCCTTGGCGCAGGGCCTGGAACTGTAACCTGTAACCCGCAGCCCGCCGCCCGTGTGGCGCTTTCCATATGACCGGAGCGAGTGTTAATCGACTGAGAAAGCAGCGCCACGCGCTTCGCCTCTATCGCGCGGCGAGCCCTAGGACTTCTCTAAAATCGCCTCGGCGCGCTGCTCAAAAGCTTGCACCATGCGCTTCACCGCCTCGTTAAACAGCGGCTGCATAAGCTTTTGCAGAAGTTTCGAGTGAAATTCAAAATCAACATAGAAGTCAATCAGACAGCCCTCTTCGTGCGGCAGGAAGATCCAATGGTTGTTGAGATAACGCATCGGGCCCTGGATATATTTCACGTCAATACGCAACGCGTCGGGATTGGAGTCGTTCAGGGTCACTTCACTGGTGAAGCGTTCACGCAGCATCTTAAAGCCAATCACCAGGTCGGCGAGAATGACCGGGCCGCTGCGTTTGCGAATTCGCACCGCAAGACACCAGGGAAGAAACTCCGGATAACGCGCCACATCTGCCACCAAATCATAAAGTGCGCGCGGATCGTGTTTAAAAATCCGTTTTTCGGCATGGGTGGGCATGTGGCAGTGACCAGCGGCTTCGTGAACAAAGAAAAAGTCCCGACAAGATAGGGACCGCAAGGGCCTTAAAGCGGATCGGTTTAACGGGAGTCCGCATCTTATCGGTAAATTAGAGGGTGCTGACGACAGAGACGAAGCGCCGAGCGCTGCTTTCTCAGTCGATTAACACTCTAGCCGGCCCGCCCCGAAAGCCAAGCCCAAAGTCAAGACCGTGGGTGGAAACCGGCCGGCGCAGTGTTGCGGA
>TARA_R110002072_G_scaffold143659_2_pt1 | contig 11248 bp, 9 predicted proteins | sample TARA_R110002072 | Tara Oceans TARA_R110002072 (sample SAMEA4397118) | marine metagenome | biome: Polar Biome; feature: [SRF] surface water layer (ENVO:00010504); material: water (ENVO:00002006), including particulate matter (ENVO:01000060) such as... | depth 5 m | reverse complement strand
GAATGAACAACGCCGCAATCTCGCCCTTCAGCTGCAACGCTTTGACCCCGAAACCCTGATCGTGATGGGCGATTTCAACGCCGCTGCGCCCTCCCTCGCCCTGTCACGCATGGAGCGCGATTTCGGACTTCAACGCCGCACCTTCCTGCTGGCGACCTGGCCGTCCCAGGGCCTCGGTCAGCGCTTTGGTTTTGGCAATCTGCCCCTGCCCACCATGTTCACCGGGATCGATCATGTCTTCGCAGGCGATGCCTGGACCACGGTGTCCGTTGAACGCGGCCCCAATACCGGCTCTGACCATCGCCCGGTCTTCGTCCGCCTGGTGACAGATGCCCGCCCCTAGAAGGGCGAGTCACGCCAGACGTCACCCGTCAGGGCCTGGGCCTCGGCGAAAGCAAAGAGCGCGCGCATATAGTCCGTGTTGAAGGGGTCTTGAGCCGTCGCCACCGGTTCGAATTCCTCCGGGATATAGGCCAGGTTGAAGCCGAGCCCGTCGCGCTGGGTCAGATAGTAGATTCGGTAAGTGTCCGAGATCGCCTGATGCGCCAGCAGGACGTCCAGCGACCGGACCATCAGATTGTACCAGATCGGGCTGGTGTCCTCATGGGGCATCTGAAAACGGCCATTGCGGATCAGGTAGAGGTTCAGCGACATGTCAAACGGCGAGGCATCCAGAATCTCGCCCAGGTGAACCTGGGGCTGATAGGCGAAAATCTGGGCGGTGATGCCGCCATCGACATGGAGCTCTGTATACACCTGCCCGTCGGCGACCACATCGATCAGGACGGGCGGGAACAGGCCGGGAATGGCCGCCGATGCCACGATGATCTGACGGAACAGCGCAAGCGAGCCGGGGGCATCACTGGCGGCTATTTCACCGAGGTCCCAGATGACCGGGCGACCGGCATCGATATTGGTCGTCGCGACGAGCAGGCGCCGCCCGCGCTGATGCTCGATCGCGATGGCATCCAGCACATCCTGATCGATGAAAGACTCGACCAGACTGCGAAACGGGCCGGCATCGGTCAGGGCCGGACCATTGACGAGGTTGGGCAGGATCGCCGGTGAAAAGATGTCATCCTGTCCGACACCGGTGTAGGCGCGGCGCAAGGCGTCGTCATAGGCGGGACCGAGGAAGGCGAAGGGCGCGATCAGCGCACCGGTGCTGACGCCGGTTACCACCTGAAACTCCGGGCGTGTACCCGACGCTGACCATCCCGTCAGCAGTCCGGCCCCATAGGCCCCGTCACCACCTCCGCCTGACAACGCAAGGAAGTTGAGCTGAACTGTTTCGCCGCGCGCGATCTCATCGGCGTGCTGCTGGCGCAGGAGTTCGTTGAGCGCTTGGGCGTCCTGCTCCACGCCGGGCGGGGCCACATCGCCCCAGTCGCGGATATCGGCAAACCCGGGGACCTGCGCAGTCTCTACCCGGTCTTCCGGCACCGGCGCGCGGTCGACAGTCGCACAACCGGTCAGCAATGCACCGACGACCAGCGCCAGAAGAACCGGATGCGAAGTGGCAGAAGTGTTTCGGCGTTTGGGATTCATTATCGTTGCTTTCGGACCGTGGACACACCACGCGCGGATATACAAGCCGGTTCCGGAGCGGGCTTCAAATCCCCGCTACCGTTTCCAGAATGCAAAAGTCCCTTTGGCATGACCAGAGAGCGCGACTTGAAAACGGGCGCGCGCGCTCAGTCGTACGTGCGATCGGTAGGCCTAGCCGAACGGGCCGCAGATCGATCGAAGCGCGCGGAGGAAATTTTCAGGCCGCAAATGTCGAGAATTTCACGAACTTGCGTCACGGTTGCGGCTCCGTGGCGACGCGCATCCGGCAGTCCGCGCGTCTCGGCCAATTCGGTCATCGCCTCGATACACCAAGCACGCTGCGCCAACAGATGCGCCGCACTGCTGCGTTCTGCCCACAAGGCCGCCCCGGTCAAGCCATCCCCAGAAAGCGCCGCGTTTGCACCCAGTGCGACCGTCAACTTTTGCCAGCAATCGGCAACCAGATATTGGGACGACGCGATGGTGCCCTCGCTGTCGGTGTCGAATGACTGGATATCGCCCAGCTCCTCCTCAAGCAGCTTCATCGCTGCCGCAAGACGATTGGAGCCCGGAGCAAATATCTGTGAGTAGAAATCGTCGGAATTGTCGAGGGACGCGGCGAGTTCAGCTCCCGCGATCACCAGCAGCGCAGACGCCTGCCGCCGGAGTGCCGCTGCGCTCGAGCCGTCGGCACCGACACGCCTGGCCGCGGTGAGGGTTTCCGCTTCAACAGGATCAAGCCCGTAGTCATGTGTCGCAGCAACCACGGGATCAAAAAGCAGGGTTGGCGGAAGAAATGCCATGGCCAACCCTGCTTTCACATAGTCAGACGGATCGACTCAGGCGGCTTCAAGCCGCGCCTTGTGGATCTTGCCAGGCTCACGCGGGGGCTCACCCTTCGGCAGCGCATCCACATGTTCCATGCCGTCAATGACTTCGCCCCAGACGGTGTACTGGTTGTCGAGATAGGGCACTTCATCAAGACAGATGAAAATCTGGCAGTCGGCAGAATTCGGGTCCGATGTGCGGGCCATGGAGCACGAGCCACGCACATGCTTTTCGCTGCTGAATTCAGCCGGGATTTTCTGCCCGGTGCCACCCGTACCATTGCCCTGCGGACAACCGCCCTGCGCAACAAAGCCGTCGATCACCCGGTGAAAGGTCAGGCCGTCATAAAAGCCGTCCTCGGCCAGCTGCGAAATGCGCGCCGTGTGTTGGGGCGCAAGGTCATCGCGCAGACGGATTGTGACGTCGCCGCCATCCAGGGTGAAAATGAGATTTTGATCGGCCATGAAGGCTACTCCGTAAGGCGTGTGGGAACAGGAATGTCGCAAACATCCGGCAACTGGCCGTCCGAATTGCGCAATGTATCTAGGTAGGCGGCGAAGGCGGCGGAATTGGTATCGACGACTTCAAGGTCGAGGCGGTCTTCCTCGGCGAGGTCAGACCCGACCCGCATGGACTGGATGGAATCCGGTGTGAAACCGAAATTCTCACCCATTGTGCCAACAGCAATCGACTCCACGGCAGCCTGTCCGTAACGAACGCGGCCCCAGACCGTGTATTGCGTGTTGAGATGGTCTGCATTGCCACGCGTGATGTAGAACTGGCTCCCGGCACTGTTGGGATCACTGGTCCGGGCCATGGACGCAGCGCCGGCGCAATGCAGCAGCCAGGAATCGACCTGCCCGTCGCCAGTAATCGCAGACTGCGCTATCGGTGCCGTTCCGGCCGCAAAACCATTCCAGAAGCCGGCCGGAGCCTGACGCGGGTCCTGGCGGGGATTGACGGTCCGTTGCTGCAGCTCACTGATCGGCATGTCCGGACCGCGGCGGATGGTGAATTCCGCCTCCAGATTCGGCAGATCGGTTGAGTGCGCCGGATTGGAGCGGCTGCCCCCGCCTTGCGCCATGAACCCGTCAATGACGCGGTGGAACACCAGGTAATCGTAGAAATGATCTCGCGCGAGCGTCTTCATGCGCTCGACATGATTGGGCGCAAATTCGGGTGCGAGCTCCAGCACGATCATGCCGTGCTCGGTTTCAATATAGAGCGTATTTTCAGGCTCCAGAGGACGCCAGGCATCCTCAGGGAAAATATAGGTTTGCCGGGAAACCGGTGCCACTTCCGCTGCCGCTTCCTGCGCGACCGCGGCCGCACTGCTTGCCGCCGAGGACACCACCTCACCCTGTGTCGATTGGGCGACGTCACCCGGCTCCTGGCCACAGGCCGACGCCGTCAGGGTGAGCGCAAAAACGCTTGCGAGCCAGACAGATTTTCTCACGCGAACTTCTCCTTCAACCGTTCCCGGACCGCAGCCGGGACAAAACCGTCGATATTGCCGCCCAGCCGGGCGATTTCCTTGACCAGGCGCGAGGCGATCGCCTGGTGCCTGGGATCGGCCATCAGGAACACGGTCTCTATGTCAGGATTGAGACGCTGGTTCATGCCGACCATCTGGAATTCATATTCAAAATCAGACACGGCGCGCAGTCCGCGCACGATGATTTGCGCCTTCACCTCTTCGGCAAAATGCATCAGCAGGCTCTCAAAGGGACGAACTTCGATGTCCGCCCGGTCGGCCAGCCCGCTCATTTCGGCCTTCACCATCGCAACCCGTTCCTCGATGGAAAACAGCGGGCCCTTGTCACGATTGATCGCCACGCCGATCACCAGCCGGTCAACAATCTTCACCGCGCGCTTGATGATATCGACATGACCGTTGGTCAGGGGATCAAACGTGCCGGGATAGAGCGCGGTCAGGGTCATGCGTCATCCGGCGCGCTGTCGTCACCATTTCCCGGCGCGTCTTGTTCGCCCGGCTGATCGGGCAATTCAGCCCCGCCACCCTCGGCCGACAAGTCGTCAATCTCGTCGTCTTCGCCCGAGTCCTCAACCCGGACCACGGAGACGATATTCTCGTCCTTGCCAATGCGCAGCAACATCACACCCTTGGTCGCCCGTCCGGCAATGCGCACGGTGTCGACCGGGAAGCGGATGAGCTGACCCGCATCGGTCACCGCCATGATCTGGTCGGTATCTTCCACCGGGAAGCTGGCCGACAGCGGCACGCCGCGCGACAGGTCGTGGGCGGCAACGCCCTGCCCGCCGCGGTTCATCACGCGGTATTCGTAGGCAGACGACCGCTTGCCGATACCGTCATTGGCGACGGTCAGAACGAATTCCTCCTTTGCGCCGAGCTCGGCAAGACGCTCTGTCGTCAGCGCGGCTTCATCGCCCTCCTCGAGCGAAATCGAGTCTTCGGTCGCATCGTCACCGGCAGCACGCCGCATCGCCGACGCATGTTTGAGATAGGCGCGGGCCTCGGCCGGGTCGTTCTCGACATGGCGCAGAATCGCCATCGAGATCACGTGATCTTTCTTGCCCAGCTTTACACCGCGGACACCAATGGACGAACGACCGGCAAAGACACGAACATCCGTCACCCGGAAGCGGATCACGCGGCCATTGCGGGTGGTCAGCAAAACGTCATCGTCCTCGGTACACATGCGCACGCCGACGATGCGGTCATCGCCTTCCAGCTTCATCGCGATCTTGCCGTTGCGATTGACCTGAACGAAATCCGACAGCTTGTTGCGGCGAATGGTGCCGGCCGTCGTGGCAAACATCACGTCCAGCTTTGTCCACTCGTCCTCGTCCTCCGGCAACGCCATCACCGATGTGATGATCTCGCCTTCGGCCAGAGGCAGCATGTTGATCAGCGCCTTGCCGCGCGTATTCGGCGCACCCTGCGGCAACCGCCAGGTCTTGGTCTTGTAAACCATGCCGTCCGACGAGAAGAACAGTAGCGGCGCATGGGTCGAAGCCACGAAGAGCGAGGCGACAAAGTCCTCATCCTTCATCGACATACCAGAGCGCCCCTTGCCGCCACGGCGTTGCGCCCGGTAGTCCGACAGCGCCGTGCGCTTCACATAACCGCCATGGGTCACGGTCACGACCATGTCTTCACGGGCAATCAGGTCCTCGTCCTCGACTTCCAGCTCGACATCGAGGATTTCAGTCCGACGCGGCACGGCGAATTTGTCTTTCGCTTCGGTCAGTTCGGCCCGGATGATATCGAGGACGCGCGGACGCGAACGCAGGATTTCCAACAGGTCACGGATCTGGTCGGCCAGCGTCTGCGCCTCGTCTCCCAGCTCGTCGCGACCCAGCGCGGTCAGTCGAGCCAGACGCAATTCCAGGATCGCTTTCGCCTGCTCTTCGGTCAGACGCAGATTATCATTCTCGTCGAGGACCGAGCGCGGATCGGCCACCAGCCGGACCAGCGGTGCCACATCCTTGGCGGGCCAGTCGCGCGCCATCAATTGCTCGCGCGCCGTCGCCGGGTTCGGTGCCGCCCGGATCAGGGCAATTACTTCATCGATATTGGCAACGGCGAGTGCCAGCCCGACCAAGACGTGGGCGCGGTCACGCGCCTTGCCAAGCTCGTGCTTGGCACGGCGGGCCACGACCTGTTCGCGGAAGCGCAGGAACACGTCGAGGAAACCCCTCAGGCCCATTTGCTGCGGCCGGCCATCAACCAGCGCCAGCATGTTCATGCCAAAGCTCGTCTGGAGCTGGGACCAGCGATAGAGCTGGTTCAGGATCACTTCTGCGTTGGCGTCCTTTTTCAGTTCGACGACGACGCGCATGCCAGACCGGTCGGATTCGTCGCGAAGATCGGAAATGCCTTCGATACGCTTGTCGCGGACCAGTTCGGCAATTTTCTCGATCATCGACGCCTTGTTCACCTGGAAGGGAATCTCGTGGATGATGATCGCTTCACGGTCCTTGCGGATGGTTTCGATCGAGGTCTTGGCCCTCATGATGACCGAGCCGCGCCCGGTCGACAGGCCCTGACGCGAACCGGCACGGCCGACAATCTGCGCGCCCGTCGGGAAGTCAGGGGCCGGGACAATTTCGAGAAGCTCGGCTTCGGTCAGCTCCGGATTGTCGAGCAGGGCCAGCGTGGCATCGACAACTTCACCCAGATTGTGCGGCGGGATGTTCGTGGCCATGCCGACGGCAATACCGCCTGCACCATTGACCAGAAGGTTGGGATAGCGCGCCGGCAGAACCCGCGGCTCCAGTCGCGAGGAATCATAGGTCGGCTCAAAGTCGACCGTGCTTTTCTCGATGTCGGCCAGCAGCGCTTCAGCTGCCGGGTCCATGCGACACTCGGTATACCGCATGGCCGCCGCCGGATCGCCGTCGACCGAGCCAAAATTGCCCTGCCCGTCGATCAGCTCCAGGCTCATCGAGAAGGGTTGGGCCATCCGCACCAACGCGTCATAGATCGCGCTGTCACCATGCGGGTGATAGCGACCCATCACGTCACCGACGACGTTGGCACATTTCCGGTACGGCTTGTCGTGCGTATAGCCGCCTTCATGCATGGCGTAGAGGATGCGGCGGTGAACCGGTTTGAGGCCGTCACGCGCATCCGGGATGGCGCGGCTGACAATCACGCTCATCGCGTAGTCGAGATAAGACGACCGCATCTCCTCTTCGATGGAGATCGTCGGGCCGTCATGCTGGGCTGGCATGTAGGGCTTGATGTCGTCTGTATCGTCGCTCAAGGAAGCCTCGTCTTTTCAGGTCTGGCCGTGGCCTCATTCCAATGCCGGGCACACGACCTCTAGCGCGACGGGAATCGCGCTGGAAATCAGGGCGTCCAGCCTATCAAGTGGTGACCCCATCGGCAAACGGCTGACACGCCCGGTGAACAGCGCAGGAGATGTCGGCAATGCGCGCAGCTTCGACCCTGAAAACAAAAAAGGCCGCTGGCGTCGCCAACGGCCTTTTCCGGCAAGAGGGCGTGCCGCTAGCTCGCTGAAAACTCGGCAAAACTCAGCATTCCGTCGCCATTGCCATCGAACTCAGCGATCAACTCCTGCGCCATGACGACACGCGGCCGCGCATTGCGTTCGACCGACGCCTCATCATATCCGATGCCGCCAAGGGCAACCGCAAGCTCGTCAGCGCTGACCTGGCTGTCCGCATCGCGGTCCAGTGCCACGAAGCTGGCATGCATCAGGGCGACATAGCGCCCGGAAAACTCCGCATAGGTCATGCGCCCGTCCCGATTGCGGTCATAGCGCGCAAATTCGCTGCGCGTATGCCCTTCCAGCTCGGACACGCCAACCTGCCGACGGGGCGCGTCAGACACGGCACGGGGATTCCAGATCAAGCCCCCTTCGCGGACCGAGGCAACGAATTCGGATGTTGAAACCATGGAGTCGTTATTGGCATCCATGGCCTCAAACGCGGCGCGGGCATCCTGCGCACCCGACGGCGCGGCAACGGCAAGCGACATCAGGGCGGCCCCGCCCACAGCGGAGGCGAGCGCGGCACGCGGTCGCTTGGAGAAAATCGAAATCATGGCGTGTGTCCTTTCACGGTTGAAAACCGTGCGCCAGGACGATCGGGACAGATGTCTGGAAATCAGGTCGCGGACAAGCGCACTCGCACTTTGTCCCGTCTCCCGGCAATGCGCATACAGAGCACTCTTCTGCTCGTAAGACACGCGCACTTCGAGCATTTCGCTCTTTTTGGATGGTCGTTTGAAATGTCCCGCTGCCATTGGAAGCCCGTCCTCATCTGTCCGCTCGTCACTGCGGCGCACCTGTGGAGACTGCGCCGCCGACACTCACAAAATAAGGAAACTCCGGTCCCGACACCAGAAATATGCTGTCCCGACAAACTACCGCTTTGAAACAGCAGGCTTATTGCCCCTCTGCCTGCGCCTCCGCGACATTGATATTGGTCACCATGTTGCGATTGACCGCGTCACGAACGGCCGGCCAGTCGACGGCCTGCTTCAGCCATTCATTGCGGGTGATCGGCTGGTTGTTGACCGCCGCGTAGAACACAGAATCCGTCGAGGAGCAGATCCACCACGGCGACGCCTGGCTGGTGAAGATGTCTCCGGACGAATAGATCGCCGTCAGGTGGCGGTGGGTTCGCGACCAGTCCGACAATAGCTGCGTCACCGCATCGCCGGCAAACTCATTGACCAGGGGAATGGCCTGGATTGCGGTGGAGTCGCTGCAACGCAGCGCGTCATAGACGATGCGGGCGCGCCCCAGAAGAAAGGCCTCCACGGCACGTTCAGGATCAATCGTCACATAGCGCCGCGCGGCTTCCATCAGGAAGATCGGTGCATTGGTATCGCGGCGATCCCAGAGATCGTCGGCCACGCGGCGGTTCTCCGCTTCGGGGATTTGCCGCAGCGTCGCCATCTGGGCAAACACATCACCGAAGGCATCATCGCCAATCACGTAGTAATTGGTGACATTATTGGCACCCGGCACTTCACGAAGCTGGGGAGTATGGGTGCCGTCATCCTGCGCCGACAGGGTGATCGCCTCCTGGGCCAGCGCTGGACCGGACATCGTCGCCGCAACAGCCAGGGCAAATGTACAATACCGTTTCATGGCAGTCTCTCCGTCCAGCAATACGCCTGCCTTGCAAGCCTTGCGCCCAATCTAGCGCAACACGCAGCCCCCGTCGCCGGGCAGGCTGCATGTCACGCCGGATCAGAGATCTGACGGCCTAGAACGGGATTTCATCGTCCAAATCGTCATTGCGGAAGTCTTCCTTGGGACCGCTCCCGCCCTGGGAGCGACCACCGCCGCCACCGCCGCTGCCGGAGGAATAACCGCCCGAGCCGCCGGACTCATATCCACCGCCACCGCCGCCGTCGCCCTTGGAATCGAGCATTTGCAGCTCGCCGCGGAACTTCTGCAGGACGATTTCAGTGGTGTATTTGTCCTGGCCCTGCTGGTCCTGCCATTTGCGGGTCTGCAGCGAGCCTTCGATATAAACCTTCGAACCCTTGCGCAGATAGTTCTCGGCGACCTTGCAGAGGTTCTCGTTAAAGATCACCACATTGTGCCACTCGGTCTTTTCCTTGCGCTCGCCAGACGACTTGTCGCGCCAGCTTTCCGACGTCGCAATGCGCAGATTGGCGACCGGATCGCCCGAATTGAGACGGCGCATTTCCGGGTCACGCCCGAGATTGCCCACCAGAATTACCTTGTTGACACTTCCAGCCATCGTCACCCACTCCAGTCTCGTGTTTCTTGAATTTTGTTCACATTATGTTCCGCACGTCAACCATGCGAGTCGCGCGAAAACTCACATAGCTTGTGCAGCAGGTCTACGAAAAAGGCAGCTTTCGCGGCTTTCCATGACCGGCCAATGCGCTGGCAAACCCGATCCCGGCTGGACGCGAGCGCATGCAATACCTATCTCCCGCCTGACGAAAGCACGGGGACCGAAACAGCGCGTTGCCGCTGGCCGTTTGTTCCCATAATGTTCTAGGACTATTTTCCCTGAGTCGCTGATCCTTCCGCCCGGAGACCCTGATTTTCATGGCCGAACCGCTCAAATCCATTTCCGTGCGCGGTGCACGCGAACACAATCTCAAGAACGTGTCGGTGGATCTGCCGCGCGACAAGCTGATCGTGTTCACCGGCCTGTCGGGGTCGGGCAAGTCCTCGCTCGCCTTCGACACCATCTATGCCGAGGGCCAGCGGCGCTATGTTGAGAGCCTGTCGGCCTACGCGCGCCAGTTCCTGGAACTGATGAGCAAGCCCGACATGGATTCCATCGAGGGCCTGTCCCCGGCGATCTCGATCGAGCAGAAAACCACGTCGAAAAATCCGCGCTCAACGGTCGGCACGGTCACCGAGATCTACGATTATATGCGCCTGCTCTGGGCGCGCATCGGTGTCCCCTATTCGCCCGCGACCGGCCTGCCGATTACCAGCCAGACGGTCAGCCAGATGGTCGACCGCCTGATGGCGCTGGAGGATGGCGCGCGCCTGTATCTGCTGGCCCCCGTCGTACGCGGCCGCAAGGGCGAGTATCGCAAGGAGTTCGCCGACTGGCTCAAGGCCGGCTTTCAGCGCGTGAAGGTCGACGGCGAATTCTACGCGCTTGAAGACGCCCCGACACTCGACAAGAAGTTCAAGCACGACATCGATGTCGTCGTGGACCGCGTCGTCATCCGCGAAGGCCTGGAACAACGCCTCGCCGATTCCATGGAAACGGCGCTGAAGCTGGCCGACGGGATCGCGGTGGCGGAGTTTGCCGATGCGGCTGAAGGACAGACAGAGGCCGAGCGCCTGATCTTTTCCGAGAAATTCGCCTGCCCGGTCTCCGGTTTCACCATCGAGGAAATCGAGCCACGCCTTTTCTCCTTCAACAATCCGTTCGGGGCCTGTCCGGCCTGCGACGGGCTTGGCCAGAGCCTGAAATTTGACGAAGGCCTGGTCATCCCGGACCGCTCGAAAACGCTCTATGACGGCGCGGTTGCCCCGTGGAACCGCGCGACGTCAAAGCTGTACCAGCAGACGCTCAACGCGATTGCCGACCATGTCGGTGCCTCCATGTTCGAGCCCTGGCGCGACCTTCCCGAGGAATTTCGCAAGACCGTCCTTTATGGCTCGAAGGACAAGATCAAATTCAAGTATGAAGACGGGCTGCGCACCTTTGAAACCACCAAGACGTTCGAAGGTGTCATCCCCAATCTGGAACGCCGCTGGCGCGAAACCGACTCTAGTTGGGTGCGTGAAGACCTGTCGCGCTTTCAATCGGCCCAGCCCTGCGAGACCTGCGGTGGCAAGCGCCTCAAGCCCGAGGCCCTGGCGGTCAAGATCGGCGGCAAGGATATCTCACAGGCGACGGAAGTCGC
>TARA_R110002072_G_scaffold2069_25_pt1 | contig 11254 bp, 10 predicted proteins | sample TARA_R110002072 | Tara Oceans TARA_R110002072 (sample SAMEA4397118) | marine metagenome | biome: Polar Biome; feature: [SRF] surface water layer (ENVO:00010504); material: water (ENVO:00002006), including particulate matter (ENVO:01000060) such as... | depth 5 m | reverse complement strand
CACCCCGCCTCCATCGGTAAATCAAGTATATGCTTTCTATGTTTTATGACAAAATGACGCAGCGGACAAGTGTCGCAGTCAACCCGGCAAACCGCCGGCCATCGCTGGACCTACATTCCGGGGGTTCTCATCAAGCCGGCGCAACCTTTATCGCCGCCATCAGTGCTCCGTTTTGGCGGAACCTGTCATGGCTGGCCTTGCCCGGCTGGAGGACAGTGAAATAAATATTGCCGTCGCCCAAAGGGCGCGGGGGGCGCGGGGGGCGGCGGCTATTGATGTCCCCAGTCGTCGGGGTCCGCCGAATTGTTGGGGGACAGGCCGATGATGTCGCCGTCGGTCGCGCAACCCAGGCCGAGAACCGTCCGGTTCGCATAGGAAAAATATGCGCTCACCTGGTTGATTTCGAGGATTTCACCGTCGTCAAACCCGGCCGCGCGCATGGCCTGGATGCTGCTTTGCGTCACCGTCGCCGGCGCAAGGGTGAGGGTTTGCGCATAGGCCATGGCCAGCTTCTGCTTGGCGTCGAGCGGCGCCGCCGCCAGGTCGCGGGCCTCAATCGCCGCCCATAGGGCGTTGGCCCTGTCGTCATCGGCCAGCAGACGTTTCAACCCGGCGAAATGGTGATCCACGCAGTAGCCGCAGTTGTTGAGCGAACTGACCCAAACGCCCAGCGTTTCAAGGAACCACGTCGGCACGCTGTTGCTGCTGTGGTGCAAGACATGCTTGTAGAGGGCCATATGGCCTTCCATGGTATGGGGCCGCAAGGAGTGCACCATCATGATGTTGTCGACGTTGTTGTCCGGCCCCTTCACCCGGTCATACAGCTTCTTCAACCGGCCGGAGGCTTCGTCGTAGGCAATTGTATCAATCCAGGGCATGGCGCATTCTCGTTTTGCTGTTGCGGCTATTCGGCCTCGACTTGGCCTCGACCGGGCGGTGCTCGCGGGGGGGAGGGTCGGCGGCTATCCCAGCAGCAGGGAGTCGTCGGCCAGCTCTTCGCCCTGCTCGCGCTTGAACAGGTTGAGCAGGTCGCTGACCTCCATGCCGTCGCGCGCCGCCCCGCTGGCGTCAAAAACAATCTTTCCCCGGTGGAACATGATGGTGCGTTCCCCGGTATGCAGGGCCTGGGCCATGGAGTGGGTGACCATGATCGCGGTCAGCTTCAACTCGGCCACCACCTGCTTGGACAGCGCCAGCACGAAATCGGCGGTCTTCGGATCCAAGGCGGCGGTGTGCTCATCCAACAGCAGCACTTCGGTTTCCCCGGTTGTCGCCATCAACAGCGAAACCGCCTGGCGCTGCCCGCCCGACAGCAGCCCCACCTTGTCGTCCATCCGATTTTCCAACCCCAGGCCGAGAATTTTCAACCGTTCGGCGGCCTGCGCGCGCAGGCCGCCGGTCACCGCGAACCGAAAACCGCGCGGCTTGGTTCGGCCATAGGCCAGCGCGAAGTTCTCCAGAATGCTCAAGTCCTCGCAGGTGCCCATCTTCGGGTCCTGAAAAACCCGAGACAGGAACCGTGCCCGTTCGTTGACCTGCCAGCCGGTGACCTCTTTGCCGGTCACCTCGACCTTGCCGGAATGGACCGGAACGGTGCCGGCAATGACATTCAGCGAGGTGGACTTGCCCGCGCCATTCGAACCGATAACCGTCAGAAACTGGCCCTTGGGCACGTGCAGGTCGACCCCGCGCAACGCCTTGGTTTCCAGCGGCGTGCCTTGGTTGAAGGTGACATGGATATCGCTCAGGCGGATCATTTGCGTCGCCCCTTCTTCAACAGCGAGATGCCGGATTTTTGGCCGATCAGCGCGAGCATGACCAGCAGCGCGGTGACCAGTTGCACGTCGGACGCCTGCAGGCCAAGAAAATCGGCATTCAGCGCCAGGGCAACCGCCAGCCGGTACAGAATCGCGCCGATCAGGCAGGCCAGGGTCGCCAGGAAAATGGTCCGCGAGGGCAAGATCGACATGCCGACGATCACCGAGGCCAGGCCGACGATGATCACGCCGATACCCATATAGGCGTCGGCGGCGCCGAAGATTTGGGCAAACAGCGCCCCGGCGATGGCGGTCAGGGCGTTGGCCAGGCCAACCCCGTAGAGCTTCATCTTGCCGACGTCCACGCCGTTGGCTTCCGCCATCGCCGGGTTCGCCCCCGCCGCCCGCATGGAAATACCCCAGCCGGTGGCCAACAAGGCGTCCAAGCCGAACTTCAGCAGCAGGGCGATCACCCCGAGGAAGATCGGATTGATGATATAGCCGGGCACGCCATAACCCTCGAAATAGCTGAACACCGTCTCCACCCCCAGCAGCGGCTTGTTCGGTCCGCTCATGATCCGGAGGTTGATCGAATAGAGTCCGATGGCGACCAGAATGCCGGACAGGATATGCAAGATGTGAAAGCGCACAGTCAGGTAGGCGGTGACATAGCCCGCCGCAAACCCAGCCCCGCCGGCGGCCAGGGTCGCCAGCCAAGGGTTCGCCCCCGCCCCGACGATCAAGGTGGCGGCCACCGCGGCGCCGAGTGGGAAACTGCCTTCCACCGTCAAATCCGGAAAATCGAGGATCTTGAAGGTCAGGTAAGCGCCAAGCGCCACCAGACCAAAGATGAACCCGGTCTCCAGGGTGCCGAGGATCTCGTACAAGGACATAGGAACAGACTCTTTCTTGCACCCGCGCCTTGACGGCAGGGAAGCTTATTTGACAGCGACTTGAGTGGCGGCGCGGCGACCGGTGGTGCAGCGGGGTCTTTCGCCTGCCCGACCGCGTCAACCGGGCAGGCAAAGAATTCAAGGTCTATTCGATGATTTGCGTGGCCTCGGCCAGAACATCCGCCGGCACGGTGACGCCCATTTTCTTTGCCGAGGCTTGATTGATCACGATCTTGAACTTGTCAACCACCTTGTAGGCCATCACCGCGTCGATATCGCCGATTTTCTTGCCGTCCAGCACGTCGGCGGCCATGTCGCCGACGACCCGGCCAACCGCATAGTAGTTCAGCCCGACCGACGCCAGAGCGCCCCGTTCAACCCCGCTGGTTTCACCGGTGAAGACCGGCATGTCGGTGTCCCAGCCGATCTTCACAATCGCTTCAAGCGCCGCGACGACGGTGGTGTCGTTGGGGATGTAGATCAGATCGACTTTGCCGATCAGTTTCTTGGCCGCCAGGATCACTTCGTTGGTGGTCGGCGCCGGCGATTCGACGATCTCATAGCCGCGCGGCGCGCCTTCTTGCTTGATCCGGCTCAGGGTGGCCAGCGCGTTATCCAGGCCGGGATTGTAGATGAAGCCGATTTTCTTCATGCCCGGGACGATACGGGCGAAAAGATCAAGCTGCGCGCCGATCGGCGCCGCGTCGGATACGCCGGAGATGTTTCCTCCCGGCTTCTCATACCGGCTGATCAGCTTTGCCTTGATCGGATCGGTGACGGTGGCGAAAACGATCGGAATGGTCTTGGTGGCCGACACCATCGCCTGGGAGGTCGGCGTGGTGATCGGCACGATCACGTCCGGGTTCGAGCCGACGAACTTCTTGGCGATCTGCTGCTGGGTGGGCATGTTGCCGTTGGCATTCTGATAATCAATGGTGATCGTCTTGCCGTCGATATAGCCCCGCGCCGCCAGCGCCTCGACAATACCGTTCTTGGTATCCACCAGGGCCGGCACCTCGACGATTGTCGAAATGGCGACTTTCTTCATCTCGGCGGCCTGAGCCGAGGCAAGCGCCAACCCCGCAAGCGCGCCAGCGGCCGCCAATTTGAGAATCGCGTGCATTGTTGTTCTCCCTTTTTCTGAGCGAAGTTCCGACGCTCCGCCCTGCCATGACAGTCCGCCCTGTCTTAGCATGCCGCCCCGGCTTGGCAAGTCTCTCGCTTTTTCGGTGCGCCGGCCAGGGCGGCACCAGGGCGGTGGCGAAATCGCGCCGGAAGCAAAGCCCCTCAGCGCTGCTTTGCCCGCCCCCGGCCGTCCTATAGCTCGAACAGCCGCCCGGGCCCGACGTTTCTGTGATCGCCGGCCAGCCGCAGCAGATGCCAGGCCAGGGCCTGGTTGCTGGAGATAACCGGTTTTCCCAACCGCTGCTCGGCCTCGGCGAGAAGGCCAAGGGTTCGCAAATTGGTGCAGGAGGCAAAGACCGCGTCGCACGCGCTGTTGCGGCCGATGTCGAGGATCGCCTGCAAGGTCGAAGCCTGGGAAATCCGCGAGACCACCTGCTCTTCCTGCTGCTCGAAGGAGCCAAAACCGGTCACCTGAAAGCCATTTTCCTCCAGCAGTCGCCGCATGGCCTGCGAGACCTCGGGAAGATAGGGCGTCAGAAAGCCCAGCCGCCAAGCCCCCAGCGCCTTGCAGCCCGCCATCACCGCCGTGATGGGATCGGTGACCGCCACACCGGGGTGGTGGCTTTGCACCTTGGCCGCAACCACCTTCTGGCCGATCACCGTCGCGCCGGACGTGCAGGCATAGCCGATGGCGTCGAAGGCGACGCCCTTGGGCAACAGCGCCGCCGTGCGGGGCAGCTCCCGCGCCATTTCAGCCAGCGTTTCCTTGGTGACCGTGGGGTGGCTTGGGATCCGGGCGTGATACAGCGCAATGCCGGGATCGGCGTAGAGTTGCCGCAGTTCGTTTTCCAGCGTTTCGTCGGACTGGAGAACGATCACCCCGAGCGTCGCCCTGCGCGCCCCGTCCTCTTCCAGTGCGAATGGCAAGCCCATGATAACCTCACTTCCCGATCATCTTGCGCGCGGCCGGTTATAAGGTCGACGGGCCGCCGCGCCACACCGGTTTACACCAAATCACGTCACGAGTCCGGCTGCACCGATCCGACCCTAGATCACCGGCAATTCGGGGGCCGCCCGGGTTGTCAGCAAGACCGGCGCCGCCTCGGTGATCAGAATATTTTCCTCATGCACCATCATCTTGCCGCCGGCATAGCTCAGGCTGGGTTCCAGCGTCATCACCATGTTCGGCTGCAGGATGGTCCGATCATGGACGACGTTCGACGGCCACTCGGTCAACTGGATGCCGAGCCCGTGGCCATAGCGCCCGACGTCGGAGGGGCCGCCGCCAAGCACCTGGTGCATGGCGTCAAACAGCGCGGCCGCGCTGTTGCCGGGTCGGGCGGCGGCCAAGCCGGCCTCGGTGGCCAGCCAGAGTTTCTCATAGGCCGCGCACGCCGTCGCCGCGGCCCGTCCGATGGCGAAATTGCGATCAAAGTCGCAGAAGTAACCGCGCAGCGTCGCACCGGTGTCCAACATCAGCACATCGCCCTCGCGCAGCGGCGCGTCACTGGGCGGCGAGATCACATCGCCGTAGCCGCCCTGGCCGGCGGCGCCGACCAGATAGGGCACGTCTTCCGCGCCTTCCTGAAGCAGGGCAATCTTGAAAGCCCGAAAGGCCTGGTCCAAGGGTTGGCCGGCGTGAAAAAGATCCTTGGCCCGTCCGAACGCCGCGCTGCCGATGCCGCAGATCCGCCGAAGAATGGCGATTTCCGCCTCGGACTTGACCATGCGCAGCCGCTTGACCAGCTGCGTGCAGTCGACAAACGCCGCGTCGCTGGCCGCGCGCAGCGCCTCAAAATCACCCAAGGGCATGCGCAAGCTCGATTCCGGGCCCATGGGAAGCCCGACACGGGCAAAGCCTTTGAGCGCCTGCGTCAACAGACTGACGCCGTCATCGCTGGCATGGGGGGACGACCAGGTGCGAATATCGCGAACCCAGGTTTTGCCCATCAGGTCGGCGCCAATGGCCGGGACCACCGCGATGACGGCGCCCCGGGCCGGAACAATCAGAAACCAGGGGCGCGTCGGGCTCTGCCAGAACAGGGTTCGAAAGCCTGAAAAATAGCGCACCTCCGCCTCGGTGCAAAACAGCAGGGCGTCAAGCTTTTCTTCCGCCATGGCCTGCTGGGCGCGCGCCAGGCGAAGCTGGAATTCCGCCACGTCAAAATCGCTCATCTGCCGTTTCCTTGCTGCTGCCGGTTCCCGCGCCGGTGATCAAACCTGTCGCCCTCGCTGGCACAAGGCGCCGCGCGAGACAGTGGATGCTACCGCAAAGCCGACCTTTTGGAAGGATTTCCAGCCGCGTCACCCCGGCCCGACGGTTCAGCCTACGGGAGATATTCCAGGACCCGGCGAATTTCCGCGCCTTTTCCCTTCGCATGCCGGGCGATTTCCGCGTCCATGACGCAGATATGCTGCAGCCACCAGCGGCGCAGATCGTCATGCACCGCCAGCCGGGCCTGCCAGTCCGACTCCCGCCGCCAGGTCGCCAGCAGCTCTCGCACCTTGCGGTCATGTTCTTGATGTTCGCGGCGGTGGCTTTCGAAATCCGGATCGCCGCAGAGTTCCAGAACAGCTTCTTCGCGGCGCAGATGTAACAGCGTGCGGTCGAGCAACTGCTCGGAAATGCTGTTCACCGCCGCCTCGGTGAGGTCGCGCCGGGCCATCTTGTTCAACAGTTGGATAACGACCTGATGATCCCGGTCCATGGCGTCCAGGCCACAGCTCAGTTTCTTGTCCCAAAAAATAATCCGCTTGTTCGAGGCCAAGGGAAGCTCGAACCAAAAGGTGCTGCCGACGCCTTTCTGGCTTTCAAAGCCGATGCGCCCGGACATCCGCTCCACCAGCAGCTTGGTGACCGTCAGGCCGATCCCCATGCCCTCGCTTGCCACCTTGGAGTTGGCGTTCAAGCGGTGAAACATCTGGAAAATGTTTTCCTGATCCTCGTCGGCGATGCCGATGCCGCTGTCAATGATGGACAGCCGCAGGAACCCGTCGTCGGTTTCCTGCCCGCGCAGCCGCACCGCGCCCTGATCGTGATTGTACTTCACCGCGTTGGTCAAGAGATTAACCAGGACCTGGCGCAGGCGAAGTTGGTCGGTGCACAGCAGAACCGGGCCGCGATCGCTGAACTGATCGTCGATTCTGATCCCGCGCTTTTCGGCCAGGAAACCGGCGAAGGCCAGACTGTTCCGCACCACATCGTTGGCCGAGCTGTGTTCAAAGTGCAGCGCAATCTGATCGGACTCGATCATCACCAGATCCAGGATATCGTTCACCAGCCCAAGAAGATGCTTGCCCGCCGACAGAATGCTTCCAACCTGGTCTTTTTGCGGCGGCGGCAGGGGCGCCCGGCTATTGAGAAGCAGCAGCTCGGAAAACCCCAAGATGGCGTTCAAGGGCGTGCGCAGCTCATGGCTCATGCTGGCCAGGAACTCGGACTTGACCCGGTTGGCGCGCTCGGCCTCGTCCTTGGCCATGCGAAGCTGTGTTTCCACCTTTTTCCGCTGCGATATATCGACAACGACCCCGCGCAAGCCGATCTGGCTGCCGGCGCGCAAAATCGGCGAGCTATAGGCCAGAACCGGCAGAAGGTCGCCGCCCTTGCGCTGGCCCAGGCACTCCATCCCCTTGCCGCGCGTCCGACCTTGCTGCAACGCCCGCGCCACATTCCGCGACCCGCCCCGCGGCGACCGATCAACAAGCAGGTCAGCGACCGTCAAACCGGCAAGCAGGTCGGCGGGGGACAGGCCGAACAGCTTGAGGGTTTTCTTGTTGCAGTAGGTCAAGCGGCCCAGCGCGTCGGCCTCGAAAACCGACAGCGGCAACAGGTCCGTCAACGCGCGGAACCGCTGCTCGCTTTCGCCAAGCGCCGACATGCTGCTTCGCAGGTCGCGGCGCAGGCCGTTGATGGCCGACACCAGTACGTCGAGTTCATCGCGGCGGTCGGCGCGACGGTCCGCCTGGAGGCCCGGATAGGGATCCGGGTGGGGATCCGGGCGGCGGCCGACCCAAGGGAAAACCGACCCGCGGCCGAGCTGAAGCGGGGCCTCGGGCGCGTCGATCTGCATGCCGGTGACATAGTTGCTCACCTGCTTCAGGTGACGGGTGACCAGCGCGTAAACCAGGAAATAGATGAAAAAGGCTATCAAGAAGGTCTTGATTGCCTGGGTAACCAAGATAATCGCAACCTTGTCCCACAGCGCCTGATAGATCTGCGCCAAGGTCGCGGTAACGCTCAGAACACCAATTTTCACCCCCTCCCCGGCGGCTTGATCGCCGTAGAGCAAGGTAAAGCGGCGCTGCACCTGCAAGCGCGGCTCGGGCAGGCGACCGAGAAGCCTGTCCGCCAGGCCGTCGACCTGCAACGCCACATGGGCAATATTGGGCAGGTTCAGCATTTCCTTGAGCTGGACGGTAATGTCGCGCTCATCCATCACCCACACGTCGTTCGTGAGCGAATTTAGCTGACTGGACTCAATGATCTGGAACGCCTTGTCGATCTCTCGAACATCGACGCGATAATCGAAATATAGCTGAACCGCAGTACCTATTAGTGTAAGAACACCACTAACCGCCAAAATCCAAAGGGTTATCTTTTTTCCCAAAGAAAATTTCGCAGGCGCTAGCTTGGTTAAATTCGCCGTCATTTAGTTTCTCTACGTACGGATCACTGACGGCATCTCCAGATTCGCAATGACCAGATTTTATTACTGATCAACGTGATCAGGAGTTCTTAGATCAACTTGTTACCTCACAATAGTCGCAGCGACTGTTAATTTTTCACTAAAACGGCGCCGTCCTTGGCAAAAGGCCGGGGAGCAGGTGACCCGCGCCGCCGGTTAAAAATCAGGATTTGTCACCAGACAGCTGGCGGTTGCCGGGTTGCACGCCAGCAAAATGTTATAGAGCGTGCTCAGCCGCACCAGGGCCTTGACGTCGACGTCGTGGGGCTGTGTCGACATTGGATCGACGAAAAAGATCAGCACATCCAGTTGTCCTTCACTGATCATCGCGCCCAATTGCTGGTCCCCGCCCAACGGCCCGCTTTTCAGACAGGTCACCGCCAAGCCGGTCTCGGCGACGACCATGCCGCCGGTGGTTCCCGTTCCCCAGAGCTGGTGTCGCGACAGCAACGCGCGATGGGCTTCAACCCACTGCAGCATATCGTTCTTCTTCTCATCATGGGCGACCAGTGCGATCCGTTTTTGTGACAAGGTGGTATTCCTTTGCAGGATGATGGTGACTGCTGGCTTGGCGGGGCGCGATTATCCGGCGCGGCGGGCCCCAAGCCCCCGTTCACCGCGACGTTCACCGCGACGTTCACCGCGGAATTTATCGCCAACCGCACCGGGCGGCACAAGAAAACACAAAGCCAGCATCCCGACAACCGCCGGGCCGGCACCCGGCCAACCAACCGCGCCGAGCAACCAGGCGGCCGTCGTCCCAAAACCCGTCGCCCCGGAAAGCCGCACCGCCCGCCGCGCCTTGTTTTTTGTTTTTGCCGTCGCTACGGTTTTGGCGAGCCGCCGCGACGGCCCGCGACGACAACCCGCCCCGCCGTGATCCGCCGGCGATCGGCGGCATCGCAAAGGAAAGCGCCCGACATGACCCGTAAAAGACAGGGTCCGTAAAAGACATGGCCCGTAAAATCAGAGTCGCCGCCGTCGGCGCCGGTTACTTCAGCCGGTTCCACTATGACGCCTGGCGGCGCTTGGACTCGGTCGAACTGGTGGGACTTTGCGATCAGGACCCAGACCGCGCCAAGGAGCTTGCCGCACGCCACGACGTTGGCGCTGTTTTTACCGACGTAGCGGCGATGCTTGACAGCCTCCAGCCGGATCTGCTGGACATCATTACCCCGCCTGTGACGCACCGCAGCTGCGTCACCGCCGCCGTCGACCGCGGCATCCTGGCAATCTGCCAAAAACCCTTCACCCCCGACCTCGCGACGGCCGAAGCGCTGGTTGACGACATCAAGCGGCAAGCCAGCCGCGTGGTCATCCATGAAAACTTTCGCTTCCAGCCCTGGTATCAACAGCTGAAAAAGCTATTGGATCGGCAGCTTCTGGGCGATCTCTACCAGGTCTCCTTTTGGCTGCGTCCCGGCGATGGACAAGGGCCGGAGGCCTACCTGGCCCGCCAGCCCTATTTCCAGCAAATGGACCGCTTCCTGGTTCACGAAACCGCCATCCACCTGATCGACGTTTTCCGATATCTGTTTGGCGACATCACCTCGCTGTTCGCCCAGTTGGACCGGCTGAACCCGGTGATCGCCGGCGAAGATGCCGGGATCATCCTGTTCAACTTCGCCAGCGGCCTGCGCGGCCTGTTTGACGGCAATCGCCTTGTCGATCACCGGGCGAAGAACACCCGCCTCACCATGGGGGAAATGCGGATTGAAGGATCCGCAGGCACCTTGAGTTTGAACGGCGACGGCGAAATTCACCTGCGCAAACACGGCGCCGCCGCAGCTGAAGGCCAGACCTATGCCTGGCGCGATCAAGGCTTTGGCGGCGACTGTGTCTACCGGCTCAACCAGCACGTCGTCGCGCACCTGCTTGACGGCGCGGCGCTGATGAATCGAGCCGAAGACTACCTGGTGAACCTGCGGGTGGAAGAAGCGATTTACCACGCCAACGCCCAAGCGGCGCGCATCAACCTGTCGGCCCAGGGCCATCAGACGGCGACCGGGGCCTGATCCGGCCACTCAAAGGGTCGCCGCCAGGATGATCACCGCGATCAGCCCGGCCAGGGCCAGATAGATCAGCGTGCGGTCCTTTTTCTCCGGCGCCTCTTGCCTCGAAGTGGTGTCTTTTCGGGTCGCATCTTCCGGGATTATCCCTTCCAGTGTTGTCCCTGCCGAGATTGCCAGTTCCGGCGCGCCGGACGGGGCCTGTGCGCCACCCGCCAGGCAAGCCCCGGTGAGCGCGGCTTGGGGCGGCCGTTCCACGGTCACCAGTTGCTGAAAGGTCGAGAAAAATTGATCGGCCAATTTCTTCGCGGTGCTGTCGATTAAGCGTCCCCCCAACTGGGCCATCTTGCCGCCGACCCTTGCCGCCACCTCATAGCGCAGCAGGGTGCCCCCCTCGCGCGCCGCCAAATTCACCTTGGCGCTGCCGGAAGCGTGGCCCGCCGCGCCCCCCTTGCCGGAGCCGGAAATGGTATAGCCGGTTGGCGGATTGAGGTCCGACAGCGTGACCTCGCCGGAAAATTTCGCCTTCACCGGACCGATCTTGACCGTCACCTTGGCGGTCATTTCCGTTGCGGAGGTTTTCACCACCTCTTCGCAGCCCGGAATGGCCTGCTGCAAGATCTCAACATCGTTCAACGCGGCATAGACCGCCTCCTGGGGGGCGGCAATTACCACTTCACCTGTCATGTTCATCGGGCCGGATCTCCTCTGTTAACGTTCAAAATCAGCCTTTTGGGCCGGGCGTCTTGCTGGGTCCTCCGGGACGCCGCTGCGCGCCAGCCAGG
>TARA_R110002072_G_scaffold22383_29_pt1 | contig 11257 bp, 11 predicted proteins | sample TARA_R110002072 | Tara Oceans TARA_R110002072 (sample SAMEA4397118) | marine metagenome | biome: Polar Biome; feature: [SRF] surface water layer (ENVO:00010504); material: water (ENVO:00002006), including particulate matter (ENVO:01000060) such as... | depth 5 m | reverse complement strand
CCGCCTCGCTCGCTTCGCGGCGTGCATCGGCCTCGCTTTCGATTCGGCGCGGCGCGCCCAGCTTGAGCCACCAGGCGAGCGCCGCCAGTGCCACGATCGCGGCAAGCGATCCCACGAACTGCAGCAGGGCGGGCGGGATTTCCATCGTGCGACGGATTGGCACGGCGGGCGGATTGCGGCAAGCAGGGGCCTCAACAGGGGAAGCACACTATGAAACGATCCGCCCTTTTCGCAGGCTTGGCCCTGTTCGCCGTCCAGCCGCTGCTGGTCCAGCCTGTCTTCGCGCAGAGCGCCGACCCAGTCGCGATCGTCGAGGGCGAGGCCGGGCGCACCGCCCGCGTGGCGCAGCAATTGTGGGACTGGGCCGAGCTCGGCTATCTCGAGACCCGTTCGACCCGGCTGCTGCAGGACGAACTGGCGGCGGAAGGCTTCACCATCACCCCGGGCGTCGCCGAAATCCCCACCGCCTTCGTCGGCGAATGGGGCGAGGGCGGGCCGGTGATCGCGATCCTCGCCGAATTCGATGCGCTGCCGGGGATCTCGCAATCCGCCTCGCCGAGCCGCGAGCCGCTTGCCGACAAACACGCCGGACACGCCTGCGGGCACAATCTGTTCGGCGCGGGCTCGCTCACCGCGGCGATCGCCGTCAAGCGCTGGCTCGAGGCGACGGGCACCCCGGGGCGGATCCGGCTCTACGGCACGCCCGCCGAAGAGGGCGGCTCGGGCAAGGTCTATATGGCGCGCGCCGGGCTGTTCGACGATGTCGACACCGCGATTCACTGGCATGCCGCCGACGAGAACAGCGCCGCGGCGCGCACGGGTCTCGCCAACCGTTCGGCCAAGTTCCGCTTCAAGGGCGTCTCCGCGCATGCCGCCGCCGCGCCCGAGCGCGGACGCTCGGCGCTCGACGGGGTCGAGGCGATGAACATGATGGTCAATATGATGCGCGAGCACACCAGCATGGACACCCGCATCCATTACGTCATCACCGAGGGCGGCTCGGCGCCCAACGTCATCCCCGACAGCGCGGAGGTGTTCTATTACGTCCGCCATTCGGATGCCGACGAGGTGCGCGCGCTGTGGGAGCGGCTCGAGGCGGCCGCCGAGGGCGCCGCGCTGGGGACCGGGACCGAGGTCAGCTGGGAGATCATCCACGGCAACAATCCGCTGCTGGTCAACCAGTCGCTGGCCCGGATGATGGATGCCAAGCTGCGCGAGGTCGGCGGAGTGACCTACACGGCGGAAGAACGCGCCTGGGCGGAAGAGATCGCGCAGAGCTTCGGCGAGCAGGCGCGGCCGCTCGAGAGCGCGGGCGAGATCCAGCCTTACGGGACGACGCTGGGCTATGGTTCGACCGATGTCGGCGATGTCTCCTGGACCACCCCGACCGTGGGCGTCACCGCCGCCGGCTGGGTCCCCGGCACCAGCGCACACAGCTGGCAGGCGGTCGCGGCGAGCGGGATGTCGATCGGCGCCAAGGGCGCGCAGGTCGCAGCCAAATCGATGGCGCTGATGGCGGTCGAACTGTTCCAGAACGAGGAGCTGCGCGAGGCGGCGCGGGCGGAATTCGATGCCTCGCGCGGGACCGACTACGTCTACCGCTCGCTGCTGGGCGACCGCGACCCGCCGCTGGACTTCCGCCGCTAGGGTAGGATGGTTCGCGTTTGACGCCATCTGCTCCTCCCCCTTGAGGGGGAGGTTGGGTGGGGGTGTACCGCGCCGATGGCCCGGACGCGCGCCTGCGGCGCGCTCCCCCACCCCCGGCCCCTCCCCGAGGGGAGGGGAGTCTCAAGCTTGAGTTATGGCGATCCAGCCGCGGCGGTGCTCTATTGCTGCGCCTGCTCGCCGAGCTCGATCATGACGGGGCGAATCGGCGCCAGATCGTATCCGGCAGCGTTTGCCGCGCGTTCGATGGCGGCCGGATCGCGCCCGCCGCGGGCCTCGGCCAGCGCCCAGAGCAGCGTCGAGCGCGTGCCCGTGCGGCAGAAGGCCAGGACCTTGCCCTCGGCATTGTCGAGCGCAGCCTGCATCGCCGCGATGCGCGCGTCGTCGAAGCCCGAGGAGTCCACCGGGATCGCCACATAGTCGATCCCCGCAGCCCGCGCCGCGGCCTCGATCGTCTCGCCGTCGGGCTGGCCGGGGGCCTCGCCGTCGGGGCGGTTGTTGACGATCAGCGTCACGCCCTGCGCCTCGGCCCGGGCGATGTCCTCGGGCGCGATCTGGCCCGCGGCAAACACTGTGTCGGAAAGCGTCCTGAACTCGCTCATGCTTCGGCTACCTCCGTTTGGCGCATTCGCTGCCGCCGGTTGCGCTGGACGATGTTGAGGATTTCCACCCCGACCGAGAAGCCCATCGCGGCGTAGATATAGCCCTTGGGCACGTGGAAGCCGAAGCCGTCGGCGATCAGCACCACCCCGATCATCACCAGGAAGGCCAGCGCCAGCATCACCAGCGTCGGGTTGTGTTCGATGAAGCGCGCCAGCGGGTCGGCCGCGACCAGCATGATGCCTACCGTGATCACCACTGCGGCGACCATGATCGGGATATCGTCGGTCATGCCCACCGCCGTGAGGATCGAATCGACCGAGAACACCATGTCGATCGCCACGATCTGCGCGATCACCGCGCCGAAAGTGGCGGTCGCCGCCTTGGCGACCCCCGGGGTCTTGTCGAGCAGATCGCCCGAATCGTCCTCGGGCTCCATCGAATGGTGGATTTCCTTGGTGGCCTTCCACAACAGGAACAGCCCCCCCGTCAGCAGGATCAGGTCGCGTCCGGAAAAGGCGGTATCGAAGCTGGGCTCGCCGTATGCGCCGGGCTGGCCCTGAATCCCGAGGTCGAACAGCGGGGTCTGCAGCGTGACCAGCCAGCCGATCAGCATCAGCAGGCCGATCCGCATCACCAGCGCCAGGATCAGCCCGATTCGCCGCGCGCGCTGCTGCTGATGTTCGGGCAGCTTGTTCGACAGGATCGCGATGAAGATCAGATTGTCGATCCCCAGCACCACTTCGAGCGCGATCAGGGTGAGCAGCGCGAGCCAGGCGGCCGGGTCGGAGAGCAGAGCGAGGATGTCCATGGTGCGCCCTTGCCGCGCTGACGGACATTTCGCAACATGAACCTGAGGCAAATACCCGCCTGAAACACCATGCGAAAATGTCATATTTCGGCTTCAGACCGGGGTTCAACGTTAAAACATTCGCTTGGTCGCGGTTTTGTGGCTATGTAGGGTGTTGTAATGGGCGGGAGTTTCCGAACGAATCACGATCGGACTCCGCTTGCGCCGGGTTTGCCATGCGGCCCGCGATCCGGCGTTTCACTGCGGGGCGGCGCGATAAGGTACGATTTGAATCATGGGTTACGATAGAGGCCGCCGTCGGGGACGGGACAAGCGCGACGGATTTGGAGAAGACGGTTTCGAGCCGATGGGCGGCCCGTCGGAAGGATTCGGATCGTCGGGCGGTTTTGGGGGCGGCTTCGGCGGTGACCGGGGCGGCTTCAACAATGATCGCGGCGGCTCCGGCGGCGGTGGCGGCTATCGCGGCGGCGGCGGGGGCGGTGCTCCCGGTCGCGGCGGACCGGGCGGCGGCGCCGGCGGTGCGGGCGGGGCAAGCCGCATGCCCGCGCAGGTCGTCGGCACCGGCAAGGGCAAGGTCAAATTCTTCAACGCGCAAAAGGGCTTCGGCTTCATCCAGCAGGATGGTGGCGGTGAGGACGTGTTCGTCCACATCAGCGCGGTCGAACGCGCCGGGCTCGAAAACCTCGGCGAAGGCCAGGAACTGGAATTCAACCTGGTCGATCGCGGTGGCAAGGTCTCGGCGCAGGATCTCCAGATCCTCGGCGACGTCGTCGCGGCCCCGGTCGACGCTGGCCCGCCCAAGCGCGAGCTGACCGGCGACAAGGCCAGCGGAACGGTCAAGTTCTTCAATTCGATGAAGGGTTTCGGCTTCATCACGCGCGACGATGGCCAGCCCGATGCTTTCGTGCACATCAGCGCGGTCGAGCGCTCGGGCCTGTCGGGCATCGACGAGGGCCAGCGTTACGAGTTCGATCTCGAGGTCGACCGACGAGGCAAGTATTCGGCGGTCAATCTCGTTCCGGCCCCGGAATGAGGCGAGCCGCGCCGCCACGGTTTGACCAGGCGCGCGCGGTTCAATAGACTCCGAAGCAGACGTGAATGGCGGTTCCCTCACGGGGCCGCCATTTGCATTTGCCCGCCCTTCCGTCCGCCCCTTTTCCAGTTCAACGCACCCGTTCGCTCCGGAGGTCCCATGTCGATTTCGCCGCTGATGCCCGTCTATCCCCGTTGCGGGGTTCGCCCCGTGCGCGGCGATCACTGCCATCTGATCGACGAGGACGGCACCCGCTATCTCGATTTCGCCAGCGGTATAGCGGTGAACCTGCTCGGCCACAGCCACGACGGGCTGATCGGCGCGATCCAGCGCCAGGCCGAGACGCTGATGCATGTCTCCAACCTCTATGGCAGCCCGCAGGGCGAGGCGCTCGCGCAGCGGCTGGTCGACGTCACCTTCGCCGACACCGTGTTCTTCACCAATTCGGGCGCCGAGGCGGTCGAGACCGCGATCAAGACCGCGCGCGCCTACCACCAGCACGAGGACGGCGACTCGAGCCGCACCGAGCTGATCACCTTCACCAACGCCTTCCACGGCCGCACCATGGCCACGATCAGCGCCTCCAATCAGGAGAAGATGCACAAGGGCTTCGAGCCCCTGCTGCCCGGCTTCGTCTATTGCGAGTTCGACGATCTCGAGGCCGCGCGCGCGCTGGTCGGCCCGCGCACCGCGGGCTTCCTGGTCGAGCCGATCCAGGGCGAGGGCGGCATCCGTCCCGCCAGCCAGGCCTTCATGCAGGGCCTGCGCGATCTGGCCGACGAACACGATCTGATGCTGGTGCTCGACGAAGTCCAGTGCGGCGTCGCGCGCACCGGCAAGTTCTACGCGCACGAGCATTACGGCGTCGATCCCGATATCCTCGCCACCGCGAAGGGCATCGGCGGCGGCTTTCCGCTGGGTGCCTGCCTCGCGACCGAGAAGGCCGCCCGCGGCATGACCTTCGGCACCCATGGTTCGACCTATGGCGGCAACCCGCTGGCGATGGCCGCAGGCACTGCGGTGATGGACGCCGTGGCGAACGAGGAATTCCTCGCCGAGGTCACCGAGAAGGGCGAGCGGCTGTGCGCCCGGCTCGAGCAGTTCATCGGTAATTACCCCGAGCTGTTCGACAGCGTGCGCGGCAAGGGGCTGATGCTGGGCCTGCGGATGAAGATCGAGAGCCGGCCCTTCTTCGTCCATCTGCGCGACAATCACCAGCTGATGACCGTGGCTGCTGGCGATCAGACGCTGCGCGTCTTGCCCCCGCTGGTGGCGGGCGATGCCGAGTTCGACGAGTTCTTCGACAAGCTGTCCGCCGGCGCGGCGAGCTTTACCATGCCCGAGCCCGCCTGATGGCGGGCGGGGGCACCGGTGCTGCGATGCAGGGGCGCAGCTTCCTCGACCTGTCCGATGCCGGCGGCGATGCTATCGCGGCGATGATTGGCGATGCGCAGGACCGCAAGGCGGCGCGTGCCGGCTGGCCCAAGGGGCGCAGCGATGCCGATGCGCCGCTGGCGGGGCATGTGCTGGGGATGATCTTCGAGAAGAATTCGACCCGCACCCGGGTCAGCTTCGACATCGCCATGCGCCAGCTGGGCGGCTCGGCGTTGATCCTCGATGCCGCGACCACCCAGCTCGGCCGGGGCGAGAGCATCGCCGACACCGCGCGCGTGCTCAGCCGGATGGTCGATGCGATCATGATCCGGACCGACGATCACGCCAAGGCGCAGGCACTCGCCGAGCACGCCACCGTGCCGGTGATCAACGGGCTCACCGACCGCTCGCACCCCTGCCAGATCGTCGCCGATCTGCTGACGGTGATCGAACACGGCAAACCGCTCCCGGGGCTGGAGCTCGCCTGGCTGGGCGATGGCAACAATGTGCTGCATTCGCTGCTCGAGGCGGCGGCGCTGATGAAATTCAACATCCGCGTGGGCGCGCCCGAAGGCTACGATCCCGAGGATGAATTCCTCGCTATGGCGCGCGATGCCGCCTGCCGGGTCACGCTAACCCGCGATGCCGCCGAAGCGGCGCGCGGCGCGGATGTCGTCGTCACCGACACCTGGATCTCGATGGGGCAGGAGCATGCCGAGGCCAAGCTGGCGGCAATGGCGCCGTTCCAGGTCGATGCGGCGCTGATGTCGCTGGCCAGGCCCGATGCGCGCTTCCTCCATTGCCTGCCCGCGCATGTCGGCGAGGAGGTTTCGCAGGAGGTTTTCGAAGGCGCGCAATCGCTGGTCTTCGACGAGGCCGAGAACCGCATCCATGCGCAGAAATCGATTCTGCTGTGGTGCCACGGGAAGCTCGCGGCGGGCTGAGGCAGGTCGGGCGGGAGGGGGCCTTAAAAGCGCAGCATCCCAGCCCCATATGGCGCGGATGACCGATCTCGAAGAAACCTTTTCCGAGCGCACGCTGGGATTCAGCATCCCCTCGCGCGACGCGCGCGGCCGGCTGGTGCGGCTTGACCGCACCGTCGACGAAATCCTCTCGGCGCACGCCTATCCGCCGCCGATCGCCAATCTCCTCGCCGAAGCGCTGGTCCTCACCGCGCTGATCGGCAGCCTGTTCAAGGACGATGGCTCGCAGGTCACCATGCAGGCGCAGACCGAGACCGGCGCGGTCAATCTCTTCGTGTGCGACTACCGCGCCGGGGCGCTGCGCGGCTATGTCGATTTCGACGAGGATGCGCTGGCCGAGCTCGGCGCCAATCCGACGCTCTACGCGCTATTCGGCAAGGCCTATCTCGCGCTGACCTTCGACATGACCGATGGCCGAGGGCGCTATCAGGGCATCGTCCCGCTCGAGGGCGACAGCCTGGCGCGCGCCTGCGAAGGCTATTTCGTCCAGTCCGAACAGCTCCCGACGCTGATCCGCACCTCGGTGACGAACGGCCCGCAGGGCTCGCGCGCCGCCGGGATGCTGGTCCAGCATCTCGCCGATGGCGAGGAAGGCCGCGAGCGGCTGCATGTCCGGCTCGACCATCCCGAATGGGAGCATGTCGCGGTGATGGCGGGGTCCTTGCGCCACGACGAACTGCTCGATCCCGAACTGTCGCTCGAGGCGATCGTCTGGCGGCTGTTCCACGAGGAAGAAGAGGTTCGGGTCACGCGCGGTGCTGCCGTAACCCGTGGTTGCCGCTGCACCGCCGAACACTATCAGTCGGTGCTGACCCGATTTCCAGAGTCCGAGCGCCAAGAGATGCGCGACGAGGATGGCATGATCGTAGTCGATTGCGCCTTCTGTTCGCGCAAATTTCCTATCGCGGCATGAACGTTTCGTCGATGGCAAGACACGGTTCATCTGTAGTAATGAATATGACAGTGGTATCGCTGCTAGCTTTGGAACGCAATCGAGGTGTAACATGCGCAAGTTTCTTCTGACGACTTTGGCGGGACTTGGTGCAGTCGGAGCGCTGACGTTGGTGGTTGCGCCTTCCGCGGCGCAGAATGCCAACCTCGCCTTGTTCGGTCAGCTCGATCGGGGCGAGTGGGAACTGCGTTTCCGCGATGGCGAGCCCAGCCAGCGGATTTGCCTGCGCGAAGGCACCGAGCTGATCCAGCTTCGCCATCGCGGGGCCAATTGCAGCCGCCTAGTGGTCGAGAATGGCGCGAACCAGGTGACGGTGCAGTACACCTGCCGCGGCAATGGTTACGGCCGGACCAGTGTGCGGCGCGAAAGCGCGACGCTGGCTCAAATCGAGAGCCAGGGCATCGCCGGAGGCAGGCCGTTCCAGTTCTCCGCCGAGGCGCGCCGCGTGGGTTCCTGCCGCTGACGCTTGCGTCGATGCGGCCGCCGCCCTAGCGCGGCGTGGATGAGCGATCATACACAGACTGGCCTGGGCCCGGCGGTGGTCCTGCTTTCGGGCGGGCTCGATTCGATGGTCACCGCCGCGCTCGCGCGCGAAGCCGGGTACGAACTCCACGCCCTCACGATCGACTACGGCCAGCGGCATGTCCGCGAGCTCGAATCGGCGCGCGATATCGCCAGGCGGCTGGGCGCGGCGCGCCATGTCGAACTCCCGCTCGATCTGCGCCGCTTTGGCGGATCGGCGCTGACCGACGATATCGCCGTTCCCAAGGGGGGCGTCGAAGAGGGGATCCCGGTCACCTATGTGCCAGCGCGCAACCTCGTGTTCCTGGCGCTGACCACCGCCTTCGCCGAGACCGTCCACTCGCGCGACATCTTCATCGGCGTCAATGCGCTGGACTATTCGGGCTATCCCGATTGCCGCCCCGAATTCATCGCCAGCTTCGCCGAGACCGCCCGGCTGGGAACCAAGCAGGGTGTCGAGGGCGGGGCCTTCACCATCCATGCGCCGCTCCAGCACATGACCAAGGCCGATATTGCCTGCGAATGCGCCCGCCTGGGGCTCGATCCGGCGTGGAGCTGGTCCTGCTACGACCCGACGCCCGAAGGCCTCGCCTGCGGCACCTGCGATTCCTGCCGCTTGCGGCGAAAAGGCTTTTCCGAAGCGGGGCTTGCCGATACCACCCGCTACGACCGGGACATAACCCGGATATAGGGAGTGGACATTGACCGAGGATACGAAGACCGCGCCAGCGACCGAAGTGCCGAGCGTCGCCACGGACGCCAACGTCCCGGCCTACAGTTGGTACGCGCTGAGCGTTCTGGTGCTGATCTACGTCCTGAACTTCATCGACCGTCAGATCCTCTCGATCCTCGCCAATGACATCAAGGCCGATCTGGGCGTCGACGATGCCTATCTGGGTTTCCTTTACGGGACCGCCTTCGCGATTTTTTACGCCTTGTTCGGCATTCCGCTCGGCAGGCTGGCCGATAGCTGGAAGCGCGTGCGGCTCATGACGATCGGGCTGACGGTCTGGTCGGCGATGACGGCCGTGTCGGGTTTCGCACAGAATGCTGCCACGCTGACTGCCGCGCGCATCGGCGTGGGCGTCGGCGAAGCGACCGCCAGCCCCTCCGCCTATTCGTTGATTTCCGACTGGTTTCCGGCCCGCCTGCGCGCCACCGCGCTCGCGATCTACTCCTCGGGCATCTACATCGGCGGCGGCATCTCGCTCGCCATCGGCGGCTTGGTCGTCGATCAGTGGAACGAGGCCTATCCCGACGGCGGCACCTTCGGTCTGGCGGGATGGCAGGCGGCATTTATCGCGGTGGGCGTCCCCGGCCTGTTGCTGGCGATCTGGGTCGCGACGCTGAAGGAGCCGGTGCGCGGGGCGATCGACGGCCTCCCGACGAAAGAAGATCCCCACCCGTTTCGGGGTTTCGTTGGCGAACTCTACACGGTCATTCCGCCCTTCACCTTCTTGGGCGCCGCCAAGCGCGGCGTAGGGGCATTGGCAATCAATATCGCGGTGCTGATCGCGGCATTCGTGGCTGCCTACGCTTTGACGAACCTGCTGGAGTCCGGCGGCGGCGTTATTTTCGCAGCGATCACCGATCAGTGGACTCTGCTGGCGATCGGTTATTATTCGGTCTTCTGCTGGGCGAGCGCATTGCGACAGCGCGATCCACCGACCTTCCGCCTGACTTGGGGATCGCCCGCATTCCTGTGCACGATCCTGGGCTATGGGACGGTTGCCTTCATGGCCTACTCGGCGTCCTACTGGGGCGCGCCGTACGCAGAGCGGGTGTTCGATCTCACCAAGAGCGAGCTCGGTTTCTGGCTCGGCGGCGGCGGCGCAGCCGGTGGTTTCCTCGGCGTGATTCTGGGCGGGCGCCTGGCGGACGCTCTCTTTACACGGCATCTTTCGGGCCGGGTCTGGGTGATCCTGTTCGGGCTGCTTTCGCCGGTACCATTCGCAATTGTCCAGTACACAACCGATAGCGTCGTGCTGTTCATGATCCTGAATGTGGTGGTCAGCGCCTTGGCAGCGAGCGCGCTGGGCGCCGCGGCGGCGACCAGCCAAGCGCTCGTTCTGCCCCGGATGCGCGGCTTGGCAACCGCCACCTTCTTCCTCGCCACCACCCTGGTCGGTCTGGCCCTGGGGCCGTATACCGCAGGCTACGTTTCGGCCAGGCACGGCGGCGATCTGAGCGCAGGGGTGCTCGCCACCTTGTGGATCGTGCCCATCGGCCTCGCCGTGCTAATCGCCGCGATCAAGCTGGTCCCGCCAGCGATGGAGAACCTGCTCGATCGCGCTCGTGCGGCCGGAGAGCCGGTCGACTAGTTGCGCTGAAGGACCCCGCAGGCAATCCGCGAACCCGCGTCGCCTGCCGGGTCGGTGCGATAATCGTCGGCGCCGGCATGGACGACCACGGCCGTCCCGTCGGCGTCGTAGATCTCCTCGAGCGCTGATGCCGGGCTATCGCTAACATCGACGGTGGCGCTGGCGCTGCCCGAGGCGTTGACCTGCAGATTGGGCATATCGCCCAGATGGCTGCCATCGGGCGACAGCCGCCCATGGCTGCGATTGTAGGGATTGAGGTGACCGCCGGCGCTGGTGAAGTCGGGTGCGTTGCAGGCGCCCGTAGTGTGAAGATGGAACCCGTGCGCGCCCGGCTCCATGCCGTTGACGGTCACTGCCAATGAAAGCTGGCCATCATCGGACAGCAGCCGCGCGGTTCCCGCGGGCTGGCCGTCGGCGAAGCTGAGCGTGGCGGTCCCCACCTGCTCGGTGGTCAGTTCATTGGCTACGTCGTCAGCGAGGTTCTCGACGGTTGCGCAGGCTGACAGCGCGGTCGCGCCCAGCAGGATGATCGGAAAGCGGATGGACATCGTTTGTCTCCCAAAGTGGTTGAAGGGTCGGCACTCGATCATCCAACGAAAAAGGGGCCGGATTGCTCCGGCCCCTCTAACTTATTGACGCTGTGCGTCAGACTTACATGCCCGAACCCGGACCGTAGGTCACTTCGACGCGACGGTTCTGCAGTTCGCGAACACCATCGGCAGTCGGGACGCGCGGCTGCGTTTCGCCGAATGCCTGGCTGTTGATCCGTGCATTCGGGATGCCACGTGCACCCAAGTAGTCGCGGACCGAAGCGTTGCGACGCTCGGCGAGACCCTGGTTGTAGTCCTGCGTACCCGAACGGTCGGTGTGACCGGCCAGCATGACCGAAGCCGTGCCGCAGTTGGCGTAAGCCGTGACCGCGTTGTCCAGGATCGTCGCTGCTTCCGGAGTGATGTCCGATTTGTCCCAGTTGAAGAAGACAATGTACGGACCCGT
>TARA_R110002072_G_scaffold85015_4_pt1 | contig 11258 bp, 7 predicted proteins | sample TARA_R110002072 | Tara Oceans TARA_R110002072 (sample SAMEA4397118) | marine metagenome | biome: Polar Biome; feature: [SRF] surface water layer (ENVO:00010504); material: water (ENVO:00002006), including particulate matter (ENVO:01000060) such as... | depth 5 m | reverse complement strand
GTTCAATGCAAGCGTTAACCTTCACAGCCCCCCCCGCAGCGGTCACCAACCCCAATATCGATATTGAACACACACTCAAGGGTTGCGCCCAGGCCCCAGGTCATTGCCGTATGTCACGCTGCCGGTATCCCTGGGTCTGTTCAGTGCATCAGGCGCAGCGCTTTTTGGGCACCCATGCCGCAGTCTCCATTCTATTCAATCTTGGGAGGCATCTTGTTCGCGCTGAACATTATCGGGATCTCAGGGTCAGTGCGTTCTAAGAATTGACTAGGGCGATTGCTTGAGATAGCGGGACTGGTTTATCGTGGACTCAAGAAGTTAACTTGTCAGTATCCCTAGAAGCGCCTGTAATTTTTGAAGCCCTATGGACAATGGGTTCGCAGGTGGGCAAAGTCGTTGAGCAGAAATTGACCTCGAAGGCTGTAGCACAGCAATCGGGAGCGTTTAGAAATATCTAGCCATACCAGAGGAAGTGATAATAGTGAAATGGACTGCCTCACTACAGGACATAACCGAAGATCAACTCCGGCATGCACTGGAGCAGGCGCATGTGCCTGCACTGATGGCCGCACTTATTCACCTGACCTCCTCCGGGGGGCATCTGCGCTTAGACATCAGGCCCCAGGTGGAGCAATTGGCGGAGGAAGAAGACGGCCTCACTGAGGGCGCACGCGAAGCTGCGAGGGCGATCGCAATGGCCGAGCTACTTTCCTATAAGCAGGCGGGCTGCCCCCAGCTTTCCAGGCCGGAAGAGCACTTGATCGAGGAGGCGATGCACTACGTCACTGGAGTGCACATACCAGGCGTACAGATGGAGCATATGCGCGAGGAATTGAACCTATTTGGTGAAGATCGAAGGCGTGTTGCCATCGCGCAAGACGTGGTGCCAGATCATTACCGGGTGTTGGTGATAGGTGCCGGTATGTCGGGTATTTTGGCAGCGGTGCGCTTGCAGGAAGCGGGCATTCCCTTTTTGGTGGTAGACAAAAATCCTGAGATTGGTGGCACCTGGTATGAGAACACCTATCCAGGCTGCCAGGTTGATTCGGCAAATCACCTTTACAACTATATTTTTTCACCTCAGCATCAGTGGTCCGGGCATTACTCCGGGCAGGCGGAATTGTTTGAGTACTTCAAGGGCGTGGTTAAGGAGTATAAGCTTCGTAAACATATGCGTTTGGGTATTGAAGTAGAGCAGGCCGTCTACAACGAAGATGGGAAGTCCTGGACGGTGAATTTTCAGGACTCTGAGGGCGTAAAATCGAATGAGAGTTTCGACAGTGTTATAAGCGCTTGCGGCCAGCTCAACTCACCCGCCATGCCGGATATTCCAGGCGTAGGTTCATTTGCCGGCATTGCCTTCCACTCTGCACGCTGGGAACATCAGCACGATCTGAACGGCAAGCGAGTTGCGGTCATCGGCACAGGCTGTAGCGCGACACAATTTGTCCCGGAAATAGCCGATCAGACATCGCGGCTGCAGGTGTTTCAGCGCTCCGCACCGTGGTTGTTGCCTACTGAGGAATACCATATCCCAATGAGTGAAGAGGAGCTGTGGTGCTTTCGTAATATTCCCTTTTATGCGCGCTGGTATCGCTTCTTCCTGTTTCGTGCTCGCGCAAGCGACGGATTGCTGCCCTACCTCTATGGCGAGGAAGGCTGGGATGGCCAACCCGGATCGGTTAGCGCAGGCAATGCAGAATTGCGTCTGGCGATAGAGGAATCGATTCGTGCGCAGGCCGGCGACGATATAGATTTGGCGGATGCACTCATGCCTAATTACCCTCCGGGTGGTAAGCGCCCCGTACTCGACGACGGCCAATGGATTAGTACCCTGAGGAAGCCCCATGTCACACTGGTCACAGAGCCTATTGCAGCCATAGAAGAAGAGGGTATCCGGACCGCAGACGGTGAGCTCCATGCAGTCGACGTTCTGATTTATGGCACTGGGTTTAAGGCCAACCAGTTTCTTGTTCCTATGCGTATCGTTGGGCGCAACGGCCATGAGTTGCACGAGACCTGGAAGGACAATCCGCAGGCGTACTTGGGTATGACTGTTCCCGGATTTCCTAATTTTTACTGCCTGTATGGGCCAAACACCAATATTGTGGTGGGCAGCAGCATTGTATTCGGTAGCGAGTGCGAGATGCGCTATATCATGGGCTGCCTGAAACTGCAGTTCGAACAAGGTATTGCCAGCCTGGAAGTCAAAGAGGATAGGTGCCGGGAATACAATAGTGAGGTTGATGCCCGCAACGAACTGCGAGCCTGGGGCTCACCTCACGTGGATAGTTGGTATAAAAATGCCGATGGCAGGGTTTCGCAAAACTGGCCGGGTACGCATTGGGAGTGGTGGCAGCAAACTCGAACGCCTGACTTGAATGATTTCGTAATGGAAAAATAGGCCTCTTAATCGTATTCGTGGGAAGACACGCAACATGCTTAAGTCAGTTCAGTTAGGAGATAGCGGTCTGTAAGTTTCTCAACTTTGTCTGGGAAGCATGAATGAAGGTGCGGCAGGCCGGGGGCATCAGGGAGACTGAGGCCACACAACATGGAGACGCTTATACTGGTCGCGGGACAACCTGATATCCCTGGGAGTGTCCTGAGATCGATTACTCGGAAGCTCCCCCGGCGACTTTAAAAAACACCTACCTCGTTGAGTGCTTCAATCGTAGACAGTGTGTCACCGATATCAACAAAGTCTACAGTCACGAAATTGGCAGTAGTGGCGTGAAATGTTTCACATTCGTTAATTCGATTAAGTAGTAAGGGATTGAAGTTAACCTGTTCGGCAAGCGTCGCTGAGCCGAAGACGTTGGTCAAAAAATGATTGAAAATAAAGAGTTCGTTGGAGGTCGAGCCACGATTTTCGGTGCAGGAGAAGTCTCCCGGAACGGAAGCGGAAAACTGAGTTTCGAAAGCATTGTCCCAGACATTCATAAGCCACGGGTAGGATGGATTAACCGAGACGTCCTGCAGCACGACAAGGCGGGTGTCTGCGTCGATCATCTGCCCCAGTGTGGGCCAGGCTCCGCCAGCATGTTGATAGGCGTACGGTGTAAGATTGGCCGCGCTGAAGGCCTCGGCCGTAATTTCGTGATTGAGGTAAGACTCGATGATAAGAGTGACCACCGCGCCTGGGTTTACATCGAGAAACTCGCGGATTTCGCTCAACCCATCGACCAGAAGCTGATTGCCGATGGAGCATACTACGTGGCACAAATAGGCAGTATCGGGGTCGACACCGGGCATCTGTATCTCCTGGCTGAGCTCATTGAGATCGCCGGCGCGGTAGGTATCCAGCATCAGGCCACGAACACCGGCCTCCAGCTGAGCCGGAACATCCCAATTCTGGTTAGGGCCGATCCAACCGTTTGCTAAATTGGACATTGCGTTGTGCGTGGTGGCGTAGCGAACTTGATCGTATCTGCGACTGCACAAATGCGAGTGACCGTTGCAGCCGTTGACGGTGACTAATTCGATGTCACTGATGGCATTGGTGCCATCATCGGCAAGGACAAGCATCTCGTAGTCGCCCGGTTCAAAAGCAGATGTATCGAGGGCGAAAGAGAAGGGTGGCGAGTTGTCCGTTTCGACCCACCCATCTGCGAGCCCTTTAGGGTAGAGCTGCACAGTGGTGGGGGTTATAGAGGCGAAGCTGACTTCAACAGTCAGAGTCTCAGCGACAGCTGACCAGCTGGAGGAGATTGTCATCGCGGGAGAGCGCCTGCCTTTGACAAAAACCGCACGCAACGGCGGCATTGTCTGACCCCAGTGCTGATCCACAATTGCGCCTGGCACGTTGATTGAGCATGCCGGAAATTGCGTGCCGCAACCTTGCCAGCCAGAAAAAACCCAGCCCGCATGCGGCACTGCCACATAGGTAAGGTCGTAATCCCCTGCTACATAATTGGCACACGGCTGGTTTGGTAATGCGCAGTTATTAGTACCTGTAGAGGAGCTAATGTCCCCTTCCCCAACAATTTCCAGCGGGTGAGAGCAAGCGGTAACGAGGGTCAGCAGTAGAAGGGTGAAGAGAGTTCTCATGATTCTGCCATACGTGGATGGGCTACCAGTAATCCTGAACCGGTAAATAGCGGGCGCTAGCCAACTGTGTGGTTCGGATGCGAATGTGTTGCTTACGGTACGCAGTATAGTGGATAACGGGCCTTCGGCAAAACCACTAGCCATGCTGGTTTGCTGGGTGATAGCCGCAATAGGCATGCTCAGCCCAGGGCCATCGCCAAGATAAAGTCGAGGATGCTAACGGTTCGCGACTGGTGCGACACGTATTTGGTTCAAATGTGCAAGCTACACAGTCTTTGCAGGCCGCAGCACGAGACTACACCGTGTGCAGCTTCAGCACTTCGGCACTCTCAGCGCGTACGCGCGCGGACAGCGCAGCATCCTTTTTCAGGTCTTGACCGTAGGAGGGGATCATCTCTTTTAGCTTCGGCACCCAGTGGCCGACGAGCTGTTCATGAAAACAGTTCTCGAGCATGTGGACCATAATCCAGACCGCGGTCGATGCGCCGGGCGAGGCGCCTAGCAGAGCGACAATCGAGGAGTCGGCGGAGTGGACGATCTCCGTGCCGAACTCGAGCTTTCCGGTATGGGCCTTATCTTTTCGAATGATCTGCACTCGCTGCCCCGCGGTCGCTAGTTCCCAATCTGCGACATCTAGCTCGGGATAAAATTCACGCAGCGAATCAAAGCGATGGGAAGAGCTCTGAAACACCTGTCCGATCAGGTATTCCTCGAGCGGAAAATTGTCACGCGCGACCGCAAGCAGCGGCAGGATATTGCCTGGCCGTATCGACTTTGGTAAATCCATAAGCGAGCCCTGCTTGAGGAATCGGGTCGAAAACCCTGCGTAGGGCCCAAATAGCAGCCAGCGCTTGCCGTCGATGATGCGGGTATCCAGATGGGGTACTGACATCGGAGGGGAGCCAGTAGCCGCCATGCCGTAGACCTTGGCAGTGTGACGCGCAGCCACTTCCTGGTTGCCGCAGCGCAGCCAAACGCCGCTTACCGGAAAGCCGGCGAAACCCTTGGCTTCGGGAATGCCGGACTTCTGCAGGAGCGGGAGTGCGCCGCCGCCTGCACCGAGAAATACGTATTTCGCGTTTACTGTGCGCCGCGCACCCGTCGCCTCGTCTCTGACATCCAGTCGCCAACCGCCGCCTGGCCGACGGTGCAGGTCCACCACGTTTTGGGAAAAGCGTACGACAAAATCATCCTGCTTTTTCAGATAACCCAATAAGCTGGAAGTGAGTGCGCCGTAGTTGACGTCGGCACCCGTTATCATGCGGGTTGCTGCGACTGGTTGTTTTGGGTCGCGTCCCGCCATGATTAGCGGCGCCCATTCGGCGATTTTCGCGTGATCCTCGGAATACTCCATGCCGTGGTAACAGTGATGGCTGCTCATTATCGCATGACGCTTCCTGAGAAAATCTTGGCGTTCGGCGCCGATTACGAAGCTCATATGCGGCACTGGGTGGATGAACTCCTCCGGCGACGCGATCGCGCCCTTTTTGATGAGGTACGACCAGAACTGTCGGGACATGTCGAACTCGACGTTAACCTCCAGTGCCTTTGCGATGTCGACGTTTCCATTCGCGTCCATCGGTGTGTAGTTCAACTCGCAGTTGGCGGCGTGGCCGGTACCTGCATTGTTCCAGGCGCCTGAACTCTCCTCAGCCTCACCAGGCAACCTTTCGAGAATCTCGAGTTTAAGGTGGGGCTGCAGTTCTTTCAGGAACACACCAAGTGTCGTGCTCATGATGCCCGCGCCGACTAGTGCAACATCGACCTCTTCTTCAGCTTTAACGTCGTGCATAGACATCTCCCTTAAGCATGGCGTTGTGCGATTTCTGCATCAGTAGAACTCTCAATTTGAAGACTTGATGAATGGAACGGGTTCATTTGGCGCTAACACGAGATAAACGCGCCGCCAGGGTTGCTCGTCGACAAGTTCCCAGGAATGACCGCCTCCAACCGTATCCTCGGCCAAAAGAATATCGCCAGGTGCCAGCTGAAAATGCTGACCCGCTCGCGTCTCGAAATCCAGAGTGCCACTCAAGGTGACCACTAACTGTCTAACCGGGGCTGTGTGCCATGCCAGTGTACCGCCCGAAGCAGTTTCCTGAAAGGATGCGGTGGTGATTGATAACTTGTCGCTGAGAAGGTCGCCGTGGACTCCCGGGTTCAGGTCAATCCAACCTTCTTCGAAATGAGAATTTTGATCATCTCCAGTCCATATCCTTACACATCGGATCATTGCTGCCACCTCCTCATAGTTATTGTCATAGTGATCTCAGCCTAATCGTCGCCATCAAGGCACAGCCACGCGAGCGCGCCAGAGTTGATCAATAAATTGTAATCGTGCGTTCCGGATGTCCTGCACAGGAGCTACTTGTTCTCCGAACAGCAACCAATTTGTTGATTGTACACCCGTATTGGCAGTCTTCCAGTGTGGCAGTGCCTTTCCATTCGGATTGCCGGTTTTGACAAAGTTCACCCAGTACTCTCGCATCATTTGCGCGGTAGTGGAACGATAATCGGCCCATAACGCTGTGCCGTCAGAACCATGCGCAGCGCCCGCCTGCTGAGCGCGGGTATCCGGCGGCAGGTAGTCAAACAAATACAGGTAACCGGGCTGATGGATTGCAGCCATGCTACGACTTGCACGCCAGCCGGAGTAGAGGTAACGGATGTCGCCAAACAGACGCTTGACGCCCTGATTCCTCCCGGCTGAAAAATCCTCTGCCCACAAGGCGTAAACCTGCTCTTTTTGGGCGCCAGTGAGATCGAGCAGGGTTTCTTCACTAACGCCTGAGAAGGGGAAGACACTACCATCAAAACCGGTACCGCCACTGATATAGGGTACGGGGTGTTGTTGGCCCCGGGCGAACATTACAGCCGTTTCTTCGGGTAGGGTGATACCGTCAATAATCGGAAGGTAAAAGCCGTGTATGGCGCCGTATAATTGCTCCGCTGATAGGGCGTATAGTTCCTTGCTGTGCAGTTCGGAGGCGTTTTTGCCGCTGGCACGGGAAGCGATTGCCGCAGAAATTTGTTCTGCGGAAGGTGATTCTGTCGCGTCCAGCAGGCTTTCCAGGTGCGGTTGCAGCGGCCAGGCACCGTAACCACTCTGGGCAATAGCGCCGGCAAACAGGCCCCGCGCCTGGGGGTTTACCATAAGCATGTTTACGGCTTGGCCGCCAGCGGATATTCCCTGAATGGTCACGCGCTCTGGATCGCCACCGAAGGCCTCGATATTGTCATGCACCCAGCGCAGTGCGGCGACCAGGTCTAGAAGGGCAAAGTTTGCGCCTTGTTTCATATCGAGTAGAGGATGGGCGTAGAAACCTAGCGCGCCCAAGCGATAATTCATGGTGACAAGAATGATGCCGTTCGCATTCAGTACCGGGGCGGCCGCAAACACGGGTTGGCCGCTGCCATTCACAAAGCCGCCTCCATGAATGGAGAAGAACACGGGTAACGAATCGGTTGTGCTCATTAGGGCACTAGCGGGTGTTGCGATGTTCAAGGTCAGGCAGTCTTCACTGGCGCTGCCCGATTTTGCCAATCTGGCTTGCGGGCAGGGAGGGCCGAAATTCCTTGCGGACAGGGTGCCGTTTCGGGGTGCTACCGGTTGGGGCGGCTTCCATCGTAGAGGCCCGATGGGCGGGCGCGCGTAGGGGATACCTTTAAACAAAACTGAGTTGCCACGGCGATTACCCAGTATGGTGCCCTGGTCTGTTTGAATTTGCGTTATCGGCGCTGGGAGTTCAATGGGGACTTTCTCGCGTGGCACCTCAGCGATCGCTGTTGGGCTCACCAGTGCCAGTAATAGATAGGGCGCAATGCATCGCCTGAGGTTCATTCAGCCGTCCCGGTCAGGGTTGTAGGACCATGTAACTCTCTGGGTTAACGCTCTGGCCAGCAATCTAGAGGGCATGGTGGCTACAGTATAACTTGCTCATCAATAGACTCAAAAGGTTTAGAAACGAAGCCGCGATTGATGCACCATTGAAAACCTAACCTATTTAACCGTGAGATCCATGTGAAGTTATCCACCATCAGTCTAATAGGGATGCCAGGCTCAGGAAAAAGCACAGTGGGTGTGATGCTGGCAAAGTTAGCGGGCTTGCGTTTTGTCGATACGGACCTGGATATTCAGGTGCAGGAGCAAAACACTCTGCAAAATATTCTGGAACAACGTGGGTATCAATTCTTGCGCGAGGTTGAGCAGGAGATTCTCATGCGCGTGGCCTTGGAAGGTGCTGTGGTGGCCACTGGTGGCAGTGCGGTGTATAGCGAGCTCGCGATGAGGCGTCTGCGCGCTTCTGGTGCTGTGGTTTATCTTGAGGCAGACCTTGCACTGCTTGAGCGGCGAGTGGCCGCCTCGCCACCGCGAGGTATCGCCAGTGATCCATCCGCGACTTACGCGCAAGTGTACGAGGAGCGCACGCCACTGTATCGTCGGGCCGCCGATATTGTGGTGCCTACGTCGTCTGAGGGGACGGAGGAGATTGCCAGGGGTATTCTGAGGCAGCTTTCGAATGACTAACCTTAAAAGTCTATGCGTCTCTGGTTGAGTGGTAATTCAATGGGGTCTGTGCAATGCAGAATAATGGGGCTGGTCAATAGACAGCTGTCCTGCCACGGTTTGGCGAAGATGCACATCAAGACCCGGAGTATCCAGCGGCAACCCCCCTCGTAATTGATTCACTAGCTCCCAGCGCAGGGCGTCCAGTTTGTCTTCGCGATTTAGTAATGTCTCAAGACGTTTCAGCTCATGTTTTTCAGCGGTTGGGCCATACTGGAATTCACGTTGGGCGATCCTCAGGGAGTTGGCAGCGACGCGAGCAAGAAATGCCGCATGAGGATCGAGACGACCGGCCACTTCTTCCTTCAGAAACCTTGCGGCTCCTTCCAGCAGCTCTGCGGGCATAGGAAGTCGAGTGCCGTCTGACAGAGGTCGGTCCGTATCAGGGAGGGAAAACCTGCCGGGAATTAGCAGATTCACGCAGTCCATCTGTGCTTCAGAGGAGCGCCGGCCGATAACGGGCCGCTCGAGGCTGGGCGTTTCACCGGCGCGCCAGCTGTTCGCCATTTGCAGTGTGGCCATGGCCCACCAGAAAGAGCCAAAGACTTGCCAGAATTCCAGCGCTTCGAGTGAAACCTCCACACCCGACGTGTCACGGTAACCCGCCAGAAGTTGATCCGTTTCCCCGAATCCGCCAACGTGTAAGTCGTGGTTGCCAAAACGCCAGGAGTTTACGCACAACCAGCCCAGATCGCGGACCGGGTCACCGATATGCGCTAGTTCCCAATCCAGGACCGCGTTGATGCCGTCCGGCGTTACCATCAGGTTGCCATTGCGAAAGTCGCCGTGGACTAATGTCATGCGGTGATCCGTTGGCAGGTTATTCTTTAGCCATCGCCAGGTGTAATCGATCATTGGCATGGGCACGTTAAGGTCTCGGTAGAGCTTCCAGGTCTCGTCTACCAAATCGGCGGAGCTTGCGCAGGGCAGGGCATCATCCAGTTCGGCGCTGTTCCAGTCTAGTGCGTGAATTTTTCCGAGAATCTCACCGCATTGTCGTGCCAGCGCCGGTCTGATTGAAGCGAGTTCCTCAGAACGGTTAATGCGGTGTCCGAGCGTCTCTCCGTCAAGCCACTGCATGAGGAAGCCGTTTCCCAGGTCATCAGTGGGCTGAAGTACATAGACAATTTTTGGGCCTGGGATCCCCTCTGCGCCTGCCAGTTGGAACAGGCGCGCTTCGGTGTCCAGCGTGATGCTGCCCACGCCAGAGCCATTCTCGGCGGTGGGCTGCGAGCGTCGCAGTGCCAGGTGTGCTTCGCCTCCTGCGCTAGTATTGAAAGCGATGCGCCAGGTTTCCTGGCTGGCACCAGCGCTCAACTGTTCGCAGGAGAGTAATGATCGAAACTCCTTGAGTTCTCGGCACAGAACCGCCTCGATACTTTGGCTAATATCCGCCGACATAGCGCTTAACTTACGCCCTTGGGTTTCTGCTGTTTCATAAACCCGAAAAGATATCCTGCGACCCGTCGCATCTGTATCTCATCCGCGCCTTCGGTAATTCGATAGCGCCGATGGTGTCGATAAATATGTTCAAACGGTTTGTAGCGAGAGTAGCCCATGCCTCCGTGCACCTGCATGGCCGTGTCGGCCGCTTCGCAGCACAGTCGGTTGGCCTGGTAGTTGCAAATGGACACTTTGTCGGAAACGGAGAAAGCACCATCCCGGTCCATCAGCCATGCAGTTTTATGGATGAGCGCCTGCAGCATTTCGGCGCGGGCATGGAGTTCTACCAACGGAAACTGAATGCCCTGGTTAGCTGACAGGCGTTTGCCAAAGGGTTGCCGTTCATTGGCATGTTGCACGGCCTCGGCAATACAGTATCGGGCTGCACCTAAGCTGGACGCTGCCTGGCGCATGCGGTTTTCGTTGAAAAAATGCTGTACTACCTGCAATCCGCGTCCTTCACCGCCAAAAATAGCGCTATCGGGAACACGCACATTGGTAAAGGTCACATGGGCGTGGTCCGAAGGCATGTTAAATGTCCAAAGGTATTCTTCGATCTTAACGCCGTGTGCGTCCATGGGCACAAGAAAGGCGGTGATACCCAGTGCGTCACCGGGCTCGCCTGAAGTGCGCACCATTACCATATCGGCCGCTGCCACATGTACACCGGTATTCCAGGTCTTTTCGCCGGTTATGACCCAGTCGTCGCCATCGCGCACACCGACAGTCTCCATGTAGGTGGCATCGGAGCCGTGCGCGGGCTCAGTGATCCCGAAGGCAAAGCCCTTGCTCGCGGTTTTCATGCCGTGCAACCACTCCCCTTGCTGCTCCGGTGTTCCGTATTCCAGCATCAACAACAGCCCGATATTGTTTCCCACAACGGAATGTTCGTTCTGCAAGTCGTTGTGTAGCCCAAGACCTTTCGCCGCCAGGTGTTCACGGATGATGGCCATGCCCAGGTTATTGCCGTCCCGTCCGCCGTGCTCTTTGGGAAAGGGGTAGCTGAAAATACCGGCGTCAATGGCGAGTTTTTTTGCCCGGTGCAAAAGGGCCTCCCAACCAGCGTTAGGCAGGCCACCCCGGTCCCAGTCTGTGCGCGCATCCTCGCGACGATGGTCGAAGAAGCGAATGTTGTCGTCCTCGTCTTCCAGTGGTTTGATTTTGTCCTCGATGAATTGATCGACTTCCTGAAGAAAAG
>TARA_R110002072_G_scaffold3910_1_pt1 | contig 11259 bp, 7 predicted proteins | sample TARA_R110002072 | Tara Oceans TARA_R110002072 (sample SAMEA4397118) | marine metagenome | biome: Polar Biome; feature: [SRF] surface water layer (ENVO:00010504); material: water (ENVO:00002006), including particulate matter (ENVO:01000060) such as... | depth 5 m | reverse complement strand
TTTGCAAAAAGGTGTTTTCATCTTGTAATTTTTGAACAGCTTTTACAGGTTCTTTTGCGTTACTTAACACCTCTTTTATTTGTGATAAAGTTTGATTATTTTCAAAATAAAAATCTTTAACAGCATCATTGGTAATGGCTTCAATTCTTCTTATTCCAGCAGCAACAGCACCTTCAGATATAATTTTAAAATGCCATATTTCTGATGTATTTTTGACATGCGTTCCTCCACATAATTCTATAGATTTTCCAAATTTGATTGCTCTTACATCATCACCATATTTTTCTCCAAACAACGCCATTGCGCCTTCGTCAATTGCTTGTTGCATTGGGATGTTTCTTTTTTCTTCTAAAGGTAGTTTACCTGCAATTCTTCTGTTTACAAAATTTTCTACATCTTGTAATTGCTCTGTAGTCATTTTAGAAAAATGAGAAAAATCGAAACGTAAATATTTTGAATGTACAGCAGAACCTTTTTGTTCTACATGAGTTCCTAAAATTTCTCTTAATGCCTGATGTAATAAATGTGTTGCTGTATGATTACATTCTGTTCTAGAGCGTTGTTTTTTATCTACAACAGCTTTTAATGTTTCATCTAAATGTTTTGGTAAGTTTTTAGAAAAATGAATAATTACATTGCTTTCTTTTTTTGTGTCTAAAATATAAACAACATCACCATGAATATCTTCTAAATAACCTTTATCGCCAACTTGTCCACCGCCTTCAGGATAAAATGGAGTTTTATCAAAAACGAGTTGATACATTTTACCATCTTTTTTAGAAACTATTTTTCTGTATCTAGTTAGTTTTACGGTTGCTTCTAAAAAATCATAGCCAACAAATTCTTCTTCAGAATTTTCTATGATAACTGTCCAATCACCAGTACTCATTTCACTAGCAGCACGAGAACGATTTTTTTGCTTTTGTAATTCTTCGTTGAATCCTTTTTCGTTTAGAGATAACCCTTTTTCGTGTAATATTAACGCGGTTAAATCTACAGGAAACCCAAAAGTATCATACAATTCAAAAGCCTTTTCTCCAGAAATTTCATTTTCAGAACTTTCTGCAATGATGTTGTCTAATAAAACCAACCCTTGATCTAAAGTTCTTAAAAAAGAAGCTTCTTCTTCTTTAATTACGTTTTCAATTAAATGTTTTTGAGATTTTAATTCTGGAAATGCAGTTCCCATTCTTTTACTTAAAACATCAACCAATCTATAAATAAAAGGTTCTTTTTTGTCTAAGAAAGTAAATCCGTAACGTACAGCTCTTCTAAGAATTCTCCTTATAACATAACCTGCTCCAGTATTACTTGGTAATTGCCCGTCTGCAATAGAAAAAGCAACAGCCCTTACATGATCTATAATTACACGAATAGCAATATCTGTTTTTTCGTTTTTACCATACTTAACGTCTGTAATTGTTTCTACTTCTCTAATTAAGGGTGTAAAAACATCTGTATCATAATTCGATTTTACATCTTGTAACACCATACACAAACGCTCAAAACCCATTCCGGTATCAATATGTTTTGAAGGTAAATCTTCTAAAGTTCCGTTTGCCTTTCGGTTGTATTGCATAAAAACCAAGTTCCAAATTTCTACAACTTGCGGATGATCCATATTAACTAAAGATTTTCCATCAACTTTGGCTTTTTCTTCTGGAGTTCTAATATCTACATGAATTTCTGAACACGGACCACAAGGACCTTGTTCTCCCATTTCCCAGAAATTATCTTTTTTATTTCCCATCAAAATACGATCTTCTGGAATGATTTCTTTCCAGTAATCGTATGCTTCTTTATCTAAACTTAAGTTGTCTGCATCATCACTTCCTTCAAAAACAGTTACATATAAAATGCTTTTATCAACCTTATAAACTTCGGTTAATAATTCCCAAGCCCAAGCTATTGCTTCTTTCTTAAAATAATCTCCAAAACTCCAGTTTCCTAACATTTCAAACATGGTGTGATGATAGGTGTCGTAACCAACTTCTTCTAAATCGTTATGTTTACCAGAAACGCGCAAACATTTTTGAGTATCAGAAATACGACTGTTTTTTGGAGTTGCATTTCCTAAAAAGTATTCTTTAAATGGCGCCATACCAGAATTGGTAAACATCAATGTTGGATCGTTCTTTAAAACCATTGGTGCAGAAGGCACAATGCTATGTTGTTTGTCTTTAAAAAATTTTAAAAAAGTAGCTCTAACGTCTTGCGATTTCATCTATAATAATTTCAATCAATAATAAATATGTAACATTTTGTAAAATCTATCTACTTATAGATAACAATGCATCATGTTTTTGCTCTTAAAAGTTAATTTACCCTTAATTAATTACTGTAAAAAAGGTAGTTGTAAAACATTTTGTAAATTTGTATGTTTTCTAACGGATAAAATTACAATTAGAGAACACAAAAATAGTACATTTAAGATTATGGCAAAGGTAAAATATTATTACGACGCAGATACTTTATCGTACAGAAAGATTGAACGAGATAATAAAAGTATTTATAAAAAAGCAAGTTTTATAGTATTGGCTATTGTTTTAGTTGCGTTCTTTGGATTTATTGGGTTTAGTCAATTTTTAATGTCTCCAAACGAAAGAGCTCAAAAAAGAGAGTTTGACAACTTAAAATTACATTACGAACTACTAAGTAAACGAATTGAAGAAAGTAGTAAAGTATTAACTGAATTACAAGAAAGAGATAATACCATTTATAGAGTATATTTTGAGGCAAATCCAATTCCTGAAGAACAACGTAAAGCTGGTTTTGGAGGTGTAAATAGATACCAATATTTAGAAGGGTTTGATAATTCTTCGATGATACAAAAAGCAACAAAAGATATTGATATTTTATCTAAACAATTGGTGGTGCAATCTAAATCGTTGGATGAAATTGTAAGATTGGCAAAAAACAAAGAAGAAATGTTATCGTCAATTCCTGCAATACAGCCTGTTGCAAATAAAAACTTAAAAAGAATGGCCTCTGGTTATGGGTATCGAATTCATCCTATATATAAAACAAGAAAATATCATTGGGGAATGGATTTTTCTGCTCCTAAAGGAACACCAGTGTATGCTACCGGAAACGGAACTGTTATTAAAGCAATTAGAACCAGAAAAGGTTTAGGGAATTATGTAAAAATTAATCATGGATTTGGATATGTAACCGTTTACGGACATATGGATAGATATGTAGTTCGTAAAAATCAAAAAGTAAAGAGAGGAGATTTAATCGGTTATATTGGAACTTCAGGAACATCTACAGCACCACATTTACATTACGAAGTTCATAAAAATAATAAAAAAATGAATCCTGTTTACTATTACTTTAACGATTTAACTCCAGAAGAATATAGTCGTATGTTAGAATTAGCTTCAAGAGAAAATCAATCTTTAGATTAATGCACGTTAATTTACCAGAAAAAAGGTATTATAAAATTGGAGAAGTAGCTAAAGCTTTTGATGTAAACACATCTTTAATTCGGTTTTGGGAAAAAGAGTTTGATGTAATCAAACCAAAAAAAAATGCCAAAGGAAATCGATTATTTACTCAAGTTGATGTTGCCAATTTTAAACTCATTTTTAATCTAGTTAAAGAAAGAGGTTTTACGCTAGACGGAGCAAAACAAAAATTAAAAAAGAACCCAGAAGGGACAATTAAAAATCATGAACTTATTAGCAGATTAGAATCTGTAAAAGCTGAATTAGTCAATATAAAAAATCAATTATAAATATAAAAAATAATAGAATTATGAAAAAATGGTTACCAATTATAATTATAGGAATTTTAATTTTTGCATTAGTAAGATGGGGAATTGGAATTAACAATACGATGATAGATATGAAAGGTAAAGCTGAAATATCTTGGGCAAATGTAGAAAGCTCGTATCAACGAAGAAATGATTTAATAGGGAATTTAGTTAAAACCGTTCAAGGAGCAGCAGATTTTGAAAAAAATACATTAACAGAAGTAATTAATGCAAGAGCAAAAGCAACTTCAACTACAATTGATGCAGGAAATTTAACACCAGAAAAAATGGCTGCTTTTCAACAAGCACAGTCTGGTTTAACCTCAGCATTATCAAAGTTAATGGTTGTTGTAGAACGATATCCAGATTTAAAAGCAAATCAGAACTTTTTACAATTGCAAAATCAGTTAGAAGGAACAGAAAACAGAATTAATGTAGAGAGAAATAGATTTAATACTTCTGCAGGAGCTTATAATATCTACATCAAAAAAATCCCTCGTAATTTTATTGCTAGCATTGCAGGTTTTGAAGGAATGAGTTTATACGCTTCAGATAAAGGAGCTGACAAAGCACCAGATGTAAATTTTGATTTTAATAAAAAAGAATAATGTCAAAAGAAAGTCAGTTTTTATCTGAAGAAGATGAATTAGAGATTATTGAAGCAATTAAAACTGCTGAAACAAATACTTCTGGAGAAATCCGTATTCATATTGAAGCAACATCAAAAAAAGAGGCTTATGAAAGAGCATTAGATGTTTTTGAAGAATTAGGAATACATAAAACAGAACAACGAAACGGCGTGTTACTTTATATAGCGGTAACTGATCAACAGTTTGCTATTTGTGGAGATGAAGGAATTAATAATGTGGTTGCAGATGATTTTTGGGATTCTACAAGAGATGTTATTACAGAACACTTTAAGAAAGGAAATTTTAAAAACGGAATTGTTGCTGGGGTTTTAAGTACTGGAATACAATTAAAACAGTTTTTTCCTTGGCAAACTGATGATGAAAACGAATTGTCTAACGAAATTTCTAAAGGATGATCGATCAGCAGTTATCAGTTGTCAGTTGTCAGTTTTCAGTAAGAAGTAAACATAGAAGTTGGTTGTTAAAAAGCAGTAAGATTCTATTGTTTTTTATTGGATTTTTATTAATTCAATCTGCGTTTGGGCAATATAAAATTCCGGACACCCCAAAATTACAAACCAGTGTTTATGATTATATTGGGTTACTTTCTAAGAGTCAAAAAAACAATCTTGAACAGAAATTAATTCGTTATTCAGATTCAACATCAACACAAATTGTTGTTGCTGTAATTTCTAGAACAGAAGGAGAAGATGTTGGTTTTTTAGCAGCAAATTGGGCTCAAAAATGGGGAATTGGACAAAAAGGTAAAGACAACGGAGTTTTTATTTTAGTTGCCAAAGACGATAGGAAATTAAGTATTCAAACAGGTTATGGTGTAGAACACTTATTAACCGATTATATTTCTACAGACATACGAGTTAATATTATTACTCCAGAGTTTAAAAAAGGCGATTATTATGCTGGTTTAGACAAAGGATCTGATGCAATATTTAAAGCACTTAAAGGCGAATTTAAAGAAAACAGAAAACGAACAAAAAAAACAAATTCAAGTTTATTTAGAGTTATTCCTATTATCTTTTTTATCATTTTATTCATCCTACTTTCCAATCGAAATAATCGTGGTGGAAAAGGTGGAAAAGGTGGAAAACGAAGAGGAGGTTTTTCTATTTTAGATGCAATAATTTTAAGTAGCGCTGGAAGAGGTTTTGGTGGTAGAGGAAGTTTTGGAGGATCATCTGGAGGCGGAAGCTTTGGTGGTGGTTTTGGCGGTGGATTCGGCGGCGGCGGATTTGGCGGCGGTGGTTCTTCTGGAGGCTGGTAATACTTAAATTATTTTAACTTTCTCGAGCTCAGTAGAGAGGTTTTGATGTTCAAAAGAATTTAGATGGCAACTGTTCTCAACTTGATATGTAAATGAAAAAAGCGAATTTATATTTTCTATTTTTTGTATTGGCTTCTTGTTCTAATTATGGACAATTAACTCTAGTTTCTGATTTGCCTTCTTCATTAAAAGAAGTTTCGGGAAACGAAATAATTTACAATTCTGAGTTAATTTGGATGCTGAATGATTCAGGGAATAAAGCAGAAGTATTTGGCGTAAATCAAGACGGGAAGATAAAAAGCATCATAAAAATTAAGGCAAAAAATCACGATTGGGAAGATCTTACTTCTGATGAAAAAGGGAATTTATACATTGGCGATTTTGGAAATAACAACCTAAAAAGAAAAAAACTAAGGATTCTTAAAATTAAAAATCAAGAATTACTAACACTTGATGAAGTTGAGGTAAAAAAATTAATTTTGAGTACCCAGAGGTTGAGAATAAAAAGAATACATCTTATGATGCAGAAGCATTTTTTTATCACCAGAACTACTTTTACATTTTTACAAAAAGCAGAAAAAAAAAGAATTTAGGAAAAACACGGTTATATAAAGTTCCAAATAAAAAAGGAAAACACATTGCAGAATTTATTTCTGAATATGAGTTTTGTAATAGTGTAGATTGTAGAATTACGTCTGCAGACATTTCTAAAAACGGAAAGAAAGTTGTCTTGTTAAACCACTCGTCTGTTTTTATATTCACTAATTTTAAGAATGATAATTTTTTCTCTGGAGAAATAAAAGAAACTCAGTTAGAACATACTTCTCAAAAAGAAGGCATTTGTTTTAAAGAAGAAAACACATTTTATATTACTGATGAAAGAGTAAAAAAACAGGGAGGAAATTTATATCGCTTAAAAATTAAATCCTAAAGAGAATGCAATTCTTGCATTTTCTGTTCCTTTAAAAACACCAATGTTTGCAGAAATCATATCTGCACCGTTTAAGAAAATTCCGCCACCAAAAGAGGAGTTCCAAGTAGTAGAAATATCATTTTCTAACCAAACTCTACCATAATCAAAACCAGAATAAATACCAATTTGCAAAGGCAATAAACCGGTTTTTATTTTTCGTAAATTCAATCGAATATCAGATTTTTGATAAAATGAATTTTTACCAGTAAAACGTTGATTTCTATATCCTCGTAAGCCATCATTTGCTCCAATTGATGCTCCTTGGTAAAACTCAAATCCGTTACCAAAAGTTAAATGACTTTTTACTTTTGTTGCAAATACTAATTGTCCGCTAGAAATTAATTTATAATTAAAACTCAACGACGGAATGAAATAACTAAAAGTTGCTTTTGTATTTGTATTAGAAGTGTAACCAATTGTAAAATCAGCTTTCATTCCTAAAGTAGGAAAAGCTTTGTTATCTTGATTTTCGAAATTGTAATGCGCTTCTGCACTTAAAAAAGAATTTTTGTTTGCTAAATTTGTTGTTGCAATATATCTCCCAACAGTTTTTTCTACTTTAATAGATTGATATTTTAACCCAATTTTAAAATTTCCTCCTAATTCTCCACGCCAAATTAAGTAAGGAGAAAACTGTGTTTTTCTAATTTTTACTCTGTTGTAATTTTTATCAAAAACATCTTCATCAATATAATAAGGATTAGTTGTTTCGTTTCCAAAACCAAAGAAATTTACACTGTAATTTGGACTGGTAAATGATGCTTCTAATCCTAAATTCCAATTTTTAATCACATTTGAAAACTCGCTTTTTAAAGCGATATCAAATCCGTTGGTTGCAAAATAATAAGAAGTAGCAATGGAATATTGAGATGTAAAAGGATTTCTTTCAAAACTAAAATTGGTAAAAGTACTAACCAAGCCAATATTTACCCCATCATCGGGATTCATTCCAATTGATGGAATCATAGCAGTTGTATTGTGCTTTAACTTCTTGTAATCATACACATTTGTATTGTATGTATCTGTCAATTTTTGTATCCCTTTGTTGGTTTTAAAGGTGTTTTTTTTCGATTTGTAATCGTAAATTGTCACATTACTTCCGTTAGTAATAGTGTAAACATCATTGTTTTGTCCGCCAATGATTCGTGTTTTTATAGGGTTCGATTTTTCTCCAAAGACATAAAATTCATCTTTTCCATCTAAACCATATATCCAGATTTCTTTAGTTATTTTTTTGTTGTATTTTTTCTTGTGAAAAAGCTCTCCTTTTTTGCCATTTTTAATTCTATACACTCTAATTTCTGTGCTACCGTTTTTAAGCCTTTCAACCTCAAATAAATCATCTTTATTGGTCCCTTTGATAACAGAAAAGGTATTAATATATGTATAATATTTGTCAGATATTTTTTGAAGATTTTTGATTCTTCCTTTTAATTTTCTTTTAATATCTATCACTGAATTATCTGTTACTTCTTTAGGGAAAAAGGAAAGCGCTTTTTCTATAACAGCATCTGTTAAGTTTTTTTGAATGTATGCAACTTGATTGTCCCAAGAATTTTTTGTTGCTTGATTTATCAATGCAATATCTAACGGATATGGCTCTAAATTAAACCATTTCGGGTTGGCTAATTCTTCGTTATATGATTGCATTAAACGCAATGTAGGTGTTGATTTGGTTACAATATTTAACAGAAAACCATCTGCCATAATAGAAAAAACCTGATCTCTATCTCTTGGAATTGGTTTATACAAGGTGTTTTTTCCTTCTTTAAATGCTGCCCAACGCCATTGATCTTCATGTCTGTCCCAATCTCCTAATAGCATATCAAATAAACGAGCTTTTATATACGCATCTTCATCAATTTTTGAGTCTGCATTTTTAGTGAGTTTTTTTAATAAATCGTTTGTGCTGATTACTTTATTTGAAAAACCAAAATTAGGTTTTTCTCCATGTCCAGAAGCTGCTCGTTCTTCAATCATGTACAATTCATCTCCAAATTCGTTGTTAAAATGAGCCAATACCTTTTGCTTTGGAACATAAAAAAGTTGAGGTTTTGTATGTAAAACATTTATAGCTTTTGCCATTGTTGCAACTGTAAATGGCGCATATGGATGAGAGCCGGTAAAAATATCGAGGAGTAAGTTTTCAGAAAGTGTATCATCAAATTGACCTTCTATATATTGGTTTTTAAATGCAACTGCTTGTAAATATTGCACGGCATTTTTTCGTAAAGCACGCATCACATATTCTCTACCGTTTTTATCTTCTAGTCGCAACGATTTAGATTGATGTCCACCACCTTTTCTTATAGGTTTTAAACCGCCAAAAAGAGTGTCTAAATCTACATTTTTTGCAGTTACTTTTGTTCCATAATATTTTCTATATCGTTTTCCCCAAATAAATTGATAGAAATTTCCTTTTACAACTTCTTCATCTGTATAAATTGATGCGGATGTATATAGATCAGAATTTTTCTTAAACGTAAATTTATTTACAGGCTTATTTGGTTTTAAAACTTGTGTTTGAAATACAGTTTTATTGTTTTTTGCCTCAATAAATGTAACAACTGAAGATCCGTTTTTCAAAATATCTAACCTTGCGTAACCTGGAGTTCCGTATGAAAATAATCCTTTTCCAATATTTTTTGTTGCAGACGTTTTAGAACCAGAACCACTAATAATTTGAGGTAAATTGTCTTGTTTTAAATATTGCAATGTATGTTCGTGACCTGCAACTAAAATTACTTTTTCATTTTCTTGAGAAAGTGTTGCAATCCTGTTTTTAAATTCTAAATATTTTTTGTTTTGTAAATCAGTGTTACTAAATCCGCTAGTTTTTCTAATTAAATTAATAAGTGTTCCTATGATTGGTAATGGAATAGATCCGCCAACAGGAAAAAATTGCTGTTTTAACGAAAATTGTCCGCCATGTGGACCATTTGTATATAATGGATGATGCATTGCAACAATGGTTGTTTTTCCACGTGCTTTTTTTATGATGCTTTCATATTCATCAAAAAAACGAGTTCTTGTTTTTATTTCACAATTGTCATTTATGGTTGGATGTTTGTCCCAATTTGTTAAATACCATTCACTATCAATTGTAATTAAAACGATATCGTCAGAAATATCAATTTTATCTATCGGGCAACCGTTTTTAGGGAAAAAGGAATCTTTTCCTAAAATGTTTTGTATATATTTTTCTTGTCTTTCTAAACCTTTTAATCCATTAGAATACCAATCGTGATTTCCTGGAATAAAAATAGTGTTTCCTTTAAAATTTTTAGTAATATTAGTTTGAATATTTAGCTGATGTTCTGCAAAAGCTCTTCTTTTTTTTTTTGGCATCCCAGCTGGATAAATATTATCTCCCAAAAATAATAATGTACTATTTTTTGACGCTGATTCTAATTGCGTTCTCAATCTTTTTAAGGTAATTGTTTCAGAACCAATTGGAGAATTTCCTCCATCACCAAGTAAGTAAAACGAATGTGCTACGTCTTCTTTAGAAAAATTAGAGACCGTTTGGTTTGAAGTTTTGTATTGTGGTTTATAAGTTGCACAATTACTAAGTAATAACAAACCTATAATTAAGCAAAAATACTTTGTACTGTTCATCTATTTTTTTTTACATTAGTAAAAATAATTCTTTTATGGAGACTTTGTTGCTGAATGCCGAAAAATATGTTTTCTCATTATTAACCAAAGAGTTAAGTAGTGATTTTTTCTATCATAATTTTAGTCACACACAAAGGGTTGTAAATGCGACTAAAGAATTACTTGTAGGAGAAAATGTTTCTAAAGTTGATGCAAATATTTTACTGTTGGCAGCATGGTTTCATGATGTTGGTTATATTAAAGGGATAGAAAATCATGAAGAATCTAGTGTAAGGATTGTTACCAATTTCTTAGAAGAATATAATATAGATGAAAGCATAATTAATAATGTAAATCGGTTAATTAGGGCTACTAAAATGGATGCTGTGGCGGATGATCTATTGGAGAAAATAATACGGGACGCAGATTGTGCTCATTTGGCAAAAAAGAGTTTTTCTGATATTAGCGATTTACTCAAAGAAGAATTTAACTCTGCGTATAATAAAAGTTATTCTGATTCTGAATGGATTCAAGAAAATATCAAATTTTTAGCAAATAAACATTCTTACTATACAACCTATGCGCAAAAAAACTGGCAACAAGGAAAAGATAAAAATTTAGCTCAACTTTTTAAAACCAAAAGAAAAACGGTACAAGAAGAGCGAAAAGAATCTATCAAAAAAGAAGAATTAAAACTAAAAAAACAAAAAGCTAAAACACCAGAACGTGGAATAGAAACTATGTTTAGAGTTACATTAAGGACTCATATTACCCTGAGTGATATTGCTGATACAAAAGCAAACATTCTACTTTCTGTAAATGCAATAATTATTTCGTTAGCATTATCTAGTTTACTTCCAAAGTTAGATAACCCATCAAATCAATATTTAATTACTCCTGCCATTATTTTTGTTATGTTTACTGTTACTTCAATTATTTTATCTGTAATGGCAACTAGACCAAATGTTACTGAAGGTAAGTTTTCAAAGAAAGATGTTAAAGATAAAAAAGTAAATTTATTATT
>TARA_R110002072_G_scaffold104833_1_pt1 | contig 11261 bp, 9 predicted proteins | sample TARA_R110002072 | Tara Oceans TARA_R110002072 (sample SAMEA4397118) | marine metagenome | biome: Polar Biome; feature: [SRF] surface water layer (ENVO:00010504); material: water (ENVO:00002006), including particulate matter (ENVO:01000060) such as... | depth 5 m | reverse complement strand
TCTGGCCAATGCGGGCAGGGCGAATACATAGGCCGTCAGCACCGCGAACAACCAGCTCAGCAGCAGGGGTATGAACCACAACGATAACCAGTCACCGGACCCGCCAGAGCCCGCCACCGCAAAGTCATCACCGGCAAACCCAAGCGCCACAGCGGCAAGCGCCAATCCGATGCCCCCGCCGATGAGGCCCGCAAGACTGCCCAATAGCCCGATCTGTAATAGATAGATAGCCACCAGCGGGGTGCGACGCAGGCCCAGTGTCTGCAGCGTGGCAATGGTGCCCAGTTTTTCGTCAAGATAAGCATGAATACTGTTAGCGACACCCAGGCCGCCAATGAAAAGGGTGGTGAACGCGATCAGAATGAGCGCGGTGGCAATCTGGTCAAGCCGCTCGGCGATGCGTTCGCTGCGCTCGGCAAACGTGGTGGTATCCCATCGCGGCTGCGGGAACCGCTGTTCGAATTCGGCCAGCCACAGGTTTAGATCGCGATCGGTCTGCACGCGGTATTCATAGTCGATACGGCTGCCGGGACGAATCAGTTGGGTTGCGTCCAGCGCCTGCTCGGCAATCATGATCGGCAGGCCGCGCCAGTTGGCATTGAGGCTGCGATCAGGCTGTGCCTGTATCATGCCATTGATGCGGAAGGTTGCTGCACCGATCTCAATCTCATCGCCCACGGCGTAGCCCAGACGCTCGGCAAGTATGGGGTCGATCACAGCACCCCAGCGCTCGTCCTTGTGTGCCGTCAATGCCGCAAGCGGCTGCTCGGGTGTCAGTTGCAGTTCGCCATACAAGGGGTAGGCCGCGTCGGGAACCAACAGTTCGGCCCTGACAAAGCCCTCGCCACTTGCACCACTGACCATGGTATCGAATTCGCGCACCAGCGAGAGTTGTCCAGTACCCCCTATCCACTGCAGCACTTCATCGGGCAACGGTTCATTGGCATCGATCTCAACGTCTCCACCTAACAGCGCGCGGGTATCTGCGAGCAGGCTTTGTTCGATTATGCGGTAGAGGCTGGCTGTAGCCGCCACCAGCGTGACACCGAGGATGAGGCACGCGAGAAAGACCTTGAGCGCAGAGAGACGTGAGCGCAAATCGGTGATCGCGAATTTCAGCATCCATAGCCATTTAGTGCGTCGCGGTTTTGTCGACCGCGACCTCGCAGAGATATCACGCTGCATAGAGGCGACCACCCTCCATCCTGACCCGGTGCTGGCAACGCTCTGCGACGCGCTCGTCATGTGTCACCAGTACCAGTGTGGACTTGCTGTCCTGGTGCAGATCGAACAGCAGCGAGAGGACTTTCTCGCCCGTTTTTTGGTCCAGATTGCCTGTCGGTTCATCGCCCAGCAACAGGCTTGGCTGGTGCACCAGTGCTCTGGCGATAGCGACACGTTGCTGCTCACCCCCAGACAGCTGTGCCGGGTAGTGTTGCAGGCGATGACTCAGGCCAACGGCTTCCAGCATTGCAATCGCTCGCTCGTGCGCATTTCCCTGCCCCGCAATTTCAAGGGGTAGGCTGACGTTACCCAGCGCAGTCAGGCCCGGCAGCAAATGAAATGATTGGAAGACAATGCCAAGGTGTTCACTGCGCCAGTCGGCCAGTGCATTGGCATCCATGTCGCCAAGCCGCTGGCTCCCAATCAGGATTTCTCCACTGCTCGGGCGTTGCAGACCGGAAAGCAGCAGAAGCAGCGAAGTCTTGCCGCTACCGGACGGGCCGGTAATCGCCAGTGTGTCACCAGGCGGGATATCGAGTGAGGCATTGTTGAGCACCGCCACGGTGCCTGACTCTGTGGGGTAGGCAAGATTGATCTCGCGCATTTGAACGCTGGTGGACACAAGGGCTCCTTACTGGTTGAGTTGAATGGGGTCTTGCCTGGCGAGCGGATTGGCCAGCAACCCTGCCAGCCACAGTCGCATGGAAATACCGGGCGGTGTGGTGATGCCGCTGGTCATGGAGGTCACACGGCCCTGATAGAGCACAGCAATAGTCGGCGTGCCGCGAACATTCCAGGTTCTGGCGATGTCTCCATCCGGATCATTGACGACGCGAAAACCGAGGTCGTGTTCGCGGGCAAAGGACTGCACCTGCTGCCATGAACCGGACGAGAGCGCGACCGTGACAACGGGATAGTCATCTTGCAGAGCAGCAACCGCCGGTGACACAGCCTTGCACACAGGGCACCAACTGGCCCAGAAGTAAAGCAGTACCGGTTCCTGCTGGCTCATCTGAAACAGATCAATGCGCTCGCCATTTAGATCCAGCAACAACTGCCGGGGCACTGTTTCAGGCGCCTCACGGTGGCGCCAGGAATCAATCAGTATGGGCATGGTAACCATAGCGACCAGCCACAGCGACGCTACCTGCCACGCTTTGATCTTGCCAGCCGGAGGCTTGTCCACAGGGCTAATCATTTGCTTTGGTACAACTCATAATCGTCAGACAACCTGAACTGCAGAACGTTTTACCATAAAGAGATTTAATCTGCTGTGTCAGCAGCCGTGCCGTTTCGAGCTCGGCCGGGTGAGATGAGAGCACTGACTCCACCTGAAGATGGGTGTAGCAACCTCGCTAAAAGTCGTATCTAAGCGTCAACCCATACGTCCGCGGCGCTGTCAGAAAGTAGGCATCCATCGTCGTGATGGGAAAGGTTGCAGCCGTCAGTCCCGCGTACTTGTTGTCTGACAGGTTCTTGCCCCACACGGACACATTCCATTCATCGTTACGCCAGCCAAGTTTGGCGTTCACCAGGCTTGTACTCTGGTAGTCCCTGTCCTCGGGGTTGGCAGAATCGCTGGTCAGGTGATCGTCCATGTAGCTGTAGTCCGCACGGAAATAGCTCCAGCCGCCCGCCAGCGGCAGTACCAGTGTGGCCGAGGCGGTGGCGTTGTACTCCGCGGTGAAGGGCAGCTTATCGCCTTTTTGTGGACCATCGGTGATTTCGTATTTGTGCATATATAGCACACCGCCGGTCAGCGTCAGGAAGGGCAGGGGTTGTGCCTGGATGTCCATGTCCAGGCCGGAGGTTTCTACCGTGGGCAGGTTCGAGACAAAGGTGCCTATACCGATGTCCAGTTGCTGTTGGTACTGGTAGTCATCAATCTCGGTATAGAAAGCCGCGGCATTGATGCGCAGTCGCGCATCGAGCATGGTAGATTTAACACCGAGTTCATAGCTGTTGGTCGACTCGTCATCGAACTCACGTTGTTCCGGTGAGCCGTTTACAGTGTTGAAACCGCCGGATTTGGAGCCGGTGGCGGCCCTGGCGTAGATCATGGTATCAGCCAGCACATCATAGCTGGTGGTGAGCATCCAGTTCAGGTCACTGGTGCTGCGGCTAAAGTCCTGATCTATGGGCGTGCTCACTGCCGTCAGGAATGACAGGCCGGTGAGTTGCGCGGATATCGCAGTGGAGTCCACCACAGTCAAGAGATCCGCATCCTTGTCTTCCCTGGTCCAGCGCAGTCCGCCGGTGATGCGCCAGCGCTCATTGAAGTGCCATGTAGACTGGCCGAATGTGGCGAAGGTCTGCGTTTCAAGTTTTACTTTGGCGCGCAGTGAATCGCCCGGCTGTGCGATAAAAGACATATTCGGTATGCCCGCGGGTAGCAAGCTGGCGATATCCGGTTGCTGGTTGGCCTGAGTGAGGAAGTCCTCGCCCAGGAAGACAAAGGGTGAGCCGTCGGCACCGTTCGTGGTCGATTGGAAATAAAACACACCCAACTGGTAGTCGAAGGCGTCGCCCGTTGTGGAGGCGAAACGCAGTTCCTGTGACAGGGTGTCGCCACTGCTCTTCGCGTCGATATAGGACATCACATCCAACTGCGAGCGGTCCACATCATAGCTTGCCTCGCCCTCCGCCTGGCCCCATGCGGTGATCGATTTTAACGCACCCCAGTCCTGCTCGTAATCGACCACCATCGACAGGCTGTCCGCCGTGTTGGTGAATTTGTTATCGACGTTAACGGCGATCTTGTGATCGAAAGGGTTGTTCTTATCGCGGGCCAGGCCGCGCGCTGCGAGTTCCTCGTTGACAGACGCACCTTGCACGGCATCGGCTGCACAGCATTTGGCGTTCCGATCGAGGTGCGAACCTTTCAACAGTATGCTCAGGTTGTCCGAAGGCACATACAACAACTTGGCGACGATGTTCCAGTCATCGGCGCTATTGAGATCGTCTCCGCCACCGTTGTCAAAATAGCCGTCGCGCTTGTCCACGATGCCGGAAATGCGGTAAGCAAGTGAGTCGCTTATCGGGCCGCTGGCCGCCGCCGTCACTTTTGCCAGATCATAGTTGCCGACGCTGGTTTCTACATAGCCCTCAAATTCTTCCAGATTGGGCATTTTGGTAAAGATAGCGATGGCGCCGGCATTGGTATTCTTGCCGTAGAGTGTGCCCTGCGGGCCCTGCAACACCTCTATGCGCTCTATGTCGCTGAGGTCTGACATGCCGAGTCCGGAACGACTCAGGTAGACGTCATCCACGAACAGGCCGACAGAGGGTTCCAGCGCAATGTCGTTCTGCGAGGTGCCGATTCCCCGAATACGAAATGAGGCGGTATAGGGTTGGTTGTTGGTGGCGATGTTCAGGCTGGGCGTAATCACCGCCAGGTCAACTGCATTGTTGATCCCCGCTTCCTGGATGACCTGCGCGTTAAATGCGGTGACGGCCATCGGCACGTCCTGCAGACTTTCGCTGCGTTTACTCGCGGTGACAATAATTTCCTCCAGTGCCTTGGCCTGCGCTGTCACCTGGGTTGATCCGCCGCCAAAGGCCAGCACTGAAAGACACGCGTAAAGAGTGCGTGTTGTGTTCCATCGTGTAGTGTGCGGTGTCATATCGTCCTGCTTATTATGATTTTCTTATGATTTTCAGTGACTCTAGAGCTGTTACTGGGCGGGCCCACATCGGCTGGCTTCCAGAGCTGCCTGTTGCCGGGCGCGATCACCAATCGCGGAAGCGCGCAGCAGCATAATGCCGCGCTGTGTCGGTGACTGAATGACCTCTCCTGGATAGTCGCGTGGAGAATCATCCCTACCTATCAAGGTGACCTTCGCCACAGTCCCTACCCGGTCCCGTTCATCGCGCTGATTGGTAATTCCCGCGTAGTTGTCCGTGTTCATCTGGTAAAACTGCATCGACCAGTAGCGCGCCGGGATCGGTGCCTCAATCTGTATTGGCCCGTCCTCGAGGTTATAAATGCAGCTGGCATACAGCAGGTCGGGGCTCGGCCGCACCACAGCGCGGAAACTCTCATCGGGCAGTGGGCTGACTGTCAACTGGTTGGAGCCGAACTGTCTACTGCCGACGGCGTAGAGGGATTCCATCATCAGGTTGGGGATAAAGAGCGCCAGCAGGTACTGTCCCGCCCACGCGCATACGGCAATGCCCAACAACCATTTCAGCAGTTTCATTGGCAGGCCTCCATGGTCACCTTGGGCAAGGCGGCGGACTGCGGTGTTTTCAGATAGGCATCGCCGGGTGTATACAGGCGCAGCAGCAGGTCAAAATCGTAGTCGCCCACCTTGCGCCACTCTGCCGCGCCGGAGCGCCCCACCGGTAACCAGTTGCCCGTCTGTTCGGATGCAGCCACGGTGATTGCCCAACTGCCGTCGGCATTGCGATCAAGATTTTCATTGTTGAACGAGTAGCGCTTCTGCGGGTTGGGCATCAGGTAGTTGTCCCAGCCGTAGGCGGTGATGCTCCACCAGTTGGCGTCATAGTCATCACCCTCGATACGGTAGCGACAGTTTAACCGCAATGGTTCTCCATCAACCGTGCTGAGGCGATAGTACATGGAGTTTTCCTGCGTGGATGCCAGCAGTCCCCCCAGCGCCACGGCAGCTTTTAGCATGGTTCCTGCATCTTTCGATCCGGTGGCGACGCTGGTGACCCAGTCGCCGTTTTTCACACTTAAACTGTCCAGGTCGTCACTGATATTGATTGCCAGCAGTGCCGCCGAGAGCAGCACAGTGGCTATTGCGGCGGCGGCCAGTTTGATCAGAAATTTGAGCACAGTGGTTCCTCTTGTGTCTGCCGGGCAGGTTCGAATCACGTGGGAACAGTGACCTACTGTGCGCAGATACGGTGCGCAGTGAGCATGATGGCTTATAAGACGATGACAGGCAGCCTCGTTCTTTTGTCTTATAGTGCCTCGAATACCTGTTTAGTGGATAGGTCAACTATCCATTAATGTGGCAAATCACATCACACGTGTACCGGGCAGTCAACTCTCACTGCGCAGACGCCTAGGTGGTCGCCGCAGATCGACTCAATGGCAGGGCAGGGGCAGCGAGCCCGGCATCCCGGCGGCTCGTCGCAGGCCAGAGTCGGCCCCCTGATGGGGGCCGCGCGTTAAAACTGCCACTGCATTCCAAGCGAGGCGGTAAACGGCTTATTGGGGCGCGCTCCGTCCGGTTGGCGGGATACGATACGCTGTTCGTCGAACACGTTCTCCAGCTTCAGGTAGGCAGTTACGTCCCGAGTGACAGGGTAGCGGCTGATGAGTTCAAGCACGAAATACGACTCTGTCTCATCAAACTGGCTGTCGCTGTTATTGCAGCCCACATCGATGCACATGCTGTCCACGTAGCGGGCGATCGCGTAGTTGTTCCAACCGCCGGGTGCTTCCAGGCCGAGTTGCAGGCTGGCAGTATTCTTCGGGATGGCCGCCAGCTCGTCACCGTTTTCCACTCCGATAAATGCATTATCGTCGCTGACGGTGGCGTCGGTGTAGGTATACATCAGGCTCAACGGGATACCGTAGTTCCCGGCCTCAAACCGGGTGCCCAGTTGGAACTCCAGGCCGGCGATCTCCGCCTTGCCGGTATTGAATGAGCCAAACACCGCGCCGTTGCTACAGGGCGTGGCGTTGGTGCAGTATTCCGACTTGTTGTCGAAGTCGCTGTAAAAACCGATAGCCTCCACGAACCAGCTACCCTGGTAGCGCACCCCGGCCTCCCAGTTGGTGCTGGTTTCCGGCTTTTCGTTTTCCCGCGCCCCACCGCCCAGTGGAGAGAACCCCTTGTGCACGCCGGCCAGTACCTGCCATTGGTCGCTCACGTCATAGGTGAATGAGGCACCGGGCAACCACTCATCGTGGTTGTTCTGCCGCTTGCTCTTGAGCTCGAGGCGACCCGGGTCCGCATAATCCTTCTGTTCTGTCTGTACGTCCTCGTAACGCAGCAGCAAGTTGACCGCCAGCGCGTCATTCACCTGCCAGCTGTCCACCGCCCAGAAGCTCAATGCCTTTGCGGTCTGCTTGAGGTTGTCGCTGCCGACCGGCTCGATTGTCGAGACATAGACCAGCTCTCCGTTCACCTGGTCGTACACCTCTACTGGCTGCTGGACATCCATCTCGTCCTCGTGTGGCCGTCCGCCGAACGCCAGTTGGTGCGCGCCGAGGTCGATATCAAAATTGATATCGAGTCCGTACGACTGGTACTTGCGGTCGTTGTGCTTGTACTTGAGTCCGGCAGTGTCGATGCTGCCGTCGAGAATGCCCTCGGCCTCGGCGTCGCCCGCGTTGGCAGCGTCAATCAGCGCGGAACCGCCGCTCAGCTTGAACCAGTCCCGTTTGAAATCGTTGTAGTAGCCGATGGCTGTCATGGTCACGGTGTCATTAATTGCGAGCCGGTAGGTGGCGCTATACCCCTGGTGCTCGTTCTCCATTTTATCGATCAGCGAAAGCCCGTAGCGACGGTTGGCGTCGCGCTCGAAATCCCGGTCCGTGAGGCCGAGGTAGGTTTCATCGGAGTGCTCCTCGGAGTACTGGGCCTTGAGCAGTACGCTTTGGCGCTCGCCCTCCCAGCCCAGTTTTACCAGGTAGTCATGAATGTCGTATCCCGTGTCCGCGCTGGAGCGGTCGATGTCCTTGAAGCCATCGCTGCGACGCTGCACAGTTTCCACCAGCGCGCCAAAATTACCGCTGCGCACGCCGTAGTTGCCCAGCATGTCGATCTGGTTGTCCTGCCCGTAAGCGAGATCGAGGAAGCCAGCATTGGATTCCGGTATCGGGGTGGACACCAGGTTCACCGCACCGCCCGTGGTCTGCGGGCCATAGCGGAGCAGCGGCGCGCCCTTGAGCACCTCGATGGAGTGCATGCGCAGGGTCGTGGGGAAGTAGTACGCTGAGGGGCTGGCATAGGGGGCGGGCGCGATCAGTACGCCATCCTCCATCAGGGTGATGCGCGAGGAGCGTTCTGAGGTCGCACCGCGAATGCCGATGTTGGGACGCAGGCCGAAGCCGTCTTCTTCCAGAGTGTACACGCCGGGCAGGGTTTGCATCAGTTGGATGATGTCGCCAGTAGACTCGATCAGCAGCTGTTCATGATCGATCACTGAGCCGGAGCCGGCTAGCGTACGGGCATCCTCAACGGAGCCGACGATAGTCACTTCCTCCATGCGGTGCGTGTCGGCAAAGGCGCCGCTCGCGGACAGACTCGTGAGGGCCGCAGCCAGGATTTTCTTTCGCATATTGAACTCCAGTACCGGTAGTCGACCTGTGCCTTGCTTGCGTTTTCGCGCAGCACCGGCAAAGATTTGAATAATAGTGATAATGATTATCATAAGCAATATATTCTGATACAAAGATGCCCAGTTGCCAGCGCCCCGTTTTCGAGTGGGTGAGAGTATGGGATGCTGTGATTGCGATGGGGCTATAGACGGTGATTTCAGCGAGGATTCAGAATGGCAGACGAATTACAGAAAACTTCAAATGAGTCTGAATACGGCGCAACCGTGATTATCAGGCACAAAATCCTGGATGGGCAGCAGACAGTGTATGAGTCCTGGCTTGAAGAAATAGGCGCAAAATGCCAATCACAGCCCGGCCACCTGGATACCCAGATCATCAGGCCCATTGCCGGATGTACTTCCGCCTACGCGGTGATATTGCGATTCAGTACAAAAGACTATGCAGACGCGTGGATGCAGTCCCAGGCCCGTGCGCAATTGATTCGCAAGGCTCGCCCGATGCTGCAAACGGAAGATGACTATTCTGTGCACAGCGGGATAGAATTTTTGTTTGCCGCTGCGGCGCCTTCGCAGCCGGATATGCCGACTCGCTGGAAGCAGTTTCTGGTCACCTGGTCGGCGATTTACCCGCTGGTGTTGCTGGTCCCGATGGCGTTTGACCCGCTGCTGCGCGCGATGGGCCTGCACGATAACCGCTATGTGGCGACGCTAGTCGTTACCGGGGCCGTAGTGGCGCTTATGGTGTATCTGGTGATGCCGCAGTACACGAAAATGGTGCAAAACTGGCTGTTCCGATGATGGCAGTCGCCCTTGTATTCTCGGCCCGGGGTCGGCCCGACAATCATTGCTGCTCAGCCTCGGTCCCTGTCGATCAGGCAACAACCTTGCGGCCGCTTTCCGATGTGAGTATCTGCGCCGAGTAACCCCAGTAACGTTGAATGCTGGCGTGGTTTATCACCATCGACGGAGGCCCGCTGGCAACAGCCTCGCCCTGACTCAGTAACATACAGTGTCCGGCGTAACGCAGTGCCAGATTCAGATCGTGCAGGATCGTGACGACACAGAAGTGCCGTGTCGCCGCGAGATCAGTGGCGAGGCCCAACAGTCGGTGCTGCTGTCCCAGGTCCTGGGCGGACGTGGGCTCATCCAGTAATAAAACGGGTTCCTGTTCTGCCTGGCTTAACTGCACCAGGACTCTGGCCAGCTGGACCCGCTGCTTTTCGCCGCCGGAGAGTGCGGGGTATTTCGCACTGCGCAAATGTGCGCAGTCTGTGGCGAGCATCATCGACCTTACCATTTGCCGGCCTTCACGCCATCCTACTGTCAATGGGGTAAGCCCGAGCGCGACGACCTCCTCGGCGCTGAAGCCGAAGGTCAGGTTGTTTGATTGCGGCAGTACGCCGAGGTGGCAAGCTCGCTCCCGGTGACTCCATTGCTCCAGCGGTCGCTGATGCAGCAATACGCTGCCTGCCGAGACTTCATCCCCACAGAGAAGTTTGAGCAGTGTGGATTTGCCGGAGCCATTGGTGCCCAGAATCGCCCATACCTGGCCGGGTAGTGCCTGCCACTGCGGTATGTTCAGGTTAAATCCGGTGCCGCGTTGCAAACAGAGATCGCTTACTTCCAGCATCGTGTCACATCCTCTGGCGCTGTTGCAGTAACAGCAGCACAAAAAAGGGGCCACCCAGAAGCGCGGTGAGGATACCGACAGGAAGCTCGGCAGGTGCAACCAGTAAGCGCGCCCCGATGTCCGCCAGCAGTAGCAGCAGCCCGCCGCAAAGTGCGGACAGCGGCAGCAGGCTGAAATGGCTTGGTCCCACCAGCATGCGAATACAGTGCGGCACCACGAGCCCAACGAAACCAATGATGCCCGCAGTCGCAACTGCCAGTCCGACACCCAGTGCAACCAACACCACCAGTTCCTGTTTCAGCCGCTCGACATTTATACCCAGGTGGCGCGCTTCCTGTTCGCCAAGCAGCAGCGTGTTCAGTGCTGCAGCGTGGGTCTGCAGGCGCAATGCCAGTAGGCCGAATGCCAGCGCGGCAATCCAGACCCTGGTGCCGTCAGCCGACGCCAGCGACCCCATTTGCCACAGGCTGAGGTCGCGCAGGCGCGTGTCGTCTGACAGGTAGGTGATGAATCCGATCAGGGCGCCGGCCATGGCCGAGATAGCGATCCCCGCCAATAGCAGGATAAATACGGATGTGCCATTGGTGCCCTGGGCCAGCTTGTAAATGAGCAGGCTGGTGCCCAGCCCGGCTATGAATGCGCCAATAGGCACTGCCCACCAGCTCTGTACCGGGTCTGTGAAGTACAGTGCCAGCACCGCGCCTACCGCTGCGCCCGCCGACACGCCAATGATGCCAGGATCGGCCAGTGGATTGCGGAACAGGCCTTGCATGGCCGCACCGCTCTGGGCAAGGATTGCACCGATAAGGATGGCCAACAGTGTGCGTGGCAGGCGCAGCTCAAGGATCACCGCTCGTTGATAGTCGGCCAGATCGGCCACTGCGCTGCCGAAGAATGCATCTGACAGCGTCAGTAGGCTGCCCCGCAGTGGAATATGCATCGCGCCCTGGGTCAGTGACACCAGAACCAGCGCCAGTAATAGCATGGCGAGGGCAACGGCGCTCGGAATCGACAGTTTGCGCACGGTTTATTGCACCGGCCCGTTGTTGAGCAATCTGGTGAGAGCCACTGCGTCGGCAATCGCTTGCGGGCTGAGTCCGGCCACCAGACTGGCGGCATTTACCGACATAATTCGGCCGGATCTAGC
>TARA_R110002072_G_scaffold174802_4_pt1 | contig 11262 bp, 6 predicted proteins | sample TARA_R110002072 | Tara Oceans TARA_R110002072 (sample SAMEA4397118) | marine metagenome | biome: Polar Biome; feature: [SRF] surface water layer (ENVO:00010504); material: water (ENVO:00002006), including particulate matter (ENVO:01000060) such as... | depth 5 m | reverse complement strand
AGCGAGGCAAACGATGCTTTTGCCATCGGTCGCGCAACACAGGCATCGGGCGCCAATTCGATGGCCCTTGGCGAAAATGCTTTGGCAACGGGCATAAGTTCAACTTCCTTCACTAATGGAATAGCATCAGGAAACTTTTCACTTGCAGGACTATTTGGCACTGCAAGCGGGACCAATTCAATAGCCTTAAACGGTTCGGCAAGTGGAGCCGGAGCAGTGAGCATTTCGGGTACCGCAGCAGGTGAAAACTCCATGGCGCTCATGGGAGGTGCAGTAACCGGAGCTGCGACTAGGGGCATTGCAATAGGGAACAGCGCAAGCAGCGAGGCAAACGATGCTGTTGCCATCGGTCAAGGAACACAGGCGTTGGGTACTAATGCAATTGCAATAGGAAATAATATTACAGCATATTCCTATGGCGAAACTGTTTTAGGTTATCATCAGGAAACATATATTCCAATCAGTACAAATTCAAACAGTGCAAATGACAGGTTGTTTGTTATTGGAAATGGAGATGTAACATTGGGCCTTCCCAGCGAAAATAACGCCTTCACCATACTAAAAAACGGAAGAACCGGTATTATGAGAATTCCAACAACCAACATTCTTGAAGTAGGAGGCCAAGCTTCCAAGAATTCTGCTGGAGACTGGGTCGCTAATAGTGATTCTCGATTAAAGAAGAATATTGAAACCTTTAAAGAACAAGAAGCTTTAAATAAACTGCTACAGATGCGTGGTGTAACTTACGAATGGAACGACAAACAAACAGGAAGCCAACGTCCTGAAGGAATTCAATACGGATTTATCGCACAAGAGATAAAGGAAGTATTTCCTGAAAATGTTGAATTAGATAACTTAGGTTATTATCAAACAGCTTATGGCACTTACGATGCAATGTATGTACAAGCTATAAAAGCGTTGAACAACAAACTTGAATCACTTGAAGCAGAAAATGAGACTTTAAAAAATGAAATTCAAAAAATATACAGCCTTTTAAATCAGGGTAGTTCAAATGAAAAGGAAATGGTTACCCGTGAGTAACACTTACTGCTTTCGCAACCAAAAACCCACCCGTCCAGCAATTCTGAAAATTAAAGCCGCCGGTGATGGCGTCGATGTTGAGTACTTCGCCTGCCAGATAAAGGTTTTTATGAAGTTTGCTTTCAAAGGTTTTAAAGTTGATTTCTTTTAATTCCACACCGCCGGCTGTAACAAATTCTTCTTTGAAGGTGCTTTTACCATCGACTTCAAATTGGCTTTGGGTGAGTTGGTTGGCGAGGTTTTGCAATTGATTTTTATTAATTTCAGCCCATTTAGTTTCGATACCGATTCCAACGGCACTGACAAGACTTTGCCAAAGGCGTTTTGGCAATTCAAAATGTGGGTGTTTTGCGACTAGCTGTTTGGCGTTGTCATTTTTGATTTCCTTTAAATGCTCTAAAGTTTCGTCAAAACTCAGGTACTCAAGCCAATTGACCTGAAGTGTGAATTTATAATCCAGTTGATTTAATTCGCGAGCTCCCCAGGCCGAAAGTTTTAAAATCGCCGGTCCGCTCAACCCCCAGTGGGTAATGAGTAACGGTCCTTCACTCTCCAGTCCCCCTCCGGCTCCCCGCCAAATGGCGGGGGAGGGTTTTATTTTTAAAGTGGCATTCGTTGATACCCCGGGCAAGTCAGCGATGCGGTTGTCTTTGATATTGAATGTAAACAATGATGGCACCGGTGGAACGATGGTGTGTCCCAATCCTTTTAGTAAGTTCCATATTTTTGGATTGCTACCGGTAGCGATAACGAGGTGTTTGGCTTGAAAAGAGCCTTGTGTTGTTTCAACCATCCAAGAGGCATTTTCATTAACAACTTCTTGAACAGAATGATTCAGCAGTACCTCAATACCTAAGCGTTCCACTTCCGATAGAAAACAATCAATAATCGTTTGCGAGTTATCACTCTCGGGAAACATCCTGCCGTCTTCTTCAATCTTTAGTGCAACGCCACGCTTTTCAAACCAATCGATGGTATCGCCGGTCATAAAGTTATGAAATGGTCCCAGCAGTTCTTTTTCTCCTCTGGGGTATTTTTTAGAAAGCTCTTTGGGAATAAACTCGGCGTGGGTGACATTGCAACGTCCCCCACCTGAGATACGCACTTTGGTCAGCACCTCCTTGCCGCGTTCCAGAATGGCGATTTTGGCTTGTGGTTTTTGCTCAGCCGCGTTGATGGCGGTAAAGAAACCGGCGGCTCCTCCACCTATGATGAGTATGTCAAAGTTTCTGCTCATTTATTCCTGTGCAAATTGTTCACACAATTGCAACGTACTTTTGACATCTTCCAGCGTTGTCCTAGGGTTAATGAGGCACATCCGCAACACCACTTGTTTGTTTAAAATGGTAGTAACCAAAAGCGCTTCCCGGGAAGTCACCACTTTTTCTGATATTTTCTGATTGATTGCATCGAGTTGTTTGTCAGTTAATTTTCCGCTGATGGGATGGAACCTAAAATTGATAATCGCCAATGTTGCCGGTGAAACCACTTCCCAGGTATTGCTTTTTCGCAGGTAGTCTTCCGTTTGTTCGGCCAGTTTGATGTTGTAAGTGATGGCTTTTCGAAACGCTTTCAACCCAAAGGTTTTAATGGACATATAGAACTTCAAAGCTCTAAAACGACGTGTTAACTCAATGCCGTGGTCATAAAAATTGATTTCAGACTCGTTGCCTTCAATATCGCGCAGGTACTCCGGTTTTTCAGTAAAGGTGCCTTTCAGCCATTTGTGGTTTCTCACTAAAAGACAACCAATTTCATAGGGCTGAAAAAACCACTTGTGAGGATCGACAGTAATGGAATCTGCTTTTTCGATTCCGGAGAGCAATTGTTTTCCGTTTTTTGCCAAGATGGCACCACCACCATAAGCGGCATCAATGTGAAACCAGATTTTTTCTTTTTTACAAATGCCTGCAAGTTCGTTGAGCGGATCTACCGTTCCGGTATTGGTGGTTCCGGCGGAAGCAATAAAACAAAAAGGTTGCCACCCCTCAAGTTTGTCTTTCGCAATAGCGTTTTTTAATTTGTTGATGCCTATTTTAAATTCGCCGTCTGTAGGGATAATCCTGATTTGTTCTTTTCGAAAGCCCAGAACACGAATGGCTTTGATATTAGAAGAATGTGCCTGGTCTGAAAGGTATATCACCGCTTTTGAAAAATCGTCACCACATTTTACTTTTCGGGCAGTGGCAATGGCTGTCAGATTTGCCATAGAACCCCCACTGGTGAAAATGCCGCCACCTCTTTTTACTGGAAATCCATAAATTTTAAGGAGCCAGTTCATGGTTACAATTTCCATTTCGGCAGCAGCGGGCGAAGCGGCCCATCCTCCTGAAAAAATATTAAATCCACTGGCCAGGGCATCGCCCATTGCACTTATAAAGTTGCTGGGGCCGGGTACAAAAGAGTAAGATTTGGGATGACTCACCACATTGCTTTGGGTCATTACCTTTTGAAGAACAAAATCTAAAACTAGGCGGGCATCAGTTGGTTTTTCGGGGACATCTTCTAAAAATAAACTGTCCATTTCTTTTCTGGAAGCGGTTGCCACCGGATACTTTTGGTTTTGGGTGTCAAAATGTTCCACGATGGAACTGACTACAGCATGGCCATAGTCCTGCATTTCTTCTTTGGTAAGTTCTAATTTTTCTGTTTTGGTTAAAATCACCGCTTCATTTTTTTAGGAGATGCAAAGTTAAGGCATTCAGTTGGGGATGAAAATGATTTTAGACATAAAAAAATCCGGAAGCAAAACTCCCGGATTTGAAATATTTTTTGATGTATGTGGTTATTTTACCACAATTTTTTTAACCATCTGATTCCTTTCGCCGTCAAAGGCGATAAAATAAACACCTGTATTAAGGTTTAGATTGATTGTATTGGTTCCAACCACTACTTTCTGTGTAAAAAGTTCCTGACCTGAAATACTATAAAAAGTCACTGTTTCAAAATTGTTTGTGTTTTGGAACGTGAGTTTGTTGTTTGCTGGGTTCGGATACACAGAAAAAGCCGCCAATGCAGGATCTTCAGTACGTAACACTTCACAGAAAACCGGATCAAAAATCACTTCGCCAAGCGTTGGGTCATCTTCAACATGAAAAATAACATCTTCGGCTTCAGCCAAAGTACCTTCGCCATTTTCTACCCAACAGTTGTTTTTTGCGGTAATAGTAGTGGGTCCGTTGTTGTAAATTGCAAAGATTTCGCCATTGTTGCCATTTTCAGCAAACACATTCAACCCGGGATTGTCTTCATCATCACCAAAGTTTGCATCAACCGGGCCCTGAATCGTCACGCCCCATAGGTTTCTTCTCATTTGATTTCCGGTAACATCAGCAGTCAAGTCTCCTGTTGGTGCATTGAAATTGATCCCGCTACCTCCCAGGTTTGGGTTGCCTTGTGTATCGTTATCCTCAATGATATTATCCTTAATGAGCGCATAGGAATTTGGACCTACAATGGTCATTCCATAACGGTTGTCTTTGATTGTGTTTCCTTCGATAATAACACGCAAAGCACCTCCCACAAGATTGGCAACAGCAATTCCTCCGGCCTGATCCAAGTCCCTGTCTCCCAAAATAGTATTGTTGCGAATTTTCAAAGTATCATTCAAACGGGTGGCTCCCATATTGATTTGTGGACGGTTGTTATTTGTCTGATTGTTTCCTTCAATTAAATTGTTTTCGATAATAGCAGAAACACTTTGATTTGCACCCGAACTAATCGCCGGATTGGCATTAAACAAAAAGTCATTATTTGTAATGACAGGAATACCACGAGATAATGTGACCGTTGCGCCGGTTGCTACTCCGGAAACGTTATTTAAAAGCACACAATTGTTAAGGACAAAACTTTCAGTCAATACTTGAAGTCCACCACCAAATTGTATGGTTGCGTTTTGAATGTCAATAGTAGAAAATTCTTCAAACCGAAAACCATCATAAGGAGCCGCTTCATTCACAGCTGTAATGATAACAGCATCTGCTTCCACTAAAAAAGAACCAAGCCCAAGCACAGTTATCCGCACTCCGGCTTCAATTTCAAGTGTAAGGTCTGTGTTTATTCTGAGAATATCATCAGCCGCTATGGTCAAATCTTCCAATAAGGTATAAGTTGTCCCAGAGACCGTAACCGTTCCGGGACTCGCCGATGCAATATCATCCAGAATCCAGTCAACACCTGTGCCGGGTGTAGTGTACTGTGCTAGGGCGATTGAAAAACAAAAAAGTAGGGATAAAGTTGTAAAAAATTTCATGATTTAAAGTAATTATTTGGTTTGGGTCAAAGGTAAAGAAATCTTAAAAAGTCAAAAGTGTTTTAATAGTTTTAACTTTCACACATTAACTGTATTTTTGCCGAATTAAATCCGAAGGTGATCATGAAATACCATTTCAACGACATAGAAGCCAAATGGCGCAAATACTGGGAAGAAAACCAAACCTTTAAAGCCGAAAACCAAAGCGACAAGCCAAAATACTACGTTTTGGACATGTTCCCTTATCCTTCGGGAGCGGGACTTCACGTGGGACATCCGCTGGGCTATATTGCCAGTGACATTTATGCGCGTTACAAACGCCACAAAGGATTTAATGTGTTGCACCCCATGGGCTATGACTCTTTTGGCCTTCCGGCGGAACAGTATGCCATTCAAACCGGACAGCATCCTGCGATCACTACCGAAACAAATATCAATCGTTACAGAGAGCAGCTGGACCGCATTGGTTTTTCTTTTGACTGGAGCCGTGAAGTGCGCACCTCCAACCCTGATTATTACAAATGGACACAGTGGATTTTCACTGAATTGTTCCACTCCTGGTACAACAAAGACACTGACAAAGCTGAACCCATAGAAACCCTCATCACCCGTTTTACCAATGAAGGAAACGAATTGGTAAACGCGGTTTGTGATGATGATATCGTTCCCTTTACTGCTGAAATGTGGAATGCTTATGACGAAGAGCAACAACAAAAAATTCTGTTACAATACCGCCTCACCTACCTCGCCGAAACCGAAGTCAACTGGTGTCCCGCTTTGGGAACCGTTTTGGCCAACGACGAAATCGTAAACGGTGTTTCCGAACGCGGCGGGCATCCCGTTGTGCGAAAAAAAATGAAACAATGGAGCATGCGCATCACCGCCTATGCACAACGCCTGCTCGACGGACTCAACCAGATTGACTGGCCGCAACCGTTGAAGGATTCGCAGACGAATTGGATTGGGAGGTCCGTTGGTGCGGCCGTTTCGTTTAAAGTCCTCCCCCTAGCCCCCTCCCAAGGAGGGGGAACTGCCGGCTACTTAACTGGAAAGCACAGTAAAATTTCTATGCTTTTAGATAAGGCACAAGAAATGCGTAAAAGTCCTACAAAAGCAGAAGAAACTTTGTGGCAGGAAATAAGAAATAAAAAGCTGGGGGATAAATTTAGAAGGCAGCAACCCATTGATACTTTCATAGTAGATTTTGTTTGTCTTGAAAAAATGCTAATTATTGAAATTGATGGAGAAATTCACAAAAATCAAAAAGATGTAGACGAATCGAGACAGCTTTTGCTGGAAGTAAAAAAAGGATACAAAGTCATTCGGTTTTCTAATGATGAGGTTTTAAATAAAATTGAAAATGTTCTTGAAAAAATAAAAACAGAACTTAACAATAGACCTTCATTTAAAGACAAATCCAGCTCCCCTCTCCTTGGGAGAGGGGCCGGGGGTGAGGACTCTGAAGGGTCGGAGATGAAGATTGATGTATTTACTACACGCCCCGACACCATCTTCGGAGTGTCGTTTATGACACTGGCACCTGAGCATGAATTGGTTGAAAAAATCACCACTCCGGAGCAAAAAGAAGCGGTGGAAGCCTATATCGAGCAGACGGCAAAGCGCAGTGAACGTGAGCGAATGGCTGATGTAAAGACCATTTCGGGTGTGTTTACCGGGGCGTATGCCGAGCATCCGTTTTCAAAAGAACCCATTCCTATCTGGATTGGCGATTATGTGTTGGCGAGTTACGGAACGGGAGCTGTAATGGCAGTGCCTTGTGGCGATGAGCGTGATTATGCTTTCGCAAAACATTTTAATATCCCTATTCCTAACATCTTTGATCAGGACATTTCTGAAAATGCCTTTACCGAAAAAGAAGGCTTTAAAATAGTCAATTCTGATTTCCTAAACGGCCTTGGCTATAAAGAAGCCAATGAAAAAGCCATAGAAGAACTCGAAAAAATCGGGCAAGGCACCGGAAAAATAAATTACCGATTGCGCGATGCGGTGTTTAGCCGCCAGCGATACTGGGGTGAGCCATTTCCCGTATATTACGTGAATGGAATCCCAAAAACCATCGACCACGAGCATCTGCCCATCCAATTGCCCGAAGTGGAAAAATACCTCCCCACCGAAGACGGCCAACCACCTTTAGGCCGTGCTGATATGTGGGCTTGGGATGCAGAAAAGTGTGTTGTTGTAAGCAATGAACTGATTGATCATAAAACGGTATTTCCTTTAGAGCTCAACACCATGCCCGGTTGGGCCGGCAGCAGTTGGTACTTGTTCCGGTATATGGATGCGCAAAACAACGACGAATTTGCAAGCCTGGAAGCCTTGGACTACTGGGAAAATGTCGATTTATACATCGGCGGTAGCGAGCACGCCACCGGTCACTTATTATATTCTCGTTTCTGGACCAAGTTTTTGTATGACCGCGAATTTTTAAAGGTGGACGAGCCGTTTAAAAAGTTGATCAATCAGGGGATGATTTTGGGGGAGAGTGCGTTTGTTTTTAGATTAAATTCAAACCAGACTAAAAACCCAATTTTTTTCAGTAAAAACTTCGTAGAAAAAGTTATTTCAGAAAAAAAACCATTTACTGAATATAAAGAATACAAAAAGATAGAGAATATTTTAATTCAAGAAAATAAAACCCAAAAAGGTTTTTTCTGGTTTGGAATAGATTATGAAACTACATGGAAAAACTTTACCCCTTTACATTCATTTGTAACATTTGTTAATCTTTCAAATGAACTTGATATAGAAGCTTTCAAGAACTGGTTGCCTGAATATAAGGAAGCTCATTTTATAACTGAAGTTGACGGAACATTTAAGGTTGGCCGCGATGTCGAAAAAATGTCCAAATCCAAGTACAACGTAGTCAACCCTGACGACATTTGCGACCAGTATGGCGCCGACACCTTGCGTATGTATGAAATGTTCCTGGGTCCGCTGGAGCAAGCCAAACCATGGAATATGGCCGGCATCACCGGTGTGCATAGTTTTTTAAAGAAATTCTGGAAGCTCTATCACACTTCCCCCGGCTTCGACTCCGCTCAGCCACCGGGGGAGGATTTTTATGTTAGTGAAGACCAAGCTTCCAAAGACAGTTTAAAAACCCTGCATAAAACTATTAAAAAGGTGGAAGAAGACATTGAGAACTTTAGCTTTAATACTTCGGTTTCTACGTTTATGATTGCGGTAAATGAATTGACTGCTCAAAAATGCAGTTCGCGCGAAGTGCTGGAGCCATTGACGATTTTGATTTCGCCTTATGCACCGCACATTGCGGAAGAATTGTGGAACAAACTCGGTCATACAGAAAGCATTTCCACAGCGCCATTCCCAAAATTTGATGCCTCCCATTTGATAGAAAGCACTAAGGAGTATCCCATTTCGTTTAACGGAAAAATGCGTTTTACGCTGGAAATGCCATTGGATTTATCAAAAGAAGACATTGAAAAAACGGTAATGGCCAACGAAAAAACACTGCAATACCTGGAAGGACGCACTCCCAAAAAGGTGATTGTCGTTCCCGGAAAGATTGTGAATATTGTAGGGTAAGACGAAATGACAGCCAAAAAAATCGGCAAGATTTTTGGTATATATCAAGCAATTAAAATTAAAAAAAGAACAAAACAATGATAGGATATTATGTTTTAGCCGCGCTCATTTTTGGAGTGAGTTTCTATGTGAGCAATCGCTTAAAAAGCAAGTTTAAAAAGTACTCAAAAGTCCATTTGCAAAATGGAATGAGTGGTAAAGAAATAGCAGAAAAAATGCTGGCAGATCACGGCATTCGTGATGTACAGGTTATTTCCACACCGGGAATGCTGACAGACCATTACAACCCGATGAAAAAAACCGTTAACCTGAGTGAAGGCGTTTATATGCAACGCAATGCCGCCGCCGCGGCAGTTGCAGCTCACGAAGTGGGACACGCCGTGCAACACGCTCAGGCGTATTCGTGGCTGGATATGCGTTCCAAACTGGTACCCGTGGTAAGCGTGGCATCTCAATACTCACAATGGGTGATTTTGGGTGGTCTGGTTTTAGCTGCAGGAACTGCTTTTGGAAACACACTTCTACTGGTAGGTATCATTATGTATGGTATGGGAACCCTGTTCAGTTTTATTACCCTTCCTGTGGAATATGACGCGAGCAATCGTGCACTGGCCTGGATGACCAACAAAAATATGTTGACGCCACAAGAGCACGCAGGAGCCAAAGACTCCTTAAAATGGGCGGCACGCACTTATGTGGTCGCTGCGGTGGGTTCACTGGCAACCTTGCTTTACTTTATTATGATTTATCTCGGAAGGGACTAAACATAAAAAATCACAAATGATAAGCACCAAACCAGCCTGCCGGCAAAGGCAGGACCCAAAAGGGTTTTGGTGCTTTTTTATTTTATAAATGCTGTGATTTCTTCAGCTAAAAGTGTGATGGGAGCTTTCTCAATGGGATGCTGAACATCAGGTAAAATGAGGAGTGTTGCATTGGGCAACCATTCTGAAACCTGCTTGGTTTCAAGAATGCTCACCATTTTGTCCTCATCACCAATGGCGAGTTTTACGGGTGTTTTGATTTTATGAAAATCATCCTTTTCTAAGGGTTGTTTAGTGCCCAAATCTAGCATCATTTGAGAGGTTTTCTCCAGTAGCATTTCCCAGGATTGTGGGTGGTGCCTATTCTGTAAAGCTTTCGCGAAAGCGGGAATCTTCTCCTTAATGATTTCAGGGTTGAGCATTTTGGTTTCCTTTTGGGAAATCTCAGGTGACCAGTCAAATTTGGTAGCCAGCGTAAAAATACTTTCCACCTTTTCAGGATATATTGAAGCGAGGTACAGGGCCACATAACCGCCCATACTATACCCAAAAAAAGAAACCTTCTCAAGCTGGTTTTCCTGAAGGTAGTTTAAAATTTCATCGGCAAATTTTTCAATGGAAAATGTGCCGTAAAAGGGTTGACCCCCGTGCCCGCTGAAATTGATGTTATGAACCTCGAACTGCCCTTTCAAATACTCAGAAAGGGGTTCGAGCTGGTCTTTAGCACCTATGGCACCGTGAAGTAAAAGCAGTGTTTTCAAATGTTAAATTTATTCGTACACATTATCAGGGTTATACCCCAGATAATCCATTTCATATTCTTTAAAGATGATTCCGTGGTCTTCCAGTTCTTTCAAGATGGGTTCATATACTTCTTTTGTGATGGGAAGTTGCACGCCGGGTGTGGATATTTCTCCATTCAGAATTTTGAGTGTGGCAATGGCAACGGGTAATCCTACGGTTTTTGCCATAGCTGTAAAGATTTGGTCGTCACCTTTTATTACCATATGGGAATCGATTTGATGTTTATCTCCATTGAGTTCATAACCAAATTTGTGGTACATCACGATCATATCTTTGTCATCGGGCTCGAGCATCCATTTATCCATCAGGATTTTTTGAAGACCTTCTGCAGGAGTGGCATTTTTGAGGCCTAATTTTTTCTTGGGATTAAAAATATCCAGTTCGACCAGTTTATCCCACATCACATCATCGTGATCGATGTTGAGGTTATGGCGCATTTTGAGTTCAACTGAATCTGTTGGAGAATAAGGCAAAAACAAGTTTACAAAATCGCGATAACTCATGTCCTCAGTATCCTGAAGGCGATAAGAGTCATCGGTCATTCCCAATTGCACAAACATATTCCAGGCTTTACTGAAGCCTACTTTTCTAATGGTACCACGGTATAACGTGAGAATGTCTTCCAGACCATACACTTCCCGATATTTTAATGAGTTTCTGTTAGCATAGCCTTCAAAACGGCCATAGCCGTTGATGTCAAGAAATTCGGTTCTTCTAAAGAGTCTGTGGTAAGGAATGTATTTGTATTTTCCTTCCTGAATAAATTCGGCTGCACCACCCTGTCCTGCTAAAACGACATTGCGCGGGTTCCAGGTAAATTTGTAATTCCAAAGA
>TARA_R110002072_G_scaffold33030_11_pt1 | contig 11283 bp, 10 predicted proteins | sample TARA_R110002072 | Tara Oceans TARA_R110002072 (sample SAMEA4397118) | marine metagenome | biome: Polar Biome; feature: [SRF] surface water layer (ENVO:00010504); material: water (ENVO:00002006), including particulate matter (ENVO:01000060) such as... | depth 5 m | reverse complement strand
ACATCAACACCTAAAAGATCTCGGGCGACACTAAAAACGGATCTTAAGAAAGCGATATCAGAATTTATGGTTGAAGGTTTGGCTCCTTCTTCACTTTTTCTTTTGATGCAATAATCAATAATCCATGAAGCAGTAACATCATCTACAATCGTTTCACCTTCATCTCTATTTTTCCAACTGTTAATTACGGCTTGCTTACTTCTCCCCCAAGTTTTAATTTTCCCGACTTTCGCTTCATAAAGCTCCATCAATTCCTTTATTGTTTTTTTCTTAGGAGTTTTACTGATGATTGATTTTAATTCTGTTTCGTCTTTTAATTTATCCTCCCTTAAGAACGCCCATTTTTTCGCCGCTTTTTCGTTCTGGAAAACCTTGCTCTCTCTGTGTACTATCTTACCTTTCTTTTTAACGACGATTTCAGCTCTAAATTTTACCTGACCGTCCTTTGATTTTAGTTCTCTAAATGATGCCATATAAAATTACATCTCCAAAAATTAGCCCTATTTTTGCAACGGTACGCATTCTACATTATTTTATTAATTCAGTACGCAAATTGCGTACTTTATTTATTGTTGTTCACAATTTAAACCATTTTAGCCCTGTTTTGCGTACTTTTTGTACAGATCAAGTGGCTAGTTATTGCTCAGGATTCAACGTAAGTGACTGATAATAAAGTAAATAACATTAATAGACGGTTTTGTATTGCTCCTATGATGGATTGGATCGATTATTTTTAATAACGTTTATTATCAATAAGATATAATTAAAGAATCTCATGAAAAGCCCTCTACGCGCCCTCAGACTCTCCCCAGAAATTTTTGAAAAGCCCTAAATCCCAAAAATAGCGCAATCTCCCCAATGCTGAATTGGATCGACTATTTGTGTACAATTTTCGTCTTTTTTATTCTATCTACTTTTATCAGGATGGGACTGATCAGTGTAATATAAAGAGAATAGATATCTCAAAAAATATTTTCATTGCGCTGGTACAATTAGCTCTTAAAATCCTATAAACCCTATTTGACCTGTGCGGCGAAAAACGGTGGGCGGAAAAGCAAAAAACCCCGCGAAGGCGAGGCAGTTTTCTAAAGGAATTTAGTTGGTAATTTTTTTTGGGGGGATGGGTAAGGTAGGTTTAAATATCGCTAGTTAATTTAATATTGCTTAAATCGTTTTTTGGTCTTTAGCTCGGTGCAGCGAGAAAACCGCTGCCTGAATTTGCTGTTCAGTTTCAATGCGTTTTTCTTCACGATTCTTTGTCATTTTCTCTGAGTGAGTTTTGAGAATATTTTTCTCGTTTAGAGTCTGCTTTTTTTCTGGAAGTTTCATTTTCATGACTTAAGCAACTTTCTGTTGCAGATAATTAATCGCAAAAATCTTAGCGTCTTCGCTTAATTGCGCTTCACGAACCAGCTTTACCGCCGCGAATTTATGCAATCCATTTGTCGTTAAAACTTGTTCAAATAAGTTGTTTAGATAATTCTGATCATTTTCAGGCAGTGATAACGGATCAATAGAGCAGGTAAACTCTCCTTGATTATTAGACTGAGGCTCCGCTGAGTTCTGAACCGCATGTTCGTTAAAAATCTGAGTCGTATGCGTGTGCTCTTGCACTGAAGGTTGATCAGTCATCTGATTACTAGCTTCACCTTTTACTAAAAGCTCAACAGGAAGTTGTGGTTGAGTGTGAAACCGACCACTTTGATCTAGAGCAAACCATTGTGATTTGTACGCTTTTAGATAGCGGCCAATGCCCCATGCGTTTGCAGCTCGCTTGAAAGCATCGCTATAAGCGCCTTTTAGCTGCTCGTAATCTGAAGCCGTTCCGACATCTTCTTTAGCAATCCAGTTGCCATCACAAAGAATTCTTAAAATACATTTAACGCCATTTTGATCGCCTACGCTGTCCGCAGGTTCATAGCTCACTTCCCAGCCCGCAGGAGTGAAAACTTCATCTAATCGCTCACGAATTGCATCAGTCTTAATAAATGCGAAGGCAGTACCTTTCGTTTTATCTTGAGTGACATTGCCAACTCGAAAATGAACGTCTTTAGCAGCAAAAGGTGCTTGAAGTTCTTTGAATTGTGATCCTAGATTTGTCATTTTTCTTCTCCGCCTTTAGACGATTTTTGATACAATAAAAAGAACAGAAATAATAAATATGCTCATTGGTAGGTTGAATGTGTCAGTCATAATCTCTCTCCAGTATTTTTAAGTGTTCTAGGTGGAAATGAGAGGCTGTTTTGAGGTTAACCCCGTGCCCTGCCTCACTCTACCAATGGTTTAAGTATAACGCACATATGGTATTTTTATAGGTTTTCGAGAGACTGTTTTGTAATAAATATGAATTCATAAGTAATACTTATTAACGAGGTATTTTGAGAGGGTGTAGGCGCTATTTAGAAGCGGATGATTTTAAATGTAGTAAGGATGCTTTTTCGGCAAAGCATCAAGCAATCTTGACACTTTGTCGAAAGATTTACTCTTTAAATATAACCAAATGGTTTTCTGTAAGCGCTGCTTTGCCCTATCTCGACTTTACGCTTTCCAACTAAAACTTCACATATTTCTTTTAGATCCTCGCCGATAATAGGGATATCGCAGAAATAAGGGTAAGCAGGATCGTCTGCTTCGTACATTTCATTCTCAATTCGCTCATTCTCAATTCGCTCAACTCGCTCATGCTCAAGAAGTCGAGCAGCAACATCTAAGTCTTTAGTGTCATACAAATATTTAAATAGTAAACTTTCTTTCTCTTCATATAACTCATTACCCCTTTCATCCACTTCAAGCTCATAATTATTTTCTTTATATTTCTTTAGCAGAAATTTGTCTGCACTGTCGTGAGGAAACAGACAGTGAAACCCCGCTGCCTCTCCCCCTATTTTTACAGGGACAAACTCAGGTTTACCTTCAATCTTTTTGCCGAGATTAGTTAGATAAAGCTCAACGAATTTTTTAAGATCATCACTACATAGACCTATTTCCCAGAGAGACACGCCTCCGTAGACATCCTCAAATGCTTCCAAATCTAAAGGTTTGATTGCTGATACTTTCATAAAAACTCCGATTTTGAATGACTAGTTAATTTTGTATTAGATTAAAACGATAAGGCTGTTTAGAGTTCTACCTCGCTTCGCTAATGATTTAATTTTAACACACATTTGGTATATTTATATGCTTTGCAAGATGCTGTTTTGTAATAAATTGTAATAAGTATGAATTCACATTTATTGCTTTTAATTTTTAATTGATTTTTCTATCTACTTAAGTAGCAAAAAAGGAGGTTTTCTAATTAAAACTGAATTAGTGTTTCTGCTTTTACGCTACTTTAATGTGGCACTCAAAACTCTCCATCCACTGAACCCAAAGCTTTTGATTTGTCTCAAGTGCTTCAGTTAGTCGCCTATTTTTCAACTCTAGCTTCATGATAAGTGCGTTCTTATTAGCAATAACTTTTAGCAATTCGTTGTAAGTTAACATCTCTTCAGCCCTTCATTTTTCGCTATGCGACCTGAGTCGTAATGAATTCATAAGTAATACTGATTACTTATAGTGATTAGAGCGGCGAAAAACGGGGTATTTTTTAAAAGGATTTGAATTTATTTTGAATAAATGAAGTGTTACCAGGGCAAGCAAGTAATGAATGTTTTTTACGGATGAGGGTTTTGCTCAGGTTTTAACTTAACTACCCCTTGGCTTCCATGACGATCACATCATTATCGTCGCAAAGAGACAGAAAAATTAAGATGTGGCGAGGGATAGTGTTTCGAAATTCACCTTTCGATTTGTAACGCTGTACTGCGCTTTTAGAGCAATCAAGAAGCTTGGCAATAGTGTGTTCTGTCGCTGTATCTAAGCCTAGTCGTTCAAGCTCTGCATTAAATTGAGATAAAGCCCAGTCTGGATATTCATTTGAATCACGTAATACAGAATGAGGTTTAAGATTTTTAGCGTCTTTAACTCGCTGATCATCTTTAGTAATTTTTCTAATTGAAAATGCAACAGATCGCGGCATTTTATCAGGCTCACGAGCATATCTAAAAAAAGAATTATTACCGATACCTAGCAAATGAGATAACTCGTTTACTTTCAAGCCTAGATTTTTCCGCTTTCTAACTAGCTCTTCTTTTGTCATTTTCTTCATGTTACGCCTTACAATAAGAAATGTACCAAATGTACATTAACACATTTGGTACATTTGACAAGATAATGTGATGTTCTTGGATTTTTAATAAGTCTGAAAAGAGTCTGAAGGCTCTGAGAGAAAATAAGAAGCTTTTAGAATTGGGGGCTATCAGGCGTTTAAATTGTAAAGGTTTGAAAATTATGACTTTGCACCTCCGCAACCCATGATTCAAAATCAATACCTTAGCCTTTTGCACCAATTCAACAGGCGAGGATCTGTCACAATCCCAAAGCTGTTGATGTTTAATTTGATTCTTTGATTGGATTGCTCAACTATTAAATCACTTGACCTTTTAGAAAATATTTATGCTGATCTCGTAATTCAGCTAAAATTTTTCTTTTATTCATGAACAAAAAATCTTTACCCATTGTCGAGAAAATTTCAGGCATTGTCACTGCTAGATCTTCTTATTCTGCATCATAAGTATCGTCACGATAGATAATTACATCTGCATCGCTTAAACAAACCCACAAAGGCTTATTAGTTCAATAACTTAGCCTAAGTTGTGCCTCGAAACCGTCAATGATCGAACAAGCTTGAATAACTGCAATGGTCCGATCTCTGCATTCGGCCAATTGAGACGTTCAAGTTTATTAAATTACGTTTGGAATTTGAAAACTACACGAGACTTGCAAGTCCACTTTTACGACTAAGTCTTGCTAAGGAATTGTACGCACTAGTCGCATCCTTCATTTTAATATGTCAGGTTGAGAGCTGGCTTTTACACTAAAATCTATATGGATTTTATTTTATTAATCCAATCACTGGGCGGGGTTAGCTTCGTTATTTCCCCGTTGTAAATTTCGTGTCCCTCCCTGATTTGGTAATTTGAGTGCACCCATTCACCAGCTTTGTAGTAACGAGCATGGTTTAAAAACTCTTGCCGCTCGATACCACCAAGAAACCACATTTGTTGTTTATTGAAGTCGTATGACATGAAGAAAAAATAGTCTGTTGGTTCTTCTGCATGTTTCGCCGTGATTTGAGCAGTATAATCAATTTTCGGTTCAGCTTTTCTTTTGACTGTTTTTACTCCAACGCTGATATTAGGATGAATAATAAAATCAGCTTTCCCAGCTGCATGTTCTTTAATCCATTCGTACTGAAGATTGCTTTTTTGATTCAACCATGACTTGAAAGCAAATTCACCCAAATCACCAACCCATCGTTCATCTGTTTCACGCTGAGAGAATATATTCCCATAAAGACGATCACGTTTAGCTCTAAATTCACGTGCTTGTTTTTCATGGGACTCAGTGATATCCAAAACTATCCAACCATAATCATTAATTTTACTTCCTACCATATTACTTGATCATCTCTAGTCATCTCAGCGTAGCTTCTTATTTTTGATATAAAATTATAAGTTCCGCGCAAAGTGTTAAAGGGATTAAATATTAATATTCCGTGCTTTTTAGTCATAGAAATATAAGTATGCCTCAGCTTCACGACGCCTAAACAAGCCTTTCATCTTGCGACAACCAGCCCATACCCACCGCATTAATTGGTCAGGGACTTCACCATGAGCCTGTCGATTAACCTTCCTTCGCAACGTCGAACACTGCAGCGCCTCTGGGCCTAAGTTGTAAGTGAACGATACAAGCACATCAAACTGACCATCGCTAAGTGGAACCTTGATCAACTTTAGAACGGCACGTTCGGCGGATTTGACACCTTTGCTAAGCAAAACTTCTGCTTCTTCCTGAGTGATTATTTCGAGTTTTTCATATCCACGTACCAAATGACCGGAACCAATAGTTTAAACAAAATCACGGAGAACAAAACCCACTAAACACAACACTTGTGACCAAGCTTCCAAATATAACCTACAAACGCCGAAACTCGTAAAATAAAGCCTAAGCGAGAATATCAAAATAGGCGGAACACTACTTTAAGGTACCAAATTCTAATGCAACTCAAGCAAAGGAATAGCCAAAACAGAATGGCAATCTCTCCAACACTTAAAACAGCTGAGACCTATAACAGTGAAATAGACCTTTCTTTTTAAATATGTTTCGACCAAGCCTTCAAAATCCGTTACAGTGTAACGAAAATTGACTTAGGGGCCTCGCCGTGGATAAGACCGCCACGCAACGACAACAGCGCTACCGAGAACAGATCGCCAAAGGTGAGAAAAAGCGCCTTCAGGTGGTGCTTGATCGTGAAGAAGCTTACAAACTGGGTAATATTTGTGCAACTGAGGGAATCAGTAAAACCGAGTTTATCAAACGAGCAATTGCACAACACCAACACCAACAACACCCGCTCCGGTAAATGCCGAGCAGATAAAACGGTATAGCCAATGCTTCAGCAACTTACTATTTCAGACCCAATGGATGATGTGCTTGAACTTCAAAGCATGTACCTTCGTTTAAAGCCACTTGAAGATAGAAAAACATTAGGCCAATTTTTCACAAGTCCTGTTGTCGCAAACTATATGGCTTCAATGCTTAGTAAGCCCAAGGCTAAAGAAGTAAGAATTCTTGATGCTGGTGCCGGTACAGGCATTTTAACCTTTTCAACAGCTGTTCGACTCTTGGATTTGGGCTGTAAGGTGGTTCACGCGGTTTTGTATGAACTCGATTCATCAGTTATCATGCACTTGATCCAAACAATGAAGGTTGTTGAAAACCTTTACCTGTCGAAAAAAGGTAAGTTTACATTTGAAGTCAGAAACAGTGATTTTGTACTTGATCGACCTGACAAAACAAAATCCTTTGATTTGTCTGTAATCAACCCGCCATACTTCAAATACAATGTCAAAACATCGCCTTATGCTAAAGCAGTTAGTGATCTGTATAACGGTGATCCTAATATATACGCCTCTTTCATGGCTATTGTTGCTGCCAGTCTCATTGAAGGGGGGCAAATGGTGGCTATTACCCCGCGTAGCTTCACCAATGGACTTTACTTCAAAAACTTCAGGGGCTACCTGTTAAAAGTCACTGCAATTGAATCAATTCATATATTCAAACACCGTGACCGCGTTTTCAAAAATGATGCTGATAAGGTTCTACAGGAAAACATTATTTGTAAGTTCGTAAAATCTGCGAACTATGAAGCGATTGAAGTACGTGCGAGTGACTGTGATTCAAGTCTGACAAGTGCAACGATCCAAAACTATCCATTTGAATTAATAGTTGATCCATCTAACGACCAACATTTGATAAGAATTCCTGAATCAATTATAGAAGCGAGCCTTCTTAAACAGGCTGAACAATTAGAATCAACATTCACAGAATCAGGTTACTTCATTTCTACTGGTCCAGTAGTCGAGCATCGAACACGAAACTTCATAGTTTCAGCTGACAATCAAAGCAACACCGTACCACTTTATAGGCCGCATAATGTTAAACCTTATGCCGCTTTGTGGACTGGCGAGAATAAAAAAGATGTTCGCTTTGAACTACAAGAGCAGCACGAAAGGCACTTGCTAAAGAACAAAAACTATGTGTTGCTGAAGCGCTTTTCCTCTAAAGATGAAAAGCGGCGCTTAGTGTCTGGCGTATATCTGGCAAAGTATTTTGAAAACCTTGAATTCATTGGATTTGGAAACAAGCTCAATTACATTGGTGTGAAGTATCAAGAGCTGCCAAAAAAAGAAGCTTATGGCTTGTCGGCTATTTTTAATAGCTCGTTCTTTGATCGTTACTTTAGGTGTATATCTGGCAACACCCAAGTAAATGCAACTGAAATACGTGTAATGCGATTTCCAACCCGCGACCAAGTTAAAGCCATAGGTGAAGAGGTGTCAAAGCTAAAAGCCTTTGATTCAGATCAGAACAACATTATTGTTAACCGAGTTTTAAAGATCAAAGAGATCATTTAAGGAATATCACCTTGGAATTCACAAAAGAACAACAAACCAAACTTGAACAGACAAAAGAAATACTTCAAGAATTGGGGTTACCACCCGCGCAATACAACGACCGTTCTGCATGGGTATTTTTGGCACTGGCAAATGTTAAGCCTGATGAAGCGTGGGAAGTTGCTGCCGCTCCATTATTGCCAACTTATGTGATTATGGACTTTATACGCATTCATTACGGCAAAGACTATAAGCCCAATAGCCGTGAAACTATTAGAAGACAAACACTTCACCAGTTTGAACAGGCGCGAATAATTGATCGCAACCGCGACGATCCTACACGAGCGACTAACAGCAAAGACAATAATTACTCTTTGAATAAATCCATTATTGAGATAGTAAAAGTTTACCCTAATGAAGGCTGGAAACAAAAAATTCACAAATTCAAACAAGCCGTCCCTGAACTTCAAGCATTGTATGAACGCAGCCTACAGAAAAACAAAATTCCAATCACGCTGCCAAATGGCGATGTAATCAAGCTATCACCCGGAAAACACAACCAGCTGCATGCAGACATTGTGCATGATTTTTGTTCCCGGTTTATTGGCGAAGGTGGACGCCTTCTGTATATCGGCGATACTGCAAGTAGTCGCCAAGAAGGCGGCAAACTCATGTATTTGGAATCTGATTATTTGGACGGCTTGGGTGTACCGCCAATGTCACACGACAAGCTACCGGACGTTGTAGTTTACGACGAAAAGAGAGAATGGTTATTTTTAATCGAAGCCGTTACCAGTCATGGGCCAGTATCTCCTAAACGATGGATTGAGCTTGAACAAGCTTTTAAAGATTGTAAAGTTGGCTTAGTGTACGTGACTGCTTTTCCAGACCGCGCAGAATTTCGAAAAAAGGCAGCTGATATAGCTTGGGAAACTGAAGTCTGGATAGCAGACAATCCAGACCACATGATTCATTTCAATGGGGATCGGTTTTTGGGTCCACATACAACCAAATAGTTTTGGGCAGATTATGGCTAATATTGAAGAGATACAAGAAACGATACAAGCAGAAATAGCTTCTGCCAGAAAAACGATAAAAACCGACGATTACTCGATGTCCATTGGCGAATTAATAAATCTGTATAAAGATGGAGAAATCACTCTTAATCCTGCTTTTCAGCGACTTTTCAGATGGGAAGATGAACAAAAGACGAAACTAATCGAATCAATACTAATAGGTATACCAATACCAGAAATTTTTGTTGCTCAAAAAGGGGATGGTACTTGGCACGTTGTAGACGGCGTCCAGAGACTCTCAACAATATTCCAGCTGGTCGGTGAGTTAAAAGATTCTGCCCCATTAAAATTGACTCTTTGCAAATACATACCTTCACTCGAAGAAAGGCTATGGGTAGAACTACCAACTTCCACACAAAGAGAATTTAAGAAGTCAAAAATCAAAGTCAACATAATCTTAACTGAAAATAGTGATGAAGCTCAATATGAACTGTTTCAACGACTAAACACTGGGGGAACTGAGCTGTCTGAACAGGAAGTCAGAAACTGCCTGATGCTGATGATTCGACCTGATTTTTATGAAAAAATCAACTCTCTGAAAAATTACGATAATTACTTAGATTGCATTAAACCACTCAAAGATCACCAGCTTGAGAAAGAATTTCATATGGAACTCATCTTAAGAATGATGATTGGCTTAGAAGGTAATACTGATTTCAGAAAATATGAACCAATTAGCAAAGCAGTAATTAGCTATTTCATAGACCAAGAAACAATAAGACTAATGAAAAGCCTTAATATCGATGATTTTGAAATAATATTCAAAAGAACATTTGATAAATTAAAGTCTACACTTGGTGATTCAGCATTTAAGAAGTTCGATCCTGACCGAAATTCTTTTTCAGGACCATTCAACGTAAGCACCTTCGAAATGATTGCAACTGGCATTGCCAAGAATATCGACACTATCGAAAACAAAGGAAATGATGATATTGAGCAGAAAATAAAGGATATTTATTCTCAGCAAACGGTGCAAGAATCTCTTTCACGAGGAATAAAACCAATAAAACGCTTTAAAGACTTAACTGCCTTTTCAAAAGAGTATTTTAGTTAATCATGGCACAGGGGAACAATCTAATAGGAAAGATTGAGTCTGACTTAGGCTGGAGAAAGAAGGAAGTATCTAACCTACTCTTGCTTGAAAACGAAGACATTCAAATTTTAATTATAAAGTCTACTTTATTACTTCTATACTCACACTGGGAAGGGTTTATAAAAAACGCTTGTAAAGCTTATCTCGAACATATTTCAAACAAGAAGATCAACATAAATGAATTAACTGACAATTTTAAAGCGATCACTCTAAAAGGCTTAATTCAAGAGGTTTACAAGTCGAGAGAAACACTAACACTTTCCAACGAGCTTAATTTCCTACAAAACGTTAGCGGAGCAAACAACAAGGTCTTCTCTGTACAAAAGAATTTCTTTACCATTGAAAAAGATAAATCAATAATTAACACGAAAGACAACTTAAGCCTGAAAGTATTTAAGTCATTATTGCGAATAATAGGAATTGACTATTCAGATAGCATTGACACAAAGAGTGTATTTATTGACGAAAAACTTTTAGGAAACCGCAATAAGGTCGCCCATGGCAACAAAATAGAGAGCATTGATGATGACTTCGACTTAAGCCTTGATGAGCTAAAAGAAGTAAAAGATGTTGTTTTTTATTTGATGGATATATTTTCTGAAGACTTAATATACTTTGCTGAAAATGAACTTTACTTTGAGTCTAACAAAAAAATAACAAAAAAATACCTACAAGAAAAATCAGAAAAAATAAGAACTTATTTGCCTTAAATTATACCACATTAAATTGTATCGGTATAAAAGTGTGAAAGCCAGCATTCAACCTGACCTTTTCAAATTAAGGCTTCAATTAGAGCGAAACATTACAGCATTCAAGCTTAGGCAATAAACGGCCAATTTGAGACGTTCGCAACTTCATGAATATCAGTTAACGCTATTTTGGAAATTATAAGGAGTTTAGAGTTAGTGGGTAGATTAATTCGACAATGCTGGGCTTCAAGAGCTGACGGATGCAGCGAAAAGATATCTCGTGAGCATGTAGTTAGCAAATCAATACTTAAACGTATTGGTCATTTCAATTTACAGGTTGAGCATGAGGGGGTAGTAACTTTTCAGAAAGAGATTGGGATTAATTCTGCAACAGTTAAGTTTCTTTGCAAAAATCATAATAGTGCCCT
>TARA_R110002072_G_scaffold180312_2_pt1 | contig 11286 bp, 9 predicted proteins | sample TARA_R110002072 | Tara Oceans TARA_R110002072 (sample SAMEA4397118) | marine metagenome | biome: Polar Biome; feature: [SRF] surface water layer (ENVO:00010504); material: water (ENVO:00002006), including particulate matter (ENVO:01000060) such as... | depth 5 m | reverse complement strand
AAACGTAATAAATTAAATAATTATCAAGTGTATAGCTATGCAGATTTACTTCGTTTGCGATTTATCACTAAAGCGAAAATATTAGGATATACGCTTAATGAGATAAAACAAATTACACTAGCAAGTGAGAGTAAGGAAACCCCTTGTCCATTAGTTAGAAATATTATTGAAAAAAGAATTAAAAAAAATAAAAAGAAATTTGAGGATGCGATGGCTTTGCAAAAAAGAATGGAAAAAGCATTGCGCCAATGGGAGCTCATGGATGATGCCATCCCTGTTGGTGATTCTATTTGTCATTTAATTGAAACTGTTACTTAAGGAAAAGATTATGAGTGAATGTTGTCATAACCATGAACACAAACAAAAGCCAGTTCAGCAGAAAGACGCTGTAGGTATTTATACTTGTCCTATGCACCCCGAAGTTCAGCAGGAACATCCAGGTGATTGTCCAAAGTGTGGTATGACGCTTGAGCTATTAACATCGACAGCCGCGCCAACAAAAACAAAATATACTTGTCCTATGCACCCGGAAATTATTCGTGATGAACCCGGTGATTGTCCAAAATGTGGCATGGCGCTTGAACCAATGTCTGCTGATGTTGAAGAAGAAAATCATGATCTGATCGATATGACGCGGCGTTTTTGGGTTAGTGTAGTTCTTGCATTTCCTGTTTTTATCAGTGCGATGGGGTCTGAATTCTGGCCGGGTATTTTTTCACAATTTATTGAAGCACATTCCCGCCAATGGCTTGAATTGATACTGGCTACGCCAGTCGTGTTATGGAGCGGTTGGCCATTTTTTGTGAAAGGCTGGGCATCAATAAAAACACGGCACCTGAATATGTTTACCCTGATTGCTCTCGGTGTTGGCGTGGCCTGGACTTATAGCGTTATAGCGGTATTGTTGCCAGAATTATTTCCTGCATCTGTACGAAATGAAATGGGCCTTGTGCCGGTCTATTTTGAAGCTGCGGCAGTGATCACTGCATTGGTTTTATTAGGACAAGTACTAGAGATACGTGCGCGCAGTCAAACCAATGCTGCGATTAAAATGTTATTGGGGCTGGCACCAAAAACAGCACGCATTATTAATGAAGATGGAACGGAAGAGGATTTACCGTTAGAGCATGTGAAGATTGGACATCATTTACGTATACGCCCTGGCGAAAAAATACCTGTCGATGGTATTGTTATTGACGGAAACAGTACTGTTGATGAATCCATGGTGACAGGTGAACCTATACCCATTAGCAAACATGTCGAAGATAAACTTATCGGCGCGACAGTAAACGGCACGGGTAGTCTTGTCATGGAAGCACAACGTGTTGGTAGTGATACTTTATTAGCACAAATTGTTCATATGGTTGCAGAAGCGCAACGTAGTCGTGCACCGATACAGAAAATGGTAGATGTTGTTGCAGGTTACTTTGTTCCTGTAGTAGTTTTGATTGCCGTGATTACGCTAGCTGTTTGGGGTATTTGGGGGCCAGAACCACGTTTGGCTCATGCAGTGATTAATGCCGTGGCTGTATTAATTATAGCTTGTCCCTGTGCCTTAGGTTTAGCAACTCCGATGTCAATCATGGTCGGCACTGGTATAGGTGCGATGAATGGTGTATTGATTAAAAATGCTGAAGCACTTGAGGTAACAGAAAAGATCGACACGATCGTAGTCGATAAGACCGGTACCTTGACTGAAGGAAAACCAAGATTAATAGATGTCCTGGTAGAAGAAGGCTTTGATACTGAAATGGTATTAGAGTTAGCAGCCAGTTTGGAGCGTAGTAGTGAACATCCATTAGCAGCCGCGATTGTTGCTGGTGCGAAAGAAAAAAATATTCAACTTTCTGATGTTAAGGAGTTTCAATCAATTACTGGTAAAGGTGTTTCAGGAAAGGTAAAAGACTATCACGTTGCACTGGGTAATTTTCGTTTACTAGAACAATTAAATATTGCAGACGGTTCGCTTAAAACCAAAGCGGAAGAGCTTCGTGGTGAAGGTAAAACGGTTATGTTTGTTGCGGTCGACAATAAAGCAGCAGGCATAATCAGTGTTGCCGATCCCATTAAAAACTCAACCCCCGATGCTATTGAAGCCTTGCATAAGGAAGGTGTGAAGGTCGTTATGCTTACGGGTGATAATCAAACGACGGCTAATGCGGTTGCTCGTAAACTGAATATCGATGATGTGATTGCTGAAGTGTTGCCTGAACAGAAAGTAGATGCAGTCAAAAAATTACAAAGTGAAGGTCATATGGTCGCTATGGCAGGAGACGGCATTAATGATGCTCCAGCACTGGCTCAGGCACATGTTGGTATTGCTATGGGAACCGGGACGGATGTCGCGATGGAAAGCGCTGGTGTAACTTTGGTCAAAGGCGACTTACGCGGCATAGTCAAAGCGATACGATTAAGTCGCGCTACTATGCGTAATATCAGACAGAATCTTTTCTTTGCATTTATCTATAACGCCTTAGGTGTTCCTATTGCAGCCGGAGTTTTATATCCCATTTTCGGTTTATTGTTATCACCGATGATTGCAGCAGCAGCGATGAGTTTCAGTTCACTCTCCGTTGTCGGCAATGCCTTAAGACTTAAAAAAATGGATATATAAATACTTATTTAATAGGAGGTGAATTATCGATATTTATTACAAGTTCATCAACTCATGCATAAGTAATATGCATTGAAATAGTAAATTATTTTTAATCAAAAAGAAGAAGTAAAATGCGTAAATTAATTTTTATTATGTTGTTGGTTTCAGGAATGGTCGTTAGTGCGGCTGATATGTCGAATGAATCATTGATGTTAAAAGATGGTTCTACTCTGATTATTAACCATAATGACACCATGAGTATGAAAGATAAAGATGGAAATACTATTTCCATGAAGGATGGTGTAGCAATGGAACTGGAAGATGGAACATTGGTTATGATGAAAAACAAGAAAGTCTGGCGACATGATCATAGAAAGCAGAAAGGAATGATGCCGGATGGCATTGAAATGGAACTTGAAGACGGTTCGTCGATCATGATGAAAGATGAGAAGGTCTGGCGACATGATCATAGAAAACATAAAGGAATGAATTAATATTGTTTTACACAGTTTATAAAATTAAATAGTCACGGGGTTTTTATTTTATTCCGTGACTATCAGTTTTGCTGATTAAGACTGAGTTAAATTAAAGCGTTTCTTAAACAAAATGGAAGAAGTAAACATGAACAATAATCTATCGTTAAAGTCTGTAGGGCATGCAACCAGTTTGTTTCTGGCGATAACTTTTTTAATCTGTGTCAGTTTTGATGTGATCTTTCCTCAACACGCGATGTTTCGGGTGTGGCAAGACTTATTACCTGGATTTGAATTTATAAGTTGGAAAACATTTATTATTGGATTGGTTGAAGCTTATACCTATGGCTGGTACTTCGCTGTTATATGGGTGCCTTTATACAATTTTTTTTCTTCCAGAAAAAAAGAGAGCAGTTCCTGTTGTCAGTAAAAAACAGTTATTAGTCTTATGACACATAACATGAGGTGATTATCATGAACGATCAAAAAACACATGAACCACAAGACAAAAAGAATAATTTGGTTATGTGGGTGTTTATAAGTTTCATAGCTTATTTTTTGATAACAGAACATTGGGCGCATATCGTTCCTTATTTGCCTTATCTGATATTGTTGCTTTGCCCTTTTATGCATTTTTTTATGCATGGTGGACACGGGCATGGCGATCATGACTCTCATGAAAATAATTCACATAATGAGGAGAAATAACCATGGATCATGGAACTGCTTCGGCATACGGGCTTTGGTCACTGGTTATTATTAATTCAGCGATATTCATTATATTTGCATTTAGTTTTACTAAACCAAAAACAAAAAAGGATTGGCGGTCTCTGGGGATGTTCTCAGCCTTTATAGTCGCATTGTTTACTGAAATGTATGGCTTTCCTTTAACAATATATTTGTTGTCAGGATGGTTGGCACAAAATTACCCTGGAGTGGATTTTCTTTCACACGAAAATGGACATTTATGGCATACAATATTGGGATTAGGCGGTAACGCACATTTCGATATTCTACATATCATAAGCAACGTATTCATTCTTGCAGGCTTTTGGCTATTGGCCAGCGCATGGAATGTCCTTTATAAGGCACAACATTCCGGAACGTTGGCACTGACCGGTGCCTATGAATATTTAAGACACCCACAGTATCTGGGTTTTATTATTATTATGTTTGGCTTTCTTTTGCAGTGGCCAACCTTACCGACACTCGTCATGTTTCCGATCCTCGTCTATGTTTATGTACAACTTGCAAAGCGCGAAGAACGGGAAGCATTGGCAATGTTTGAGGAAGAATATAGAAATTACATGAATGAAGTACCTGGCTTTATACCGCAATTCAAACCGAGATCCATGGAGGCGTAAATGAAGAATACTGTTCTAAGTCCACAATCAGATAATGTTGAAAAATCCAAAGTAAAAGTAGTGTTAGCAAAGAAAATGACAAAAACACCTCATCATAAAAAGGATAATACCGGCATAAATCCCGAACCAGCATCTGGAATATTTAACGATACACTTGAATATCAGGTGGACTGGCTGCAACGTAGTGTATTGTATCTGGACACGCTTAGGGAACGCTCAAATGTCATACTTAAACATGAACAGGCAGGACTCCCACCCGTACTTGATTTTGAGTATGAAACAATACTTGATGCACGACAATTTGATACGCCTGTTAACTATGCGTTGTTGCGTATTACTGTGTTGGGTGATGACTGTTTAGAAGATTGTATCGAAGAAGGTGCACGACCCGTTATTGTTTTCGATCCCAGAGCGGGTCATGGTCCCGGGATTGGTGGTTTTAAACGCGAGTCGGAAGTGGGTATGGCATTGCATGAAGGCCACCCCGTTTACTTCGTCAGTTTTTTCCCTGAACCCTGTCCAGAACAAACACTGGAAGATGTGCTTCATGCGTTGCGACGTTTCGTTGAGGAAGTCATTAAACGTCATCCAGATACACCACCACCAGTTTTGTATGGCAACTGTCAAGCTGGTTGGTCTGTCGTCTTACTTTCCGCCGATTGTGAAGGCATGACCGGCCCTGCAATTCTTAATGGTTCTCCGCTCTCGTATTGGTCAGGCGAAGACGATGTAAATCCTATGCGACTGGCAGGAGGATTGCTTGGCGGTGCATGGCTAACTCATTTACTGGCCGATCTTGGTGATGGTCGTTTTGACGGTGCCTGGCTAGCACAGAATTTTGAAAGTTTGAATCCTGCGAATACACTTTGGGACAAAAACTATAATCTTTTTTCAAAAGTTGATTCAGAACGTGAACGATTTCTTGAATTTGAACGCTGGTGGAATGGATTTTATTTTTTAAACAAAGCGGAGATGACAAGCATTGTTGAAAATCTGTTCATAGGTAATAAACCTGAACGCGGTGAAATGAAGGTATGTGGAGGCTGTTATGTTGACTTGAAACGAATACGTAACCCGCTGCTTATTTTTGCATCGAGCGGAGACAATATCACGCCACCACACCAGGCACTAAACTGGATACCGGCAGTTTATCCCGATACAAAGGCATTAAAAGATGCAGGCCAACGCATTGTATATTTGTTAAACCCACAGGTCGGGCATCTGGGTATTTTCGTTTCGGCAAAAGTAGCACGCTTTGAACATCGAGCAATGCTTGAAAACGTGGATGAGTTAGAACAACTTGAACCGGGTCTGTATGAAATGAAGATTGATAATCTGAGTGGTAATCCGGATTGTAGTAAATCGCAATATACGGTTACTTTTGAAGAGCGCAACGTTGAGGATATACATTACGAAACTCATCCAGAAGCTTTTGAAAAAGTAAATCAAGTCTCTAAACTCAATACCGCTCTTTATGAAGCCTTTGCCGGTCCCTGGATTCGATCAATGGTCACACCCTGGAGTGCTGAATATTTAAAATTGACACATCCAATGCGTATGAATGCTTACCTTTACTCTGAACGTTTTAATCCCTTGATGCTGGGCGTGGCCAATATGGCTTCCCTTGTTGGGGAAGACAGAAAAATAGCAGCAGAGGCAAATCCGTATATTGGAATAGAGCAGCAAGTTAGTCGAGGTATTTCAGAATCACTCGATGGTTACCGTAAATTGCGTGATAACACTTACGAACAGATGTTCAACTGGATGTACGGTCAAAATTAAAATGAGTGTTTTAAATTTAAACAAAATGTTTAATCCAGATTCGGTGGCCTTGATAGGTGCATCGGCAAGTAAAGGTTCTTTAGGTTATGTTGTGATGAAGAACCTTCTGGCAGGCGATTTCTCGGGTGTGATATTGCCTGTTAATCCGAAATATAAAAATGTAAGCGGCGTGCACGCTTATAAAGATGTTGCTTCATTACCGGTTGACCCGGACCTTGCTGTTATCTGCACACCAGCCAGGACTATACCCGGTATCATCACAGAATTAGGCAAACGCGGCACCCGCGCTGCTGTTGTATTGAGTGCGGGCTTCCATGAATCTGTCGATGACCATTCACTAAAGCAACTCATGTTGGATGCGGCAAAGCCTTATAGTTTACGCATCCTTGGTCCTAATTGTGTTGGTCTGTTAATACCGTCGATTGGACTCAACGCCAGTTTTGCTCATACCAATTCCCTGGTTGGGAATCTTGCGCTTGTGTCACAGTCCGGGGCTTTGTGTACAACAATACTTGATTGGGCAAAGTCGAGAGGTATCGGCTTCTCATATTTTATTTCTCTGGGCGATAGTGCGGATATTGATTTTGGTGACCTCCTTGATTACTTGGGAAGCGATCAGTCAACACACGGTATTCTTTTGTATATAGAGTCAGTGAAACTGGCACGGAAGTTTATGTCCGCGGCACGCGCCACATCCCGTAATGTACCAGTCATTGTCATTAAATCTGGTCGTGTGGCTGAAGGTGCCAAGGCTGCAACCTCTCATACGGGGGCGTTAGCCGGAAGCGATGAGGTTTTTGATGCTGCCATACGCCGCGCCGGTATGCTCAGAGTCTATACAATAAATCAATTGTTTGATGCTGTAGAGACACTTGCTCATACACGCCAGATTAAAGGCAATCGTCTAGTGATATTGACCAATGGTGGTGGTCCAGGAGTGTTAGCCACTGATGAATTAATTCGAAATGGTGGACGGCTTGCAGAACTATCATCCGAAACTATGCAAGCGCTTGATGAAATTCTTCCTTCGACCTGGTCCAAAGCTAACCCAGTTGACATTATCGGTGATGGGGGTGCAGATCGTTATGTCAATGTATTAAAAATATTACTCAATGATGCAAATTATGATGCGATCCTGGTGATGCTCGTGCCTACTGCTGTTATAGATAATAAAGAAGTAGCAAAGGCCGTTACAGAAGAAATCAGGAAGACAAACAAGCCCATATTGACTTGTTGGATGGGTGAAGATGGTGTTGCTGAAGCCAGAAAAGTTTTTGAACATGCAGATATACCTTCCTACGACACACCGTCTTCAGCGGTACGAGGCTTCATGCAAGTAGTGGATTATGGCAGGAATAAAGAAAGCCTGAGAGAGATACCTCCCTCCATAATTGAAGGTCTTGAGAAAGATAACGCATGCGTATGCAAGATAATTAAAAATGCCCTGGACGAAAAGCGTAGTATCTTGACTGAACCCGAGGCCAAAGAGATTCTGGCTGCCTATGATATTCCAGTTGTTGAAACGAAAATCGCAAACAGTGTCGATGATATTCCGAATGTAGTTGATGGAGTTGGTTTTCCTGTAGCACTAAAAATTCTATCACCTGATATTTCGCATAAATCCGATGTGGGCGGTGTTTTACTCGGTATAGATTCCAAACAAAATTTGCAGATAGCAGCGAAAAGTATGCTTTCTCGTATTAAAAAATTACTACCGGATGCCAGAATAGATGGCTTTACAGTACAGAAAATGGAAAACCGTCCCAGTGCATACGAATTAATTATTGGTATTGCGACAGATCCGATTTTTGGACCCGTGGTGCTCTTCGGACAAGGAGGAACCTCAGTTGAGGTTCTGAATGATAAAGCGGTGGCACTTCCTCCGTTAAACATGAAACTTGCTAATGATCTGATCATGCGTACGCGTATCAGTAAACTTCTTATTGGCTACAGAGATGTTCCAGCAGCCAACCTGGAAGAAATTAAGCGAACGCTTGTAAAGATATCCCAGTTGATTATTGATAATCCTGAAATAACCGAGCTTGATATTAATCCGCTGTTTGCAGATAGCAAAGGTGTAATAGCGCTTGATGCCAGAATTAAAGTTGAAGCTTCAGAATTAAAAGGTTCTGAAAGGCTGGTTATACGTCCTTATCCACAAGAATTAGAGGAAATAATAAGGATCGATACCGGGCAGGAAGTATTGTTACGTCCGGTCAGACCTGAGGATGAATCTGCGCATCACGATTTTCTGGATAATACCGATCCAGAAGATATTTATTTCCGGTTCTTCAGATCAGCAAATAATTTTTGTCATTCATTTCTCGCAAGATTCACACAAATTGATTACGACCGGGAAATGGCTTTTATAGCAACTATAAAGGGTAAAAATAATAAATCCGAAACTCTGGGAGTCATCAGGGCAGTTTCTGACGCCGATAACAATGAGGCAGAAATTGCCATCATTGTACGTACTGATATGCAAGGGCATGGTATTGGCAATAAATTTATGGACAAGATTATTCAGTATTGCCGGGCACGTGGAACAAAACGCTTAACAGGTCAAGTGTTGCTGGAAAATAAAGCAATGATTCATTTGGCTGAAAAGTTTGGTTTTGAAGTAAAGAGACAAACTGAAAAAGATATTGTTGTTATTTCTTTGGAACTGCAACGTGATTCATAACAATGAATATACAAAATACAGAAATTAATTTTTATAGAGAATTTAAAATATTATTAGATTAATCATATGAGAGAGCAGATTTAAGTGCCGCATGAAGGTTTATGGTGACCATGTTGGCATAAATGGTTAAGTGGAAATTCAGGTGGTTTAGTTAAATCTCCAAAATTTGGTGCTCCACGTAGAGGCTATAAAACTTTGTGTGATGCACCTGGAACTTATGTTCTAGAAAAGTGATAAGGAGTATTTATGAAAAAACAGACAAGTAAACAATTAACAGCAACTGATCCGGTTTGTGGTATGGAGGTCAGTTATAAGACGGCAATCGAGGATTATGAATATAAGGGTAAGACTTATTATTTTTGTGCAGGGGTATGTCGAGAAAAGTTCGAGACTGATCCTGAACAATATATAGGACATCATCGGCAACATTAATTAAGTCAGTAATAATTGCATGCTGCTTAGCTTGTTATAATTTATGTGTGATAACAGGGGAGAATTACCATGGAAATGAATCTTGATCCTTCAAAAGGAGATATAAAGATCCCGGAACAAATATGGCCGATATTATTAATCATATCCCTGATTATATGGGTTGCCAGCTCTAGTTTTTACACAGTGTCTGCCGAATCGGTTGGGGTCATACAACGTTTTGGACACTATCACAATGAGGTCGAGCCTGGTCTTCATTTTAAAATTCCATTTGGTATTGACACAGTTAAAGAGATTCCTGTCAGACGGCAGCTCAAGGAAGAATTTGGTTTTGGTACTCTAGGTGCCAGTTTTTCTAATCAGATTTCCGATGCTTCCCTATGGGAATTGGAAACAACCATTGTTACTGGAGATCTGAATACAGCGTTAGTCGAATGGGTTATTCAATTTCGTATCGAAAATGCATTCGACTTTTTGTTTAAAGTCCGTGATCCGGGAGATGCACTGCGGGATATTTCTGAGTCGGTCATGCGTGAAGTTGTTGGTGATCGAACAGTTGATGAAGTTCTGACTATTGGACGACAGGAGATTGAATCAACTGCTCAGATAAAAATGCAGGAAGTCGTCAACTTGTATGAAATGGGTTTGCGAATTGATCAAGTGCAGTTAAAAAATGTTAATCCACCGAAACCGGTACAGGCATCATTTGACGAAGTGAACGAAGCACAACAAGAACGAGAACGTATGATCAATGTTGCCAAAGGTGAATACAATAAGGCGGTACCGCGAGCTCGCGGTACCGCTGATCAAAAAATACAATCAGCTCAAGGTTATGCAATACAACGTGTTAACGAGGCCAAAGGAGATGCAGAAAAATTTAACGCATTACTGACTGAGTATGTAAAAGCACCTGATGTTACAAAACGTCGTCTTTATCTTGAAGTTCTTGGTGAGGTCTTACCACAAATACAATCAAAAATTATTCTGGACGAATCAGCTACATCTGTATTGCCTTTACTGCAGTTAAATAAGCCAGCTACAGGAGTAGTGCAATGAAAATATTTAATAATGCAATAGCTATATTATTATTAATTTTAGTGGTGTTGGGTTACGAATCACTATTCAAATTGGATGAAACTGAACAGGCAATAATAACCCAGTTTGGAAAACCGATAGAACCTGTGATAACTGATTCAGGGTTAAAATTTAAGTGGCCTTTTATACAAAAAGTTAACCGTATTGAAAAACGTATTTTATTGTGGGATGGATTAGCAATCGATATGCCAACAAAGGATAAGTTGTATATTACAGTGGATACTTTCGGGCGTTGGCGTATTAAAGATCCTTTGCAGTATTTCTTGCGTTTACGTGATGAACGAAGTGCGCGATCACGCTTGGAGGATATTCTTGGAAGTGAAACTCGCAATGCGGTTGCCAAGCATGAACTTATTGAAATTATTCGAACAACAAAGGATCGACTTCCTGAAGTCGACCCGCTACTTGCCAGTGCTGATATTGGCAAACTACTCCCAATTAAAAAAGGACGGCGCCTGTTAGAACAGGATATTTATGCTGCAGCATCAACCAAGCTGGCTGAGTTCGGTATAGAGTTAATGGATATTCGTTTTAAGCGTGTTAATTATAATGAGAGTGTCCGTAAAAAAATATATGCAAGGATGATCAGTGAACGTCAACAGATTGCCGAACGGTTTCGCTCGGAAGGAGCGGGTGAGGCAGCACGCATTATTGGCAGCAAGGAAAAAGATTTACAAAGAATTGAATCTGAAGCTTATAAAGAGATTCAAACCGTTCAGGGTGATGCGGATGCCAAGGCAACCGATATCTATGCCCGGGCTTATAACAAAAATGATGTGGCAGTCGATCTATATACATTTGTTAAAACTCTGGATACCTATCGCACTGTGATCGATAAAGATACAACTCTTATTTTAACTACAG
>TARA_R110002072_G_scaffold123048_26_pt1 | contig 11296 bp, 8 predicted proteins | sample TARA_R110002072 | Tara Oceans TARA_R110002072 (sample SAMEA4397118) | marine metagenome | biome: Polar Biome; feature: [SRF] surface water layer (ENVO:00010504); material: water (ENVO:00002006), including particulate matter (ENVO:01000060) such as... | depth 5 m | reverse complement strand
GGCGTGGCCTCGCCCTCCGATCCGATCTGGAACCTGCAGTATTCGGAAGAAGAGATCCGCGCCATCGTCTGGGAAGCCTCGTCCTGGCGCACCTACGTCATGGCCCACGCCTATTCGTCGGAAGCCATCGCGCGCTGCGTGGAATACGGGGTGCGGTCGATTGAGCACGGCAACCTGATCGACGCGACGACGGCCCGTTTGGTGGCGGAAAAGGGCGCCTTCGTGGTTCCCACGCTGATCACCTATGACGCGCTGGCCAAGGAAGGGGCCGGCCTGGGGCTGCCACCGGTGTCGGTCGCCAAGGTCAACGATGTTCGCGAAGTGGGGCTCAATTCGCTGCTGATCTTGAAGGAAGCCGGAGTCAAAACCGGATTCGGCACTGACTTGCTGGGCGACATGCAGCGCCATCAATCCGGTGAGTTTTCCCTGCGCGCGCAGGTGCTCGACAACACCGAAATCTTGCGCTCGGCCACCTCCATCAATGCCGAATTGCTGCAGCAGGACGGGGAGTTGGGAACCGTCGCCCCCGGCGCGCTGGCCGATTTGCTGCTGGTCGATGGCAATCCACTGGCCGACATCACGCTGTTGGAAGGCGAGGGGGAAAAGCTGAAAGTCATCATGAAAGACGGTGAGCTTTACAAGCAGGAACTCTAGCGGGCGACCGGCGGAAAAAGCAGTGCTTGGCGCGCCGTCTCTGTCGTCACGCACCCGCTGCCGGATTGATAAGAGGCGGATCGGCTTGAACGCGATCCCGTCGTGATTGGCTTTACACCGATCCGCCTCCAAGCCGGCGCACACCCGTGATTGGCCGGTCGAAGTTGCGTCCGCACGGGCAAAACAACAATGTTATTTGCGCATAGGTCAGGCTGTTTTGGACCGATCTGAGGTGAAATTTGCGGCAGCTATGCGATAATTCCCTGAATTTATCCACAGTATGTCCATCTCAATAGACTTATGACCGCTGGCAATGTTCAGAATTGAACCCGACCTCAGCGCGCTTTTCTATCTTATTCTCTGAAAAACCGGCTATTTTATAGCGCTATTTTGCAGAAATCTTTCATTAACGGCGAATTTTTTCGGGCGCATCCAATTATGCGTTTTAGTTATAGGATGAGGCGAGCAGGGCCGGGGCGACACTTTAATAAAAAGAGGGTGTTCTTCGCCGATCCGCGACCCTATGCTTGCCCGTCCTTCGCCGCGCGGAGGGGTGCTGGAAAACACTTGTAAGCGCAAGAAGGCTGTTTCACAGTTATGCGCGAATGAGATGGGGGCCCCCAATCTGTTTCAAACTGGACGTCAATCCAGGCGCGCAAAAAGGGGGACGAACAGTGACCCTTCTTGGGTCGGTCAACTATACAACAGGGAGACTATCATGCGTCTTCGTTTGGGATTGCTGGCTGCGGCTGCCTCGGTAGCGCTGCTTTCTTTCGCCGGCATGGCAGATGCCAAAACTTTCCGCTATGCCACCACAGGCGATATTCTTGGGCTCGATCCTCATGCCAACAATGAGGGCCCGACCAACACCATGAAGAGCAATATCTATGGTGCCTTGGTTCATCGCAAACCTGATCTTTCCATCGTTCCTGACCTGGCGGTGAGCTGGGAAAAGCGCGACGACCTGACCTGGCGCTTCAAGCTGCGCGAAGGGGTGGTTTTCCACAACGGCAAGCCTTTCAATGCCGATGACGTGGTTTATTCCTTCAAGCGCCAGCGGCAGGAAACGTCCTCCATGGCCTTTGTTTTGGCCACTGTCGAGGACGTCAAGAAGATCGACGACTACACCGTCGATATCGTCACCAAGGGTCCCGATCCGATCCTGATGCTCAACATGCCCAACTTCTTTATCGTCGATAAGGAGACCACCGAAGCCGCCGGCGCGTTTGAAATCGTCGATGTGGCGGGCTCCACGGCTTTCAATGAAGCCAACGGCACCGGTCCTTACAAGTTGATCGAATGGGTGCAGGACAACCGCATTGTGCTCGAACCCAGCGAGACCTATTGGGACGCTGACTCGCTGAAGAGCAACAATGTCGACAAGATCGTCTTCACCCCTATTCCCAATGACGCCACCCGGGTGGCGGCGCTGTTGTCTGGCGAAATCGATCTGATGTATCCGGTGCCGCTGCAAGACGTGCGGCGCCTGAACAGCGACCCCAACACGGAAGCCATGCAGGGCCCTGAGTTGCGGACGATTTTCCTGGGCTTTGACCAGCAACGCGACGAACTGCTCGACATGCCGGGGTCTGGAAAAAACCCCTTCAAGGACGTGCGGGTGCGCGAGGCCTTCATGAAGGCCATCGACATCAACGCCATCAAGCGCGTCGTGATGCGCGGCGCCGCCAAGCCAACCGCGCTGATGATCGCCGAAGGAATCAACGGTTTCCAGAAGGACATGAACGAAGACCGCATGCCCTTTGATCCGGAAGGCGCCAAGACGCTGTTGGCCGAGGCCGGTTATGCCGATGGGTTCCCGGTTACCTTCGACTGCCCCAACGATCGCTACGTGAACGACGAAGCCATCTGCACCGCCGTGGTGCCGATGTTGGAGCGTATCGGCATCAACGTTACCTTGAATGCGCAGACCAAGTCGCTGCACTTCAACAAGATCGGCAAGGCCCAGAACTACAACACCAGCTTCTATATGCTGGGTTGGACGCCGGGTTCCTACGACGCGTTGAATCCTTTGACGCAGTTGATGACCTTGAACGGCGCCGGGCGGGGAACTTGGAACTCCGGCCGCTACAGCAACCCACGGGTTGAAGAGCTGACCACCATGATCGAAACCGAGATGGACGAAACCAAGCGGAACGAGTTGATCCGCGAAGCTTTCAAGATCCACAAGGATGACGTCGGTCACATTCCGCTGCACCAGCAAGCGCTGGCCTGGGGTGTGCGCACCGACACGATCGAGAAGGTTTGGCAGCGTCCGTTCAACGACGTCGACCTGCGCTACGTGGTTATGAAATAAATCCCATAAGCGGGATTGAGACCGGCCCGGATGCCTGCATCCGGGCCGCCGTTTTTCTGCTCCTTCCTTGCGGCCGCCGAGGATTGTCCCCGAGGGGCGTTCTTCCTGGGTTTTCTCTCCCAAATCCCTGGTCTCGCCGCGCAAAAGACCGTGTCACCGCGGACTGCGACAGCAGCCGCTGCCGGGAGTTGACAGAATTGCTGCTAGAGCGCCATCCGGTCAAATCCACTCACCAGGTGATCAATTTGTTCGAAACAGGTTGCTCTCCAACCAAAAGAGTAGAGGGTGATTCAGCGTTCAGCTTGACCCCGACCGGGGAACCCGAACCCATCACGCTTTAGAATAAGGCCAGAGCCCCCGAAATGTTTGCCTTCATAGTCCAACGACTTTTCCAGGCTATCATCGTCATGTTGACGGTGGCCTTCGTGGCCTTTGCGCTGTTCCAGTTCGTCGGCGATCCCATCAACAACATGGTGGGCCAAGACGCGACGGACGAGCAGCGCGAAGTCCTGCGGGAAATACTCGGATTGAACGACCCCATTCCGCTGCAGTTCGTCAAGTTTGTCGCCAACACCGTCCAAGGTAACTTTGGCCAGTCATACCGCATGGGTATGCCGGTGGAAGACGTGCTGAAGGACCGGCTTCCCGCAACCTTGGAACTGGTTTTCGTCAGCGCGATCCTGGCGTTGGCTGTCGGTGTGCCAATGGGGGTGTACACCGGGTTGAATCGCGATTCCTGGATAAGTAAAATATTCCTAACCGTGTCCCTGATGGGAATCTCCCTGCCGACCTTCTTGATCGGGATCCTGCTGATCCTGTTTTTTGGCGTTTATCTCAATTGGTTGCCAACCTTCGGGCGCAGCGGAACGGTCGATATCGGGGGATGGGAAACCTCGTTTCTCACGGTCAAGGGCTGGACCCATATGATCATGCCCGCCATCACCCTGGCGATGTTCCAATTGACCCTGATCATGCGCCTGGTGAGGGCGGAAATGCTTGAGGTGCTGCGCACCGACTACATCAAGTTCGCCCGCGCCCGCGGCCTCAGGGATCAGGCGATCAACTACGGCCACGCCTTGAAGAACACCTTGGTGCCGGTGATCACCATCATGGGACTGCAGATCGGTTCGCTGCTGGCCTTTTCGATCATCACCGAGACGGTTTTCGCCTGGCCGGGCATGGGCCTGCTGATCCTTCAGGCCATTCAGTTCGTCGATATTCCGGTGATGTCCACCTATCTGGTGCTGATCGCGCTGTTTTTTGTGGTGATCAACCTGATCGTCGACCTGCTTTACTACGCCGTGGATCCGCGCTTGCGCAGCGATCATGGCAAGTCTGCCCATTGAGAGGAAACATCGTGGCTGAAACAACTGAACAGATCGGCGTTTCGACCTCCCTGGGCGGGCGCCTGGTCGACTCGATAAAGCGATTTTTCGACTCCGACGTATTTTACAGCTTTCGCAAGTCCCCGGTGACGATCGCCGCCTTTGTCGTGACTTTTATCATGGTTTCGGCGTCGGTCTTTGCCTTGTGGCTGGCGCCGCACAACACGATGGACATCAAAAGTCTGACCTTGAGCGACGCCTTCTATCCACCGGCCTGGGAGGACGGCGGAAGCACGCGCTTTCTGTTGGGAACCGATGAACAGGGCCGGGATATCTTTTCCTCGATCATGTTCGGCATGCAGATCTCGCTGCTGGTGGGCGTGCTGTCGGTGACCTTCGCTGCGGTGGTGGGAACGATTCTCGGACTGCTGAGCGGCTATCTGGGCGGGCGCGTCGATGCGGTGATCATGCGGATCGCCGATGTCCAGCTGACCTTTCCAGCGATTCTCATCGCCCTGCTGATCGATGGCATCGTGGCGACGATCCTGCCCCGCGACGTTCACCAGGAGGTCAAGATCTATGTGATGGTGCTGGCCATCGGCGCATCGCTGTGGGTCAACTTCGCCCGGACGGTGCGCGGCTCGACGCTGGTGGAGCGGAACAAGGAATACGTCCAGGCCGCCAGAGTGATCGGGGTGCACCCGATTCGCATCATGCTGCGGCACGTGTTGCCCAATGTGATGGGACCGGTGCTGGTAATCTCGACCTTGAGCCTGGCGATCGCCATTCTGACCGAAGCAACCTTGTCGTTCCTTGGTGTCGGGGTGCCGGTAACCCGCCCCTCGCTGGGAACGCTGATCCGAATTGGCAACGACTTCCTGTTCTCGGGAGAATGGTGGATGTCGATTTTCCCGGGCGTCGCCTTGGTGCTCCTCGTCCTTGCTGTGAACCTCCTGGGCGACTGGTTACGCGACGCCCTTAATCCGAAGTTGCGCTGATGACCGAAAACATACCCCTTCTCCAGGTTAAAGACCTGGTCATTGAGTTCCCGACCCGGCGCGGCACCTTGACCGCCGTTGACCAGGTGTCTTTCGATATCAAGGAAGGCGAGGTGCTGGGCGTCGTTGGCGAGTCGGGCGCGGGCAAGTCCCTGACCGGCTCGGCGATCATTGGCCTGCTGGACGCCCCTGGGCGGATAGCCGGCGGGCAGGTGCTGCTCAACGGTCGGCGGATCGACAATCTCAGCTACCGGGACATGCGGCAGATCCGGGGCAAGGAAATCGGCATGGTCTTTCAGGACCCGCTGACCTCCTTGAACCCGCTCTATACGATCGGACGCCAACTGTCCGAGACCATCCTAACCCACAGCAACCTCACCGATGCCCAGGCGCGGGCCCGCGCCATCGAGCTGTTGTCCGAGGTGGGAATTCCCTCGCCGAAGCAGCGGGTGGATCAATATCCGCACCAGTTCTCCGGCGGTATGCGCCAGCGTGTGGTGATCGCCCTGGCGCTCTGCGCCAACCCAAAGCTGGTGATTGCCGACGAGCCCACCACCGCGCTTGACGTTTCCATTCAGGCGCAGATCATCAAACTGCTGAAGAAGCTGTGCAGGGAGCATGGCGCCGCCGTCATGCTGATCACCCACGACATGGGGGTGATCGCGGAAACCGCCGACCGGGTGGCGGTGATGTACGCCGGCCGCCTGGCCGAGATCGGCCCGGTTCGCCAAGTCATCAAGGAAGCCAAGCACCCCTACACCCATGGCCTGATGGGCTCCATCCCGATCATCGGGCATCAAGAGGAACGCTTGACCCAGATCGATGGCTCCATGCCGCGCTTGACGGAAATTCCACGGGGCTGTGCGTTCAATCCCCGCTGCCCGAAGGTCTTCGACCGCTGTCTGGTGGAACGGCCGGACCTGCAGCGTGTGAACGATACCGATGTCTCTTGCTGGCTCTATGACAAAGCCTCTCAAGCCGAAGGGAGCGTGAAAAATGACTAACGCGGCGCAAAAAATGGCTGAGACGGCCAAACCCCCGCTGGTTCGGGTTCAGAACCTGACCAAGCATTTCGATGTTTCGCCGCCTTTTCTCAATCGGATGCTGCAAGGCGCGCCGAAGTTGATGCTGAAGGCGGTGGAAGGGATTGATTTCGAGATTCCGGCCGGGAAAACCTTTTCCCTGGTTGGCGAGTCGGGCTGCGGCAAGTCGACAGTGGCGCGCCTGGTGGTGGGACTTTACAACCCGACCGCGGGGCGGGTGGATTTCGACGGGGTGGAAACCTCGTCGCTGTCGTCGCGCCGGGAATTGGAGCCGATCCGCAAGCGCATGCAGATGATCTTCCAGGACCCCTTTGCCAGCCTGAACCCGCGCTGGCGGGTCGCCGACATCATCGCCGAGCCGATTCGCACCCATCGGCTCATCGCCGACAATCGGAAGGTGCTCAAGCGGGTCGGCGAACTGCTGGAGCAGGTGCGTCTTTCCGCCAAGGACGGCGCGAAATTTCCCCATGAATTCTCCGGCGGGCAGCGCCAGCGGATTTCCATCGCCCGGGCGCTGGCGTCCAATCCGGAGTTTCTGGTCTGCGACGAGCCGACCTCGGCGTTGGATGTTTCGGTGCAGGCGCAGGTTCTCAACCTGATGAAAGAACTGCAGCGCGATCTTGGTCTGACCTATCTGTTCATCAGCCACGATCTGGCGGTGGTGAACCACATCTCGGACTATGTTGGGGTGATGTATCTGGGGCGTTTGGTGGAGTGGGGTGACGCCCGCGAGATTTTCACCAACCCGCAGCATCCCTATACCCGTATGCTGCTGGATGCGATTCCGGATCTGGAGATGTCCGGCCGCCAGCGCATTCCGGTCGCCGGAGAAGTTCCCAGCCCGATTTATCCGCCCAGCGGTTGCCACTTCCATCCGCGCTGTCCCTTCGCCAACGACCGCTGCAAGCAGGAAATGCCTTTGGCGATCGCCAGCAATACCGGGGAGGTGCGGTGCCACGCCGTCGAGGAGGGCCGCCTGACGAAGGAACTGATTTCGGCCATGTCCAAGAGCGTCGCCGACTAAAACGATATCCGGTTGCCGCTGGCGCCGCGATGGACAAAAGGGCGCTGCTTTCCTCTAGGCAGCGCCCTTTCCTATGACGGCCCGCCAAATGGGGGCGCAACCTGGCCCGTTCGGGTTCCCATTCCCATTCCCGGTTTCGTCGTTCGATGTAGCGGCGAAGACAAACTTTGGCGGGCGGTAATCGCCGGGGGGCGACCGGGGGCGGCGGATTGATGTTAATCAATGACCGCTCGCCACGGATCTGGTGTTATGAGATCAAAGTGGTAGCCCAGGCTGACCGCAGAGTGGTATTTCAAATTTGTTTGTTTGCTTGTTCCCTATCCTTGACACAAAAAAGAAGTGAGGCGTCTTTAATGGCCTACAAAAATATCCTGGTGCACTTGGACAGCACCAAGTCTTGCGCCAAACGGGTTGCGGCCGCGTTGGAGGTTGCACAGCGTTACGACGCACATATTATCGGCCTTTATGTTGCGGCGCGCATTGTCGTGCCCGGATATGTAATGGCGCAAATCCCGCCGCAGGCGCTCGAAGATCAGCGGGCGGTGCGTGATCAGCAGATGCAAGCCGCCATCGCCGCCTTCGAAAAGGCCGCCGCCAGCGCAGGGACCAAGTACGAAAGCCGTACGGCGCTGTCGCCGGGCGAGGATATCTTCAAGGTCATCAGCCTTCACGCCCGCTACGCCGATCTGATCGTCATGGGACAGGATGATCGCGACGATCCGGCCAGCTTGGGCGGCGCGCTGGTGGAAAACGTCCTGCTCACCGCGGGCCGCCCCACCCTGATCGTGCCCTATATTGGCGCGCCGAAAGGGTTCGGCGGCAAGATCATGATGGCGTGGGACGCCAGTCGGGAAGCCGCCCGGGCGGCCAGCGACGCCATGACCTTCCTGCAGAATGCCAAGTCGGTGAATATTCTCTGCGTCAATCCCAAGTTTGGGATCGGCGATCATGGTGAGCAGCCGGGCGCGGACATCGCGCTGTCTCTGGCCCGTCATGGGGTCAAGGCCGAGGCCCAGCACGTGGTCTCTCCCGAACTGAAGGTTGCCGACTCCTTGTTGTCGCGCGTGGCCGATGAGGGCACCGACATGCTGGTCATGGGCGGCTATGGCCACAGCCGTATCCGCGAGGTGATCATGGGCGGGGTAACCCACCACATTCTGCGCCACATGACCGTGCCGGTGCTGATGAGCCACTAGAGTCGCATCGGTCTAAATGGAATCACGCCGTGGTTCCATTTAGACCGTGACGGCTCCGGCTGTCGCACGCTGGCATATCAGGTGAAACATATTATTATAATTCAGAAGACAGATTTTTCGAAATATTCTTTCTTGAATAACCAATAGGCTATTTTTTCAATCTTCGGCTTGGCGGCGCGGATAATCTGTCGGCGCGTTAGCCATGGTTTGGCGTCGCCCTGTCCCGGTTCGGGAAAAACCCCCGCAGCCAAGTGGCGATGATCAGGCCCGGGATCGGCAAACGGCGCTTCGACTCCGATGTTTTGTTTAATTTCATCGCATTTTCATGAGTGCGTGCCGATGCTTTCATCGCGTCGATCACTGCGCGCTCGCTTTTTGACTGGGATCGATACAGGTCGTGATTCAGCAGCTCGACAAGAGCCAAGGCTTGGGTGGTCATCGTTAGTCTCCATTTCTCTGCGCAAGATATAGGCCCGACGGGGTTGCCGGTTCAAACATTGATTGTTTACGTGTCATGTAACTAAATGTTATGGATTGATCGGAAAGTCCGCGCCCGCGCCGAACGACAACGACAGCGAACGCGACAGCGGCGGGCGGCGGTCGATAGCCGGGCGTGACCAGCAACCGGACGGGATCAGCAACCGGACGCGGCGGCGCGCGCGGCAGTGAGAAAGGAACGGGCGCATGGTGCGGCGCTTGCCGTCGTTGAATGGGTTGCGCGCCTTCGAAACCGCGGCCCGCCACGGCAGTTTCACCAAGGCGGCGGCGGAGTTGAACGTCAGCCACGCGGCGATCAGCCGCCATATCCGCGAGTTGGAAGGCTGGCTGGGCAAGCGGCTGTTCCGCCGTCTGCCGCGCGGGGTGGCGCTTACCGAAACCGGCGGGCGCTATTCCCATCACCTAACCGAAATCTTCGACCAGCTCTATGCGGCCACGGAAGAAGCGCTGACCGGCGGTCAGAGCCTGGAGTTGAAGGTCTCGGTGGAGCCGTCCTTTGCCATGGGCTTTTTGCTGAAGCGGCTGCCGGCCTTCCAGGAAAGGCACGCCAACATCGACCTGCAAGTCGATCCCGATCCCTGGTGGGTGGATTTTCGCACCGATGACGCCGACATGGCGATCCGCTATGGCAGCGGGGACTGGCCTGACCTACAGGTCACGTTGCTGTCCCGCCTGATTACCTTTCCGGTTTGTTCTCCGGCCGTGGCGGCCAAACTCAAGACGGTCGCGGACCTCAGCCAGGTCAAGCTGCTGCATGAAGAGCGCCGCCAGTGGTGGCGGGACTGGCTCGTCGATGTTGGCGCCCAAGGCGTGGATGCGGCGAAGGGCCCGATGATGGGCGACAGCTTTATGTGCCTGGAAGCTGCGCGCGCCGACCAGGGAGTGGCCCTGGGGGACAACATTCTGGTGGGCGACGATCTGGTCAGCGGACGTCTGGTGCGGCTGTTCACGGCGATCGAGGATAAGAATGCCGTCTGGCTGGTGGCGCCGCTCAATCGTCGCGAAACCCCGGCGATGAAGGCTTTTCGCGATTGGGTGGTGGCGCAAATCGCCCCGTTCCGGCCCAAGGTTTAAGGCGGCTGGGCCCGGGGGCGCGAACGTCTTGAAAAGCCGACCGCCATCCTTCCGCCCAAACTGAATCCAACACCGGCGGCGCGGCGCGGGCGTTGGATTTGGCTATTGCTCTGCGGCGAAGAATGGCTAAAGTTGGATCGGTTTAACTGGAATCACAACGTGATCCTGGTTAAACCGTGACTCCGCCTCTGGTCAGTCTACGACAGGGTGCTTGGCGACAGAAAGGCAGCGCATGGCGCGGCTTTCTGCGTCGATGCCCGTCAGACTGGGGGCGTTCCTGGTGAACAGGGACCTTGTCGGAGGTTTTCCGGCCGGTCTTATCCACCGGGCATGCTGGGGTGCCGGCGCAGCGCGTATGCAAATGGCCGGCTGAGATTAGACCCATTGAACCTGCTCTGGTCCCACCCGACGCTGTCGGTGGCCTTGCCAGCGAAGGGAGCGTGACGCCCGTGCGTCCTAACCACTCCACCGTCGCCGTTGCGGCGGACGATTCCGACCTTGCCGTTCCCGAGGATGGCTATCATCTGGCCGCGGCGGCGCGCGTCGCCTTGCCGTTTGCGCCGCTGGTCCCCGCCTGGCGACCGGGGTTGGAGTCGCGCTTCGACTTGGCGGTTATCGGCGGCGGCGTCAACGGCTTGGCCGTGGCCTGGCAGGCCGCCAAGGCCGGGCTAAGCGTGGGACTGTTCGAGGCGGCGGCGCTGGGCGCGGGGGCCAGCCGCGCGGCGTCGGGCATGCTGGCGGCGGGCAGTGAAACCGAGCCGGGCGGCGAGGATCTTTGGGCATTGGGCCGCTACAGCCAAGAGCCGTGGCCCGACTTCGTCGCGGAGCTGGAGGCCGACAGTGGCCTGGCGCTGGGCTATCGGACGCCGGGTATTCTGCAGGTGGCGCTGACCCGCGACGAGGTGGAGCGCCTGCGGTTCCGTCATGATTTTCAACGCAGCCTGGGTGTGGAGTTAACTTGGCTGGGCAGCGCCGAGGTGCGCGACCTGGAGCCGGGCTTGCGTCCCGGGGTGGCCGCCGGGTCACGCTGCGCCCGCGATCATCAGGTTGATTCGAAACGCTTGACGGCGGCGCTGGCCAGGGCGGCTCAGCAGGCCGGGGCAAGCCTTTATGCTTTCTCGCCGGTGACCGGGCTGGTGCTGGAGCAGGGGCGGGTCGCCGGGCTGGCGG
>TARA_R110002072_G_scaffold504_2_pt1 | contig 11307 bp, 24 predicted proteins | sample TARA_R110002072 | Tara Oceans TARA_R110002072 (sample SAMEA4397118) | marine metagenome | biome: Polar Biome; feature: [SRF] surface water layer (ENVO:00010504); material: water (ENVO:00002006), including particulate matter (ENVO:01000060) such as... | depth 5 m | reverse complement strand
CTCAAAGTGTGTGTCAGAAGTTTGGGAACGGTCAACAGTCACGATACCATTTTTACCAACGCCCTTATACACCTTTGAGATTATTCCACCAATGTGTGTATCGTTGTTTGATGAAATAGTTGCTACGTCACGTAGTCTTCCTTTTGTTACAGCCTTTGACATTCCCTTTAGCCTTGACACAACTGCCTTTGTCTCAGCCACAAGCTCACGAAGCACCTCAGTCTTATTGACCTTGTCACCTATTAACCTGTCACCCTCTTTTACTAAAGCCTCTGTTATAACAATAGCCGTGGTCGTACCATCACCTGCACTAGTCGCAGTACGAGAAGATGCTTCTTTCATCATCTTTATCGCAAGGTTACCAACAGGCTCAATCAGGTCAACCTCCTTAGCAACAGTCACACCATCCTTAGTAACAGTTATACCGTGTGTATGGTTTGGCGATTCAATAAGCACCGTATGCCCGGAAGGGCCTAACGTGGACTTTACAGTAGCTGACATTGCCTCAATGCCAAGAATAAGTTTCTTTCTGCCTTCTTTTCCGAAGTGTAAATTTTTGGGAGAGTATCCTATTTCATTCATATCAATTAGATTTTGAGCAAAGATAACTATTTTTTGTATACACAAGCAAAAGTTTTGCACACAATACCTAAAGTTTTTACACCTAAGTTAATAATTATGATAAAAGCCTAATGACAAAGTTCTATCCTCCCTAGGGGGGGGGAGAGAATACTTATATATATATATATTTTATTTATTCTATTCTTGCTTTTAAATCGACATTATCGACATCTAATTAAGAGTCAGTAAGTTACACGACACAAAAACAGCACCAATATAGCACAACTAATAAAAATTAGACACAAAAAAAGAGGAGGCTAATCACACCTCCTCTCCCAATCATCAACTTAAATCAACTTAACTAAAGTCTGTAGTAACCTTTTCTGTTTTCAGCTAAAGCTATACCGTCAGCAATCATATCTACCTTCTTAGCCTTGTGCATTGAACTTCTTAATTGTGCTGCTTGAGCAATACCTGTTACTCCATCAGGTCTATCGTTTATAAGGCGACCATCTTTAACAGTCAAACCTCCCATACTTTTAAATTTCATAACGCAAAATGTTTAGAGTACAAATATACGAAAAAAATTTTATCAGATATATGCAGTATTTGGGTAATATATAGTGTGCAGCAGCAGAGCGTCCCACAGAAATCGTTTTTTTTTCGCCTTAAGTCTCTGATTCCCAACTTTTTAGCCCGTTTTTTTGGCGTTTTCATAGGGGTGAGTATGCCTGCAGCCCTGTTATGCCGTGCCCTGTAGCCCTGCAGCCCTAGCCTTAGCGTGTTATGCGTGTCTTCAAGGACACTTTGCCTGCAGGCTATAGCCCTATGCTGTAGCAAAAGACAAAAGAAAACTATTGAGATACCTAGAGGCATCTCATCACCCCTGCAGCCTGCCTTGGCAGCCCAAACAAAACGTGGGGTTAACAAGGGATGAAAAAATAAATTAAAAAAAACTATAAAAAGACTAACAATAGACAACAAAAAGACTATATTTGCTGAGGACAAAAAGTTCTTTGACATTTTGAGATACAACACACTGACAATCAGTTAGTTAGCAATAATATGCTAGCTAAGTCCCTGTTTATCAGCTAGTTGTAGCGTACGTTGTGTGAACAATAGTAGTACTGAATACCATTAAGGGTGCTATATGAGACAAAAATTTAACTACTAGGTAGGGCGAAAATTTAAGGGCTATTGGTGAAACAACAAAAACAGGTGAGGCTAGGCAGGTAGCATAAGCGGTTCGATTCCGCTCTCACCAACTAACCATTTAATACAATAACTATGATAGATAAAATCTTAGGTGAGGCAGCAAACATATTTTGCGTGCTTTTAATTTTAATATGCATACTAATCAAAACCATTTAATAACCATTTAATACAATAACTATGAACAATCAAAATTTATTATCAATTGAAGAGGCATTTTTAAGTAATGCCGAGGTAACAACAGGCTTGGGCTTAAACGCAATTAGTGAGGTGCAAACAACTTTACTAAATGCAAGCAAGTCGAAATTTGCAGGGACAATTAAGATGGCAGCCTTAGCAATTAACGCTGTGAATTTTTACGAATCTGAGGGGGGTAAAGCCTTGTTTATTGAAGAGGGCATAACTTGGACAAAAGCCGACCTAGGGCTTAAGGTTTTTGGATGGCAAAAATCATTTTTTTACAAGGTAATTAAGGCAGGTAAATTAGACCCACGAATTGTATCTGTATTTCAAGCCAAATGCTTGGCTGCGAGGGATGCTAGTATGTCAATTGCCAACTTGTTAGCCTTTGCCAAGACCATTAACCTAGATGAGCTGCAGCACGATGCAGGGATGAGCGATGAGGCTATAGAGGCTGCTGAGGCTGAGGTGATAGAGGCTGCTGAGGTTGAAGCTCCACTAGAAACCGAACCGACCATCTTAACATTTTCGTTTAAAAATCCTGCAGGCAAAAATGTATCTGTGAGGGTGCTAGCAGGCGGTGATGTTATCACAACCAATGAGACTGATGAAGTGAGGCAGGCAGCTAAGTTTTTAATGGCAGCGGTACAATCACAACAATAGTGTCCTTAAGGACACAAAAACTAGGGTGCTATAGATAGCCTTTGTATGGAGCAAAACCATTACCCTAACTAACTTTTAATTTTAATTTAATCTTTAAACTATGAAAACCACAGGTATTGAGTACAAAAACACAGAAGAGAGCGGTAGAGGCTCTATAAACGGCTACCACAGCACAGCTCGCATGGGCTTTAAAGAGCACCACAAGGGTGCTAAAAATACTGATATAGCACAGCTTAAAAAAGTACAACTCAAAAACTTTAAGCTAGATGCGAGCGGTGACTTTACGTCTAAATTTACTATTGGTATGGAAGTTGAAAAATCTCAGTTACACCGATTGGCTGTGAGAGAGTACCCTTTGTTTGCAGGCTTTGAGACTGATTCTAGTTGTGGCTATGAGGCTGTAACGCATATCCTGCCTTTATTGCCTGCAGGAAAATGGCGAAATAAAGTATTTTCTATGATGTATGATGCCAAAGAAATTATTGATGACCAATACAGCCCTAGTGATATGAGCTGTGGAGGGCATATAACCATAGCTGTTGAGGGCATGGATGGCGAAGAGCTTAGAGCAGCATTAAAACCTTTTGTAGGTATCATATACGCTCTCTTTAGAAAACGATTGAGTAACAAATATTCTAGCTGTGACCTAGGGCTTGAAGAAACACCGGTACGTACTAGGTACAAAGCGATTTTAGCCAAAGCAAATTGCGTTGAATTTCGATTGATTTCTAGATTCCAATCTGTTAAACAGATGATGAGACGTTACGAGTTGATTCACGAGATTGTTGACTTTGCGGTGAACAATCCAAACGGCAATCACAACACGCTTTTAAAACGCTGTATGCCTATCGTTAAATCGATGTATGAGGGTGATATGGTAAAGGTTGATAACATTATGACCCTAGCCAAGGCATTTAGAAAATTCCTTGTTACAGGTAAGGTAAACAGGGCTATTGTAAACTTTGTGAAACCTCACAAGGAATACAGCGACTATAGCGACTTGAGATTTAGAGATATGCCTCTAGATAGTGACTTGAGACGTAATGGTTACGAGCAGCGGTAAAGTGCTCTAGTGAAGTGAGGGTGTCCTTGAGGACACTCTCAATACCAATCCGTACTGAGGTGTTTGCCTTGGCTGATGATTCCAAAAGGATGAAACGGAAATTTAATTTATACCAAATCAAAATAGTTATGAGCAGAAAAACTCTATCAAACACGTTATTTGCAACACTTTTTATCTTACTAGGATTGTTCATCCACATATTTTATGTGGGCTTAGATAAGTACACCCTAGAGACAATGTTGTACGTTGAAGTCTTACTACTAATGAATGTAATAATGCTAGCGTTAACGCTAGGTAAAGAGAAATAATATGGACGCAAAGAAACTAGGCAGAGCCTTTAAGAAAATGCAAGTAATGTTCTTGTATTTCGCAGTTATTTATTTTGTTGGGAGGGTCCTAACATCTTTAATTTTTAATCTATAAAACCTTGATATGCAGAGAGTTAAAATAGAAACCAATAACGAAAACATACACGTTGTGTGTCCAACGTGCACTATGTGGGAAACGCTAGGTGTCGATGACCCTAGAAAAAACCTAAATGCATTACCAATATTGGCTTGGCTACCTGATGAGGTAGATACCAATGAGCTAAGTATACACAAATGCACAGATTGTGAGACCACATTTGAGGTAGAATGGGAATACTAGTGTCCTTGAGGACACAAAAATTAGGTGAGACTTAACAGGTAGTTTAGGAGGTTCAATCCCTCCCTCACCAACTAAGGCTATAAAAAAGCTAGGACATCCACCTAGAGCCAATCACCATGCAAGGTGTCAATATGGATGAGCTTGTGGCTGTATGGAGTTGGCAAGTATCTTAGGGGAAGTTAAACCCTATTTATCAATTTAATATTTAAAACTAAAAATCATGGAACTAATAAAAGCAAGTGAAGTTAAACGCAAGCAGATGTACAGCGAGAGCTACATAGCAAACGAAATAAGTCTTGCAATGCACAGAAGACGTACCAATATAGCTCTCAATGCAGACTTAATGGAAGACTCAGAGATAGAAATACTAAATGTACTTGGATATGATATCCGTCACAATTCGGGTAAAATAGAAATATCTTGGCAGTACGCTAAGTAATAACAATCACAGGATAAAGACCCTTCCGGTAAACGTGGGCGATTATGATTATGAGAACGCAGAAACACGATTTAAAGCAAGAAATTAAAAACCTTGAAAGCGATTTAAACTTTGCAGTTATTAACCAAGATGCCTTTACGCAACTATCTATCAATAAAAGATTAGATGTAGCAAAGTCAACTTTAATAAATATACAATAATGGAAAACAACAAAAAAGTAGCAGAATTTATGGGGGTAGTATTCCATGATGACGAGAATCAATACTACAACGCAGATGGACTGCACATAGGTAATACACTACAATACCACACATCATGGAATTGGCTTATGCCTGTATGTCAAAAAATTGACAAATACCTAGAGGATAATATATCGCTGATAGGATATTTTGATGATTGCTTAAGGTCTAATGATATAGACGTAAGGTATCAAGCTGTAGTAGAGTTTATTAATCAATTAAACAGATAGAGTTATGAAATCAATAATGGATAACAACAAAAAAGTACAGAAATTATTAGACAGATACTTTGAGGTTAATGACGGAATAAGCGTTGAAGAACCCGAACTATTTGATTGGAATCTTTATGATATCCAAGGCTACAATCAGTCTTTAGATGAATTTCAAGTACCTGATTTCGGTATGGAGGACGAGTTTACTGATGCTGAAGTAGAGCATTTAAAAAACAGAGTAGAGGCGATGGAGCTTTTATGGAAAGCCCTGCAGCTACTTGATAAGTACGGGCACGTATACGCTTAAAAATAGTGGGTGCTATAGATAGCAACAGGCAGCTCGCAGCTACCGCCCACAACTAACAGCATAAAGACCTTTGCGATAAACATAGGCAGCTTACACAATGACAGACAACGTCAACAAAACGGAGGTAGAGGTTTTAAGAATCTTTACCAATGTTTACGAGACCAACAAAGGTTGGATTAACAAGAACTATTGCTTTTGCAATTCAGCAACAGCTATGGTTGGAGACAGAATCGAAGTAAGAACGAATTTCTTACATGAACTTTAAACACAAAAAATATGTACAAAGTAGTAACAATAGACCAATTCGGTCTTAACGTAACGCAGGAAGATGGGTTTAAAAACTCAGCAGATGCACAGAAAGAGGCTAAGGAATGCATCGAAAGATGGGGAGATGATGGTCAGGATTTTTGGGTAGAACCATACGAACCTACACCACACAAAGAATCAAGAGTATATAGCAACAATAACGCAGTAGATGGATGGGAAGATATTTATCCATCAGAAGAGTATTAATTTAAAACAAAAACAATGAATTATTTAGACAGAATTAAAAAGTTAGAAGAAAAAATTGTAATGTTAGAAAACCAATTACAACAAGAGAACGGATGGGAAGAAATGCATCAGGAAGATGAGCAGGAAAGCTCTATGACACATAGAGAGCAATGTTACTACGACAGGAGCGACTATGTTCAAGGAAGACTTGAGAGAGGTGATATATGCGAGACGCAGGCTGCAGAGCTAAGGATGGGAGCATAAGATTAGTGTCCTTGAAGACACTATTAAGTAAGATACTGAGTATCAACACAATAAAAATACATTTGTGTATGTCTAATTTTAGTCATATCTTTGTATAAATTAAGTTAAATTAAATCAAATAAATTATGTGCGTAATTATCGTAAAACAAAAAAAGAGTGTAATCTCTGAAAACATAGTGGAAGCATCCGCTAAAATAAATCCACACGGATTAGGTATCGTATGGCTTGACACGTATGAGGTCGAGTACTACGAATCTAAGGAATATAAGATACTATTAACTGAAAGACCATTTATAGCACACTTTAGGTATGCAACGATAGGTGCAGTTAACAAATCTAATATGCATCCCTTTGTATGTGGGCAATCCAAGAACGAATTACTAATGATGAATGGTACTGTAGCAGGCTACGGTAACGCAGAGATGACAGATTCAAAAGCGTTAGCAATCGAGCTAGGTGGCATCAACAGGAGAGATTGGAAAAACCATCTAAAAGTAATGGATGTAAACGCTCCTAACTTCTGTAGGTTTGTGTCTATCAATACCAAGACAAAATCATTTCAAGTGTACAACAGAGAGTTGTTTACATACAGAGATGGTGTATGGTACTCAAAGTCTAACGTGCTACAAGAGAATGTAGTTGCAGTATATGGTACGCTTAAAAAAGGCTACAACAACTACAGCAACTATTTAACAAAGTCTAGGTATGTTGGCAAGGGTGAGACCATAGACAAATACCCTTTGGTTATCGAGGGTTTGCCTTACCTAGTCAATCGTAAAGGCATTGGACACAACGTAAATGTTGATGTGTTTAAAGTTAGTGACCAAGTGCTAGGCAGGCTTGACCAACTAGAGGGTCACCCACAATGGTACAGACGTGAGAAGATTGATATAAAGCTCGCAGATGGCAGTACGATTAGCTGTTGGGTGTACTTCAACCCTATGCCTCTTGACCATCACACAAAGCTCCACAAGTCTTACAAGCAAGAGAGACCAAGGATAAGAAAGAGCTATAATAACTACGGCAGCGGATGGAGTAGACCTACATACACTAGACCTACCTATGTAAAACCTCAGCCTACACTAGACCTGTTCGATATCTCTGATGACGAGCAGGCAGCGTTTGAATCTTTTGTAGATGACAACGACTTCCCTGTAGTAGAGACACCAACTTGCGTGCATTGCTACAACGATGTTGAGCACGATGGGTTTTCAAATTATCATTGTTCCTCCTGTGGTAGTTGGTTCAAGGAAGATGATGTGCTAAAACAAGCATAAATCTTAAAGGAGTAGTGTCCTCAAGGACACTACTTCTCCGTATCGAGATGTGCATCTCGGCTGAAGATTCTGAAAAGATGAAACGGAAATTTTAAAACCAAAAGTTATGAATACAGAAGATGTAATTTATTCTATGCTAACGGAAAACACCGGCAGCCACTTTTTAGATAGCGGTGGTAGCGGTGGCAGAATGTGGCAAAGAAACGCAGAGAAAACAATTTTAGATTTTAGGAATGAACCTCAAGAGTCTTATGAATTTGACCATGAGAACGGATGGCTTACAAGAAACGTCTCCTTATTTCATTACCTATCTGAGCTTTTGCAAGACAACTTATGCAGAGCTTTTAACAAGATACAAGACGAGGGCAACGAAGAAGATGGTGATATTTTCTACAGAGTAGAACTAGAGGCAGAAAAGCTGCTAGCATATACCAATCAAAGAGAACAACCAACAGAGTTTAATACCTACAATGGAGATTCTGATTTGTCTCAAGTTATTCAAGGAAAAAATCTATACCTGAACAATGAGCACTACCTTTTGCTGCAGATACACGGAGGTGCTGATGTAAGAGGTGGCTACACCAAGACTAAACTATTCCTCCTGCAGGATGAGTACACAATACATGAGTACCTTATGGAGTATGAGGATATGGACGAGGTAGATTTTGAAGAGGCTTTAGACCCGACTACAGGTAAAACGTATACCGATGAACAGGTACGTGCTAGGCAGTACTTTTTAAAGGTGATAGAGGGCAATGATGGCAACCAACGCTACAGCAGTTACACCCCTAATATATAAGCTATGACACCAAAAGAAAAAGCAAATAAATTATGTATGACGTTTTTAATGGAAACAGATATACCTTCAAAAGCAATAGCTAAACAATCTGCATTAATTTGTGTAGATGAGATAGTGAAAAATACTTTGCAAGTTTCACAAGTCTTGGATTATTGGCAAGAAGTTAAACAAGAAATAGAAAAGCTATGAAAGCAACAATTAAATTCAGAACACAGAACGCAACCGATTGGATTATAACAAAAAAGTTTGTTGACCGTGATGACTGCGATAGTTTTATTTCACACATCTGTAAAACAAAAAGTTATTATCTAGACGAACTCTTTTTAGAAGATGGTGTCCTCAAGGACACTATCTCTAAGACCCTAGTAGTTAAGGTGTTATAAATATATTTGCAAACGTCACTTTTTAGTGTTATATTTGTATTAATCAATCAACTAAAACTAACTACAGATGAAGAAACCTAGAACATTAAACGACTTAAAAAACCATCCTCTTGTTGACGAGGTTTGGAAAGAGGGAACGCAAACATATCATACTTCAACAATCAAAACACCTAACTATGTAGGTGGTTACAGATTAGGTAACGATACTTACCATACACAAATTAATTTTACCCACAAACCAAATTGGTTTCATCGTACTATGATGAGATTGTGTTTTGGATGGGAATGGGTTAACCTTTAACAGATATATAACTAATAATTAATCAATTAAATTAAATCAGTATGAATACATTTAAAGTAAAACTAGGCAGGTATTCCGTAGAGTATCAATTCGAGGGAAGCAAGGAAGATTTCGTAGAGAGCTTCCCAAAAATCCATAACGATTATCGCAACATACCTCCTATGAAGTTGAGCGTCATTGACGATATGCTAGACTATGAGTCAGAATGGATATACAACAACCATTGGATGAAAACAGGTGACTTTAGGTTCAACCTCCTAGCGAAGACAGAACACTACCTGTTAGCACAAGAAGTAGTAGTAAGAAAATTAAATCGATAACAAATTAAATCAACTAAAATGGTAAAAGTATTTTTTGCAAGTAAGAACCACACAGAAGAAGTAGCAACATTTAAACACGAAGATATGTTTAAGAGATGCCTCCCTGTGTTAGACAAGTTTGCTAGAGCAAGCAAGATGAGAGTAGGTAAGACAATCACGGCAGAAGTTAATTCTATCGAGACAGAGTTTGAAGAAATTAAATATAATTAATATGGCAACAAACTTTTCACAAGAGACAATGCAAACAATCCTAGCTGAATATCAAGCTAGGGTTGATGCGTTACAAAAAGAAATTATTAATCTTAAAAAAAAATTAGATGATAGAGACAATTAGACCCATCGTAATATGCCTGCTAATACTTAGCTTTATAGTGCCGGCTAATCCAACGTTATGGAAACTTAGGCTTAAGGGTAAGGTTAGCCTAGCGGAGTCCTTAGAAATGCTCTTAAGGGTGTTAGCAATCATTTGCCAATGGACGTGGTATGTGTTTTTTGGATATGTAATATGGTTCATAATGACAAGGTAATGATAAAAGACTTAATCCAAGCACAGGGAACACTAACAGAGGCTATTGATTATAAAATAGAGTCAGAGTTAGACAGAGACAAATTAGCCATGCTAAAAAGAGCCAAGCATGAAGCTATGGCATTATTAACAACACTAAGATATGTAGACCAATGAAAAACTATAGTAAAATAATATCAAACTTAAAGAACACAATTGAAAAAGGTGGAGCAGCAAGTACAATCGCTGCATTAAAAAGAACCCTGATAGTTGTGCAGAAAAAAAGAGAAGAAGAACCTAGGTAGTGTCTGTTTTTAGACATATCTTTGTATAACTTAAATCCAATCAAATGAAAAATTTAATAAAAAAAGAGATACAATCTTACAAGGAAAAATACCCTAGTGCAAAGTCTTATATTCAACGTCTACAACAGATGTTGGATATAGATGTTTACACACAAAAAGATTTTATAAGCACAGGAAGTATGCAGCGTAGAAAAAGATACGAATCAAACTATCCGTCAATAACTCTAGATAAAAACTGCTGCGATGTTATGGTTTATCTAGGAGGTTACAGAATCGAAATGTTATGTACGGGAGAATTTTTATTTGAAGGTAAATCAAGTAAAAAAATAGATAAGCTAGAGAATATGCTCTACAAAAAACACATAGCTCAAGATGTCTAATCAATGGGAAACCACAACAACGGCTATAGATATTGTTTGGGCACAAACTAACACAGCGAACTTTAATTATAAATACAAAATCAAATGAAGCAGAAAATATTTAAAGCATACGTGTTAGACGTGTGCAATAGCTTTGGAATCAATGCTAAAACATTGTTTACCAAGATGAAACGAAGAGATGTAGTTGATGCAAGATACTTGCTATATTACCTGTGCTTCCATAGACCTATGAGGATAAGAGATATCCAAGAGTATATGGCAGACGAGGGATACAGCATCAGTCACTCAGCAATCATTAAAGGTATATCAATTATAACCGATAGAATCGAGAATGACCAAGACTACAAAGACCTTGCTAAAAAGATAAACAATGAACCTGAAGAAGTTACATCTACTAGACCAAGCGTCTAAAGACAGAGCAACTATTAGCTTAAGTTGTGGCAAGTACGAAGCATACATACTCTACTCAATTAAGATAGTGAAAGATAACATCACAGAAGCTGTTCAAATTTACAACACAGCAGCTAATGGAGACCATTACAAAATAATAGACTCAGATGACCTTAAAGTTTTTTTAAAAAAAGGTTGGAGGTATGGAGTATATGTCATATCTTTGTCAAACTATCGTCTTAAATTAGACAAAATAGAACAGAGAATCCGAGAGGAAATCGCAGGTAAGTCTAACATCAGAAATATAAAGATGTTAAAACTACAGCGTGAAGATATCCTTAAAAGATTTTCAAAAGTAAATCAGAAG
>TARA_R110002072_G_scaffold935_10_pt1 | contig 11308 bp, 9 predicted proteins | sample TARA_R110002072 | Tara Oceans TARA_R110002072 (sample SAMEA4397118) | marine metagenome | biome: Polar Biome; feature: [SRF] surface water layer (ENVO:00010504); material: water (ENVO:00002006), including particulate matter (ENVO:01000060) such as... | depth 5 m | reverse complement strand
ATCGATTCAGACCTGTACAACCTCAGCTTTGAAGACGGGCGTTGGCTATCCGCCACCGGTGGACGACCCGATCAGAAAGAGCTCGATAGATTGATCGATGCGCTGCGAAACCTGCAGGTTCAAGGTATCGCAGGTGAGGACTTGCAGCGCGAACTGTCTGCTGCGGAGGCTGACCTTGTGCTCCGGGTACAGGGTCTGGCGGGAGACGTGACCCTGACACTCGTCGCCCAGAACGATCGTCACTTTATCCACAGCAGTGAGTTTCCATTGTTTTTTGAGTGCAGCGCCTTTGATTATGATCGCTTGACCGGCATAGACGCTGGCTTGATATCAGGCGAAGATAGCGATTAGTGGTCGGCACCCTATCCTCGCCGCACGCCAGTTCGCGACTGTGGGACAGTCAATCTGCAAAAATAACTAACAGACAAGCAGCCTCGGGATCTTTATGGACTGGGATATCGCACTAAAGGAATTCATCACGCTCTGGGTCGTTATTGATCCCATCGGGACCATTCCAGTGTTTCTGGCGGTGACCGCCGGCCTCAGCGCCACACAGCAGCGCTTCATTGCGATAAGGTCTGCGCTGATAGCAGGCGTGATCCTGTTGCTGTTTATTATCGGTGGACAGGTGCTGATGGAGGGTTTGAATATCCACCTTGAGGCCTTTCAGATTGCCGGCGGAATCGTATTGTTCCTGTTCGCGACCACGATGATCTTCGGGGACGGCAAACCTGCGTCGGAACAAAAGCAGTTTGATGGCAATATCAGTCACCTGGCCGTGTTTCCGCTGGCCATGCCCTCGCTGGCCTCGCCGGGGGCGATGCTATCCGTGGTGATGCTAACAGACAATCACCGCTATTCAATCGAGCAACAAATGGTGACGGCGGCAATGATGGGCGCAGTCATACTGTTCTCAATGGTATTGTTACTCATGGCCAGCCCCATTCAGCGGGTGATCGGGACTGCCGGCGCCAGTATTATCAGCCGCGTGATGGGTCTGATTCTGGCATCCGTTGCCGTCGACAATATCCTGCATGCGGTAAACACGTATTTTCAGCTGGGCTTGTAGATAAAAGTGGTATTCGCCCAGACGGTTTCACAGACCGGACTTCCGGGCAGGACCTGCACGCACTCATTTGCTACCTTCTATAATGAGACGCTACACTAGCTCGACAAGTCAGTCGCAGGGTTGTATTCATGGCAACAGTGGATCTAGTGAGAACACCTTCATTGATACATGACTACTCCAGATTCGCCTTCGCGATTTTGGCACTGTCACTTGTCGCTGTTCTGGCCGGGTGTTCAGATAGTTCAGAGAGTCATGGTTCAGATACTGGCGCAAGTCTCAGCTGTCTCGATGGCGCCGGTCTCATAACCAGCGAGGCGACAACTGTCGACGTCGTGGTTGACTTTTCCCGGCCAGAATCGGTTGCAACGCTGACAGGTGTGCTTCATGGCATCACGGCCGAAACGCCGTATCACGCCATAGCCGATATCCAGCTCGCCGCTGCGAGGGGAAGGGGCGTGTTCCAGAACGTATTCGCTATGCATGGCATAACGCCTGTTTTGGTAGTCAGTGATCGTGTCAAACTTGGCGGGGAATCACCGGCGGCGAACTGGAGTGCCTATGAAGACCAGGTCAGGGACCTGGCTGTCGAGTATGGCACAACGGTCATCTATGACCTGTGGAACGAGCCTGATCAGTTCTTTTTCTGGCCCTTCTGGAGCGAGATTTTAGCGGATGACAATGACGACACCGCGGAGTTTCTTGAGGCCTTCAAACGGGCGCACGATGCCATCCGCGATGTTCTAGGGGATGAAGCGGTAATTTCCGGTCCATCTATCAGTGGCATTGAGGAGTCATTGATTCAAAGGTTTATGGATTTCAGCCTGCGCGAGGGCCTGACGGTGCAGGTGCTGTCGGTACACTCGCTGTTTGACCCTGATAGCACCCTTGTGGAGGTTGAGCAGACACTGAGCCGAGTCTACCAGGAGTACATCGCCGGCCCTGAGTACAGTGAAGTGGGCGTCGTTGAATTGCATGTGAACGAATATGGAGCGCCGAAGCAGTATGGCCGACCGGGGTCCATGCTTGCTCTGATGCGAGTGATGGAGCGCGCCGGAGTTACGCAGGCCATGCGCGCTGCATGGGGGCGCTCAGAGGCGTTTACTGACGATATTAACGGTCTCCTGGTGTTTACTGGTGCTGCAGAACCATTGGTGGAAGTGGAGCCGAATCCCGGCGCCATGTCGGACCTGTTGACGCCGGACCTGCGCCCGCGCCCGATTTGGTGGGCGTACAAGTACTACGCGGATGGCGCCGGCTCAAGAGTAGCGGCCGATTCAGAGCTGGATTACATTATGCCGCTGGCCAGCAGTACATCAGAAAGTCTTAACTACAACCAGCTCCTGCTCGCAGCTTACGACAGCGAAAATTATCCTGAGCGACCAGATAAACTTGGGATTCAACTGAAGGGCTTGACCAATAGCAGTAGTGGGGTAACTGTTAAGCTGATCAGGATTCCGTATGACGATGCCGCTACCTTGGATATGCCAACTACTGCGGATGAATGTGAGTTGCGAACAGAAGCGGGGGGCTCAATGACTTTCTCGGTCGAGATGCCGGGCGACTACGAGGTTCTGGCCCTGAGGATTGAGGAGTGACTGTCAGAAGAGAGATTCATGGGCGAATTCTGACAAGCCAGGTGTGCAGGCCATCCAGCACTGCCTTGGAAGAGCAGTCGCATGAGACTACCGGGATCAGGCAGCGCAAACTCACTAGAGTAAATCAGGGTCGCAATCGCCCGGGTTGACGGGATTGCAGCGTGCAACTCCGCCACCGGGCAAGGTGACCTGATAGGCGCTAAAATCCGGATTGGGCACGGGGTAATCGGTGCTAATAAAATGTGCGCCACTTGCCAATGCAGCATCGCGTTGAGTCGTGTCATTGCTGCGTGCCTGCTCCGTATCGGCATCGGCGCGGGTTCTAACTATGTAGCCCTGCTCGACCAGCGACTCGATTTCCCCAGGGTTGGATAGCGGATTGTTGCGCTTCATGAAAGCGGCTTCGGGCGTGCCTGGGGGAGAGTCGGTAAACAACACTCGGCCTTCGAGCGAGGGGTGTCCGGCAACATAGTTTTCCAGCGGACCGCCAGAGTTGTCGAGTGCAAACATAATCCTGCCGCGTGCTTGCGACAAAGGCGGCCAGCCCCGATCAAGGACGGCCAGTTCCAGCGTGACAAATTCGCCGCGTACATCATCGGGAAGCAGAAGTTGCTCGCGTGGAAATACACTGTGTATCTCGGTATCGATTCGGTTCAACGCATCTATCCCAAAAGGCAGAGGGGTCACAAACCCCAGGTTGAGCGGATCGGGAATTTCTTCATCCTTGACCTCTACCAGCACGGTGATGGGCAAATGGTTGGGGTTGGCATCCGACCATGCCTTGATCTCTTTCAGGCAGCTTACGAATGTATAGCAGGTAGTTTCGTAATCAATTTCCTGTACGTGCAGCACTTTCAAACCAGGCTCGTCCAGCTCGGCAATGCCGGACGCCGCCTCTTCTCCAAACAACGTTCGAGCGACATGGTTGGCGTAGAGTCCGCCCTGCGGGTCGTCGAATACGTCGAGTTCGATTTGGCGAATACCCTGCGTTTGAAACTGCTCCTGAAGTGGAATGTGTGAGTAATCCAGAGTCGGCGCCAGGTCGGGGAGAAAAGCCAACAACACCTCAAACAAATCCTGCTTGGCCCGAATGTGATAGCTGTTGTGGGTGCCGAGATACTGTAACTGGTTCATCAGAATATCATCACCGGAAACGCTGGAGTCCGCCGACGAGTTTGAGGAATTACTGCATCCGGCGAGTAGATTCAATACCAACCCGCTTAGCAATACCGCGAGAGTAAATTTGCGGGGATTTACTGCACGTTCGGGTGGTAGTGTCATGGATTGAGATCTCATACTAATGGTGTATTTGGGAGGAAGTTTCATCTATTTAGACACTTTTTGCCACTCAATGATAGCGTCCGGCCGTGCGCCCAAAGTAACAACCCGACATCGCTTCTTCCACCGGTAGTTATCGATATCGAAGGCCTTTTTGCTGTCGTGCTCAATCGGAGTCTCGTTTTCATTCCAAAGTTAGTAAAACTCCAAGTGGGCAGCGGCCACCTACTGTCGGATATTATTGACAAATTAAGAATTCGGCAGCCACAGGTTCCGGCGATTACAACTAGTCCTTGTATTCCGGCGGCCTGCCCTCCTTGCGCGCGCGAATCGCCTCATCAAAATTCTTGGTCGTCATTCGCACAAACAGTTGCGCGTGCCCCTCGTGGTTCATATGTGTGTGCAAACTGCCCGCATCCATACCCGCCCACAACATCTGCTTGCTGAGTTCGACACCCAGCTGGCTAAAGCCGTTGATGCGCTCGGCAATCGCGTAGCACTCCTCCAGCAGTTGTTGCTGCGGCACCACCTTCGACAACATGCCAATCCGCTGTGCTTCCTCGGCATCGACATCCCTGCCTGTCAACATGATCTCGAACGCACGGCTGGTGCCAATGGCGCGCGGCAGCATATAGCTCAAACCCAGTTCAGCAGATGTGAGGCCATTGTTGATACCGGCCGGTCGAAAGTAGGCCGTATCAGACGCGATACGGATGTCCGTTGCCATGGCGAGGCAGAAGCCGCCACCGATTGCCGGACCGTTGATCGCGCCGATAACCGGCTGGTGCATACTGTGGATTGCCTTGATGACATCGTCCAGAATGCGCATCGCACGGCGTGCAATACCGGGAATAGTGAGGCCGTTGAAAATATCCAGCCAGCCGGGATCCTGCAGGTCGGCACCGGCACAGAAGCCCTCGCCCGCGCCGGTCACAACAACCACCCGGGTTTCATTGTCGAAACTCACCTCTTCCAGCGCTTCCTTGAACGGCACCATGACATCGAACGCCATCGCGTTCATACGCTCCGGCCGATTCAGCGTTATCAGTGTGATATACGGGCGGGGCTTTTCCACTGTGACAAATGACATACCTGAACCTTATCTGCATTTATAGTCCGCAAAGACTACACGGGAACACAGGGCTGATCTATGTCGGATACGGTCAGCCAGCGCTGCACCGCTGCGCTGTTCTGCAACGTTTCAAAATGCAGGACTGCAGCTTGTTCTCCATGCTAAAGTGCCGCACGGAGGTACTACCTATGCGATTTCTCGGGCTTATCCTTGCACTGGGAGCGATCGGCTGGACACTTTATCAGGTCGCGGGCGGTGGCGAGGCAGAAACCGTTGTTCCGGCCGAATATCAGAAGTCCATCGATACGGCAAACGGGCTGGAACAGGCGATACAGGATGCATCACAAAAAAGTATGCACCAAGCGGAGGGTGATTAGTCGATGCGTACACTACTCGTATTCCTTTTGTCGGCGGCCGCTGCCAACGCGTTTGCGGCTGAGCGCCAGTTGCTATGGGGAGACACCCACCTGCACACCGCCTACTCCTCAGACGCTTACACCAACAACAATCTGACGGCGGACCCGGATACCGCGTATCGCTACGCGCTGGGCATGCCGGTTGTTCACCCCTATCACAAGGCGCGGGTACAAATTGACACGCCGCTGGATTTTCTCGCCGTGACTGATCACGCGGAATACCTTGGCGAGATCCGCAACATTCACCTCAACGGAGTGGATACCACCGGTCTCGGTCTCTGGGACACGATCAAGGCAAAAGTTGCCGGCTTCGTGTTGAACTGGACGATAGACAATGGCACCGGGCGCGACCTGTTTGTCAGCGTCCTGCCTGACCCGGATTTAACACCAGCGGAAGACGCCGAGGCCAGCAGCCTGCAGGGCAGCGACCTGAGCCTGCTGCCGATGCCCAAACAGGTTGAGATTGACAGCTGGCGCACCATCACCGAGACGGCGGACAAATACAACCAGCCCGGCGTGTTCACCGCCCTGATTGGCTGGGAGTGGAGTTCACTCCCCGGCGGCGCCAACCTGCACCGCATCATACTGACAGACAGCGACAAAACAGCGGCACAACAGTACGACCCCTACGGCCTCGACGACAGCCCCTACCCCGAGGATCTCTGGGCCTGGCTGGACAACACCAGCGAGGCGACCGGCGCCAGGTTCACGGCGATACCGCATAACTCCAATATCTCCAAAGGCTATATGTTTTCCGATACCAGCCTGCGCGGCGAGCCTTTCACGCAGGAATACGTGGCGCTGCGCAGCAAATGGGAGCACGTCGCAGAAATCACCCAGATCAAGGGCGACTCGGAAAGTCACTCGACATTCTCACCCGAGGATGAGTTTACCGACTTCGAGGTGTACCCCTATTACATTCAGCGCAAGTGGACGCCGTATGAACCGCGGCGCGGCGACTTTGTCAGGCAGGCGCTGAAGCTCGGGCTGGAACTGGAACAACAGCTGGGCAGCAACCCGTATACGCTGGGTGTCATTGGCTCCACCGATTCGCACACGGCGCTGTCCTCGGCAGAAGAGACCAACTTTCACGGCAAGCTGGCTACGGACTCCATCCCCGCGAACAAGGAAGCCAAGTGGAATGACGATGGACCAGGCGCGACCGGCTGGTCCATGTCCGCCTCCGGTATGGCTGCAGTTTGGGCGCGCAGCAACACGCGCGCAGATATCATGGACGCATTACAGCGCAGGGAAGTCTACGCCACCACCGGGCCCCGAATTATGGTGCAGGTCTACGGCGGTGCCGGCTTCACCGCAGCGGATCTGGAGACCGAGGATGCCCTTGCGGAAGCAGTCACCCGGGGTGTACCGATGGGCGGCACGCTACGCCAGGGCGAAGCTCCCTCGTTTATCATACTCAGCGCAAAAGATCCGAAGGGCGCAAATCTCGACCGTGTACAGATCGTAAAGGGCTGGCTGGATGATGCTGGGCAATCGCGGGAGAAAGTGTTCAATGTCGCATGGTCCGATGATCGACAGCTGCAACCAGACGGCAGCCTGCCGGCCGTCGGCAATACCGTGAATCTTGAAACCGGGGCAGTCGACAACAGCATTGGCAGTGCGCAACTGTCTGCGGCGTGGTCCGACCCTGAGTTCAATCCCGGCCAGGCCGCTTTCTACTACGTCCGGGTATTGCAGATTCCTACTGCCCGGCACTCCCTGCTGGACGCCATCGCGCTGGGAATGGAGCATGCGAATGGGCAACCGGACACGATACAGGAGCGAGCGTATACCTCCTCTATCTGGTATCAGCCCGGTGCGCAGGGAGAGACCTGACAGCGCACTATAGGTTCATGCAATTGGCGTAGTAAGTGACGGTGCCAGGCCAGTCCGAAAATACCCCTTTGACGCCCACCTCGCGGGCCAGTACATCCAGTACCGTGAACACATCTGCATCGCTATCAATGACGCCCGGCTGTGGGTCGCTGGCGTCCTGGTTCAAACCGTTCATGGATTGATAATAATAACCGCCTCCTCCGGTCAATGGCCCCGAGCGCTCCAGCGTCCAGGTGATGATATCAAGGCCGGCACGACTGGCCGCCCTGGCGTAGGCAGAAGGTACGACCTGTCCCTCGCTGACATCAAGCAACATCCACAGGGGCGGTGCGATGATCCGCACGCCCTGATCGACCAGGTCATTCATACCCGGTTGGTAGGAGTCTGGGTTGCGGTGATCAAACTGCGAGGACGGGTTGCGTTCATCCAGAAACACAGCCTGCTTGCCAAACGCGGGAGTTTCGCGCACCCAGAAGAGGACATCGTTGAGATCGAAGGATTGTGGCCACACCCGGTTCGCGGGTATTCCGGCGTCCTCGTATTCCTGAATCAGCTTGCGCGCGTAATCCTGTTGCGTGAACCCCGCGAACGGCATGGCGACCTCGGGCGCTTTCAGCTCGGGCATCATTTTGACATTCAAGTGATTGAATAACGCAATGCTTTCGCGGTGCGTCATCAGTGTGCCGCGACGCGCATAGAGTTCGGTGCGCCAGGTTGCAGTACCGGCAAGATACTGTTGCGGTGTCGTCGCCGTGCGATCACTCGCATCCATCTTGCCCTGCAGGGTTTTGAATTCCGCCAGTGTGATATCGCTGGCACAGCACATCGCGGAGGCTGGCGAGGCCAGCGTGCCGTCAGCCTTGTAGACGGCAGGCTGAAACGGTTGCCGGCATTTGCGACCCAGCTCCGTCGCCACAATATTGGTGGTGGTGTGCAGATCGCACTGGGCGTGCCGACAAACGAGTTCCTTGTCTTTGGTGAACGTCACATCGCATTCGATGATGCCGGCCCCCATCCTGGCGGCTGCGATGTAGGATTCACGGGTGTGTTCAGGGAATTGCAGCGGCGCACCGCGGTGGCCAATAGAGAAATCGGTTGTTGTGAAGTGGCTTTCTCCACAGGCCTGCAGCGTGTTCTTTAGCGGCCCTTCTTGCATTGCATCCACCAGGAAATAGGGGCGGACGCCTACCTGGACCGTCGCTGTTGCGGGCGCGGCAGCGGATGGCGCCGTGCCATCCTGATAGCTCCATGCACTGGGGCTGGAGACCCCGGCAAACCACAAAAACAGTACGCTGACTGCTAGCTGTGCCGGGATTCGAACTGCATACGCCATACTGCCCTTAACTCCCTCGCTCACCCTGTTTCCTGAACATCTGATGGTGAATAGTCTACTGAAACTGTGACGCGGCGATGAAACCAAATTCCGTTACAGAACTCAGGGCACCAGCGGCATCGACACGCTGCAAAGTTTGTACTTTTACCGATAGGCGTCTATAACTACACAGATACAGACGAGATAATAACAACGCTGCTGGTGCAGCACACGGAACTTGTTTCGGTACAGGAGGTACAGTCACATGATTACAGGACGATCGCCAGTCTCAACGCTATGTCTCTTTTTACTCAGCACTACCCTGATTTCATGTGGCGGCAGCGACGGCGGCAGTGATGTTGCGGTCAGTGCTGGCGGTGAAGCCAGCACACTTAACCTAAGTAGCAATGTGGTTGGTGTTATCGATAGCCCTGTCAGCAGTGGGAGTGTAACGACCTCAGGCAGTGTATCTACCTCTGTCAGTGTCTCGGTTGGCGCCCTAATCCCGGGGCCTAATGATATCGTCAATTGGGATACCGAGGTTCCGCCGGGACCAGACTTCGATGAACTGATGGCCAGCAGTGCAGAGGCCGAGGCTTTCGGATATGTCATCGACAGTGCTGTCAGCGGCTTGCGCTACAAATCCGGCGCACACTATGGCGTAACCGACAGCGATGGCAAGTACGGCTATAGGCTGGATGAGTCAATCGAGTTCTTTATCGGTGACATCGCAATAGGTACTGTTATTGAGCCCAGAACACGACTGACACCCTATGAGCTGGCCGATAGCGACGCACAGACCGCATTGAATCTGGCGCGCTTTCTGCAAACGCTGGATAGCGATGGCAATCCCGACAACGGCATCCATATTCACGACACGGTACATTCGCTCGCAGCGGGCATCTCGGTTAACTTTTCTGATCCCGCCTGGCAGAGCACGGCGCCAGCGATGTCTGATCTGGAATTACTGGTCTTTGAACTGACGAGCGCGACAGAGGCCGGTGCCCGCAACCTGGTTTCCGTCGACGAAGCGGTTTCTCACCTGACATCGGAAATTGCCGCCGTGATTGACTCGCTAAAGTCAGAGGCCAAGTCACTGATGGCGTCGTCAACATGCGAGACCGATCAACAGTGCAAATGGATTCAACTATCAGAGAGGAGCTTTGGCCCGTGCCCTCGGGGCTTTGAGAATGCGGTTTATTCAGAAGTGGATGCCGACATCACCGCGATTGAATCGCTTGAGACAGAGCGCGAGTACCTGATCGGTGTGGACGCGGTGCTCAGAGAGACCGCATGGCCCGACAATGGCACACGCGCACTCTGCTTCACATCCACCACGCCGACCCGGGCTGTCTGTAATCAATCCAATCATTGTGAAATCACAAGCGCGCTATTCAGTTTTTAACGCGCTGCCTGAGCTAACCCTGCCGCTGCAATTTGCGTAAAATACTGGAGAAGTCGCGCTGCCCGTTACCCGCCTCCTGGTGCTGGCCGTAGAGTTCCAGGGCTAACTGCCCCATCGCATTATCAACATCGCACTGCTGTGCAATTTCCATGGCCAGGCCCAGGTCCTTGACCATCAGGTCGACCATAAATCCTGGTTTGTAATCGTTGCTGGCGGGCGCAGTTGGCATAACCTCGGGATAGGGGTTGTAGACTTCCAGTGACCAGTTGCGACCGGAACTGGCCAGCATGATATCGGAGAGAACTTTCGGGTCGAGCCCATTGCGTGCGCCCATTTCCAGCGCCTCGCAGGTCCCTATCATATGGATGGCGAGCAGCATATTGTTACAGCCCTTGGCGACCTGACCCGCGCCCGCAGGCCCGGCGTGGAAGATGTTCTTGCCCATGTCCTTGAGGATCAGCCGTGCTTTTTCAAAAGTTGCGGCATCGCCACCGCACATAAACGCGAGTGTGCCGGCCGCGGCTGCGGCGACGCCGCCGGATACCGGCGAGTCCATAAACCCGATGCCCTTTGCCGCCGCCGCCTCACCCACCCGGCGCGCGGTGGCGGCGTCGATGGTGCTGCAATCCAGTATCGTGGTGCTACCGTCCAGTTTTGACAGTAAGCCGTCGTCGCCGAGGTAGGTGGCAGCCACATGCTTGCCCGCCGGCAGCATTGAGATCACGTACTCCCGACCCAGTGCCGCCTCCGCAGCGCTGGCGGCCACCGCAGCACCTGCTGCCTGCATCTGCTCACAGGCCGCCGCCGACAGATCGAAAACCACTACCGAGTGCCCGGCCTTGAGCAGGTTGGTGGCCATGGGGCCACCCATATTGCCAAGTCCGATAAACGCTACATCTGCCATTATTGTCTACCCTTTGAAAATGCAGTTTACAGATCTGCCAGTGGATTCTTGTCCCACGGCGCAGAGAAAAAGGCATCCAGCACGGCGGGCGGGACATCGCGAGACGCGCGATACTGCCACGACGGGTTGCGATCCTTGTCTATCAGGAGTGCACGCACGCCCTCTGCGAACTCCGGGTGGCGCACAATATTGGTCACCAGCAGAATCTCGCCCTGAAAGCACTCTTTCAGGGAGGCGTGACGCATCTCGCGCAATTGTCGCGAAATCCAAAGCGAGGCCAGCGGCGAACCGTGTGCCAGGCTCGCACTGGCTTTGCTCAACCACGGGTCGCCCGATTGCTGCGCCACGATATTGTCGATGATTTCGTGAACGTCATCGCCATCACAGAGGGTATTGATAATGCCGAGATGGGGCTCCACCT
>TARA_R110002072_G_scaffold89232_1_pt1 | contig 11308 bp, 9 predicted proteins | sample TARA_R110002072 | Tara Oceans TARA_R110002072 (sample SAMEA4397118) | marine metagenome | biome: Polar Biome; feature: [SRF] surface water layer (ENVO:00010504); material: water (ENVO:00002006), including particulate matter (ENVO:01000060) such as... | depth 5 m | reverse complement strand
CAGCAATCTAACCTACAGTTGCAACAGGGCCAACTGTTAGACCCCTTGACTGGTCTCGGCAACCGAAAGCTCGCAGAGCAAAGTTTGAATGACTCTATTCGACAAATTGAGTCCCGTGGTGGAGCAGTTTGCGTCTTGATCATGGCTGTGACGAACTTCAACGACATCATTGAACATCACAATCAACGCATCGCTGACGAGCTTGTAGTTTCCGTAGCAGAAAAAATTAATCATCTGGTAAGACCACTGGACATTGTTACCTACTGCGAACAAGGTCAGTTTGCACTCATCCTGGTTCAACCCAGCATCGAGCACTGTACCGCTGAATGCTACCAACGAATTTATGATGGCGTAAGATTAAAAAGCTACGGCACCGCAGCAGGTTTTTTGCCTGCAGACATAGCCATGAGCATTTGCGCGAGCCATGCACTGAATGGACCTCCGTCCAACGAGCAACTATTTAGTGCTGCAATAGAGGGCCTGACGGAAGCAGAAAATCACGACAAGGTTGTTGTAACCCATCTCACCCCGATCGAGGATTAAGTCAATATGGGCAAACGACTCAGCAAGATCTACACCCGAACTGGAGATGGCGGCGAAACCGGTCTAGGCGACGGCAGCAGATTAGCAAAAAACCATAGCCGCGTGATTGCCATGGGAAGCTGCGACGAACTTAATAGCCACATCGGTATGGTGACTGAGGAAATACGAGTAAACAATACGGCCAGCCTTCAATTCCTTACAACCTTCCTGGTTCGATGCCAACATCGCATATTCGACCTAGGCGGGGAGATCTCCATACCCGGTTTTAAGATCATCAATGATGAACATGTTGTTGAGTTGGAACAGCTACTGGATCAAATGAACGAACCACTCCCCGCCCTGGATAATTTTATTATGCCGGGGGGAAGCCGTTTAATTGCTTCCATACATCTCGCTCGAAGTGTTGCTCGGCGCGCAGAGCGCGACCTGGTGAGCCTCTCGCAAACCGACGAGATCAACCCACCAGGACTACGTTATCTGAATCGATTGTCAGATCTATTGTTTGTCGCCGCAAGATTTGTCGCCAGTGAGACTGGCGTTGCCGAAATCTTGTGGGAGAAGGGATAAAACTAAAAAAGATAAGGGGTTACAGCAACATTTTACGAACGTCCGTTAACACCTTCGCAAGATAGTTAGCAAATCTCGCCGCTTCCGCACCATCGATCGCTCGATGATCGTAGGACAAGGATAGAGGCAACATGGTTCTGGGCACAAAGTCTTTGCCATTCCAAACCGGTGCAACCTTGGATTTTGACACGCCAAGAATCGCAACTTCCGGCGCATTGACGATCGGAGTGAAACTCGTACCACCAATACCGCCTAAACTCGAAATAGTGAAGGTTGCTCCAAGCATGGCGTCCATGGGCAACTTCTTGTCCCTGGCTTTAGCTGCAAGCACCGAGGTTTCCTCAGCGAGTTCGAGAATACCTTTTTTGTCCGCATCCTTAATCACGGGTACAACCAGCCCATCGGGTGTTTCGACGGCAACCCCAATATTGTAATACTTCTTCAAAATAAGATTCTTGTAGCCATCCTCCAGGGAAGCGTTAAATTGCGGATAGGTTTGCAGCGCATGAACGCAGGCCTTAACCAAAAATGCCATCGGCGTGAGCTTCACACCCTGGGCATTTAGCTCTTCGTTTTGAGCCTTTCGGAAGGCCTCCATTTCGGTGACATCTGCCTCATCAAACTGAGTGACATGGGGTACATTGAGCCAACTACGGTGCAAATTTTTGGCCGTCGCCTGTTTAATCCTGGACATTGGAGAGAGTTCTATTTCTCCAATCTTACTAAAATCTACAGTAGGCACTGGTGGAATGCCGCTGCCTCCTCCTGCACCCGGTGCAGGACCTGCCTTTAAGCGCTGCTTCACAAAAGTTTGAATATCTTCTTTGAGGATTCGTCCCTTTTTGCCTGTAGCCTTTACGTCTTTCAGGTTGACGCCGTACTCCCGTGCTTGTTTTCTAACCGCAGGGCCCGCGTGTACTTTAGCGTTAGCAATATCTAAATCTGCTTCTGATGCTGTGGGACTGGATGTTTGTTCGGTTGACTCTGCGGGGGCTTCCGCTGTTTTTGCGGTTTCAGTAGCTGGCGTTTTTGATTCAGCTTCTGCTGCCGGTTCAGCGCCGGTTGATTCTGCGCCTGCGGAAGAAACGGTTTTAATTTTAACCAGTGGATCACCTTCGTTTACTTCATCTCCTTCCTTGACGATGACTTCCAGAACTTCTCCCGCCACGGTGGTGGGGATCTCCATACTTGCCTTGTCGGATTCCAACACGACTAAAGAATCATCTTTGTCAATTTGATCACCGGGCTTAACGAGAATTTCCGTGACCGTGATATCTGCGGCGTCGCCCACGTCGGGGACATTGATGGTTTCTATTTTTGATTCGGGGGCGGGGGCGGGTTTGCCCTGTTGTTCTTTGTTTGCTGGAGGCTCTTGCTCTTTATTCGCCGAGGGCTCTTTATTCGCTGAGGGCTCTTTATTCGCTGAGGGCTCCGCTGAAGGCTCTTTCCCTTCATTCGCTGAGGACTCCGCCGAGGGCTCTGCCACCTCCAGTTCTAGAATTAGGCCGCCCTCTTCTACTTGATCACCCAGCGCGACATTAATGCTTTTGACAACACCGGCAATCGGCGATGGGATTTCCATGCTGGCCTTGTCAGACTCGAGCACCACAAGGGAATCATCGACAGCAACCGTGTCTCCGACCTTAACCAATATTTCGATAACCTCAATACCTTCAGCTTCACCAACATCCGGTACCAATACTTGTTCCGCCATGATGACTCCTAAGTGATGCTGGGATCCGGTTTTTCAGGATTGATGTTGAACTTCTTCAGGGCTTCAGTCACGAGTTTCGTCTCAATGATATTGTCTTCCGCCAGGGCTGAAAGCGCTGCTACCGTCACAAAGTATCGGTCCACTTCGAAGAAGTTTCTCAAGCGCTCGCGGCTATCGGACCGACCAAAACCATCGGTACCTAAGACCCGGTAAGTGCCCGGAACATATTCTCGAATTTGATCGGCGTAGTTTTTCATATAGTCCGTGGAGGCAACAACTGGTCCTTTGGCTTTACCCAAACAGGATTCAACATAGCTGACCCGGGGCTTTTCATCGGGATGGAGTAGATTCCATCTTGTTGTTTTCATTCCATCACGACGTAACTCGTTAAAACTGGGCACACTCCAGATGTCTGAATCAATACCGTAATCTTCTTTGAGGATTTCCGCCGCGGCAATGACTTCCCTTAAAATTGTGCCTGAACCCAGCAGTTGCACAACCTTCTTGCTGGTTTTCTTAGCGCCCTGCTTCAGAAGATACATGCCTTTAATGATGCCTTCCTCACAACCATCGGGCATTGCGGGCTGCTGATAGTTTTCGTTCATAATCGTGATGTAGTAATACTTGGGCAACATCTTGACGTACATTTCTTCAAGACCATGCTGAATAATTACCGCCAGTTCATAACCGTAGGTGGGATCATAGGTCGCACAGTTCGGCACGGTCCCCGCCAGAATATGGCTGTGGCCATCCTGATGCTGTAGGCCTTCTCCATTTAATGTAGTGCGGCCAGCCGTACCTCCTAACAAAAATCCTCTGGCCTGCAAATCTCCAGCCGCCCAACACAGATCGCCGACCCGCTGAAAACCAAACATCGAGTAAAATATGTAAAAGGGCACGAGTGGGCAATTATTATTAGAATAAGAAGTTGCCGCAGCTAACCATCCTGCAAAGGCGCCACCCTCATTAATGCCTTCTTCCATCACCTGACCTTTCTGGTCTTCACGGTAATACATCACCTGGCCTGCATCCGTGGGCTCATAAAGTTGCCCGGCACTTGAATAGATGCCGAGCTGGCGGAACATACCTTCCATCCCAAAGGTACGAGCCTCATCGGGCACAATTGGCACGACCCGTTCGCCAATATTTTTGTCTTTGATTAGTGCTGAGAGAATTCGCACAAAGGCCATGGTGGTGGAAATTTCTCGATCCCCGGAACCTTTTGTTACCGATTCGAACACTTCGAGCCCAGGCACTTCGAGGGCTTTAAATTCCGATCGTCGGCTAGGCAGATAGCCACCAAGAGATGCTCGACGCTCCTTGAGATAGCGCATTTCTGCGCTGTCTTCCGGCGGCCTGTAATAGGGCACCTTCTCTAATTCTGAATCCGGCAGCGGAATGTCAAAACGATCCCGGAAATCCTTGAGGGATTCTATATCCAGCTTTTTCACCGAGTGACTAATATTTTGCGCTTCGCCCGCGAGACCCAGACCATAACCCTTAACGGTTTTAGCCAGGATAATGGTCGGCTGCCCCTTGTGCCTGGCTGCCGCTGCGTAGGCCGCATAAACCTTATAGGGGTCGTGGCCGCCTCGGTTCAAACGATAGATATCCTCGTCCGTTAAGTGCTCGACCATCTTAAGCAGTTCCGGGTACTTACCAAAAAAATGTTCTCTGGTATAAGCGCCGTCACGGCTCTTATAGTTTTGATATTCCCCGTCCACTGCCTCGTCCATACGCTTCTGCAGCAAACCCAGCTTGTCTTTTTCAAACAGTGAATCCCACATTCGGCCCCAGACAACCTTAATCACGTTCCAGCCGGCACCGCGGAATGAGCCTTCCAATTCCTGAATAATTTTACCGTTACCCCTGACAGGTCCATCGAGTCGTTGCAGGTTACAGTTGACGACAAAAATCAGATTATCCAATCCTTCACGACCCGCAAGGGAAATAGCACCCTGGGATTCGGGTTCGTCCATCTCTCCGTCACCGAGGAAACACCAGACCTTCCGATCTCCGGCTTTGCTTAATCCCCGGTGATCCAGGTATTTCATCACATGGGCTTGATAGATAGCCTGCAGCGGACCCAGCCCCATAGAAACCGTTGGAAACTGCCAATAGTCCGGCATCAACCAGGGATGGGGGTAGGATGACAATCCATCACCGTCTGTTTCCTGGCGAAATTTATCCAATTGCTCTTCGCTAATACGACCTTCTAAATAAGATCTGGCATAGATACCCGGTGCAGAATGGCCCTGGATATAAACCATATCTCCCTCCGCCTCTTCGGTTGCGGCGCGGAAGAAATAGTTAAAACCCACATCGTATAAGGTGGCGCTAGATTGGAAGCTAGAAATATGCCCGCCTAAGGTACCGTCCTCCAGATTGGCCCGCATGACCATTGCCATGGCATTCCAGCGAATCAGGGAACGCAGGCCACGCTCCATAAACAGGTCACCGGGCATCCGGGACTCCTGTTCGACGGGAATGGTATTTCGATAGGGTGTGGTAATGGCGTAGGGTAGTTGAGCGCCGGTTTCAGTTACCTGGGCAGACAATCGCTGCAATAGGTACTGGGCGCGTTCGGGCCCTTCTTCTTCAAGAACCGAATTAATTGCCTCAATCCATTCTCGGGTTTCAATGGGGTCTTCATCAGCGTCGGTTCGGTCGGAAGCCATCGCTATCTCCTTGCGTGCGGTTTCTCAATACAACCCTTTAACTATAGCGCACTCGTGGTGTTTTTGTTTGGCTACCAGCCCAATATCACCACGATTGCCGCGACACCCAACCAGCCGAATAAGGCTCGTTCACAAAGGGACTTTAACTGGTGAGTCTGGAATTCTGAAAAGCGAGCAAAACCCTCAACATCATCGTCCTGCTCGGGGGGTTTATCCGATGCTATTGCCGCCATCAGAGACAAATGTACCGCATGGGATTCATCTGTGTCAGTCAGATGATTCAGCCAGTAATCTACCGTGGGGCCAAAATTGCCCACCAGTGAAAACAACAGGCCGGTTATCCTCACGGGTACCCACTCCATCCAAAATACAATACTGTCTAGTTGGTCAACCTCTGGATCATCGTCATCCAGAAGATCGAGATACTGAATCGTAAATACGTAAAACAATGTCCCGGCGGGGCCCACCAGCAAAAACCAGAATAGGCCGGGTACCAGCGACTGGAACATGTCGTAAATATGGGACATCTGAAATTCGTCCTGCTGCTGAAGGACATCCGCAAATTCATCATCCTCGCTTACGTTCCGCAGCCACCTGATTTGATCATCAAAAATCTTATCAAGGTCAATCAGCTCTGTTGCGTAAATTAACACCACCAGAGATAGCAGCAACCAGACCAGGCCCTGTAGCCAGCCTGACACCTGCAGCGAGATAAATAAGACAATCGCCGTGGGTATACCCACACACAGCCGGTATCGCCAAAGGGTGGGCAAATTCTTCTCAGCAAACCAATCGTAATAATGGGTAAAGGAAAAAAATCCTCGAACGGGATTCTCGCCCTGCCAATTGCGATAGAAGAACAGCGTTATAAGTACAGCAAGAAACTTCATTTCAACCTCTAGGCACTGACACTTTGACGAAAGCGTTGCCAATCGAATCCAGACCCGGGATCTGTCTTTCGACCCGGTGCAATATCACTATGACCCACAATGCGCTCTGTAGGAATAGACCAGGTTGCCATGATAAGTCGGCAAGCGTTGGCTAGCGCCTCGTACTGTCGATCCGTGAACCTTCCCGTATCGATGCCTTCCAATTCTACCCCGATAGAAAAATCGTTGCATTGGCTTCGACCCTCAAAACTGGACTCTCCCGCATGCCAGGCGCGCTGAGTAAAGGGCACAAACTGGTGCACAGCGCCATCGCGGCGAATAAATAGATGGCTGGAGACCCGTAAATCACGAATATCGTCAAAATCCGGATGCTCATCACAATCCAGACAATTGGTAAACAATTGCTCAACGTAGGAGTTACCAAAATGACCGGCCGGCAGGCTGATGCAGTGCAACACAATCACAGAAGGTGTTTCTCCCTGGGGACGGGCGTCAAAATTGTCTGACTTTATTGGTTCTGCCCCCTGCAGCCATCCATCTGTAATACCCATGCTCACTCCCATTGTACCCAGGGCGCCTACCACGCCACTCACGCCGTTGTCCCAATATCATCATAACAAGCACTGCTCTACAGCGCCCCTCCTGTGATACAGGTATACTTTAGGGCTGATTAATAGAGAGAGCGCTTCATGGGTCAAGGTATGATGGTCGTCGCATTTCTGCTTGCGCTCGGTCTGCTGACAATGTTCTTTGCGGATATACAGGAATCGCAATACAACCCTAACCAGGCACCCACCAGTGCAGCGGCGGGTAATGCAGTGGAAGTATCGCTGTTACGTAATCGTCAGGGTCACTATGTTGTGTCTGGCGCGATTAACCAACAACCGGCAGAGTTCCTGCTGGATACCGGCGCCACGGATGTTGTGATCCCCGCCGACCTGGCCGGCCAACTTGGACTCAGCCGGGGCTATGCGGCCAAAGCCATTACCGCTAATGGGACGGTGACCGTTTACGAAACCAGTATTGACCACCTATCAATTGGTGGCATTGAATTAAGAAATGTTCGGGCCAGTATTAACCCTGGCATGAGAGGCCAATCCATTCTGCTCGGCATGTCCGCGCTAAAACACATCGAATTTGTCCAACGGGGCGATCAACTGACACTAAGGCAGCTGTACTAGATGACCGAATACTTGAATGATTTAAACGCCAATGTTGCCGCTGCCCTTGCGGAAGATGTGGGTGCTGGAGACGTGACCGCTGAACTTATCGACGAGGGAAAACAGGCCATTGCAACGGTCATTACCCGGGAAGCCGGTGTCCTGTGCGGGCGCCCCTGGGTTGATGAAGTCTTTCGCCAGGTTGATTCGAGCTTAAACATCACCTGGCACATGGCGGACGGCGATCGGACCACACCGGACCAATTGCTGTTCACAATTGAAGGCAATGCCCGGGGTATCCTCACGGGAGAAAGGCCCGCATTAAACTTTTTGCAAACCCTTTCGGGCACCGCCACTACAACCGCAAGCTACGCCGGCCTAATTAAGCACACCAAAGCAAAGCTGCTCGACACCAGAAAAACCATACCCGGGTTACGCCTCGGCCAAAAATACGCCGTCAGTTGCGGCGGCGGCATGAACCATAGAATTGGGTTATACGATGCGTTTTTGATTAAGGAAAATCATATTGAAGCGAGCGGCTCAATTTCGGGTGCTATTCAGCGGGCCCGGGAACTACACCCCGGCGTTCGCGTTGAGATCGAGGTTGAGTCACTTGAGCAGTTCCATGAAGCCGCGATGTGCCAACCGGACTGGATCATGTTAGATAACTTTACCCTCGACGATTTACGAACCGCCGTTCAATCTAATCAGCCGGTCAAATTGGAAGCATCCGGCGGCATCGAGAGCGATCAAGATCTGATCATGATCGCCGAGACCGGTGTGGATTTTATTTCCGTTGGCGCACTCACAAAACATGTCCGGGCGATGGATTTATCCATGCGCTTTCAAGAGACCAACTAAAAGTTCGAACTAGGCAACCTTGTCTAAGAGCAACTGCAGCGTTTGTTTATCACCACGACGCTTTGCCATGCCGAGTAACTTTGTATGGAGTTGGGTTCGCCAAATGCGGTAATCATCGTAACGCATGGGCCACCAAACCAACGCCGCCTTTAGTACTTCGTAGGCTTCATCGTCGCGCCCCTGTCCCTGAAGATATTCTGCCAGCACTACATGGCGATGAATTTGAATCGGCGCATTAGCCAACCCATCCCGCAGCAGTTGCTCCGGGGATTGAGTAATCTCTTCCATCTCCATCAACCAGGGATTTTGCCCAAGAAACTCAGCAAAAAACCGCTGGCTCTGATAGCTGTAGGGATTAATCTCAAGGCCGCTTTGGTACTCAAGTGCTGTAACAATTGCCAGGGAACGGCGCCCCTCAAGATTATCGAGCGGTTGATCATCAAAACTGGTTCTATAGAAGATTGCCATGGCAAAAGGATTTGCGGCGTTTTCCGTGCGGAACTTGCGAATGGCGGATAAAATTTCATAGGTCTTCAACTGGTCCGCCGGATCCTTTCGGTCCAGCGGCAGGATATTGCCCTGATAAACCAGATCACTGCTAATTGCATCAGCGTAATTCAATACCAGCAGGTAGGCAGCACCGACAATCAGTGCAACTCGAATCACAACCGGCGAGTGTACCTTCACCTTATGCTCTGTCGAATATCCCGTCAGCCATAGCACCCGGGCCAGCACACAGCCCATAATCAATTCGTTGACTAAATTGTACAGGGTGAAGTTCATGATGGCGTGAACAAACACCGTGCCCAGCGCCACGATCAGCACAATCGTTTCAAAATCTTTGCGCTTCTGCTGTTGTTTCAAGCGCCACAGGGCTCGGGCCAATTGCCACAGCAAAAACAGCACCAGAGACACAACAAACAACAGCAGGATCGGGCCGCCCTCGGCAAGCAGCTGAATGTAATCGTTATGGACGTAATTCCCCGCCGTATTGGAATCCGCCAGGGTTCGATACTGGGGATACAAAACCTTAAAGGTGCCAAGACCACTGCCGACAATAGGGTGATCAGCATACTGGGCAAGCCCGGAGTTCCACTGGGCGAACCGCTGGGACCAGCCAACGTCCTCCATATTTAAAGTGTAACCCTCATTATGTTTGGTGGCTTCCTCGGCGCTTCGGTATAGCTGCACCGAGTAGTAGGTGGTGCAGATCAGAACAATCAACATGATGGCCCGACGACGGTACCGATGCATACACAGTGCAATAATAGAGATAAAAGCGAAGGACGCCGCAAACACCAGCAAGCCAACCCGGGAATAAGCCATAAAGCTTGCCGCGGCAAAAAGACCTAACAACAAAAAGATAATGCTTGCGCTACGACCGCCCGCTTTGAAAAACCAGGCCGCCAGCACAAAGAAAAATAGATTAATGCCCGAAGCCCAGCCGTTCGGATCAATCACCGGACCAGAGGATCGACCGCTACCCAGGAAAAATTCTGAGAAACCCCAGAAAACCGAGAAAGACATGGGCAAACACAGCAGCGGCAAGAGCAGCTGCCAGTAGTCATCATTGGTCCGGCCGCAGAGTAACACCACCATCGGCAGCACCAGAAACAACCAGGCAACCTGAATTGAGTTTTCGCTAAAGACGCTGGTATAGACGTTAAGGACCAGGCAAAACGCATATACAGCAATAAGGCTATGGGCTCTCGACCAATAAATTTTTTGATGCTGCAGAGTCCAACTAAGCCGCGCAACAACGCCAATAAGCAGTAGCGTGACCACGCCAAGTTGTAACACCTGGGTTGAACCGCCGTAAAACAGTATGGCTAGCCCCAACGCGATGGCAATAAAACCTCGGCTGGCGATGTCGCTGAGTGTGAACAAAAATAACGGGCCGCATCAGTAGTGAATCACCATTGTACGCACCGGTCAGTACGTTGCCATCGGATATCCCACTGTTTTTCGATTAGAATGCACCTTTAGCCACGCTAACCCTGTCATGTTTATAGTTTCCCCCAACATCAGTCTCGAAGACGACGAGTATGAACTCAAAGCCATCCGAGCCCAGGGGCCGGGGGGCCAGAACGTTAATAAGGTCTCATCGGCGATTCATTTGCGGTTTAACATCGTTGATTCTTCCCTGCCGGAGGATATTAAAGAGGCCCTAAAAAACCTGAAGGACAGCCGAATCACCCGGGACGGTGAGGTTGTGATCAAGGCGCAAAAGTTTCGGACTCAGGAGAAGAATCGCGACGATGCGTTAAACCGACTCCGGGATATGATCTTAAAAGTCAGCAAAAAGCAGAAAGCCCGGCGCCCTACTAAACCGAGCCGCGCAGCCAAACAAAAACGTATGGACAGTAAAACCAAACGGGGTAGATCAAAAAGTTTACGGGGCAGAGTAACGGAGGACTAACAGTGAGCGAGCGCCTAGAGACAACAACAGCAACAAGAATCGAATCGGACACCATGGGCGATATTGAAGTGCCCGCGGACAAATACTGGGGCGCACAAACGGAACGATCCCGGCATAACTTTGCCATCGGCCCCGCCGCCTCTATGCCGATTGAAATTGTCCATGGCTTTGCCTACTTAAAAAAGGCCGCGGCGCTGACGAACCAGGAACTTGGTGTTCTGCCGGAAGAAAAGGCAACCCTGATTGGCAAGGTGTGCGATGAGATACTCACCGGCGCCCTTGATGACCAGTTTCCCTTAGTCATCTGGCAAACCGGCTCCGGCACCCAATCCAATATGAATGTAAACGAGGTCATCTCAAACCGCGCCCATGTCCTGGCAGGCAATCCCTTAGGTGAAGGCGAACCAGCCATTCATCCAAACGATGACGTAAACAAATCCCAAAGCAGCAACGATACTTTCCCGACGGGCATGCAC
>TARA_R110002072_G_scaffold98340_1_pt1 | contig 11316 bp, 9 predicted proteins | sample TARA_R110002072 | Tara Oceans TARA_R110002072 (sample SAMEA4397118) | marine metagenome | biome: Polar Biome; feature: [SRF] surface water layer (ENVO:00010504); material: water (ENVO:00002006), including particulate matter (ENVO:01000060) such as... | depth 5 m | reverse complement strand
CGGATGAGAACGACGGTGGCGCGAAAGCGGTTGCTGTTGCTCCCCCACCGCCGCCTCCTGCTGCGAAGAAGATCGCACCAGCGGCTCCGGCAGCGGCGGTTGCCAAAGCACCTGCTGCTCCGGCGCCTGCAGCGACCAAAGCGAGTGCGCCTGCAGCAGCGGCTCCGGCTGCATCTGCGGCTGTGGCTGGGACTGAAACTGGTGCTGGTACTGGTATTGGGAAAGAGAAAGCGGCTGCTACTGCGGATGCTGGATCAGAAACTGGCTCCGGTCGTGATGGATCGGCTGACGCTGATTCAAACGCGGGTGATGTGAAGGAGACTCCGAAGGTTGAGAAACCAACGAAGACGACGACACCTCCCCCACCGCCTCAGATGAATGTGCCTACGCGCCCATCGACGGTGACGCCTGCTGGTCCTCGGATTGAGGATTTGCAGAAGAAGACGATCAAGCTTTCTGGCCCTCAGGTGATTCGTGTTGAGGCACCTGAGCGGATTGAGCCTCCTCGTCGTCGTCCTCCACCTCGTGAAGGCGGCGGCTACCAGGGTGGTGGCGGCGGTGGTTACGGGCCTGGTATGGGTCCTGCGGAGGGGCGTGCTCCTCGCGGTGGAAATACTCGTCGTCGTCAGCCTGGTGGGTCTGGTGTTCGTCGTCCGGATGGTGCGGGCTCTGGATGGAGTGCTGCGGATCTTGCTGAACGCGAAGCACGGCTCAAGCAATCTGGTGGTTACCTGAAACAGCGTCAGAATCAGATGCGTTCGAGCGCTGCGGCTTCGCAGACCCCTGCGAAGGTTGGCGGGAAGGTGACGATTTCTGAGCCGTTCACGATTAAGGATTTGTCTGCTGAGACAGGTGTGAAAGCGGCGGACATCGTCAAGAAGCTGTTTATGCAGGGCGTGATGGCGACGATCAACTCCGGGATTGAATCGGAGAAGGCTCAGGAGATCATGATCGACTGGGACATCGAGCTTGAGGTTGTAGAAGCGAAGGGCGCTGAAGAGCAGGTTGCGGAGCAGTTTGCTGAGCGTGATCGTGGTGACGAGCGTGCGCGTGGTCCGATTGTGACGATCCTTGGGCACGTTGACCACGGGAAGACCTCGCTTCTTGACCGGATCCGCAAGGCGAATGTTGCTGATGGTGAAGCGGGCGGTATTACGCAGGCGACGAGTGCGTTCCGTGTGCCTGTGAAGACCGGAAGCACTGAGAAGTATGTGACCTTTATTGATACTCCTGGTCACGAGGCGTTTACCGCGATGCGTTCGCGTGGTGCGAATGTGACTGACATTGTCGTGCTTGTTGTTGCGGCGGATGACGGCGTGATGCCTCAGACGATCGAATCGATTTCGCACTCGAAAGCTGCGGGCGTTCCGATCATCGTGGCACTCAACAAGATCGACAAGGAACAGGCGACTGAGTCGAATATCCAGCGGATCTTGGGCCAGCTTGCTGAGCACGGATTGAACCCGACCGAATGGGGCGGGGATACAGAGATCATCAAGACCAGCGCGGTCAAGGACATCGGTATCCAGGACCTGCTTGATATTCTTGATCTGCAGGCGGAAGTGCTTGAGCTCAAGGCGGATTACGCTGGTCAGGCGCAGGGTACTGTGATTGAAGCGAATCCTGAGGGCGGCCGTGGTAATGTTGCGAATATTCTTGTCCAAGAGGGCGAGCTGAAGGTTGGCGACTTTATTGTGATGGGGCGTGCGTTTGGTCGTGTGCGTGATATTACGGATGATCACGGCAAGCGGATCAAGTCTGCTCTTCCACCGGTTCCGGTGCAGGTTTCGGGGATCAATGATCTCCCGGATGCGGGCGACAAGTTCTACTGTGTTGGATCGCTGAAGGAAGCGGAGAAGGCGGCGGAGCAGCGCCGTGAGCGTGAGCGTCTTGAGCAGCTTGCTCAGCCGAAGGTTACGCTGGATTCGATGTTCTCGCAGATGGCTGACAGCGAACTCAAGGAAATCCTTGTGGTGCTCAAAGCGGATGTGCAGGGATCGGTGGATGTGCTCAAGTCTGAGATCGAGAAGGTTTCGGGCGATGAGGTCAAGGTCCGCGTGATTCACTCTGCGGTTGGTGGGATTACTGAATCGGACATCCTGCTTGCCAACGCGTCCAATGCGGTCATCATCGGGTTCAATGTTATTGCGAACTCGAAGGGCCGCACGCTCGCGGAAGCGAAGCGTGTTGAGATCCGCAACTACCAGGTCATTTACCACATCGTCGAGGACATGAAGAAAGCAGCGGAAGGCATGCTTGCTCCGGAGATCCGAGAAGAGGTTCTTGGTCATGCGGAGGTCCGCGAGGTCTTCAAGGTTTCCAAGGTCGGCGCGATCGCGGGGTGCTATGTCACCGATGGCATCGTGCAGCGTGATGCGTTTATCCGTGTTACACGCGACGGCGTGGTTGTCGAGAACAACCGGAAGCTCGAGCAGCTCAAGCGGTTCAAGGACGATGCGAAGGAAGTCCGGTCGAATATGGAATGCGGCATGAAGGTCGCGGGTTATGACGACATCAAGGAAGGCGATGTGATCGAATGCTACAAGAGCGTCGAGATCGCGCGGACGCTTGATTGAGGTTGACCCCAAGGTGATTCGTGCACGAGGTGTTCATTCATGGTGATCGGAGTGATGCAGATTGAGCTTGATATACCGGGCGCGATGTCTCTCAAGGACAAGCGGCGGGTTGTCAAATCGATCAAGGACTCTTGTCATCGTCACCATATGGTCAGCGTTGCGGAGGTCGGCGCGCTGGATGTTTGGAACAAAGCGGTGCTTGGCGTGTCGGTTGTTTCCAACTCTGGGATGGTCGCGGGGCAGATCCTTGATCGTGTCACGGACCGGGTTCGATCGGTTCTTGATTGTGAAGTAGTGGATTGCTCACGGGAGATTCTTCGCGGCGATTCCCTGGTTCCGACTGAGTCGGATGATGATCTGGATGGGCTTGAGCGTGAGATGTATGCACGCGCGGAGGCGGTTGTATGAAGCGACGAGCACAGCAGATTTCCTCAACCTTGCAGCGTGAGCTGCAGAAGGTGTTGAGCAAGGGGTTCAACGACCCTCGCATCCGTGGATTGATTACGGTCACGAAGGTTGAGATCACGGACGACCTGAAGAACGCGAAGGCGTTTATCAGTGTGATGCCTGCGGAGCGTGCGGATTTGACGATGCACGGGCTCAAGGCGGCGATGGGACGGATCCGCAGAGATGTGATGGAACGGATTCATATTAAGGAAATGCCCACGCTTCGGTTTGAGTACGATCATGGGTTGCGCGAGCAGCAGGTGATTTCTGATCTGCTTGCATCTGATCCTTTCCGGAAAGATCCGGCTGCGGTTGATGCGCAGACAGAGCAGCAGGTTGATGCAGGATCGGAAGAGGAGTGAAGGTGGCGTCCGACGAGTCTTACAACACTGAAGCGTTGATCGGCTTGTCCGGAGGCGATTCGGGCGATGCCGCGCCTGTGGATGCGGGCTCGCTTGTGCCTCGTCCTGCGTGGGCGGAAGACTCGGTGCTTCATGAACTGGTGTTCTCGATGCTGTTGTGGGAATCTACGCTGGAGAACGCGACCAAGGCGATGGGACGGATGCACGAGCAGTTCGTGGATTACAACGAACTCCGGGTGTGCTTCCCCAGCGAGATCGAAGCGATGCTCGGCTCACGGTATCAGCGTGCGGAGGATCGATCGGTCCGGTTGATCGGTGCGCTGCGGAAGGTGTTTGAGGATCAGCAGAAACTCTCGCTTGCGCACCTGCGCGAGATGAACAAACGCGATGCGCGGGAGTATCTGGATTCGTTTGGGATGCTTCCACGATTTGTGGTGTCGCGGGTGATGCTCTTGGAGCTTGAGGCGCACGCGTTCCCGATTGATGCGAAGATCACACGCGCGCTGCACAAGGCGAAGCTCATCAAGGGTTCGAAGAATCCGGATACCGTCTCGTCGACGCTTGAGCGGGCGATCCGCGCGAATCAGACGCTTGACACCTACACCAGACTGGAGCGATGGCTGGTGGCCTTTGAAACGGGATCTTGATGCAACGGATGACGCAACGACGGGATGCACGCGCTGCTGGGTTGACACTTGCTGCGGTGTCGGTATCGGGTTTGGCGTTTGGTTTGGGTGTTGGACTGGTTTCTATCGCGGGGTGCGCTTCGGGGGCGGGTTCTGGAGCGGATCGGGGAGCGGGGAAGATTTCTCTATCGAGTGCTGATGACCAGTCGGGGTATGTGCGCGGGTTTGAGGGGCTTGCGGTTTCGAGCAAGCTCGAGCGCTTGATCGAGCGAGAGGCGGGCACGCCTTCGGCTGGGAGCTTTGGGCTGGCGAATCGGATTATGGATGGTCGGCTTGAGGGGCTTGAGCCTGGGACTGATGCGTATGCGCATGCGGTGCGTTCGCTGGATGCGGTTTTGGAATCGGCTGTAGAACCGTTGGCGATTGTGACTGATGGGGGTGGGATTGGTGACGAGGGGTTTGAGGTGGCGATGCTGCCTCAGATCGCGAAGGGGTATGTGCGGGCGCGGGCTGCGATGCTCAATGATGACGCTGAGGGTGCGGTGGCGATTTATGAGCAGCTCGCGGTGGCTTCACCTCAGTCCACTGAGATTTTGATTGGGCTTGGGGATGCGTATATGCGGCTTGGGGATCGGGGGCAGGCGGTGGATGCGTACCTGCGTGCTGTGGAGCTTGGAGATCGGACGAACCGAGCGTTGGTGTATGGTGCGATGGGGTCGACGCATGACCCTGAGCGGGTGATCGAGCTTGGGGCGATGGCTTGGGGTGAGGGTGAATCGACGATCGGAGCGGATCGTGCTGGGGCTTTGCTCGGCGGGGTGATGCTTGGGAGGGCGCTGATCGAGGATGGGCAACTCGCGGCGGGCGCAGAGGTGATGACGCGGGCGATGGGGATGCTTGATGGGGACACGGCTCGTGATCCGAGGTTCCGGAGAGAACTGATTCAGTTGTATACGCAGCGCGCGGAGCAGTTTGCTTCGCTTGGTGATGCGTGGATGATGCTGGATCAACCTGAGCGTGCGTTGGAGGTGTATGAGTTGGCGCGAGGGATTGCGGGGGATGAGCCGATTGAGCTGATGGCGCGGCGGGTGGCGGCGGAACTGCTCGCGGGGAACAGCGGGCTGGCGGCTCAGGGGTTGATGGGATGGATCGGTTCACATCCTGGGGAGGACTCGGCGCTGTTGCATCATCTGGTGGGGATTGTGGGTGAGCATGTGTTGATTGGTGGGATTGTGCGTGAATCGCTTGGTGAGCGGATGGGGGATGCGTCGCTGCAGGTTTCGCAGCGTCGGGCGCTGCTTGGGTTGGTGCTGACGCTTGAGGGCGATCGTGATGCGAGCGTGGAGATTCTGAGCAATGTTGATGCGTCGATTGTGTCGCCTGTCGCGTGCGCTCGGGTGCTTGGGATGTTTGATGCGGGGGAAGAGCGGCTTGATGCGGTGATGCGGATCGTGGAGCGGAATCCGGCGGCGGGTCCGATGGTTGTGCCTGCGATGATCCGGCTTGATGGGCGGGCGATCGATGCGTTGGAAATGGTTGATGGGGAGTCGGGGACGGCTGGTTCGGAGACGGCGGAGTTGGTGCGGTGTTTGATCGCGGTGGATCTGCAGCGTCCTGACTTGCTTGGGTGGCTTGAGACGATTGACGGTTCGTACTTTGATGCGCGCTCCACGACTTGGGTGATTGCGCATGCTCGCGCTGCGGTGCTTGGGGCTCGGTGGTCTTTTGCGGCGTTGGCTTTTGATGCGTGCGCGGGGCGTGCGATGAACGGGGCGGAGCATTCGTTTTATGTTGACACGCTGATGGTGGGCAATCGGATGAAAGATGCGATCGACTCAGCGGAGGCGCGGGCGCAGTCGGAAGGCGGGAATGCGGCGGACTGGTTGTCGGTGGCGCGGATGCATCAGATTCTGGGGGATCGGTCGGGGTTGGTCGGGGCGCTGGAGATGGCGCTGGAGCTCGATCCGTACGACGAGGGGGTCTATGAACAGCTGATTACGGCGCTCGGAGCGGGTGGGGAAGCGGGAGATGTGGAACAACTCCGCGAGGTCACTCGCTCGCTTGGACAGCGGCTTCCACGCTCGGCGATGGTGAGCTTGATCCGGGCACATGAGATGGCGAGCGCGGGTGCGCAAGGCGGGGAGATGCTGGCGCAGAGCGAACGGCTGTTGATGCAGGCGCACGCGGAGCATCGGTATCGGGAAATCGGGGTTGATCTGCTGCTGAGTGTGTGGCGGACGCAGATGACACAAGGCGATGAGGGGGCGGTGGCGCGTGGGTTGGCGTGGATAGATTCTCAGCGGGAGGACATGGCGGGGTCGGTTGATCTGGCGAGCGCGCGGGCTCGGATGATGGTGCTCATGGGGGACAACGCGGGGGCGGAGTCTTTCTTGGAGGGGTTCTATGAGCAGATTCCTTCGCGGCGGGTTGGGCGGCTCCACGAGGGGTTGATCCGTTCGGATGAGTCACGACGCGAGGAAGCGGATCGGCTCGCGCTTGCTCGGCTTGCGGGCTTGGTGTCGGTTGAGGATTGTTTGGAACGGCTCGAGCGTGCGGGCGGGATCGGGGCGCTCGGGGAGTTTGGGCTTGAGGAGCTTGTGCCTGTGGAGGGGGAGTGGGTGTATTCGCTTGGGCAATCGCTCCGGATTGTGCGGGTGCTTGGGGCGGTGGCGCAGTCGGGGCTGGAGGGGACCGATGCGGAGCTGCTGTTGGTGCTCATTGAGCGGACGCGGGCGAAGAGTTTGTCTTGGACGGACTCAAAGGGGATCAACCCGCTTTCGGCGCTGGAGTTGATTGAGTTGGTGATGCTCCCGGCGAGTGAGCGGTTTGAGATGGATGCGTACGAGCAGCTTGTCCGGTCGCTTGATGGAACGGCTGGCGGGCGCGATCCGTACACAGCGGCGATCCAGTCGCTGCTGCGATCGAGGGGGGAGAGCGCGGGGCTGGAGATGGTGACCCGATTGAGCATCGATGATGATGGGATGATTGATGAGGGGAGGATCCGGGATCTGCCCACACTGATCGGTCAGCTTGGGTCGGCGGAAGATCTGCGGTTTGCGATTGATTGGATGGATCGAGCGGGGTTGATGGTTGAGGCACGCGATGCGGTCGTCGCTTCGCTTGGGGTCCTCCAGGAGGGATCGCTCGCGGACAAGACCGATCTTGATGGGGTCAAGGCGGACTTTGCGTACACGGCTGCGGTCGTCGCGTCGTTCTATGAACGCGAGGATGAATCGGACTCGATGTACAATGTCGCGCTTGGGTTTGACGCGGGACACGCGTGGGCGAACAACGATCTTGGGTATCGGATGATCGAGGATGGCGGGGATCTTGAGGTTGCGGAGCGGCACTTGATCGTCGCGCACGAGGCGGAACCCAAAGCGGCGAGCATCACCGATTCGCTCGCGTGGGTTCGGTACGCGATGGGGATCTTCCGCGATGAAGTGGATGGGGATGGGGCTGTCGTTCGCAGGGGGGCGATCGGGCTGCTGGAAGAAGCGTTGGAGCTTGAGGGGGGCGAGGAGAACGCGACGATTGATGACCATCTGGGCGATGCGCTGTGGATGGTCGGCGAGTTTGAACGCGCGATCGGGGCGTGGCTCGATGCGGAGGACAAGCTCAGGTCGCGGTTGACGGAGCTCTCGAACGAAGAGAACCTCAATACGAGGGCGATCGAGTCTATCCGCGAGGAACTCAGCTCGATCCGGTACAAGATTTCGGATGGGGAGTCGGGGCGGGTTCCTGGGGTCGCGGAGAACCGCGCTGGCGTGTCGGTCCCGAATCCTGCAGGTTCTGGTGATATAGTTGAAGAAGTTGTTCCCGAGAAATGAAGTGAAAGTAAAGGTACACACCGATGGCTGGACATAGCAAATGGTCGAATATCAAGCACCGCAAGGCGCGTCAGGACAAGGTCAAGGCGCGGGTGTGGTCCAAGTGTTCCAAAGCGATTATGGTCGCGGCACGCTCGGGTGGTCCTGATCCGGATTCGAACCTGACGCTGCGGTACGCGATTGATGAAGCGAAGTACGCGAACATGCCTAAGGACACGATCAAGCGCGCGATCGACAAGGGCGCGGGCGAGACTGGGGGCGCGGACTTTCAGGAGCTGATCTACGAGGGCTATGGTCCGGGTGGGACGGCGCTGTTGATTCTTTCGCTGACCGACAACAACACGCGGACGGTGGGCGATGTCCGCAGCATGTTCAAGAAGGGTGGCGGGTCGATGGGCAACGCGGGGACGGTCGCGTTTATGTTCGCGACCAAGGGGCAGATCATCGTCGATGCGAACAAGTACGGCGAGGATGCGATTATGGAAGTTGTGCTCGAAGCGGGCGCGGACGATGTGATCGCGCCTGAGGGCGACGATGATGACAAGGGCGCGTGGACGATCATGACGGAGGTCGCGGACTTCCAAGCGGTCAAAGCGGCGCTTGAAGCGGCGGACATCGAGATCATGGAAGCGGAGATCTCTCGCATTCCCGACAACACTGTTGAGGTGAAAGGTGATGATGTTCGCAAGATGATGAACCTGATCGAATCGCTCGAAGAGCTTGATGACATCCAGAAGGTGTACAGCAACGCGGACTTCGATCCTGACGAACTTGCCAAGCTGTGAGCGGGGATGCGGTCACTGGCAAGATGAAGGGGTGGGCGAAGTTCTCGGAGTGTGAGCGGTATCGGTACACGCTTGGGAGGCGCTGGGAATCGGGCGGCAAGCGGGTGTGTTTTTGTTTGCTCAATCCGTCCACAGCGGATGCAGAGGTGCTCGATCCGACGCTGACGCGGTGCCATCGGTATGCGGTGCGCTGGGGGTTCTCGGCGATGGATGTGGTGAACATCTTCGCATTGCGTTCTACTGATCCCAAGGGTTTGAAACTGGTGGATGATCCGATCGGCGAAGAGAACGATCGGCATATCGCTCGATTGGCGAAGGGTGCGGATTTGGTCGTCGCGGGATGGGGGACGCATGGGAAGCTGATGGGGCGCGGGGATGCGGTGCGGGGGTTGTTGACGAAAGTGTGTGTCCCCCACTGTTTGGATGTGACGATGCATGGGTTTCCGAAGCATCCGTTGTATTTGCGTGGGGATCTGGAGCCGAGGGTTTTTGGGTAGGAAATGACCTGGAGCTTTAGCATGGAATATGACATCATTACAATTGGTCCGGGATGCACACTTCGTCAGCCACATGACGAGGATGGGTATTACTGTCCGATCTGTGCTGAGCCGCTCAAACAATGGGCTATGTATGACAACAACAGCAGGCCAGAATCATCGATCATCTGCCCCGGTTGCACGCTCCAACCTGATTGCGACGACATGCATTTCCATGACTGGATTCGAAGCTATGCCGATTACATCATGGCTTACCGGATCAACTGGCTCGATCAAAAGGGATGGACAGCGGATTACCTCGCGCGTCTCAAGCGTGTGCTTGGGATTGAAGAGAGCGACCTCCGAGAGAACGAGGGCACGCTTCGGTCGGAATGGAAGCGATGCTGGGAGCTCATGCTGGAGCGAAACAGGCGGAATGCCATTGATCGCGGATGAGACAAGCCGTCGAGAAGTAGAACAAGACATCTCTTGACGGGGTGTGTTTTGTTCTGCTTCTTGCTGGGCGTAGGATGGGGGATGAGATCGATACAGGTTCAGCGTTTCTTTGAGGTGGTTCACATTGTGGCGCTGAGCGCGTGGTTTGGGGCCGTGGGGATGTCGGGGGTGGTGGCGGCGGTGGTGTTTCCCGCGATGGGGAAGATGCAACCGACGCTCGGTGCGTATCCGGGGTATGGGGGGGATCATGCGCTGCTGGCGGGTGGGCTGATCGCGGGGAAGGTGTTTTTGATTGTTGATACCGTGCAGTTCGTCGCGGCGGCGATTGCGCTGGGATCGTTTGTCACGATGATCGTTGCGGGGTATTCGCTGAATACTTTGGTGCGTGTGCTGCGGAGTGTTGTGCTGCTTGCGACGATGGGGCTGCTGAGCTGGCATTTGTTTATGCTGATGGATGCGATGAGCAAGAATCTTCGCAGCTACTGGGACTTCGCTGCTGCGGGGAACACGGAACAGGCGGATGTGTACAAGAACGCGTTCATGGCGATGCATGAGACGGCTGCAAACTCGCTCAAGGGGTTGATGCTCTCGACGCTGGTGTGTTTGGTGCTTGCGATCTGGACTGGGGTGCGGATTGGGACTGGGGAGTCGGTAGCTGGGGCTGTTGCTGATTCTGGTCAATCGTAAAAACACACAAGCACCACTGGGTGGTGCTTGCATGGTGTGGTCACTAGGTCTGTTGCTTGGTGACTACTGTCTGTTGTTTGCTGTCAGTATATCGACGGCGGTTTAGCGACGACGGCGGAATGCGACGGTTGAGAGTCCCAGGAGTGCGAGGGTGCTTGGTGCTGGGACGAAGTTGACATTGTCGATTGCGGTTGCGTCTCCGCCGTTGGTGTATTCGCCTCGGATGTAGAGGCCTGTGAGATCTGCGAGGATGGACTCGATTTGTTGCTGGGTTGCTTGTGATCCGGTGAGGGTTGCGTCAGAGAATGAACTGATGATTCTCCAATCCGAATCGACGGAGACCATTGCGGAAGCGGAGGTCCATTGGTCGTTGACTGGTTGGGTTCCTGCATCGATTCCGATGGAGAGGCCTGCTCCGGTGAGGATGATGTCGGCACGATCTCCACCAAGGTTTGTGTGGCTCCCGGTGATGCCGAGGATGTCGTAGGAGATGGAGGTGTTGTAGAGTGCGCTGAGGTTTCCGAGGTCATCGGTCGGTGCGGAGAAGAGCCAGATGTTTCCGCTGACGATATCGCGGGCGCGGATGGCGCCGAGTCCGTTGTTCCCGATGGCGGAGTCCCACATAAAACCGGTGCCGTCGTTGGCGACGGACCACCCTTGGTCGTCGGTATCGAAGGTGTAGGTGATCCCAGCGAGTGCGGGTGCTGCGATGGCGGCGGTGAGTGTAAGTGTTGGGATGATCGAACGCATTGGATACTCCTGTGCGGTGGTGAGTAATGCCTTGGACGAAAGTCCGTGGATTCTAAATATGACCCATAATCATTCAGAAACAAGCGAAGTTGCTGGGTTTTTGGGGAGATTTCCACCCCTAACATCTTCCATGACTTCTGACTCCACAGCTGCGGCAAAGACGACTCGAACGGTGTCCAAACAGGTGCATATCAAAGGCAAGGACAATCCCAAGGGGCTGCGGGACATCCCGTTTGCGCTTCCTGAAGTGAGCAAGGAGGACCGGTCGCGGGCGTTGAAAATTGCCAATGCGCTTCGGAAACACTATCCGGATTCGAAGTG
>TARA_R110002072_G_scaffold20841_1_pt1 | contig 11326 bp, 8 predicted proteins | sample TARA_R110002072 | Tara Oceans TARA_R110002072 (sample SAMEA4397118) | marine metagenome | biome: Polar Biome; feature: [SRF] surface water layer (ENVO:00010504); material: water (ENVO:00002006), including particulate matter (ENVO:01000060) such as... | depth 5 m | reverse complement strand
GGCAGTAATTAGCTGCCGCTTGGAAGGGTCCGTAGACCCTTCTATAGATCGCTGATTAGGATTTGGGATTAATCAGCGAGATTGCTTCCAGCGCGGTCAGTTGTGTAGGTCATGTTTCCGTCTGCAAATGCACAGACCGCATTAAAACGTTCGCCTTCGGTGCTGACTTTCATCTTGACAGTCACATCACCACCTCGTTTCTTGATTTTCTTCACTTTAGTTCGTAAATCATCGGAATAAATTCCGTCTAGGTGGGATTTACACTCCGTCAGTGCGTCGCTCTTGGATGTTGCTGCGCTTGCACTGAAAGAAAGTAGCGTCGTAAAACAAAAGATTGAGATTAAGGATAAAGTCGATTTCATATGGTTTCTCCACTTAACAGATGGCTCGTCCGTCAAGATTTAGCAGGGGTTTGGTGAGTTGAGGTACCAACTGATACCAATAAAAGAAGAATACTGGCTCGCATTTCTCTTGCGCTTACATTGTCTCACCGCCTATGTAAGCACTGAAAACATTATAATGAGGATGTGATCATCGTCAACATATTTTTGTGCAAACGCACATTTTTCCAATGGGAGGGGTTTTGAAGGGCACAGCGTGGGGCCAGAAGTGAGTCAGTGACGGCTCGATAAAGGTTTCAAAACTTATACTAAATCAAAGAGATAGCCAGGTTCCGGGGAGGAGTGTTAGCCGTTGACGAGGCGCTAAACCGAGGCGGGCGCTGAGATCAACAACCCACCATGGTAGAGGTTATGGGGAAAGCCTTAGTGAAACTTTAGTAGCGCTTCCCGGGAGCCACCTGCACCGCCCAGTACGTGCTTCAAATAGTCAATATAGTTCCCCATCCACATGCCAGAGGAGCGGTCTCGGCCTTTAGCCGCGTCAGTTTTGGTGGTTTTCATATACCAGTTGTTACAGCGCAACCAGACTTTGCCCTCCGAGCTTGATTCACATAGAGCTGTCCAGGATTCCACAGCCTCCCGGGTGGGTTCCACTTGATGTTGGCCTTTTTCTTTCATCTCGGTAACGAGGTCCGCAATGTACTTTGATTGTTCCTCACAAAGCAGTGTGACGTTGGTTACTGGATTCAGGCTTTGGGGGCCAATCATCATGTAGAAGTTTGGCATATCGTCTACATGCATTCCCCACAGCGAATGGGGTCGAATCATTTGATAGTTGTTGGCTTCGTTGGCGCCAAATTTGTCAGCAAGGCTGACGCCATTACGGCCTTCGATTGTGAAGGGGATGAAGTTACTGTCGAAACCGGTTGCATAGATGATGACATCGAGGTCAAAGGTTTCACCCCGTGCGATTTCAAGACCCGTTTCGTTTATTCCAACAACACCGCCATTGTCATTAACTAAAGTGACGTTTGGCTTATTAAAGGTGGTGTAGTAGTCGTCAATAAACAGTGCCCGTTTACAGAAGAATGGATAGTCGGGGGTTAGTAGATCGGCAATTTTTGGGTCATCCACTTCGGACCTTAATCTGGCTTCGATCATGTCGCATATGGCTTTATTTTTGTCCACGTCGTGCAGATCGTCAAAACTAAACGCCACGGCTTCCAGCTCGGCGGGTTCATCTCTCCAATCGACTTTTCGTAGAGATTCGCTGTAGCCACCGGCCTTAAATTGCTCAATCATTTCCGGTGGTGTTGGTTCATCGTCCCGGGGTAAACACCAGGTGGGTGTGCGCTGGAAAACATGTAGCGACTCAACGTCATCAACAATTGCGGTGATGACCTGGGCCGCCGAGGCGCCGGTGCCTATGACGCCAACTCGTTTACCCTTTAGAGAGGCTTTTTTGTCCCATCGTGCGGTATGGAAACTTTCACCCTTGAAGCTGTCCATACCCGGGATCTCCGGTAATCTTGGGCTAGACAGAGGACCATTTGCTGTCACAACATGATTACAGGTCACAACGTCGGCAATTTTACCGGTGGTCGCATCTTCGGTTGTAACTTCCCAAAGCTGGTTTGGATCACCGCTGCTATCGCCGATAAAACGGAGCCTTGTCACTTTGCGTGAAAAGCGAATCGTGTCGCGAATACCAATAAAGTCAGTCAACATTTCCGCATAGTTAGAAATTTCTGTTTGGCTGACATATTTTTTAGACGGGATAAAACCTGTGCGATCTAAGAAGGGCAGGTAGGTATAAGCCGGGACGTCACAGGCAGCACCGGGATATGCACCTACACCACCGTTGCTCCATACACCTCCGACGGATGGCGTCATTTCAAATATTCGGATATTGGTTGTGCCGGCTTCTTTTAGATAGGCGCCACAAAGTAATCCGGAAAATCCTGTGCCAACTATGACAACGTCAAAGTGTGTATCGCTCATTAATCTCTCTGCGCTCTGTTTAAATTCGGTCCCGAGTATCGCTTTTTCTTAAAGCTGACGCAAAAGGTGGAGCCTATTAGGCAAGTTGAGGAACAGCGTTAACCTTGCCTTGATCCTTGCCTTGATCCTTGCGGGTGTACCAGCAGAATAGGGAGGGGACCATGATCAGGGCTAACACTGCTGAGCCGGCAACTCCGCCAGCGATTGACATCGCAAGGGGTGGCCAGAAGTGTCCGCCGAAAAGGATTAGCGGGATAAAGCCGCCGATTGTTGTAATGGTGGTGGAAACAATATGCCGGGTTGAGTTCACCACGACGCCAACGCTTGCGTCCGTATCTCCTTCCATTGCGGCGGTGCTGGCGCGTAGGGCCGACAAGACGATGATTGCGCCGTTAATTGCTAGACCAACTAGCCCTAATGTTCCAATTAGTGCGGTGTAACCCAGGGGATAACCGCTTAACCAGACACCAAAAAGCGCAAGCCCAACTGAGAGAAGTCCTACCAGGCCGATGGTTGCCGCATGGCGAAATGAGTTAAGGGATAACACAATGACCGCCACCATCATCCAGAGAAAGGTCAAGAAGGTGGCCATTATATTGTTAACAGCTTCGCCTCGTTCTTCCTCTTCGCCGCCAAACTCTAGTCGGTAACCCGGTGGCAGAGAGATATTTCGCTCGGACATTCTGTGGCGAAAATCCGCAACCGCCTCGCTCGGAAATGCATAGGGTAGAAGAAAACCAGACACTGTATTGATGCGCTCGTTCTGGTGGCGATCGATTCTTGTGGGTGAAGGTTCAAGGCGAATTGTCGCGAGTTGTTCAAGGGGAATTCCAGCATAGCCGCCCTGGCTATTGCCCCCCATAACCGGTATCGAATTAATCTCGCCCAGATTATTTCGTATAGAGTTGTTCAGTTTAATTCTGACCGGGATCTCAGTGGACCCTTCCATAACATTGGCGGCAATCAGACCGCTAAAATCGTTGTTGAGTTGCTCGGGTATTTGCTGATTGTTTAACCCCAACATGCGCGCCATATTTTCGTTTGGATACACCGACACCTGGGGGACATTTCCCGAGAGAGTTGCCGTTGAATAGGTGACGTCTTTTGTTTCAGACAGGACCAGTCGAATCTCATCACCGAGGGCGCGTAATGTGGTCAGATCAGGGCCAACAATTCTAATTTCCACGGGCGCGGTAAAGGGTGGCCCCTGCTCAAAGGGGAGCGCCATGATGCGTGCCTTAGGAAAGGCGGTCATCAATTCCTTTTGTAGGCCCGGTAAAATATCACGGGGGTCGTCGACCCCAGCGGTTGTAACAAAGCCATTCGCAAAACTTGAAACCCCATCACTATTTCCCATCATGTTGTAGTACACGGGAGGCGAGGCCTCACCTACAAACCAGTGACTCTCGACAATTTCCGGTACACCGGCGAGTAACTCCCTGGCTCGATTGACCTCCTTAAGTGTTTCGCTAAGAGATGTGTCGGCGGGCATTGTGATCTGGACCTGGAATTGATTACGGTCCACCGGCGGGAAGAAAGAGGACGTCATTGTTCCTGCAACCAGAAAACCGATGATAGGTAATATAAGGGAGGCACCAATCCCGATGATTGGTTTTTCACACACAGTTTTGATGACGGCGCGGTATATACCACTCAGCCCGGTAGGCGTGTAGCCGTTTACCCACCAGTTGGCCGAATCGGCTTGGACCGGCAAGTAGCGATCTATATAGCCGGCGATGGTTGGAATAATGGTCATCGCCAAAATAAATGACGCACTCACCGACAAGACGACGGCAATGGCCATAGCGCCGGTGAAGTCCCCAATACCTCCGGGTGTCATGGCGATGGGTAAAAATGCAAATGCTGTCGTTGCGGTTGAGGCAAGCAGTGGAACAAACAGGTGCTGAATTGAATGGGCGATAGCATTGGATATGTCGTCACCATCGCGACGTTTCATCTTGAATTCTTCAACCACAACAATGGCATTGTCGATGAGCAGCCCGAGCGCAATTATGAGTCCTGTTACCGACATTTGATGGAGGGGAATATCCAGCACATATAGCCCCACCAGGACCATGGCGAGGGTCATGGGGACAGCACTCCCGACAATCAGCGCAGAACGCAAACCCATCAGGAAAAACAGGGCAACCAGCACAATGAGTATTGCCAATAGCAGGTTGGTTAGCAGCGTTGATAACCGTTCGTTAGTGTAATAGTTCTGGTCCACGATCACGTCCAGCTCGACGAGCTGCGGTAATTCTTTTTCGTAGTCGGCAATTATTTTTTTAGCACCCAGAACCCAACGATCAACTCTGCGCCCGGTTTCCATAGTGGTCGTGACGAGAATGCCGCGCTTGTCATTGAGGATGGCAATTGATTCCGGAGGGTCGACATAGTGTTTTCGGACCGTGGCAATATCTGACAAACGTAAGAATTGGCCATTTGCGGAGCCGGGCAGGGGAATGGCATTAATTCGTTCGACGGAAGTCAGCTCACCTTTGACTTCTACGACAAGTGAGTAGTCGTGACTTTCGAACTCACCGGCACCTACTTTGGTGTCGGAAGCACTGACGATCTGCATGAGTTGGGGCAAAGACAAATTGGAGCGAGCCAATCCTTGCGGGTCAACTTCAATTAACACTTCCTGCAAAGGCTCGCCGTATATTTCCGTTTCTTTAGTGCCCGGCAGCGATGCAATGCGAGTTTGTAGTTCGGTGGCAATGCGTTCTAAAACTGAAATAGGGGTGCTGTCGCTCATGATCGCAATCGCCAGCGTGATTGCGACGGGTCCTCTCGCTTCGACAAGAGGTTTGCTCGCCCGACTTGGCAAATCATTCTCAACGTCGCTGAGCTTGTCTCGAATTTCAGACCACACCAGATCAACTTCGTCAGCGGTTACCGCGTCATACAATTCGACGTTGACATAGGAATAGCCCGAACGAGTTGTTGAGCTAATGGTCTTAACCTCTGGAACCTCCCGCAAGCCATTTTCGATCTTCTCTGTGATCAGAGTTTCTACCCGTTCTGCCGTGGCACCGGGGAGTAAGGTCTCGACAAACCCAAAACGCTCGGTCATGGTTGGGTCTTCCTGCCGCGGCAAATTCAAAAATGCCGATGTACCGGTGACGAGAATAAAACCGATCGCAAGTATTGTGAGGCGCGGAAACTCGTAGAATAAATTTGAAAGTTTCATGGGCTTTAGCTTCCAGCGGGCTGGAAGTGAGTCATTCGAGTGGCTACCCGTACATTTTGACCAGGGACAATTCGGCCCGTGCCGCTATCCACAATAAGTTCGCCCTCAACCAATGTGCCTCTGACATAAACTGCATTTGAACCCCGGTGCAGAATTTCAACCAGTCGAGATTCCACGGTGTTGTCGCCGGTTGATGTCTCAGTGACAACCAGTACCGACCAAAGGCCTCTCTGGCTTTCAGACAGGGAGGATAGCGGTACCCAGAATCCAGTCTCGCGAACATTAACCGTTAGGTTCAATTCCGCCAGTGAGCCGCCGAATAAGTTGTCACCGTCCAGGGTAAATAGCGCCGTTACGGTACCAGTCACAGGATCGACATTTGGCAGAATGGCTCTTAACCGACCGGGTACCTGTTGGCCGTTAATTTCAAACTCATAGGAGTTGCCGATAGCCAGATTGCCAACCATTTTTTGCGGCAAACCAATAGTCGCCTCTAGTAGATCATTTTCAACCAGAGTAATAGCCGGTTCTCCGGGGCTGACAATACTGCCCTCGTCTAGATGGCGGTTTTGGATCCTGGCCTTATAGGGTGCCCGGAGCGTGGTCTTGTTGAAGCTGACTGCAACCTGCTCGGCCCTCGCGCTGGCAGTTTTTAACTGGGTTTCAGCCACGCCAAGATTGGCTCTCTGGATTTCTCTTTGCTGGAGTAATTCATCGAGGAGTTGTTTCGAGACGTGGCCCTGAATCGAAAGTGATTTGTTTCTCTGGAAAGTGGCTTCGCTCAGCTCGAGTTGTGCTTGTTGGGCGCGGACCTTTGCCCGGGCCGTGTCAACTTCTGCCATGGCTCCTTCTAATTGTGCAAGGACCGTCGCTTGATCAAGGGTGACGAGGGTGTCACCGGCATTGACGATATCCCCTTCGTTAACATGGACCTGACCAATGACCCCGGCGGTTTCAAAGCCCATCATGCTTTTGCGGCGATGTTTTAGTTGTCCGCCATACACCCTGGTTAAATTGTAGTTATCGGACTTACTGAGCTGAAGTGTGCTGACAGACATGGGATCAGCTATGGCTACAACGTTCCACAGTAAAGCTGTGAGCAGAAAAACTGAATAAAGCTTGGCCATCAAATTCTCCGAGAATGGTTGCAGTATAAATTCGATGTAAGCAATGTCAACATAAGGTAAACTGTTATGTAGACGAGCATCTGGACTTCTCCATAGAAATCCGCTCAGAATAGTGACTAAAATCAGGACTGCAGAACCAATGGTCAAAGCTACCGCAACTCGACCCTACCACCACGGAGATCTCAGACAATCGCTGATTGATGCAGCCTGCAAACATCTCCTGGAGTCTGGTGCGGATACATTGAGCTTGCGTGCCCTTGCCCGGGAGGTGGGGGTATCCCAGACCGCCCCGTATCGACATTTTGAATCCAAGTCTGCGCTGTTCCGAGCAATTGCCTTGTATGGCTTTGAGTTATTGCTCGATGAGATGTCCCAGGTTGCGACGGAATATGAGGATGATCTGGAGCAGTCGATTGTTGAAATTGGCATGGCCTATGTGGACTTTGCCCGGCGTAATCCGGAGAAGTACCAACTCTTTTTTGATTCATCCCTGGTCGACTTTAAAGAATCAGATGAGTTGGTTGAGGCCAGTAATGCCGCGTTTGGTGTGCTCACTACGGTGATTCAACGAGGTATTGATGGGGGAGTATTTGTGGATAGGCCGTTGCTTGAAGTTGCCGGTGCGCTCTGGTCAGGCATTCATGGGGCAGCGAGCTTACTCCTGTCAAAGGCTCCCGCAATAGAGGATGTCCACAAAACCAGTCCTGCGGTGATGGTGATGCGCCAGTTATCAGAGGACCCCCGACCAACCATTGAGCTATTTCTAAACACAATTCGCAAGCCCTGTTAGGCCAGTTCCAGCGGACTCGATACTTTTTAGCGCTGTCTAGATCGAAATTTTCGCCCAGTCGCCCCGACGCCAATAGTAGCCAAATATCAAGACATGACCCGCGCGGTAGCCAAATTGGTGTATGCACCAGATACCCATCAGACCGAAGCCAAGATAGGGTCCCAACAGATAGGCGCCTGGCACCAGTAGCAACCATTGGGTAAGCAAATTTACCCAGGTTACCTTTCTGACATCCCCGGCGCCGTTTAACATTGTTGCTAACATGTAACCCATCCCGTTGAAGCAAATCATCAGGCCCAGAATTCGAGTTGGCCAGATGGCGAGGGCGCGGGTCTCCTCGTCGTGAATCCAGATAGACAGTAGAAGGTCGGGGAACAGCCAAAATGGTATGCCCAGCACAAACATACCCATCACGCCGATCTTGATGACATCCCAGGCCCATTGAGTAGCTGACGGTAAATCTCTTTCTCCGAGGGACTGCCCCACCAGCGTTGCGCCGGCTGTACCCAGCCCCCAGGCTGGCAAACCAACCAGGTTGATAAAATTGATGAGCACGCTATAGCATGCCAACTCACGGGTTCCCACCAGTCCAACAATGGAGTAGGTTGTGGTGAGTGCGGCCACGTCCAAAAATTGTTGAAGCCCTGCGGGAATCGCCAGGCGTAGAACGTTACGGATTTCTTGAATTGTCGGCCAACCATTCAAGTATCCATAGGGACGGCCGTACTTGAGCCCCAGTCTCAAGAACAGGACTGAACCCACTACCGAGGAAAGTGCTGTGGCAAATCCTGCACCCTCAGCACCCATTTCCGGCGCGCCGAAGTTGCCGAAGATAAACATATAGTTAAACAGCACATTGGACCCATGCATGATGAGCAGTGCCGGCAAATAAAGCCGGGATAAGCCAAGGCCGTTCCAGAACCCAGAATTGGCCGCAATAAAACCGACGAATACAGCCTGGAGAATTATCCAGCGAATATAAGCAACGCCAATTGAGATAACTTCTGGGTCGCTGTTAATGAGCGGAAATAGGTACGGGACAGCAAAGTAGAGCAGGGCGGACGCAATCGGAGCAGAAATACTAATCACCAACAGCCCAGCTGATAGATATGGCCCGCAGGCAGGTAGGTTTTTTTCTCCGCGGCGTCTCGAAACCGTAGCCTGGACGGCAATTGAGAAGCCATGAAAAAATCCGAGATAAATAAATGCCGCAAAAGAGGAAAATCCAACTGCGCCCAGGGCAGCATCCCCCAGACTTCCAACCATTGCTGTGTCGATTAACCCTAAGACAACACCCGACACCATGCCACCCATGATGGGTAGTCCAATGACAAATATCTTTTTTATGCGGTCGGGGTGGATCACGAAAAATTCTTACTCAAAATTTAGGTCGGCAATGATACCAGTCGATCTCAATCTTTGTACGGGTTAGCATCGTGCGGTTGAGCAAGAAGGATAGTAGTTATCAGTAGCATCGAAGCCCAAGAGGGAACGGTTCCACCTGCGGGGTGGTACATGTTGAGTGTGATGTCGTTTGTGATCCCTGCGGGTATTCAGACCGTGCTATTTCCCTGGCTTATTGCAATTGAATTGCAACTTGGTGCCCAGGAGCTGGGGCTCGGGCAAATGGCGCTGCAGGTTCCGGCTCTGCTTTTTATTTTGATTGGCGGTTTTCTCGCCGACCGACTTGATGCTCGAAAAATGCTGATCCTGCTGCATCTTATTGCCGTGGTACCACCACTATGTCTTGCCTTGTTAATTGAAAATGGCCTCCTGAGTTTTGCCTGGATGATTGTCTACGCATTGAGCATGGGGGTGGTCACTGCTTTTTCTCAGCCAGCCAGGGATAAGCTGCTGAACGCGGTTGCAGGAAATCGAATTCAGCGGACGGTCACAATTGTGATGGGGTTAACCTTTGGCGCGCAGATTATTGGTTTTGCTATCGCCAGTTCAGCGGAATCCAATGGCCCTGAAATCCTGCTGGTGTTGATGGCCTGCGTGATGGTGTCCGGTACCTATTCTTCAGCTCGACTACCGCCTTCTCCCGGCAACTCAAGCATGGGTGGCAGTATGAGCGCTGCAATTTTTGAGGGTTTACGGATCGTATGGTATTCCGAAAAAATGCGAGCCAGCGCCATACTGTTAGCTGCGATTAGTATGTTTTATGGCGGAACGTTCCTTGTGCTGAATCCGCTTATGGTGCGAGATCTATATCAGGGAGGCTCGGAAGAAATATCACTCTCCTTTGCCATGTTTATGTCCGGCACTGTGTTAACCACTATTGCGCTAGTTGCGAGTGGTGGAGTCAAGAACCCAGGTCTTGCGCTGATTATTGCCGTGATTGCCGGTGGCGTAATGTTGGCCATCGCGTCCCTGGGACTTTCTTTTTATGGATATCTGGCAACCATTTTTGTGTGGGGTGGTTGCGGCGGCATTGCCATGAGTATGGGGCGTACAATCATGCAGGAACTCGCGCCGGAATCACATCGGGCTAGAGTCATGTCGGTCTTCTCTCTCGCTAACGTTGGTTCCCTGACATTTGGTGCAGCAATCATGGGTTTCAGCGCCGAATTTGTCGGTATACTCAATAGTTTTTTGGTTGCCGTGGCAGGCGGTCTTGCAACAACCCTGTATGTTGCCACCTGCACTCGGCTAGCCCATGTTTAATACACAGCAAAATTCAAAAGAGAACAGGTAGTAAATCTTGCGACAATCTAGTGTGCGAATACCCAGTGAAAATTATTGTGAAGTAAATGGCACTCGCCTGTGCTGGTTCGAGTGGGGCAAGCCAAACGCCGAACCTACAATCCTGCTGGTTCATGCCACCGGCTTCCATGCTAGATGTTGGGATCAGGTTATCTCCCACCTGGGGGATCGTCACATCCTGTCTCTTGATCTGCGCAATCATGGGCGTAGCGCTGACGGCGAAGCAGTTGGATGGGATGTTTATGCCAACGACCTCATCGCTTTTATGGCTGCACGGCAGCTGTCTAATATTGTGCTCGCCGGTCACTCTATGGGGGGCTATTGTGCGGCGACTGCGTTGGTGAACGCCGGTGATCGAATCGAGCGGGCTGTGTTAGTTGATCCCGTGATTATGGATCCAGAGGTCTATCTGGAATCAACAAGCAAGCATGAAGCGTTTCTTAACGAGGACGCTGAGCATCCCGTTGCCCGCCGACGAAATCAGTTTGTAGACGCCGATGCAATGTTTAAAAATTTCGAAGGGCGCGGCAGCTATGCTTCCTGGACAGAGGCGGCGCTCCATGATTACTGCGACTATGGATTATTGCCCGATGAAGTAAATGGCAACTTCAAACTGGCGTGTCCACCTCACCTTGAAGCATCTATTTACATGGGTAGCCAGGGCCAACCAATCTACGGGGGGTTCCAGCACGTCCAGGTTCCGGTAACAATATTGCGGGCTAAACGCGTAGAAGTGCGTACCACACTGGATTTTACCCTGTCTCCAACGTGGCCAGAGTTAGCCGGTCAGTTTGCCAATGGCCGCGATGTATACCTGCCTGAGTTGACGCATTTTATGCCAATGCAGGCGCCTGATTTAGTTGCGGAATATATATTGGGAAGTCGTTAGAGGCTGCTAAAGATCTGTTGCAGATCCGCGAGCCTAACTGGCTTGGTTAAAAACTCGTCCATGCCAATATCATGGGCCTTTTTCCTGTGTTCCGGTAAAACGTTTGCGGTGAGCGCCACGATCTCCACATGGTCGCCGCTATTTATTTCATACTCGCGAATCATACGAGTTGCCTCGTAACCATCCACCTCAGGCATTTCACAGTCCATTAGAATCAGGTCGAAAGGGGTCTGGTCAGTTTTTTGCTCAAGGTAGTATTTGTAGGCTTCACTCCCATCC
>TARA_R110002072_G_scaffold84388_17_pt1 | contig 11329 bp, 11 predicted proteins | sample TARA_R110002072 | Tara Oceans TARA_R110002072 (sample SAMEA4397118) | marine metagenome | biome: Polar Biome; feature: [SRF] surface water layer (ENVO:00010504); material: water (ENVO:00002006), including particulate matter (ENVO:01000060) such as... | depth 5 m | reverse complement strand
ATATTCAACTCTTTCACCACATGGATGGGCAGGCGAATTGTCCGCGTCTGGTTCATAATGGCCCGCTCTATCGTCTGGCGAATCCACCAGGTGGCATAGGTGGAAAACCGAAAACCCAGATCGGGATCAAACTTTTCGACTGCCCGGATCAAACCCAGATTGCCCTCTTCGATCAAATCCAGTAGCGTCAGCCCCCGGTTGATATAGCGGCGGGAGATTTTCACCACAAGCCGCAGATTACTCTCGATCATGCGCTTGCGGCCGGACTCATCGCCACTGCGCGCGAGGCGGGCATAATACTTTTCCTCGTCCGCACTCAGCAGCGGCGAAAAGCCAATCTCGTTCAGGTATAACTGGGTGGCATCCAGGGACTTGTCAGTCTTGCGGGGATTTTGCTGTTTGACGCGATCAAACTCTTCATCGGCATCTTCAAGCTCAGGGCTGAGCCAGTTAGCAGCGGCGAATGGAGTGTCTTCGGTCAGGTCGGGGGCGGCATGACGCCTGCCACTGGACTCTGCTGGCGCAGAGCCTACAGGTGATATCGCATCTGCCCCAGCGGACCGCTCTGCGGCAGCACCTGATTTCGAATTCCGTTTCGAACCTGCACGTGTCTGATCCAAATCCATGACCTTAACCCACTCTACTTTTTGCTATCGTTACTTAGAGTTTTTCTTGCCGGGTCTGCCAGACTAACCCAGTTGTATCGCCAAATGCAATCAGGGGCAGCTGTCCAGTTTTTAGCAGTCACTATTTTTTATATCAGCAGACCTGTGGCAGCATGATGCCTTAATTCCACAGTCGCTACCGCCCTGGTAATACCCTTTGCGGGTCAATGGGCTTGCCCTCCCTGCGGATCTCAAAATGCAGTTTCACGGTATCCGTTCCGGAACTGCCTTTCTCGGCGATGATTTGCCCCGCGGTCACAGTCTCACCCTCAGCGACCAGCAGTCGGTCATTGTGGCCATAGGCGCTGAGATATTCCTCGTTGTGCTTAATGATTAACATTTCCCCATACCCGACAATACCGGTTCCACCGTACACGACCTTGCCCGCCGCCACTGCCACAATTGGATCCCCCCTGGTACCACCGATATCGATCCCCTTGTGCACGCTTTCAGAATATCCTCGCGTCACCGGGCCCGCAGTGGGCCAGAGCCAGACATCCACCGCGCCCCCTTCGAATGCGCCGGACTCGGGTTGTTTGGAAATAACCGGGGCAGGCCGAACAGCGGGCGGCGAAGGCGCGGGAACCACCGGCACTGGCGTTGGCACTGTGGCTGGGACCGACGGCGCACTGGCAACCCCAGCACCCGCACCAGCAGACCCGGCGCCCTGCTCAACAGTCCCCGGGGCAGGCGTGTAGACCGTCGAGGAGCCCTGTGTGCGAACCGGAATGGGTGCTGGCGTCACCACAGTTCCTGATGCTGGCGCCGGTGGTGCCGCGCTGGTCTGTCGCGACGGGACCGCCTCTGTCAGATAAATCTTCTGGCCGGGGTAAATGGTATAGGGACTCGAAATACCATTGGCGGCAGCCACTTTTCGGTAGTCCATGCCGGAGCGAAACGCTATCGAGTACAGAGTGTCACCGCGCTTTACCATATAGATACCGCTCTGCGCCAACCCGCTCCGGTCTTCCACCGGTGCTCGCGAATTGCTGACACACCCGAACAAACCGCACAGTACCAGGCTCAAAATAATCCTAGCTAGCACACGCGCTCCTCACCTGGGACTTCACCCCGACTGGCCATGACCCCAACGGGCATGTATGAACCACACCAGTGCAAAACCCAACACCATTAAACCCAGGCTGAGCCAGAGATGAGGCTCCTGCCCCGTGTAGATCAGGAAATCGCCAGGCGAGACCGGGATTTGCTGGGCCGGCTTCACCCCCCCGTGACTGGTTTCCACCCAGGTCAGCACGCGTTTCCAGGGCCATACCACCGCCAGGGAACCAAACAGAAAGCCGGTCAACAACGCCATAGTGGGTTGATGAAACCGATGCAACAGCCAGTGCAGCAGGCGGGAAAAACACAATAACCCCGAGCCGGCACCGAGTGCGAACACCAGCATAAACACCAGATCCATTGATTTAATCGCGAGCAACACCGTGCTGTACATTCCCAACAGTACCAGGATGAAGCTGCCGGATATCCCCGGCAAAATCATCGCGCAAATCGCCACAAAGCCGGCCACAAAGACACCTGCCAGCCCCACATCCAGATTGACAACCGGTGACAGCGCGATAAGCAGTGCGATTGCCGCCCCCGCCACAAGACTGGAAAAGACGGCCGTCGACCAGCGTGTAACCTCCCCCAGCAACACCAGCGCAGAAGCGAGGATCAGGCCGAAAAAGAATGCCCAGAGCGGCACTGGATGATGCTCCAGCAGCCAGGATACGATTTGTGCCAGCGAGAAAATGCTGGTCGCAATACCCGCCAGCAACGCCAACAGAAAAGCGCCATTCACATGCGCCCACGCACCGGCGAAATCCAGCCCTGAGAGCTTGCGCAGGAACACCAGATCGAACGAACGAATACTCGTCAACAATGTGTCATAGATACCAGTGATAAATGCCATGGTACCCCCGGATACACCTGGTACGATGTCGGCGGCACCCATCAGCAGGCCGCGTAAGAATATGCCCGCAGAGGACAGCGGCATTACTTCTCTTTCCCGGGACGCAGCGGCACAAAGAAAACGGCCTCGACGATTTCCGTCTCGTAGCCCTCGTGTGTGCGTGTGACCACCTGCAGATGCTGCAGCTCTTTGCCAACGGGTATGACCAGTCGGCCACCAAGCGCCAGTTGCAGTAACAAATCCTCGGGGATACGCTCTGGTGCAGCGGTGACAAGAATACCGTCATAGGGGCCGCGCGCCTCCCAGCCCATACCGCCGTCCGCGTGATTCATATGGACGTTGCGCAACTTGAGCTGGCGCAAACGCTGGCGAGCCTTCTGCTGCAAGGTCTTGATGCGTTCAACGCTGTACACCTCAGCGACCAGCTGTGCGAGTATCGCTGTCTGGTAGCCAGAGCCGGTACCAATCTCCAGTACACGCGAGCGCGGCCCCGCCGCCAGCAGTAGTTCAGTCATTCGCGCCACCACATAGGGCTGGGATAAGGTTTGCTGAAACCCGATCGGCAGGGCGACATCTTCATAGGCGCGATGCGCCATCGCCTCATCCAGGAACAGGTGACGCGGGGTGATACGCATGACATCCAACACAGTCGTGTCGCGGATGCCCTGCTCGACCAATCGCTGCACGAGTCGTTCCCGTGTGCGCTGGGAGGTCATCCCGATACCGTGAAGGTCAATCCTGTTCACTACTGATACCACTTTCTCTATCCTTCTTTATACTGCACGAACTCGGCCAGCAGCGCTGTGGCATAACAGCCAGCACCCAGGGAAAACTCCAGTCGCAGAGTGTCATCATCACAAAACTCCCAGCAAAAGTCATCCGCCAACAGGCGCGCCGGACGCCAGGCCAGATCCAGGCCTGACGCCTCCAGAAACTCGCAAATATCAGTGCACTGGGCGAGGCTCCCGAGCCGCTGCAGGTAGGACAGATCCAGCTGCCCCCGCCCCCATAGGGGTATGCCCGGATGAATATCCCCACTGGCTGCACGTGCGCGAATGTCGTCAGTCACCTGCTCACAGCAAAAGTGACTGCGCGTCCCGTGCAGCATACAGATATCCCCCGGCAGTACCGTGTCCCAGTCACCCCGCTCCACCCGCTGCGCAAGGATGCAATTGAACACGTAGGCGCGCAATGCGGAGTAATACAGGCCGCGCTTTTCTCTGGAAATGCGACGCCCACCGCGCATCCAACGCCGGGCCTGTTCCAGAGTCGAGCCATCGCGACCGAAACGCTGCTCGCCAAAATAGTTGGGGACACCGACAGCGCGCAATGTCTGCAAGCGCTGCTCCAGTTTGGCAGGGTCACCCGTCAGCTCGCGCAACACCAGAGTGAAACGGTTGGCGCGATGCACACCACGCCTGAGCTTGCGCGAGTGGCGAGCCACCGCCAGCACCGCCACATCGCCGGCTGCCTCCAGCGCGGACCAGTCTGGCTCCACTCGCCCAGCCATTCCCACACTGAACCACTGACTGGTCACCGCATTGCGGTCCTTGAGCCCGCTGTAGCCAATATCCCGCAGCCCCACGCCACTGAGATCGGATACACGTCGTTGTAAGTCCAGGCTATTCAGCTGCCGCTTTTGCAGGTGCAGGAAACAGTGCTCGCCCTCTCCTGACAACTCAAAACCCAATTGCTCACTGACCCTGAAATCCTCGGGCCGGCTGCGGATCACGGCGCTACCGGGCAGCCCCTGCGACACACGCGCCCACTGCTGCCTCACGGCTGTACGGTCTGCAGCAATACCACCGCATGGGCGGCAATACCCTCACCGCGGCCGGTAAACCCCAGGGTCTCCGTAGTCGTCGCTTTCACATTTACCTGAGCCACGGAGGCGGCCATATCGGCGGCCAGATTGTCACGCATAACCGCAATGTGGGGCGCCATTCGCGGTGCCTGCGCAATCAGCGTGACATCCAGATTACCCAGTTCCCAGCCTGCCGCGGCCACTAAGCGCATGACGCGACGCAACAATACCCGGCTGTCGATACCGGCATTAGCGGGGTCTGTATCGGGGAAATGGTGCCCTATATCACCCTCACCGAGCGCACCCAGCAGCGCATCGCAGACCGCGTGAATCAGCACATCCCCATCGGAATGTGCCACCATGCCGCGATCGTGGGGGATACTCACCCCGCCCAGCACCACCGTGTCGCCAGGGCCGAAGCGGTGCACGTCATAGCCGTGGCCTATTCGCATGGACGGTCCCTCCCGCTGCTGCGCTTCACGCAGGCACACCCTCAACCGCCGCTTGCAGATACCAGGCCGCCAGCGGCAGATCTGCAGGTACCGTCACCTTGAGGTTAGCGGCGGGCCCAACAACCAACTGCACAGGATACCCCGCCATCTCCATCGCCGAGGCCTCATCGGTGACCACCAAACCGCGCTGCTGCGCCTCCTGCAGTGCGCGGTGCAGTTCCCCAAGCCGGAACATTTGTGGGGTCTGTGCGCGCCACAGCGTGGCGCGGTCCAGTGTCCGAACGACCAGCGCATCGGCGGAAGCCTGTTTGACGGTATCCACAATAGGTTGTGCCAGTATGCCGCCTGTACTGCCTGCGATCACAGCCTCGATAAGCCGTTCGATATCCGCAGGTTGCAGGCAGGGGCGGGCGGCGTCGTGCACCAGCACCCAGTCCTGTGGATCGGCGCATGACAACAAGTGTGCCAGACCCGCCAGTACCGAATCGCTGCGCTCCTCACCGCCGATGACGGTCTTTACCCGCGTCTCCTGCAGCACGGGCAGCGTATCCGCCTGTCTGTCGCGGGCATGCAGCGCGACCACTATGCCGCTGATCCGGGGGCATCCCAACAGCGCGCGCAGACTGTGCTCCAGCAGCGTCACGCCCGCCAACTGCAAGTACTGCTTGGGCTGATCGGAACCCATGCGACTGCCGGTGCCGGCGGCGGGCACAACGGCCCAGCAGCGCGATTCAGGCGGCATGGAGGAGGCGATGCTCACTGTGCGTCTTCCGGCGCGGACTCAGGCGTATCCACAATCTGGTAAAACGTCTCACCCTCACGGACCAGGCCAAGCTGCTCGCGAGCGCGTTGTTCTACACCTTTATTCCCTGTCTGGAGTTCCAACACCTCCCGCTCCAGCACCGCATTGCGCGCCTGTAATTCGGCGTTGATGCGCGTCTGCTCCTCGACCTGCAACTCCAGACGATGCTGTTCGGCGAAACTACCCTCTGCAAACCACAGACGGTATTGCATTACCCCCAACAGAATCAGCAGTGTCAGTAACAGCCAGCGCAAATGTCAGCCCTACTGACGCGAAAATTCTGCCAGGCCGCGGTATGGCGCACGCCCTGCCAGTTCGGCTTCAATGCGCAGCAGCCGGTTGTACTTGGCTACACGATCCGAACGGCACAGTGAACCGGTTTTTATTTGACCGGCCGCAGTCGCCACCGCCAGGTCGGCTATGGTGGTGTCCTCGGTTTCGCCGCTGCGGTGCGAGATAACAGCGGTGTAACCCGCTGCCTTCGCCATCGCGATCGCATCCAGCGTCTCAGACAGGCTGCCGATCTGGTTGAACTTGATGAGAATGGAGTTGGCGACGCCCTTGTCGATCCCCTCCTTGAGAATTTTTGTATTGGTGACGAACAGATCGTCGCCAACCAGTTGCACCTTGTCGCCAATCTTGTCGGTCAACATTTTCCAGCCGTCCCAGTCGGACTCATCCAGGCCGTCTTCGATGGAAATAATGGGGTGGCTGGACGCGAGGTCCGCCAGATAGTCGGTGAACGCTGCACTGCTGAACTGCTTGCCCTCTCCGGCGAGATCGTACAAGCCATCGCGGTAGAACTCGGAGGCGGCACAGTCCAGCGCCAGGGTAATATCCTTGCCGAGACTGTATCCCGCCTTCTCCACAGCATCGGCGATCGCTTCCAGCGCGGCTTCATTGGAGGGCAGGTTGGGCGCAAAACCACCCTCGTCACCCACCGCAGTATTGAGGCCCCGTGCAGACAATACTTTTTTCAACTGGTGGAAAATTTCCGCACCGGCGCGCAGACCCTCGGCAAAGGTCGGCGCTCCCACGGGCTGCACCATAAATTCCTGGATATCGACATTGTTGTCGGCGTGCTCGCCACCGTTGAGGATGTTCATCATGGGCACCGGCATGGTAAAACCCGAACTGCCATTGATATCGGCGATGTGCTGGTAAAGCGGTACCTTGCGTGACAGTGCGGCAGCCTTGGCCGCCGCCAGTGACACGGCCAGTATCGCGTTGGCTCCATACTTGCCCTTGTTCTCCGTGCCGTCCGCGTCAATCATGGCCGCATCGAGTTCGCGCTGGGCTGTGACATCACGCCCCAGCAGCAGCGTGCGCAGATCGCCATTGACATGCCCGACGGCATTGAGCACGCCCTTGCCCAGATAGCGTTTGGCATCGCCGTCACGCAACTCCAGTGCCTCGCGCGAGCCAGTGGAAGCGCCTGACGGCGCAAAGGCCGAACCCACTTCGCCGGTATCCAGTGTCACCTCGGCCATCACGGTGGGATTACCGCGTGAATCCATTACCTCAAAGGCCTGTATGTTTGTGATCGATGTCATGCAGTCAAACTCCGTAGTTGCTAATCAATGTGAAGTGGGGGCAATGACTTCACCAGGTCATCGACCGCCTTCACTTGTTGTAGGAAGGGCTCCAGTTGTGACAGCGGGAGCGCGCTGGGACCGTCGCAGAGGGCCTTGTCAGGATCTGGATGCGCCTCCAGAAACAGACCCGCCAGGCCCAGCGCCATACCCGAACGCGCCAGATCCACGACCTGTGAACGCCGACCACCGGAGGCAGCACCGCCAGTGTCCCGACACTGCAGCGCATGCGTCACGTCAAAGATCAGCGGAACATTATTGCAGCTGCGTTTCATCACACCGAAACCCAGCATATCCACCACCAGGTTGTCATAGCCAAAGTTACTGCCACGCTCACACAGCATCACGCGGGTATTCCCACATTCGGCAAACTTCTCCACGATATTCGCCATCTGCGAGGGGCTGAGAAACTGGGGCTTCTTGATATTGATGGCCGCACCGGTCGCCGCCATCGCCGCCACCAGATCCGTCTGGCGCGCCAGGAATGCTGGCAGCTGGATGATATCGCAGACTTCAGCTGCAGGGGCGGCCTGTTCCGGCGTGTGCACATCGGTGATGATCGGTACGCCAAACGCCGCTTTTACCTCGGCCAGAATCCTCAGGCCCTCATCGATGCCGGGGCCTCGAAAAGAATGTATCGACGAGCGATTGGCCTTGTCGTAGGAGGCCTTGAAAACATAGGGGATATCCAGCCGGCGGCACACCTCGACGTAGTGTTCAGCCACCTGCAACGCGAAGTCGCGACTCTCCAGTACATTGACACCCCCGAGCAACACGAAGGGCGCACTGTTATCAATGCGCATCTGTGCTATTGAAACAGTCTTCTCGGTCATGGTTTTCCCTCTTTGCCGCCCTGGGCATGGACGATTGCCGCCTTGATGTAGCTGGTGAACAAGGGGTGTCCGCCGCGCGGCCGGGATGTAAATTCGGGGTGGAACTGGCAGGCGACAAACCATGGGTGGTCGGGCAATTCGACCATCTCGACCAGGGAGTGATCCGCAGACCAGCCGGCAATACGCATGCCGGCGTCCTGCAGCCGTTCAATATAGTTGTTGTTGATCTCATAGCGATGGCGGTGGCGTTCAGAAATCACATCGGCGCCGTAGATTTCCCGCACCTTGCTGCCCGGTTCCAGATGACAGGGCTGGGCACCCAGGCGCATGGTTCCGCCCTTGTCGGATTCTTCATCGCGCTGCTCAGAACTGCCGTCGGCGTTCATCCACTCGGTAATCAGGGCGACAATCGGGTGCGGTGTGGCCGGGTTCATCTCGGTGGAGTCGGCGCCCTCGAGTCCACACACGTTGCGCGCGTACTCAACCAGCGCCACGTGCATGCCCAGGCAGATACCAAGAAAGGGAATGTTGTTCTCGCGCGCGAAACGCACTGCGGTGATCTTGCCTTCCACACCGCGGTCGCCGAAGCCACCGGGCACCAGTATGGCGTCGACTCCCTCCAGCGCCGCCGTACCGTGCCGCTCGATATCCTCGGCATCGAAATACTCAATCTTCACATCTGTCAACGTTTGCAAACCGGCGTGACTCAGCGCTTCATTGAGAGACTTGTAGGCGTCCTGCAGATCGACATATTTGCCAACCATCGCCACCCGCACCTGACCGCTGCTGACGGTGAACTCTCGCTCCACCACATCGGCCCAATCGGACAGGTCAGCTTCCGCTTTACAATCCAGGCCAAAGCGCTCCACCACAAAGGTATCCAGACCGAAACCTTGCAGCATGCCAGGAATCTTGTAGATTGAATCGACATCCAGCAGCGGTATGACCGCACGCTCTTCAACGTTGGTAAACAGCGAAATCTTCTTGCGCGCACTCTCTTCGATATCGACTGCGCAGCGGCACAACAGAATATCGGGCTGCAGGCCGATGGAGCGCAGCTCCTTGACCGAGTGCTGGGTCGGCTTGGTTTTGATTTCACCGGCAGTCGCTATGTAAGGCACCAGCGTAAGGTGCATCAACAGTGCGCGGTTGGGCCCCATCTCCACCTTCAGTTGCCGTGCGGCCTCGAGAAAGGGCAGGCCTTCGATGTCGCCGACCGTACCGCCGATTTCGACCACGGCCACCTCGGCGTCGCCCGCTCCGAGCACCACCCGCCGCTTGATTTCATCAGTGATATGCGGAATGACCTGCACGGTACCGCCGAGGTAATCGCCGCGCCGCTCCTTGCGCAGCACCGCGTTATACACCCTGCCTGTGGTAAAGTTATTGGTGCGTTTCATCACGGTGTGGGTAAAGCGCTCATAATGACCCAGATCCAGATCGGTCTCTGCACCGTCCTCCGTGACAAACACTTCACCGTGCTGGAACGGACTCATGGTGCCGGGATCGACATTGATATAAGGATCCAGCTTCAGCAGCGTCACCTTGATACCCCTGGCCTCCAGCACGGCGGCCAGCGAAGCGGCGGCGATGCCTTTGCCAAGAGACGAAACCACCCCACCGGTGACGAAAATATAACGCGTCATGATTAGCCTATGTATGCTGTATTACCGGGTATGCAGACCCTGCTTCCGGCTCTCTCTGGGAGTTTTATCTACCGGTACTGGTCCTGCAAAAGATGGGCAGTCAGGCTACCAGAAAGGCCGCCCGAGCTCAATCAGAACTGGTGCCGGGAGGGTCGTTTCCAGGCAAAATCCCAGAGCGACTCGCCCTCAGCTGCCAGCGCCTGCCAGCGGGCCGATTCACAGCGCGCCAGATCACCTACAGCGACGAGCTCGTCACCCAGATAAACCAGCGGCACGCGCGCGCGCCACCACGGCGGCACTGCCCACTCCTGCATCAGCGCCTTGAGGCTACGACTACCGGGTCGCCCCGACAGACGACAGCGCTCTCCACCCCGTCGCCAGCGCACGGTCAACTGCTCGCCTGGCAACAACCGTAGCCCATCGGATTGTACAGGCTGCAGCTGCAGGCTGCCCACGCCCGCCACGGTATAAGCCTGATCGGGCGCCAACTGAAGCTCCTCGACCCGCGCTGCAACGGGCGCCGGCTCCAGAAAAACGGCCTCGCGATAGCGCTGCAGGGCATAGGAACCGCAGTCGAGGCGGGGTTTGCCATCAGCAGGCGCCACCCGCACCTGGCGCAGGAATTCCAGTAGTGCAGCTCGCTCCGGGGCTCGGCAGCCCTGCGCCGACAGCCAACCTCGCAACCGCGCCGCGGCCACCTCCGGCAGCGCTTCCTGCAACTGGGAGACCGGCAGGCCGGGATCGCCCATAAGGCTGTACACTGTATCCGGCACCCCCACAGCGACAGCCACCGAGTCGGCAGCGGCAGCCAGGTGGTCCAGCGCGCGGGCAACCGATTGCCGGTACGTGGGCCAGCGCGCACCCAGCGCCGGCAATACCCGGGCACGCAGGTAGTTGCGATCCATCGCGGCGTCACGGTTGGATGGGTCCTCCACATACGCCAGACCGTGTTCGTCGGCATAGGCTTCCAACGCTGCGCGAGGACAAGCCAACAGTGGCCGCAGCAGTTGCCCGGCACCCAGCTTCCGCTGCCGGGGCATTCCCGCCAACCCCTGCACGCCGGCACCACGCATCAGGCGCAGGAAAAACGTCTCTATCTGGTCATCCAGGTGATGCCCCATAAAGAGTACCGCGCCCACTGGCAGGCACTCCTCGAAGACCTGGTAGCGCGCTTCCCGGGCCGCCGCTTCCAGACCGCCGCGGTGCGGCACCTGAACGGCGCGACTGATGCAGGGCAGCCCCCAGGCGCGGCACTGCGCCTCACAGTGTCGCTGCCAGTCATCGGCAGCCGGCTGTAAACCATGGTTAATATGCAGCGCCTGCAGTGCCGGTGCGCCGGGATGTGCCGCACACCAATGCAGCAACACGTGCAGCAACACACTGGAATCCAGGCCTCCGCTGAAGGCTACATACCAATGCGAAGCAGTGAATACGTCGTTTAGCTGCTCGTCGAGATCCGTGGAATTGAGCAATCCGGCCTAGTTTCCGTAGGACATGAGTCGCTGGTAGCGCTTGGACAGCAGGTCTTCCAGCGGCAGCCCCTGCAGGCGCTCCAACTGGGCAACGACATGCTCACGGATTCGCTCCGCCATCAGGTCGATGTCGCGGTGCGCCCCTCCCAGC
>TARA_R110002072_G_scaffold272018_1_pt1 | contig 11329 bp, 10 predicted proteins | sample TARA_R110002072 | Tara Oceans TARA_R110002072 (sample SAMEA4397118) | marine metagenome | biome: Polar Biome; feature: [SRF] surface water layer (ENVO:00010504); material: water (ENVO:00002006), including particulate matter (ENVO:01000060) such as... | depth 5 m | reverse complement strand
AAATGTGACGCAACCTGACAATTATCCCTTGGGATATTTCTTGATTTCGGAGTCTCATCAGGTGCAACTGCTTGTGGAAGATTTAAAATAGCCTCATCGGTATTGGTGAGCGCATATAAATTAGCTATTTTCCTTTAAATGCGCTCCCCTTGGAGCGTTGGATTCATGGAGTACTTGTTCGCTGTGAAGAAATTGAGCGGCGGCAGCAGAATCTTTTACCTTTACAGCACTTCTTTCGAGCATTTCTGACTCAAAGCTATTTAAGACATTTTTTCTAATACTATTTTCTCTCCACTCAGTGCCTGGCATACATCCTTTTGTGATGCTTCTAGCTAGAGATAAAGCGTCTAATAAGGCCTGATTAGCCCCTTGCCCTTTGAAAGGACTCATTGGATGGGCCGCATCTCCTATCAGGGTCACACTTTGGTGTTTTTGGAGCATTTCAGCTTTGAGTAATGCCCTGTCATATACTGGGTATCCAGAAATACATTCTTTTTGTGTTGCAGCAATGATTTCAGGGATAGGACTGTGCCATTGGGCGCGTTTACAGGCGGTTTCCTTTAGTTTTTCGGGGCCTAAATCTCGGAGTATTTTTGCGGCGTCTTCATGGATAGGAAAACTCAATTGCCACATGATGGAGGTTTTGTCATATGGCATGACATAAATTCTTTCTTTTCCATTTGCTGTCTGAAAAACTGTTTCACCATCTAATAAATCTGGTGTCACCCCCTGGATGTGATCTAAGGAACATATTCCAAGAATCACCATACAGTCTAAATAATTCAAGGGTGTTTTTTGTGCTCCAAGACTCCAATTTCTTACGGCACTTCTTATTCCGTCTGCACCAACAATAAGGTCTGTATGGTATTTTTTAATTTTCCCTTGAACCATAAAATGGAGGGCCATTTTTTGTGCTTCATCTTCTTTTATATCAATAAGTTCATGGTCCCAGAGCAGCCTGTTTTCTCCATGGAGCTCCTCTAACAGAGCCTTGCGTAGCGATTGTCTGGATATGTGAATATTGGTTTGTCTCAATGGCTTTTTTAAGCGCTCTTCCTGCCACTTCCTCATTCCCCACTCTGCTATGACTTTTCCAACGGTATTATGTACAAGGTGTCTTGTAGAGACCACACTTTCTTCTAAACTAAGGATCCCAAAGGATTTTAATGCCTTACTCGCTTGTTGTAAGGTGAGACCATAGCCCTGAGAACGGGAGCTGAAATGGAGGTCTTTTTCATAAATAGTAAAAGGAATTCCCCTGTGAAGACAAGCTACACCTAATGCTACGCCCCCAATACCTGCACCAATAATGGAAATATGAGGATAATTTTCTGTGTCTGCTACAGGAGCGGTTTGTGTTTTTATTAAACCAGATCCCTCACATGGCTTACATTTTTCAAAAATCGATTTTGGTTTTATAGGTTCAATACCTATTTGGGGATTTTTTAAGTATGCAGCTAAGGCATTTTTATAAGCAAGCCGAATTTTTTTACGAAGTCTTTTATTGAGCTGCCCCATTCCCTTGCATTTTTCACAAATACACCAATAATCTCTGTTAATGGGTTCTTTTTTCACTCCTGATTAATTTAATACAGCCTGAGGAACAAATATAAAAAGTAATATCAGAACGAAAAGGATCTATTTACTTCCTTAGTCCAGAATAAACATGTAATTTTGCCGATTGTTAAAATCTGAAAATGAAACGAATAAATCAGTATAAGAAGTTATTTGGTGTAGCAGGGGAATTAGAGCTTAAAACCCTTAAAACTGCCTACCGAAATTTGGTCAAAGAATGGCATCCTGACAAGTTTCAAGAAGGAGACCCCAAGAGAGAAGAAGCAGAATTACAGAGTAGGCTCATTATAGATGGCTACCATTTCTTAGTGAGTATTGCCCCTGAGACCATAGCGGCCAATTTAGACGCTTATACAGAAACCATCACAAATTCAGGTATTGCGGATTATTACCACAAAGGGATGCTTTTAGAAATCACTTTTTTAGACGGCACTACCTATGAATATTTTGGGGTGAGTAAAGCCGTTTACCATAAAATGATACAGTCTGATAAGTTAAATAGATTCGCCAAGCGAAATATTTACCCCAATCGCCTTTATAGAAAATCTAAGCGCACTTTAAAAGAGGCGTAAACCCTATAGTCATTGATTTTATTCGTATAAATTGAATTTATAGTTCAATTTTTACACTTCTCGTAAGCAGTAGGCTTATCTTTATTCAAAACCATTTTATGTCAAAACTGTTTTCTGATTTAGGAATTTCCCTTGCTTTGCAACAAGGGCTTTCAGATTTAAATATTACTGAGCCTACATACATTCAACAAAAGGCTATACCAATATTACTTAAACAGTCTGAAGATGTGGTGGCTTTGGCAAAAACAGGGACAGGTAAAACAGCTGCTTTTGGCCTGCCTTTGTTGGACTTAATTGATGTTGAAAGCAAGCATATTCAAGTAGTTATTTTAGCGCCTACTCGTGAGCTGGGGCAGCAAATTCACAATAACTTGGAGGGGTATGCCAAGCACCTTCCATTAGTTTCTATAGCTTCAGTATGTGGGGGAATACCTATTAAACCTCAAATAGAACGTTTAAAAACACCTACTCAAATTGTAGTGGCTACCCCGGGTAGATTATTAGACTTAGTAGGTCGTGAGGCCATACAATTAAACAAACTCTCTTATTTGGTTTTAGATGAGGCAGATGAGATGGTCAATAATTTCCAGCAAGAGTTGGAAAGTATTATCAAAGAGATTCCAAAAAAACGCAGAACACTTTTGTTTACTGCAACACTTTCTGGTGCCGTAAAACAGTTGGTTCAAAATTATATGTCTAAGCATGTAGTTCAGATAGAAGACCATACAAATGGATCAGTGAACCTTGGTATAGACCACCATTATACAGTGGTTACCCCTATAGAAAAACTAGATGTTTTAATGCATTTTTTGAGTGCTAGGACTGGTCAGCGCGGTTTAATTTTTTGCAAAACTAAAGCAGCTGTCAATAAACTTGGGAAAAATTTAGCGATCAATAAATTTTCTTCCGGTTTAATTCATGGGAGTTTAACCCAAGGGATTCGAGATAGAATTATGGGGCAGTTTAGAGAGGGGCATATAGATATTTTGGTGGCCACTGATTTGGCGGCAAGAGGTATAGATGTTCAGGAAATCTCTTATGTAGTGCATTATCATTTGCCAGATACTTATGATACTTATGTGCACAGGAGTGGGAGAACGGCTAGGGCAGGAGCCAAAGGATTTTCACTGTCTATACTGCAAGAAGAAGAGCTTAAAGATATTCCTGAATTTGAAAAAGAATTGGGTATTAAATTCAATGAATTCAAAAAAGGAGATGCCCAAAGTATTGAAGAAAATAATGGTTTGTTGTGGGCTAAAAAAATATTTAAAACCAAACCGAATCACGAAATATCTTCCTCTTTTAGAGAACAAATTGGGACTGTCTTTCATCATCTGACCAAGGAAGAACTCATAGACAAATTGCTAGCAGACTATGTAAATACTACAAAGACTTTACGTACTAAAGAGGCGCCCGTAAAAAGGCTCAAGAAGCGATAGTTATTATGGCAAATAGTATAAAAGCGCAGGATGATATTCTAGCTAAATTAAATATCTACAAATTAAATCCAATGCAAGAGGAGGCCCTTGCAGTGATAGAATCTACAGCGAACACTATATTGTTGTCTCCAACCGGTACTGGAAAAACATTGGCTTTTTTATTATCTCTACTCAAAACATTAGACGCAGATTCTAAAGAAGTACAAGCTTTAATTATTGTACCTACTCGGGAATTGGCTATTCAAATAGAACAAGTGTTTCGCAGCATGGGATCCGGTTTTAAAGTGAATGCCGTATATGGTGGCCGTCCTATGTCAAAGGACAAGATTGAAATTAAGCATGTTCCAGCAATTTTAATTGGAACTCCAGGCCGTATTTTAGATCATTTTAATTCAAATCGATTTTCTAAAGACAGAATTAAAACCCTTGTTTTAGACGAGTTTGATAAATCGCTCGAAGACGGTTTTGAATTGGAGATGCAAGACATTATTGGTGGGTTGTCTCATATTAATAAGCGAATTTTAACCTCTGCTACTCAGGCTGTTAAAATTCCAGACTTTGTTGGTTTAGATAAACCCAAAACAGTAAATTATTTACAAGAAAAGACCAGTACCAAACTAGTAGTTAAAACAGTCCTTTCTCACAATGAGCAAAAACTGCCAGCACTTTTAAATCTAATTCAATATCTAGGCAATGAAAACGGAATAATTTTCTGTAACCTAAGAGAAAGTATTGATCAAATAAGTCGTTTTCTCAATGAAAATAATTTAAGCCACAGTTGTTTTTCTGGAGGGATGGAACAAAAAGACAGAGAACGCGCTTTAATAAAATTCAGGAACGGTACTAATCCCATTTTAATTGCCACAGATTTAGCTTCTAGAGGGCTGGATATTCCAGAATTAAAGTTTATTGTTCATTATGAAATGCCGCGGGATGAAGCAGCCTTTACCCACCGAAACGGTCGTACTGCTAGGGTAGACGCCAAGGGAACAGCCTATGTTATAAAAGGAGAAAAAGAAGACTTACCCGATTACTATAAAAATGACCAAATAGCAAACATTTCAAAAAAAGGACTGAGTAAACCTCAGTTTTGGGAAACCTTATTTATTTCTGGAGGGAGAAAAGATAAAATATCCAAAGGCGATATTGCTGGACTCTTTTTTAAACAAGGTAAAATTAATAAAGACCAATTGGGGGTAATTGAGTTAAAACAAGACTGTGCCTTTGTTGCAGTGCCTAAATCTATTGCAGATGCTTTGGTTGTAAAATTGAATAATGCTAAGCTCAAAAAGAAAAAAGTGAGGGTTACGCTGGTATAAAACCTATTCAAACCACCACAGTACTATTCTACTCACTTTATGGCCTATTTCCATATGAAGAACAGTAAATATTGCCTTTGCTTTTTTAAGTTGTTTTTCAATGGATGGAAGACTTTCTTCTTTTGAGACAAGAGAAGAGAACAACTTCACTTGAGATTTATACCCTACACTTTCTTTGATCAATCGCTTAATAAATAGGGCCTCTCCGCCCTTACACCAAAGTTCATTGGCTTGCCCTTCAAAGTTTAACAATGTGGTGTTGTGGTCTGTTCTATTGCCCAGATTTCGCTGCTTTCTATATGAGCCTTTCAGTGCCTCTGCTTGAGAACTGTGAAAAGGAGGGTTACAGATAGAAAAATCAAAGGGTTCATTTGGTTGCACAATGTTCTTGAAAAGAAACTGCTTGTTCTCCTGCAAACGAATTTCAATGGTGTTTTTTAATGCTGGGGTTCGCGCAATATTTTCTTTGGCTATTTCAACCGCTTTTACATCGCTCTCTGCACCCACCATGGACCAACCAAAATGTTCTGAGCCAAGTATGCAATAGATGCTATTTGCTCCTGAGCCAATATCTAGTCCTTTTAAAGGCTTGTCTATATTTAAATTAAACCTTTCTGAAAGAAAATCTTTTAAGTAAAGTAGGTAATCTAAGCGTCCAGGTACCGGAGGAATTAAGTATCCTTTGGGTAAAATATAATCTTGGAGCTTATAATCTGCTAGTAATATGGCTTTATTTAGTGCATAAACTGCATTTGAATCACTAAAATCGATGGTTTCTTGGCCAGAGGTATTTAATACTATATAATTTTTAAGAGGTGCATATACCTCTGTGTATTTGGTGAAATCATATGGCGCTTGGTACGGATTTTCTGCATGCATGGCCCTAAAGGTATTATAAAACAGTATTTAAAAGAGGTATTTTTTTGAACCAATTGGTAACTAAAATAAATTTGGCCATCTATTTCTCTTCTATTTGATATCTTTATTAATTATGAGGTTCATTATATTAATATTTCTACCATGTTTTCTTATGGCACAAACAGAAGAACAAACTTATGAGTTAATCCAAATTAAATCTAATTTTGAAATTCGTTACTATCCTCCTGTAATGATGGCTGAATATAATTCTCAAGGAGGTAGTTCCTCTGGATTTGGATCCTTATTTCGTTATATTTCTGGCTCAAATGCTTCTGAAACTAAAATCAATATGACAACTCCTGTGCATACAGAAAAGCACGAGAAAGGAAATATTATGGCATTTGTACTACCTAAAAAATTTAATTTAGAAACGCCACCAATACCTAAAGATAATAAAGTTAGTGTGTATCAAGCGCAAGGAGGTTATTATGCGTCTATACAGTATTCAGGTTTTACTAACACCTCCAAAGAAAAAAAATATACTACAGTTTTAATACAAAACTTAAAGGAGGAAGGAATTAAAACAACTGGGTCTCCTAGGGTTCTTGTTTATGACGCACCTTATAGATTTATTAATCGCCGCAACGAAATTTCAATCCCAATTATTTGGGCTCCTAGATAACTTATGTTTAAGTAATAAAGCTTTTACAGGTAAGTTTGGATGGTACTTTTATAAAACAATTAATGATACCATTAAAATTAGATCTTCTCCAGCGCTATTATTTATACCATAAGAAACTAAAGTAATTAAAAGTTACGAAAAAGCAATTGACTATAATTTATGATATTTCAACCTTTTAAGACATTATTGTTTGGCTTTGCGTTTTCCCCATCTTTAAGGGAAAATGTCTATGAAGCAACTCGATTGGCTCAGTATTTTAACGCGGCTCTCATCTTTGTGCACGTAGGACAAAAAACACCAATAAAGCAAGTTGAATTTCAGCGACTTTTAGATGAGTGTTCACCTAATCAAGATCAAATCCAAATCTATTGGAAAGAAGGGGATCCCATAACAACTTTAGCTAGAGCGAGTAAAGAATTTGATGTTGATTTATTACTTTTGGGTGCGCTTAAAAGAGAAAATGTTGTTAAATACTATCTAGGGTCTATTGCTCGAAAATTGACACGTAAAGCACCTTGCTCAGTTTTACTCATGCTAAATCCTTCTGTTGATTGGAGTCCTTGTAAACACATTGTTGTAAACGGCTTTGATAGCCCCCAAACGCAAGAAACAGTTGAAGCGGCTTTTTATATAGGCAAATACTTAGCTTCAGATAAAATAACCCTTGTGGGGGAGGTTAGTGAGTCTCGTGTTACTGTTTCAGTAAATGATGATCGAAGTTTGCGAAAAGTAACCCTTCGTAAAGAAAAAATTGATCGAGAAGAAAAAATGCGCTTTATAGATATTATTAAAAAAATACCTGACACTATTACTGAAGGGCTAAAATATGAAACGCAAAGTATTTTTGGTCGAAGAGGTTACTCTATTGGTCATTATGCCAGAGTTGTAAGAGCTGATTTATTGGTCATGAATGCCAAAGAAGAACAACGTTTTTTTCATCGTTTTTTTCCAAGTGATTTAGATCATATGTTGACTGAAATTCCCACTGATTTATTAATTATTCGTTCCAAAACATATGGCTAAAAAAAATCCAATAGGAACTTTTACAAAGGAATTACCACAAAATATCTTTGCAGGCTTTGTCGTTTCTCTCATAGCTTTGCCTTTAGGTTTAGGTCTTGCTATAGCTTCCGATGCCCCCCCCCTTTCTGGTATTATTGCGGCAGTTGCTGGAGGGATTATTATGGCTATCTTTGGAGGGTCTAATGTCACTATTGCTGGACCTGGAAACGGCTTAGTTATTGTTCTTTTGTCTGCTATTACAACCCTTGGAGAAGGGAATCTGTATGAGGGCTATTTGCTTACCCTTGCTGCTATAATTTTATCTGGAGGACTGCTATTCCTTTTCGGTGTTCTACGCTTGGGTGCTATAAGTGAGTTTTTTCCCGCATCTGCACTACAAGGAATGCTTGCCGCAATTGGAATTGGAATTTTGGCTAAGCAATTTCATGTCATGTTGGGTCTAACCTCCATTCCGGGAGGAACCATTGAACAATTATTGCGTATTCCAGATTCATTGTTACTCTTTTTAGGTATTCATCCTTTTGCTGGTGTATTGGGAGTAGCTAGTTTGCTTTTTCTTTTTCTATACAGCAGAATTAGAAACCCCTATTTTCATTTAATCCCTGCGCCAATGTGGGTTGTTGTCGGTTCTATTGGAATAGGCTACTATTATACCCTGATTTTAAACAAATCATTACCTATAGCCCCTGAATTATTAATTAATATTCCAAATCATCTTTTTTCGAATTTGCCTCATCCTAATTTTGACAAACTCCTTGATGTAAACTTTATTGGAATCGTTTTTTCTATAACTCTCATTACCGTTATTGAGTCTTTATTAAGCATTAAAGCCGTAGATAAATTAGATCCAAAAAAGAGGAGATCTAATGTAAACAAAGACCTTCGCGCCCTTGGTTTAGCTAGTGTTGTAAGTGGATTTTTAGGAGGTTTAAATGTTGTAACGGTTATTGCTCGAAGTTCTGTTAATACAAATAATGGAGGAACAAATCGTTCAGCAAATTTTTTTCATGCTGTTTTTTTGGTGCTGTTTGTAGTTTTCCTGGGAGATCAAATTCAACGAATTCCACTTACTGCTTTAGCAGCAATTTTAGTTTTTACCGGCTATAAACTATCATCCCCAGGAGCCTTACTTCGTATTTATAAAATTGGGCCAGAGCAAGCGTTTATCTTTCTCATTACTTTATTAACCACTTTATTTACAAGTCTAATTGTTGGTATTGCGGCGGGAATTCTCTTTACTTTTATTATTCACCTCATATTGAGAAAAAGTTTCTTTCTTTTTTCACTCAATATCTTTAAGCCTAATGTGCTTATGTACCTTGAAAAACAGAGTGGTAACTATTATGTGAGTGTTAAAAATTTCTCCACTTTTTTAAATTTTTTTAGATTAAAAAATAAGTTAGATCAAATTCCTGAAAGCGAACACGTTATAGTAGACTTTTCTTTATGTGATTTTGTAGACCATACTGTTATGGAAGGTCTTTACGACTATAAGCTTTCTTTTAAGCGTAAAAGTGGAATTTTTGAAATTATTGGTTTGGATATACATGCGTCAGAATCACAACACCCTTTTGCTGTAAGAAAAAGTTTACCCATTAATGCTTTAATAGGATTACAAAAGACCTTGTCAAATAGGCAAAAAAATTTAGAGAAGTTGGCAGAAAAGTTAAAATGGACTTATGAACCTAAAATTGAAAGTGATCCGGAAGGAATAGAAAATTTTCTTTTTTTCGAATCTAAAACTGTAAATTATAGTGTTAATTCGCTTTGGAATCATCAATTTAACTTATTTGATCTTTCCTTTTCTGAAGGAGCTTTTATTACAAAAGAAGATTTAAAAGCTACTTTTTTACTTTTTAAAAGTCCTAAAAATCTCCCTGTTTTTGTACTAGATAAAGAAGATTTCAAAACGACATTATACCAATGGGCAGGCTTTGATGACATTAATTTTAAAAAGCATCCTGATTTTTCAAAGCGTTTTCATTTGAGTGGAAATGATAGGAAAGCAATTATAAAGTTTTTTCATTCAGAATTGATATACTTTTTTGAAAGCCATCCTGTTTTTCATATTGAATCTAACGGGTCGCACTTGTTGATAAAGGGAAAAGACCGTCTCTCAAGCCTTCAAGAAATTAAAATTATGCTTGCTTTTGCAAAGGATCTACTTACTTTACTTGAGCATTCCGAATATCGGGTTATATAAAGATGTGTACACCTATCTTTAAAAAGAAAACCTTTTCTACAAAACCCACCCCTCTTCTAAAACTAGTGATGCACTGAGACTTTTTGGGTTTTTATAAAGTCCATCTTAGAGTAAACTTAATTTGGCAATATGTCCTACATATGTCTTAAAAAAGTTGTAATTTCTCTTGATAGGACAAAAAATACACTAACGTAGTACTATGTCGAGACAATTATCATTTAACTATTTGATTATCAATATATAATAATTTTTTATAGGTAAGTAAAACACGTTTCTATTGTGCTGCTTTTATTAATAATATCTTTATTCATGATTATTTGTCTTTTAATTATAACTAAAAAACTATTTTCCCCATTATAACACATATAATAACATAAACTTATGTTTTGGCTCTATGTGTTAAATGCCCAATTAAATTTCAATTCAACAAAATTATCACAATATGAAAGAAAACCCTTTAACTATGGAAATGCTATTGCACCAACTTGTAGGGCTTAACATTATCCAAGTTGCGGCAATTCCAATGATTTTACTTGTTTTGTTAGAGTGGGTCCTCACAATTGTTAAAAAAAAAACTACTATGATGGTCTAGACACGCTTTCAGCCACTTGCATTGGCCTTGTCAATATCAGTATTTCTGCATTACTAAAATTAGGGATTTACGGAATCATTTTATTTTTCTACAATCTAGTTCCATGGAGCATTCCAAGAGTCTGGTGGGCATATATACTATGTATAGTTGCTATAGATTTTTGTCGGTACTGGTCGCATAGATTAACACATGTCAATCGTTTTTGGTGGGCAACCCATGTTACACACCATAATTCCGAAAAATACAACTGGTCTGTTTCTTTTAGGCTGGGTTGGACACAACATATCAAAATCATCTTTTTCATCCCAGTGGTTTTAATGGGGTTTGACCCTGTGCTCTTTTTCATATGTCATCAAATAGAAGTACTCTATCAATTTTGGATACATACAGAATACATAAGAAAATTACCAGCACCCATTGAGTATATATTCGTAACACCCTCTCACCATAGAGTACATCATTCCATAAATAAGCAATATATAGATAAGAATTTTGGGTCTACATTTATCATTTGGGACCGCTTATTTGGCACCTTTAAATCAGAGGAAGAGAAAACTGTTTACGGTATTACAACACCGGTTAATTCTTATAATCCCATTACTTTAAATTTTCATGAATGGAAAGATATCTACTCAGATGTTTTAAAAAGCCGCTCTCTGAAAGAGTTACGTGCCGTGATGTTTACTAGCCCATCCAAATTAGAAAAAATCAAAGCCCAATTTAATACTGCACACTCAAAAGATCAATAATAATTAAATAAGCCCTGTAAAAATATTTATAGGTTAACAGACACTGACAAGCCTCATTTATACACCACCGCTGGCTATCACTTAAAACTAAACAACAACATTATATTAAGTCCTTCTATGCTCTATAGAATGGTAGCAGATGCCCCCTACCCACGTCTCACGTACCCCTAACATGACAGGCATATTTGTTTAGGCTATTGTGTTGATGTTCATTTCTTTATGCAATCTTTTTTTGCTGCATTCATGTCTATTCTGTCATTAGATACACCAAACCCCAGGGTTATATATAGATCTCAGGATTAAAATGGGAAAAGAAA
>TARA_R110002072_G_scaffold9518_20_pt1 | contig 11335 bp, 7 predicted proteins | sample TARA_R110002072 | Tara Oceans TARA_R110002072 (sample SAMEA4397118) | marine metagenome | biome: Polar Biome; feature: [SRF] surface water layer (ENVO:00010504); material: water (ENVO:00002006), including particulate matter (ENVO:01000060) such as... | depth 5 m | reverse complement strand
GCTCATCGAGCCGCCCTTTCCGTATCAGTCGCTGGTGGCGGAAACCGTGCCGACCGTTCCCGGCGCCAGGATCGGCCGCGGGGCGGGCAGCTGAGCATCGCGGTCGCCGGTCTTGAGATAGGTCTCGAACCAGCGCATCATTCGTAGATTGTAGTCGTAGCGCGCCGCCGCCCGGTTGTTGCCATGGCCTTCGCCGGGGTAGAGCACCAGCCGCACCGAGGTTTCGGGTTTGCGCACCTTGATCGAGCGGTATAGCTCGTAGCTCTGCGACGGCGAGACCCGCGTATCCTCGGCGCCGTGCATGATCAGCAGCGGGGTTTCGGCCTTGTCGGTGTGATAGATGGGGCTGACCTCGAGCATCTTCTGCCAATCGTCCCACGGCCAGGCGAGGCTGTGGACATTGTACATCTCGTAGGGGATGTCGGTGGTGCCGAACTTGCTGATCTGATTGGAGATCCCGACGAACATCACCCCCGCAGCGAACTCGTCGCTGAAATAGGTCGAGGCCCAGCCGGTGGCGTAGCCGCCATAGGATCCGCCGGTCACTCCGACCCGGTCGGCATCGGCCACGCCCATCTCGACCAGCGCTCGCTTGGCATCGACCAGATCGGTGAATTCGGGGTCGGTGTAGCGGCCTTGGTGCTGCTTGGAGAAGGCGGTGCCATAGCCGGTCGAGCCGCGATAATTGGGCAGGAACACCGCATAGCCCTGACCCGCCGCGACCTGTCCCGGGCCGCTGTAATTGGTGACCCAGCCATTGGAATCATGCGCTTCGGGGCCGCCATGAACATCGAGGATCAGGGGCGCGCCGCCGGCCGGAGCGCCGCCGACCGGTTCGACCAGAACGCCTTCTACTTGTTGCCCGTCGCGGGCGGTGTAGGTGACGGTGCGCTGCTCGCCCATGTCGATCTGCGACAGCCACGGATTGTGCGAAGTCCAGCGCTCGAAGGCGCCGTCGTCCCAGACGAACAACTCGCTGGGATGGCTGGGAGAATTGGCCGTCACAGCGATCCGGTTTCCGGCCGCCTCGACCGCGGTCAGGATCAATTCGTCATTATCGTGTTCGACATCGACACTTCCGTCGGCATTGTAGATCCGCAGAGCCGACTGCGCGCCCTTGTGGATCACAGCTGCAAGCCGCCCATCCGCGAGCCATTCGGCGTCCACCGCCGCCTCGGGAGCACCCTGGTTGAGCGCGCGATACTCTCCTGTCTCGACATCGACGAAATGCAGCGTCGTCGCGGCGGGATCGTTGATGTCGATCCCGGCGATCAGCGACAGCCGCGAACCGTCGGGCGAGATCTCGACATCGCCGATCTTGCCTGGCGTTTCGACCACCGCGCTGATGCGGCCGGTAGCGAGATCGAGTACGTGGACTCGCTTGGACGTGTAGCTGTCGTCGACCTGCGGGGTCGGCGCGCTTTTGATGATCCCGTAGCGCGCGTCCGGCGCGATCTTGAAATCGCTGACGTAGCCGGGGACCGCGATCGCTTGCGGCTGGGCATCCGGCGCCGCGCCGATGGCGGCGCGGAACAGGCGATTGAGCCGCGCTTCTTCCTCATAGACGATCGCGTCGAACCCGGCCTCGCTCTGGCTGGTCCGCGCCTTGTCCTCGGCGGCGCCCGCGAGCAGGTGCATGTGGCTGCCGTCGGGGCTCCAGGCGTAGCTGCGCACCGCAGCGCCTTCCACCTCGGCGAGCTTGCGCTGCGCGCCGCCATCCACCGGAATGCCCCAGACCGCGCGTTTCTCGTCTTCCCTGGTCCACAGGAAGCTCACCCAGCGGCCGTCGGGCGAGAAGGCGATCGAGCCGACGTTCATGTCCTCGGGCAGGAAATCGCGGACATTGCCCGGCCCGTAGGCCAGCCGGAGCTGCTGGCGGGGGCCGCCGTTTTCCTCGCCTGCGGTGACATCGGGCAGGCTGACCGTGGTGTAGGCGATGCGGCTGCCGTCGGGTCCGACCGCGATCGCGCCGACGCTTTCGAGCCTGGCGACGTCTTCCGGCGTCATCGGGCGCGCCGAGGCAGCGGTGGCGGCGAGCGCGCTGGAGGCGAACAGCAGGGTGGCGAGTGTCCGGCGGGTCATGGCGGGGCGATCCTCTCTCTCGATCGTGGGAATTTGCGGATGCCGCTTTCATAACGAGGCAGGCGCACTTGGCAAACCGGCGCTTGTGCGCGCGCGCCGGGCAAGGCATCACGCCGCGCAAAGGGAGAGTTATCATGCGTTTCACCTATCCGCTGGCGCTGGCCGCCGCACTGCCCGTCGCCTTGGCCGCCACGCCCGCTCTGGCCGACACCACGGTGGTCCATGCCGGCAATGTCATCGCCGACGCCGACAGCCAGCCGATGGGCCCGGCGACGATCACGGTCACCGATGGACGGATCGTGAGCATCGAATCGGGCTGGAACCCCGCACCCGCGGGCGCCGAGACGGTGCGGCTCGAGGGCATGACCGTGGTACCGGGCCTGATCGACCTGCATGTCCATCTGACCGGCGATCCCGGCGGCGATTTCTGGAAGGATTCGGTCGAGCCCGAGGAATGGGGCGTGGTCGTGGGCGCGAAGAACGCCGCCAAGACGCTGCGCGCCGGTTTCACCACGGTGCGCGAGGCGGGGAGCGCGCAGCAGAGCGGATTCTCGCTGCGGCGCGGGACAGAGGAAGGCCTGATCGAGGGGCCGCGGATCGTCGCCGCCGGGCCGGCGCTGGCCATCGTCGGCGGGCATGGCGACGTCTCGGGCTTCCGGCCCGAGGTCAATGCGGTGCTCACCTCGGGTTACACCTGCACCGGCGCGGTCGAATGCGCCGAGAAGGTCCGCCGGGCGAGCCAGAACGGCGCGGACGTGATCAAGATCACCGCCACCGGCGGTGTGCTGAGCCAGCAGGGCCGCGGGCTCGAGGCGCATTTCTCCGATGCCGAAATGACCAGCATCGCCGACACCGCGCATTCGCTCGGGCTGCAGGTGATGGCGCATGCGCATGGTGCACGCGGGATCGAGGCGGCGGCGCGCGCCGGCATCGACAGCATTGAGCACGCGACCTATCTCGACGAGGCTGCGGCCGAGGCGATGAAAGCCAACGGCACCGTGCTGGTGCCGACGCTGATGGCGTTCCAGGGCGTCACCGAACGGCTGGGCCAGGGCATCTATACCCCCGTGGTCGAGGACAAGATCCGTGCGGTCGCCGAAACCGCCAAGGTGTTCATGGGGCGGGCCTATCGCTGGGGCGTGCCGATCGCCTTCGGGACCGATGCCGGGGTGTTCGACCATGGCCGCAACGCCGAGGAATTCGCGCTGATGGTGGCGCAGGGCATGCCGCACCGCGAAGCCTTCGCCAGCGCCACCACCGTCGCGGCGCAGGTGCTGCAGATGGAAGACGAGATCGGACGGCTCGCGCCCGGCTATTCCGCCGACATGATCGCGGTCGCGGGCAATCCGCTCGAGGATGTCACCGTGCTCGAGGATGTAAACTGGGTGATGGTGCGCGGGCGGATCGCCGAGTAGCCTTCGCAGAATGTGCACCGACGCTGGTCGATTGAAATCGGGTTAGCGGTTTCGTCATTGCGGGCCTTGTGCCAGCAAGGCGCGGCAATCCATGGATCGCCGCGTCGCCCAAGTGGGCTCCTCGCGATGACGAGTTAGGGGAGAAACCAAGTATGAAAACGATCCGCATCGCGTTGCTTGCGAGTGCCGGGCTTTCGCTCGCCGCCTGCGCCACCACTGCGCCCGAGACCGCTCCACCCCGTGTCGAGAGCGCCGAGAGCGCCGGGAGCGCCGCGACGACGCAGTCGGAACACGACCGGCTCTTCGCGCTGTTCGCCGATGCCGACGAACGCGAGCTCAAGCTCAATCCGATCAGCGCGCTGTTTCGCGGCGACATGCGTTACGCCGACCGGATCGGCGACTTCCTGACCGACGAATACAACGACGCGAGCCGCGTCGATGCGCAGAGCAATCTGGAGCTGCTGCGCGCCATCGACCGGTCTGCGCTCGATGAGACCGACCGGCTTGCCTATGATGTGTTCGCCTACAACCAGCAGCAGGCGCTCAAGGGCCTGACCGACGAAATCATCGCCGTCACCGAGGTGCGCCCGGTGAACCATTTCTCGGGCTTCCATACGTTCTACCCGACCTTTGCCAGCGGCCAGAGCGCCGCCCCGTTCAAGACGGTCGAGGATTACGAGAACAATCTCAGCCGGCATGAGAACTATATCGAGCTCAACGACCGCGCGATCGCGCTGTTTCGCGACGGGCTCGAGAGCGGTGTGCTCGAAACCAGACTGACGATCGGCAATGTGATCGAACAGCTCGACACGCAGATCGCGATGCCCCTGGAGGATTCGCCCTTCTGGATGCCGGTGAAGAACTTCCCCGACAGCTTTTCGGCTGCCGACAAGGCCCGGCTGACCGAGGACTATCGCGCCGCGACGCAGGACATCTATGCGGCGCACGAGCGGATGCGCGATTTCCTGCGCGACGAATATCTGGCGCGCGCGCGGACGAGCGTGGGGCTGTCGCAGATGAAGGGCGGCGAGGCGCTCTATCGCCAGCTGATCGAGAGCACGACCACGCTGCCGCTCGAACCCGACTACCTGCACGAACTGGGGCTGAGCGAGGTGGCGCGGATCAAGACCGGGCTGGAAGAAATCAAGGCCGAGGTCGGCTTCGAGGGCACGCTCGACGAATTCTTCGACTACGTCCGCACCGATCCGCAGTTCAAGCCCGAAAGCCGCGAGGCGCTGACGCAGAGCTATTACGACATCGGCAAGCAGGTCGATGCCAAGATCGACGAGCTGTTCTCGCTGACCCCTGCGGCGCCGCTCGAAATCCGGCCCTACGAAACCTTCCGCGAAGAATTCTCGGCGGGCGGGTCCTATGAATCGGGTGCGCCCGACGGGTCGCGGCCCGGGGTGTTCTATTTCAACGCCTACGACCTCCCCAGCCGGCTGACGACGGGCAATGTCACGCTCTATCTCCACGAGGGCGCGCCGGGGCATCACTTCCAGATCAGCCTGGCGCAGGAGAACGAGGCGCTGCCCGCCTTCATGCGCTTCGGCGGCACTACCGCCTTCGTCGAGGGCTGGGCGCTCTATGCGGAGACGCTGGGCGAGGAGATGGGCTTCTTCGAGGATCCCTGGAACCGCTACGGCACGCTTCAGGACGAGCAGTTGCGCGCGATGCGGCTGGTGGTCGATACCGGGCTGCATTCCAAGGGCTGGACCCGCGAGCAGGCGATCGATTTCATGCTGGCGAATTCGGGAATGACGCGCACCGAGGTGGTGGCCGAGGTCGAACGCTATATCGCCATCCCGAGCCAGGCGCTGGCCTACAAGGTCGGCGCGCTCAAGATCCAGGAACTGCGGCAGCGCGCCGAGCAGCGGCTGGGCGAGGATTTCGACATCAAGGCCTTCCATGCGCAGGTGCTGAACACCGGCGGACTGCCGCTGCCGGTGCTGGAGGCGAAGATCGACCGCTGGATTGCCGCGCGCGGCTCCTGAGAGGCGTGCCTGCGCGGGCGGCCCGCTAGCGGACCAAGCCGCGGGCGGGCCAAACCTCTACTGGGCGGCGGCGGGCGGTTCACCGCGTCCGACGCTGACATAGTCGAAGCCGCGCGCGCGCAAATCGTCGGCGCGATAGATGTTGCGCAGGTCGACCAGCACCGGGGCCCTGGCGATTTCCTTGACCCGGTCGAGATCGAGCGCGCGGAACGCGTCCCATTCGGTCACGATGGCGATGGCGTCGGCGCCCTCGATCGTGGTGTAGGGATCGTCGCACATGGTCACTTGCGGCATCAGCGGGGCCGCCGCCTCCATGCCTTCGGGATCGTAGGCGAAGACTTCCACCCCGGCATCGGTGAGCGTCTGCGCCACCGCGATCGCGGGCGAATCGCGCATATCGTCGGTGTTGGGCTTGAAGGTCAGTCCGAGCAGCGCGACCTTCTTGCCGCGCGCGGTCTCCTTGCCTCCCAGCGCATCGAGGACCTTGCGCCCCATCGCCCGCTTGCGGCTGTCGTTGGCCTCGACCACGGCGCCGACGATCCGCATCGGACTGTCGTAATCCTCTGCGGTCTTGAGCAGCGCCAGCGTGTCCTTGGGGAAGCACGAGCCGCCATAGCCGGGGCCAGCGTGGAGGAATTTCGAGCCGATGCGGTTGTCCATCCCGATCCCGCGGCTGACATCCTGGACATCCGCGCCGACGCGCTCGCACAGATCGGCGATCTCGTTGATGAAGGTGATCTTGGTCGCGAGGAAGGCGTTGGCGGCGTATTTGATCAGCTCGCTGGTGCGGCGCCCGGTGAACAGGATCGGCGATTCGTTGAGGAACAGCGGGCGATAGACCTCGCGCATGACCGCGCGGCCGAACTCGTCCTGTGCCCCGATGACGATCCGGTCGGGGCGCTTGAAATCGCCGATCGCGGCGCCTTCGCGCAGGAATTCGGGGTTGGAGACCACGGCGAAACGGTGAGTGGTGCCGCTTTCGGCGAGAATGCGCTCGACCTCGTCGCCGGTGCCGACGGGTACGGTGGATTTGGTCACCACCACCGCGTCGTTCGACAGGCTGGCGCCGATTTCCTCGGCGACGGCATAGACGAAGGAGAGATCGGCATGACCGTCGCCGCGGCGGCTGGGGGTGCCCACCGCGATGAAGATCGCCTCGGCCCCGGCGATGCCTCCGGCCAGATCGGTGGTAAAGCTCAGCCGGCCGGCCTTGACGTTGGCGTCGACCAGTTTCTCCAGGCCGGGTTCATAGATCGGCATGAGGCCGTCGCAGAGCCGCGCGATCTTCGCTTCGTCCTTGTCGATGCAGACCACCTCGTGGCCGAAATCGGCGAAGCAGGCGCCCGATACCAGCCCGACATAGCCCGAGCCTACCATTGCGATCTTCATGAAATGCCTCCGGTGTGACGAATGGTGATCGTGCCGTCGGTGTCGACAGCCTGGATGTAACGTTGCTGCGTGCCATCGAGCACCAGCGCGGTCAGCACGCCGGTGCGGAAGGCGCCGGTGTCGATCCCGATCCGGTGGCCGCGATCCTCGATATCCTCGAAGATGGTGTGGCCGTGGACGATGACATGGCTGAGCGGATCGGGATGGCGCAGGAAGCGCTCGCGGATCCACAACAGGTCGCCGCGGCTCTGATCGTCGATTGCGCGGGTTGGATCGACGCCTGCGTGGACGAAGACGTAGTCTCCGGCCACGATCATCTCGTCGAGCGACTGGAGGAAAGCGCGGTCGCCTTCCGGAATCAGCCGCGTGAGTTCGCGCTGCAATTCGCCCAGCGTCAGCGCGTCGAGATCCTTGCGCGAGATGCCGTAGCTCATGATGGTCTCGCGGCCGCCATGCTTGAGGAAGTGGCGCAGCACGTCCTTGTCCTCGAAGCTGTCGAGGAACATTTCCTCGTGATTGCCGGCCAGACAGCGCAGCCGGCGCAGGCCCTGCCATTCGCGCGCGGCGGCGATGACGCCCGCGCTGTGGGGGCCGCGGTCGACCAGATCGCCCAGCAGGACCACGGTCGAGCTCGCCTGCGGGGAAGCGCCATCGTCCTCCTCGATCGCCCGGCGCAGCGCATCGAACAGATCGAGCCGGCCGTGGACATCGCCGACGACGTAATAGCGTTCGCCTTCGGGCACCGCCGAAAGCTTGACCGGCGCCTTGGGCCTGCGGAAGATCTGGCGGAGGGAATTGAGCATGGGCGTTAAGATGGCGCCGAAACCAAGCGCTGCAAGGCGCATAGTCGCGAGCGGGCCGGCGGGCAACCGCGCGATGGCGGGATTGCATCCAGCCGCGGCTTTCGCAGTTGCACAAAAACCACGCTCTCGGTCGTCAATTGGTAATATTCGCTGCGAAACTTGCTTTCATGGCTTCGTTTGTGAAATATGGTTGCGAACACGTAAGAGGAACCCGAACCAAAACACGGGCCCGACGTCGTTTGCAGGTGGGACGAAGCGACAACCATCAGGAGTCTGTCATGCTAACGTCCTCGCGCGGCCTCGCCGCATCGCTCGTCTTGGCGAGTTTTACCCTATCCGCCCCTGCCTTCGCGCAGGTCGTCAACCCCGCCGACGAAGTCGAGGAAGACACCCAGGGGCCGATCACGATCTCGGCCAATGCCGCGATCGCGAGCGAATATCGTTTCCGCGGTGTTGACCTGTCCGGGGGCGAGATCGCCGTCCAGGGCGGGTTCGATCTGGCAACCAATTCGGGCTTCTATGTCGGCACCTGGGCGTCGTCGCTCGACGAGACCACGGTCGGCTACGGTTCGACCGAGCTGGATATTTACGGCGGCTGGAGCGGCGAATTCGCCAGCGGCCTTTCCGCCGATGTCGGCGTCATCGGCTACCTCTACCCCGATGCCGGGCCGGGCGATTTCGATTACGTCGAAGTCTATGGCTCGGTAGGCTTCGCCATGGGACCCGCCGAAGCCACCGTCGGCGTCGCCTACGCTCCCGAGCAGGATTCGCTCGGCGGGACCGACAATTTCTACGTCTATACCGATGTGGGAGTGGGCATCCCCGGCACTCCGGTAAGCCTGACCGGGCATGTCGGCTACACCGATGGCTTCCTGACCTACACCACCGACAGCAAGGCTTTCGACTGGTCGATCGGCGCGGAGACGGCACTCTATGGGCCGCTGTCGATCAGCGCCGCCTATGTCGGCGCCGAAGGCGACATTCCGGCTGGAGCCTATGATTTCGTCGACGACGCAATTGTGGTTACGCTCAGCGCGAGCTTCTGAACCCAGGCATGGTTTCGAGCGGGGGCGGGCTCAAATCCGCCCCCTCATCGTTTCCGGCCCGAATATGGTCCTGGGGCTGCGGCTCTGGGGCCCGGCCAATCGGGCAGCCCAAACGGTATCCGCTTTCCTTGGCGCTTTTGGCTCCGAACCGGAGCAATCTTCTTCGCCGGCAATAGGCTTCGCTCCTAGCTCGCCCGCCTTCAATCGTATCCGAAATCGTTGCAAGTAAAGGCTCCTGCCTATACATGCGTCGCGGGGGGATTCGCGATGGGGATACTGCCTCAGCTTGACGCTGCCGAATGGCTTGCGCTGGTCCAGCACGAGCTGTTCCTTTTCGCGACCTTTTTTTTCATCCTCGGGGCGCTGGACGAACTAATCGTGGATCTGGCCTATGGCTGGCTGCGGCTGCGCGGCAAGGTCGCGACCCCGCTCGTCGATGAAGGACAATTGCGCGCGCGCCCGCTGTCGGGGATCGCGGCAATCTTCGTCCCGGCGTGGGACGAGGTACGGGTCATCCGCGCGATGCTGACCCACGCCCGGCTGGCCTGGCCGCAGGCCGAGGCGCGCTTCTACATCGGCTGCTATCGCAACGATGCCGCCACCCTGGCCGAAGCCTCGATCGTCGCTCGCGAGGATTCGCGGGTCCGCGTGATCGTGCACGATCGCGACGGCCCGACCTGCAAGGCAGACTGCCTCAACGCGCTCTATGCGGCACTGCAGGCGGACGAGTCGCGCAGCGGCGAGCGGGCGCGGATGGTGGTGCTGCACGATGCCGAGGACATGGTCGACCCGGCCGCGCTCGCCGCGCTCGACGCGGCGCTCGACCACGCCGAATTCGTCCAACTGCCGGTGCTCGCCCTGCCGCAACCCGGATCGCGCTTCGTGGCTGGCCATTACAGCGACGAATTCGCCGAAGCCCACGGCAAGGTGATGGTGGTCCGCAGCGCGCTGGGTGCGGGGATCCCCGGCGCCGGGGTGGGCAGCGCGGTGGAACGCGAGACGCTCGAACGCCTCGCCCAGCTCTCGGGCGGCAACGGCCCATTCGCGGCGAAGTCGTTGACCGAGGATTACGAATTCGGGCTCAATGTCGGCTCGATCGGCGGGCGCGATCGCTTCCTGCGGCTGCGCACCCGCGAAGGCCGCCTGATCGCAACGCGCGCCTATTTCCCCTCGCGGATCGACACCGCAGTCCGGCAGAAGACGCGCTGGATCCACGGGATCGCGCTGCAGGGCTTCGACCGGCTGGGGTGGAACGGCGGGATCGTGCGGTTGTGGATGAAGCTGCGCGACCGCCGGGGCCCGTTCGCGGCGCTGCTGCTCGCCATGGCCTATCTGCTGCTGCTGTCGACGGGCTTGCTGGGCATCGCGGCGCTGTTCGGGGTGTTGCTGCCGGTCAAGGCCTCGCCGCTGCTGACCGCGATGCTGGCCATCTGCAGCTTTGCCTTCGTCTGGCGGGCGCTGGTCCGCGCTGCCTTCACCACGCGCGAATTCGGCTGGCGCGAGGGGCTGCTGGCGGTCCTGCGCATTCCGGTCTCGAACGTCATCGCGATTATGGCAGGGCGGCGCGCGATCGCCGCCTATGTCGCGACGCTGCGCGGCGCGGAGGCGCGCTGGGACAAAACCGACCACGACGATCATCCCGCCTCCCTCGCCATGGCCCCCCACACGGCATGATCGTCCGGCCGACCCTCGGGTCCCTGCCGAACTCCCGATCCTTCCGCGGCCAGCCGCTGGCGATCATGCTGGCGGTGGTCGCAATCTGGTTCGGGTTGAGAGCCAGCCTGCTGGCGCCGGTGTCGGAGCCCGGAAAACCGGAGCTTCTCGCGCGGCCCGCGCGGGGGGCGGAAGCGATTGCCAGAGCGGACACGACCGTGCGGGACGGATCGCCCGCGCCTTGGCGGACCGGGCCAACCGACCTCACGGCGCCGCCGTTTATGCGCCTCGGGGCCGCCGCCGCCGCAGTCCCGCTTCGCGCCTGGATTGCGGCGCCGGCGCTGGGGCCGCCAATCCGCGAGCAGTTGGACAGCGGCTCGGATATGCCGCCCACTTTCGGGGCGGCTGAGCCTGAGTTGGCCCGGCAGAGCCACGGACCTGCGCCCGGGCCCGCTACGCTGCAGCGGGTCGGCTTCTCGCTCGCCCCGCCGGCAGCCGGGGCGAGCGGTCGCAAGCGGCTTTCGATCGACGGCTGGCTGTTCCTGCGCGAGGGCAGCGCCGGCGAGGCCGGTGCGGCGCCGCTGGCGCCGACCTATGGCGCAAGTCAGTTCGGCGCCGTTCTGCGTTATGATCTGGGCTCGCGGACGCACCCCCCGCAGGCCTATCTGCGCGCCACCGGGGCGATCGATTCGCGCGAGGCGGATCTGGCAGCGGGGATCAGCATCCGGCCCGTGGCGGCGCTCCCGCTCCGCGCGCATGGCGAGGTGCGTGCGTCGCGGCTGGGCGACCGGGTCGAACTGCGCCCCTCGGCCTTCGTTACATTCGGCGTGGAACGGGCGCTTCCGCTCGACGCGCGGGTCCGCGGCTATGCGCAGGCGGGCTATGTCGGCGGCAAATTCGCGACCGGTTTCGCCGATGGCAGCCTGGTGGTCGAGCGCGATGCGAAGCGCTTC